>Ga0075433_10002893_pt1 | contig 13158 bp, 12 predicted proteins | sample RhiMethybrSRZTD2_FD_75299 | JGI IMG/M metagenome (GOLD analysis project Ga0075433, IMG submission 75299) | Populus rhizosphere microbial communities from Tennessee, USA - Rhizosphere MetaG P. TD hybrid SRZTD2 | ecosystem: Host-associated > Plants > Roots > Rhizosphere > Soil | place: USA... | reverse complement strand
CTCGGCGGTCTCGATGCCCTCGGCGGTGACCGAGAGGTTGAGGCTCTTGGCCACCGTGATGACCGCGCGCACGATCGCGCTGTCCTCCACGTCGTCGCCGATGCCCTTCACGAACGAGCGATCGATCTTGAGGGTGTCGACCGGGAAGCGCTTGAGGTAGCCGAGCGAGGAGTAGCCGGTCCCGAAGTCGTCGATGGCGAGCTGCACCCCGAGCGCCTTGAGGGCCTCGAGCTTGGCGAGGGTGGTGGGCGCGTCGTGCATGACCACGGTCTCGGTGATCTCGAGGCGCAGCGCGGCCGCGTCGAGCCGCGTCTCCCGCAGCACCGCCGCGATCTCCTCCACGAGGCCGGGCTGCTGGAGCTGCCGGGCCGAGATGTTCACGCTGATCGCCAGGTTGGTGTCCGGGGAGGCGAGCTGCCACTGCCGGGTCTGGCGGCACGCCTCGTGGAGCACCCACCGGCCGAGCGGCACGATGAGGCCGGTCTCCTCGGAGAGGCCCACGAAGTCGGCCGGGAAGAGGAGGCCGCGCTGCGGGTGCTTCCAGCGGACGAGCGCCTCCACCTCGGTGATCCGCCCGGTGGGCAGATCCACCACCGGCTGGTAGTGCAGCACGAACTCACCCCGCGCCACCGCGTTGCGGAGGTCGAGCTCGAGGTCCATGCGCTCCTGGGCGGGCGCGTTCATGCTCTTGTCGAAGACCTCGTAGCGGGCCTTGCCCTTGCCCTTGGCGTGGTACATCGCGAGGTCGGCGTCGCGCAGGATGTCCTCGGGGCTCGTGCGCCGGGCGGTGCTCATCGCGATGCCGATGCTCACCGTGATGACGACCTCGCGCCCCTCGACCATGAACGGCTGCTGCAGCTCGGCGGTGAGGCGGTCGGCCACCGAGGTGGGCCCCTTGTCGTCCTTCACGTCCTCGAGCAGGATCGCGAACTCGTCGCCGCCCAGCCGCGCGATCGTGTCCTCGGGCCGGAGGCAGGCGGCGAGCCGCTGGCTCACCCCGATCAGCAGCTGGTCGCCGACCCCGTGGCCCATGCTGTCGTTGACGACCTTGAACCGGTCGAGGTCGAGGAAGAGCACCGCGAGCTGCTCGCCCCGCCGCTCGGTGCGGGTCAGGGCGTGCTGGAGGCGGTCCATGAACAGCGCCCGGTTGGGCAGGCTGGTGAGCGGGTCGCGGAAGGCCTGGCGCGCGAGCTGATCGAGGCGGCGGGGGAACTGGTTGATCTCGTCGGTCTGCTGCTCGATGGTTGCGAGCATCTTGGCGAACGAGCTCATCAGCGTGCCGATCTCGTCCTTGCGGCTCGGCACCACCGGGATCTCGGACGCCTTGGTCGCGGTCGCCAGCTGGGCGGCCCGCGAGATCGCGGAGGCCACGTCCCAGACCACGAAGCCGCCGCCCGCCATCAGCAGGCCGGTGAAGATGAGCAGGGCCGGCATGGTGAAGGCCTCGGTGTACTGCCCGATCGGCCCCAGAATCTGGCGAACCGGTGCCTGGAACGCGTAGGTGAGGATGAGCAGCGGGATGACCGACGCCAGGGTCAGGGCGAAGATGACCTTCTGCTTGACCCGCTGTCCCGCGAAGGCGATTTCTCGATTCAGGTCGTCGCTGCCCACGGTTCTCCGATCGTGACGGTCCGGCGGTGGTGACGTTCTTGGTTGGCGGCCCACGAGTTAGCAACTGAAATGCCATTCACTGCACGGGTTGCGGCCGAGTCAAATCAATGAGTTGAATGAGAAAAGCCGATCCGCGTGTCCGGCGGAGTGTCAATTTTGCGTAATGCGGTTGACGGTTTGCAGGAAAGGGGACACCCGTGCGAGAGCTCAGCACATGACGAGGTCTTCGGTGGTCGGACCGGGCCGGGCGGATGTGTTATACTCCGCGGGGTTTGCAGTCATTCAGGGAGGCTGCCTGTGGGGTATCTGCCGGTCTTCATCTATCTGATACTGATCGTGACCTTCGCGGTCGTCTCGCTGGGGATGGCCTACGTGCTGCGCCCCGCCCGGCCCTACGCGGCCAAGCTCGAGAACTACGAGTGCGGGGCGGAGCCGATCGGGGAGGCCTGGGTGCAGTTCCCGGTGGGCTTCTACCTGGTGGCCCTCATCTTCGTGGTCTTCGACGCGCTGGCGATCTTCCTCTTCCCGTGGGCCCTGGTGCTGCGGAGCTTCGGGCTTTGGGCGATGGGAACCATGGGGCTCTTCCTGGGTATCCTCTCGCTCGGCTGGGTGTATGCCTACAGGGAGGGGATCCTCGAATGGAAATAAAGGCGCCGACCCCGCAGATCCCACCCGCGGTCTGGACCGAGTTCAAGGACCTGCAGGAGTGGGAGAAGTACCGCCAGGAGCGGCCGGAGGGGGACAAGCACTCCGCGCTCTTCGAGAGCGCCACCGAGGGGGTCTACAACTTCCCGGGCGGCTTCGTGGCCACCGGTCTGGCCGACGCGGTCCTCAACTGGGCGCGCAAGTCGTCGGTGTGGCCGGTGACCTTCGGGCTGGCGTGCTGCGCGATCGAGATGATGGCCACCTTCGCCTCGCGCTTCGACGTGGAGCGCCTCGGCATGGTGCCGTGGGCCTCCCCGCGCCACTCCGACCTCATGATCGTCTCCGGCACCGTCACCATCAAGATGGCGCCGATGCTCAAGCGCATCTACGACCAGATGCCCGATCCGAAGTGGGCGGTGTCGATGGGCTCCTGCGCCAACTCGGGCGGCCCGTTCCGCCACGGCTACCACGTGGTGAAGGGGGTCGACCGGGTGATCCCGGTCGACGTGTACGTGCCGGGCTGCCCACCGCCGCCAGAATCCCTGCTCAACGGGCTGCTCCTCCTGCAGGAGCAGATCGCGCACTTCCGCCGGACCGGAAAACGCGCCGCCCCCACCGAAAAAGTCGACTGACCGCGTGACCCACGAGCAGGCGCGGGCCCGGATCCAGGAGCGCCTCGGGGTGGCCGCCGAGGGTGAGGGGAGCCTCCTCACCGTAACGGTGCCGCCGGAGCGGTGGCGTGAGGCGGCGTCCCTCGCCAAGGACACGCTCGGGTGCCTCTACTTCAACTTCCTGAGCGCGGTGGACTGGAAGGATCAGGGCCTCGAGGTGGTGACCCGCCTGGAGAACCTCGAGGTGGGCCTGGCCCTCATGCTGAAGACCAAGCTCGGCGCCGGCCAGTCGAGGTGCGCGTCGCTGGTGCCGCTCTACCCGGGCGCCGACTGGATGGAGCGCGAGTGCTTCGACATGTTCGGGATCCGCTTCGAGGGTCACCCCGACCTGCGCCGCATCCTGCTGCCCCAGGACTGGGAGGGCCACCCGCTCCTCAAGTCCTACGCGGTGGACACTCCTCACCCGCCGTACCGCTGATCGGAGGGCGACCATGATCTACGAGCTGCGCACCTACACCCTGGTGCCGGGCAAGCAGGGGGAGTACCTCAAGCTGAACGGTGAGATCGGCCGCAAGATCCGCGGCGACAAGTACGGCAAGCTCGAGGGCTACTGGTCCACCGAGTTCGGCACCCTGAACCAGCTCGTGCACCTCTGGAGCTACGCCGACCTCGGCGAGCGCGAGCGCCTGCGCGCGGGCCTCGCCAAGGACGAGGCGTGGACCAAGGAGTACATCCCGAAGATCCGCCCGATGATGCTGGCCCAGGAGAACAAGCTCCTCTCCGCGGTGGTGCCGATGACCCCGCCGTCGGACACCGGCAACCTCTACGAGCTGCGCTGGTACCGCGCGCACGTGGGCAAGGCCGGGGAGTGGCTCTCCCTCTTCAAGGACGTCCTACCCTTCCGCGACAAGTTCACCCGCCGGGTGGGCCTCTGGCAGACCGAGGCGGGCCAGCTCAACGAGGTCGTGCACATGTGGGTCTACCGCGACCTGAACGACCGCGCGGCGGCCCGGGCCAAGATGGCCCAGGAGCCCGAGTGGCAGAGCTTCCTCGGCAAGGCGATGCCGCTGCTCGCCAACATGCAGTCCATCGTGCTCATCCCGGCGGCGTTCTCGCCGATGCGGTAGACCCGAGCCGCCACCGAAGCGCACATGGATCCAGAAGCCAGGAAAGTCGTCGAGCTGGGCTACGGGGGCAGCGAGCGCCTCACCATGAACATGGGGCCGCAGCACCCGTCCGCCCACGGCGTCTTCCGCGCGATCCTCTCGCTCGAGGGCGAGACGGTGGTGGGCGTCGACGCGGTCATCGGCTACCTCCACCGCTGCCACGAGAAGCTCGGGGAGTCGCTCACCTACACCCAGTACCCGTCGATCGCGTCCAAGACCGACTACGTGGCCGCGATGTGCAGCGAGCTGGCCTACGTGCGGGCCGCCGAGCTGGTGGGCAAGATCGAGGTCCCGAAGCGGGCCCAGTACCTCCGGGTGATCGTGAGCGAGCTGCAGCGCATCGCCTCGCACTGCCTCTGGCTCGGCACCTGGTGCCTCGACATGGGCGGCGCGCTCGGCGGCGGCGCCACCGTGTTCCTCTACTGCATCCGCGAGCGGGAGTGGGTGCTCGATCTCTTCGAGGCGCTGGTGGGGGCGCGGCTCCTCTACGGCTTCCACCAGGTGGGCGGCGTCCGCTACGACATCCCGGCCGGCTGGGCCCAGAAGTGCCGCGAGACCATCGCCCTGGTCGAGCGGCGGCTCATCGAGTACGAGGACATGCTCGAGCGCAACGCCTTCTTCCAGGCGCGCACCCAGGGCGTGGGCACCATCTCGCGCGAGCTGGCCCAGACCGTCGGCCTCTCGGGCCCCCTCATCCGGGGCTCGGGGGTGAGCTACGACATCCGCCGGCTCGAGCCCTACTCCTCCTACGAGGAGTTCGACTTCAAGGTGCCGGTCGAGACCGCGGGCGACTGCTACGCGCGCTACCGGGTGCGGATGGTCGAGTTCCGCGAGTCGATCAAGATCGTGCGCCAGGCCCTCGACGGGCTGCCGGAGGGCCCGGTCTCCTCCCGCCCCGGGGTGAAGTCGGTGGGGCAGGTGCGGGTGGCCAAGGGCGAGGGCTACGCGCGGGTCGAGGGCCCCCGGGGTGAGGTGGGCTGCTACCTGATCTCCGACGGCGGGGCCAAGCCCTATCGCATGAAGTGGCGGGGCGCCTCCTTCTCCAACCTCTCGGTACTGCCCCACATCCTGATCGGCACCAAGGTGGCCGACGTGGTCGCGATCATGGGCTCGGTCGACCCCGTCTTCGGCGAGGTTGATCGGTAGGATGCCGACCCTGCCCCCGCTGGTCCTGGAGTCGGTGCGCGCATTCGTGGTGGGTTTCATCGTGCTCAACGTCATCATCGGCATGGTGACCTACGTGACCCTGCTCGAGCGCAAGTTCGCCGCGCGCATGCAGTCGCGCATCGGGCCCTATCGGGTTGGCCCCCATGGTCTGCTCCAGCCCATCGCGGACGCGCTCAAGCTGATGATGAAGGAGGACGTGATCCCGCGGCAGGCCGACCGGTCGGTCTACAACCTGGCCCCGATCGTGTTCCTCGTGCCCTGCATGCTGATCTTCGCCACCCTGCCGTTCGCTCCCGGCCTCGGGGTCGCCGACCTCAACATCGGCATCCTCTTCTTTCTCGCGGTCTCCGCGATGGAGATCGTGGGCCTCTTCATGGGCGGCTGGGGCTCGAACAACAAGTACGCGCTGATCTCCGCGATGCGCGCGGTCAACCAGATCATCTCCTACGACCTGCCGTTCATCTTCGTGGCCCTGATCCCGGTGGTGCTGACCGGCTCGCTCCGGCTCTCCGACATCGCGGCGGCCCAGGCCGGGATGCCGTTCGTGCTCTGGGCCCCCTTCTGGTTTCCGCTCGGCCCGCTCGCGTTCCTCGCCTACATCGTGACCACCCTGGCCGCCGAGAACCGGGTGCCGTTCGACATCCTGGAGGCCGAGTCGGAGCTGATCGCGGGCTTCCGCGTCGAGTACTCGGGGATGAAGTTCGCCCTCATCCAGCTCGGCGAGTACGCCCACGTGATCGGCACCTCGTACCTGGGCGCGCTCCTCTTCCTGGGCGCGTGGTCGGGGCCGTGGTCCGACACCTCGCCCTGGTGGGGCGCGCTCTGGTTCATGCTCAAAGCCATGTTCGTCTTCCTGCTGGTGACCTGGATCCGCTGGAGCTTCGTCCGCATCCGGGTCGACCAGATCCTCGCCATCTCCTGGAAGGTGCTGCTGCCCGCGAGCCTGGTGCTCCTGATGGCGACCGGCCTGGTGGTGGTCCTGCGGAGCGCCGGCAATGGCTAGACCCGCGCTCGGGGAGAGCTTCTGGCGCGATCTCTACGAGCTGGTCCGCGCGGTGGCGCGCGCGATGAAGGTCACCCTGATCAACTTCATCCGGCGACCGGTGACGGTGCACTATCCCACCAAGACGCGGGTCTACCCGGACCGCTACCGCGGGCTGCTCGCGCTGACCTACGACAAGGAGACCGGCGAGGAGAACTGCATCGGCTGCCGGCTCTGCGAGTACATCTGTCCGCCCCAGGTCATCAAGGTGGAGATGCTGAAGGCGGAGAAGCGCAACTTCGCCAAGGTCTTCACCCTCGAGCTCTACGCGTGCGAGTTCTGCGAGCTGTGCGTGCAGGTCTGCCCGACCGACGCCATCATCATGATGAAGTCGTTCGACATGTCGACCGCGGACCGACGCGAGCTGCTGCTCGACAAGGACCGGCTCCACCAGATCGGCCTCCAGTTCGAGCCGTCGTGGGCCACCGGGAACCTGCTGCGCGACATGCAGACGCCGCCCAAGGCGGCCAAGGCGGGAGGCCCCGCCGAGTGATCGCGTCGCTCGCCTTCGGGGTGCTCGCGGTGGTGCTGCTGGCCTCCGCGCTCGCGGTGGTGCTCACCCGGAACCTCTTCCACTCGGTGCTCTATCTCGCGCTGTCCCTCACCGCGACCGCGGGGGTGTTCCTCTCCCTCGACGCCGAGTTCCTCGCCGCCATCCAGCTCCTGCTCTACGCGGGCGGGGTGGTGACCATCGTGGTCTTCGCGATCGTGGTCACCGAGCGGCTGGTGGGCGACCGCATCAGCCAGACCAGCCGCCAGCTCGGGGCCGGTTTCGGCATCGCGGGCGCCCTGCTGGTGGCGATCCTGGCCATCTTCCGCCGTTCTCCGCTCCCGATCCCGCGGCCCGCGGTCTCGGGCGACCTCACCCGCGCCATCGGGCAGAGCCTGCTCACCACCTACGTGCTGCCCTTCGAGCTGCTGGGCGTGCTGTTCCTGGCCGCCCTGGTGGGCGCGCTCTACTTCGCGCGGCCGGACGACTAGCCCATGACGCTCCAGGCCTACCTCACGCTGGCCGCGATGCTCTTCTGCATCGGGCTCTTCGGCGTCCTGACCCGGCGGAACACCATCGGCATCCTGCTCGGCATCGAGCTCATGCTCAACGCGGTCAACATCAACCTGGCGGCCTTCGCCCGCTTCCTCGGCGACGTCTCGGGGATGATCTTCACCGTGTTCACGATCTGCATCACGGTGGCCGAGGTGGCGTTGGGCCTGGCCCTCGTCATCCTCATCTACCGCATCCGCCGCACCGCGGTGGCGGATCACCTGGATCTCCTCCGGGGATAGCGTCCTCCATGGCCGCGTCCGGCAACTTCGCGCTCTGGGCCTGGCTCGCCCCCGGCCTGGCCTTCCTGCTCCTGAGCCTCATCGTGCCGCTGCGGCGCTCCGGCACCCCGGCCGCGATGCTCTCCATCGTGCTCTCCGCCGGCGCCCTGGTCGCCGCGGTCTTCGCGTGGCACTCCGCGGTGCCGGACATGGCGCGGCGGATCCTCTGGGAGTGGATCCCGGTGGAGGACGGGGTGCTCACCTCGGTGGGCGTGCTCGCCGACGCCGACTCGACCCTGATGCTGATCCTGGTGGCCCTGGTCTCGTTCCTGGTGCAGGTCTACTCGCTCGGGTATCTGTCCGACGAGCCGCCCGCCTCGCTCGGCCGCTACTACGCCTATCAGTCCCTCTTCGCCTTCTCGATGATGGGGCTGGTGCTGGCCCCCAACTTCGTCCAGCTCTTCATCTGCTGGGAGCTGGTGGGCCTCTGCTCCTACCTCCTGATCGGCTACTGGTACGCACGGCCCGAGGCGGCGCGCGCGGCGGTGAAGGCGTTCTGGGTCACCAAGGCGGGCGACGTGGGGTTCCTCATCGGCATCGTGATGCTGTGGAGCCGCACCGGCACCTTCGACTTCTCCGAGCTGTTCGAGATGGCCCAGGGCGGCAGCGACGCCCTGGCGGGCCTCGGCCTCGTCATGTTCTGCATCTACCTGGGCGCGGCGGGCAAGTCGGCCCAGTTCCCGTTCCACGTCTGGCTGCCCGACGCGATGGAGGGCCCGACCCCGGTGTCGGCCCTGATCCACGCCGCCACGATGGTCACCGCGGGCGTCTACCTGCTCTTCCGCACCGCGTTCCTCTTCGAGCAGGCGCCCGAGGTGCTGGGCGCGGTGGGCTGGATCGGCGCCTTCACCGCGCTGCTCGCGGCCACCCTCGCCTGCGTGCAGCGCGACATCAAGCGGGTGCTGGCCTACTCCACCGTCTCCCAGCTCGGCTACATGATGGCGGCGATCGGGGCCGGGTTCGCGGGCGCGGGCTTCCTGCACCTGCTGACCCACGGCATCTTCAAGGCGCTCCTCTTCCTCGCCGCGGGTGCGGTCATCCACGCGGTCGGCAGCAACGACATCTTCGGGATGGGCGGTCTCGCGCGCCGGATGCCCCAGACCTTCGTGGTCTTCCTGATCGGCACCCTCTCGCTCGCGGGCATCCCGTTCTTCGCGGGCTTCTTCTCCAAGGAGGAGATCCTGGGCGCGGCCTGGGAGGGCCGGCTCACGGTGCCGTTCGCGATGCTCGTGACCGCCGCCTTCCTCACCGCGTTCTACATGTTCCGGGTGGTCTTCATCGCGTTCCTCGGCGCGCCCGCCGCCTCCGCGGCCCCCGCGGGCGGCCACGGCGGGCACGACGCGGCCCACGCCCACGACGCGCCGCCGGTCATGACGGTGGTCCTCTGGGTCCTCGCGCTGCTCGCGATGGTGATCGGCGTGGGCTTCGCGCGCTCGCACCCGGAGGCGGAGTTCGTGGCGCCCGGCTGGATCACCCCCCTGGCGGTGGGGGTGGCCCTCGGCGGCATCGCGCTGGCCACGGCGGTCTACGCGCTCGGCTGGATCAGCGCCGACTGGATCTACCGGCGCCTGGCCCTCGTGGCCGAGGCCGCAGAGGAGCGCTTCTGGCTCGACGACTTCTTCGCTCTGGTCTACCGCGGCGGCATCCTCGGCCTGGCCCGCATCGTGGGCTGGGTGGACCGCTACATCGTCGACGGCGTCCTGAACGTGCTGAGCGCGTGGACCCTCACCGCGGGCGACCGCCTGCGGCGGATCCAGTCGGGCCAGGCCCAGGACTACGTGTACGGGATCGCGCTCGGGGTGCTCATCCTGATGGTGTGGATGCGCTGGCCCCGGTGAGCGCCCGATGACCCTCGCCTCGTTCCCGATCCTCTCGGTCATCACCTGGTCGCCCTTCGTGGGCGCGCTGCTGATCATGTTTCTCGCGCGGCGCAGCGCGCCCCTGGTGCGCTGGCTCGCGGTGCTCTCCACCGCGGTGCCGCTCGTCCTATCGATCGCCATCTTCGTGGCCTACGACCGGGAGGCGGCCGGCTTCCAGTTCTTCGAGGACGTGCCGCTGGTGCCCGCGCTCGGCATCAACTATCAGCTCGGGGTCGACGGCCTCAGCCTGCTGATGGTCCTGCTCACCTCGATCATCATCTTCGCGGGGGCGTGGGCCTCGTGGACGGTGAAGGTGCGCAGCCAGGAGTTCTACGCGCTGCTGCTCCTCCTGGTCACCGGGGTCTACGGGGTCTTCGTCTCGCTCGATCTCTTCGTGCTCTTCCTGTTCTACGAGATCGCGGTGCTGCCGATGTACCTGCTGATCGGCATCTGGGGCTCCACCGGCGAGGTGCGCCCGCAGGGCGTCTTCGGCTGGGCCATCGGGCGCACCGGGGTCGGCACCAAGGAATACGCGGCGATGAAGCTGACCCTCTACCTGCTGTTCGGGTCGGCCTTCATCCTGGTCGGCATCCTCGCCCTCTACGTGGCGGGCGACTCGTCGTCCTTCTCGTTCCTCGAGATGGAGCTGACCCAGTTCGATCCCAAGCTCCAGTCGTGGGTCTTCCTCGCCTTCTACGTGGGCTTCGGCATCCTGGCCGGCATCTGGCCGCTGCACACCTGGTCGCCCGACGGCCACGCCTCCGCGCCCACCGCGGTGTCCATGCTCCACGCGGGCGTGCTCATGAAGCTCGGGGCCTACGGGGTGGTGCGCCTCGGCATGGGGCTGCTCCCGGACGGCACCCTGCAGTGGTCGTGGCTGGTGGGCACAATCGCGTGCGTGAACATCGTCTACGGGGCGCTGAGCGCGATGGCCCAGACCGACCTCAAGTACGTGATCGCCTACTCCTCGGTCTCGCACATGGGCGTGGTCATGCTGGGGGCGGCCACCCTCACCGAGGTCGGGCTCAACGGCTCAGTCTACCAGATGTTCGCCCACGGGGTCATGACCGGGCTCTTCTTCGCCCTCGTCGGCCTGGTCTACGAGAAGGCGCACTCCCGCGAGATCCTCAAGATGAGCGGCTTCGCCCGCTCGATGCCCGGCATCGCCACCGCGTTCACCATCGCCGGCCTCTCGTCGCTCGGCCTGCCCGCCACCGCGGGGTTCGTGGCCGAGTTCCTCACCTTCCTCGGGGCCTGGCAGTCGTCGCACTCCTGGTGGCTCTTCCCGGCGGTGATCGGCGCCTATCTCACCGCGATCTATGTGCTGCGGGTCACCAAGCAGATCTTCTGGGGCCCGCCGTCGCCGGACCCGCACTTCCAGAACCTGCCCGACGCGCGCGGGCCCGAGTGGGCGGCCCTGTGGATCCTGGTGGCGGTGATCGTGCTGTTCGGGATCTGGCCCTCGCTCGCGCTGGCGCCCGTGGACACCGCGACGATGCCGCTCCTCAACCGCCTGTGGGTGCTCCAGTGAGCCTGCCCGAGGCGAGCAGCCCCCTGGTGCTGGAGATCGGCCTGGCCCTCCTGATGCTGCTGGTCTTCTGCGTCGGCCTCTTCACCCGCGGCGAGGACCGGCGGCGGGTCGGGGTGCTGAGCGCCATCGGCCTCGTGATCCTCTTCGGTCTCTCGTGGCGTGCGGAGGCGGGCGGCGTTCTTTTCCACGGCGCCTTCGTGCAGGACGAGCTGGCCCTGTTCGCCAAGCGCCTCTTCTTCCTCGCCACCTTGATCGCGGTGCTCGCCTCGCTGCCGCTGCGGGCAGTCGCCTTCGCCCGGCGGGCCACCGAGTACTACCTGGCCATCCTGGCCTCGCTGCTCGGCATGCTGGTGCTGAGCTCCGCGCGCGACCTGGTGCTCCTCTTCGTGGCCTTCGAGCTGATGTCGATCCCGCTCTACTACCTGGCCGGCTTCCTCAAGCGGGAGCCGGAGGCGGTGGAGGCCGCGCTCAAGTTCTTCCTGATCGGCACCGTCTCTTCCGCGGTGCTCGCCTACGGGCTCTCGTTCATGTACGGCATCGCGGGCACCACCGACGTGCGCGGGGTGGCCCACGCGCTCGGCGCGGGCCACCCGATGCTGCTGCTCGGCATGCTGCTGGCGCTCGGCGGGCTCGGCTTCAAGATCGCCGCGTTCCCGTTCCACATGTGGGTGCCCGACACCTACGAGGCGGCGAGCACGCCGTTCGTGGCGTGGCTCTCGGTGGCGCCCAAGGCGGCCGGCTTCGTGGTGATCTTCCGCCTCTACCTCGAGGGCATGGGCGACCGCGTCCTCTACTGGGTACCCGCGGCGGCCGCGCTCGCCACCATCACCATCATCGGCGGCAACCTGATGGCGATCCCGCAGCAGAACATCAAGCGCCTGCTCGCCTACTCCGGGGTGGCCCACATCGGCTACATGCTGGTGGGCTTCGCCGCGGTCTCCGCCAACGGCGCGGCGATGATGCTCTTCTACCTGGTGGCCTACCTCTTCGGGAACATGGGGGCGTTCTTGGTGGTCGAGGTGGTGGCGCAGTCGGAAGGGTCGGAGGCCATCACCGCCTACCGCGGCCTCGCCCAGCGCTCGCCGATCCTGGCGCTCTGCATGCTGCTCTTCCTGCTCTCGCTGGGCGGCATCCCGTTCGTGGCGGGCTTCTGGGCGAAATTGTACGTCTTCTGGGCCGCCGCGGAGCAGGGCCTCTACTGGCTGGTGCTGGTTGGCGCGGTGCTGACGGTGGTGGCTCTCTTCTACTACCTGCTGGTGGCCAAGCGCATGTACATCGACGCGCCCGAGCGGCGCGAGCCGGTGCCGGTGGCCCCGCTGCTCGCGTTCTGCATCTTCCTTTGCGTGCTCGGCGTGCTGGTCATGGGCATCTATCCCAAGCCCCTCGTGGTCGCCGCCCTCCGCGCCGTCGGCCCGCTGTTCTAGATCCCTCTCCCCTGAGGGGAGAGGGTCAGGGTGAGGGGCTAGAGGTAGCTCTCCAGGTAGCCGGCGTCGCTCCAGTCCACGAGCCCGACGCTCTCCGGGCTCCGCCCTGCGAAGGCCGCGCGCGGCGCCAGGCCCACCAGCTCGCCTCGACGGACGCCGACCCCGCGCCGTGCCGCCTCCGACCGGACCGCGTCGAAGGCCTGCGGCAGCGAGGTGACGCGGTAGTCGAGCAGGTTCATCGCCACCTGCGCGATGCCCCGGCGCTCGAGCCGCCCCCCCATGGCCTGCAGCGCGGGCAGCCCGCCGGCGGACTCGCGCACCGCGCGGGCGATGGCGCGCGCGGCCGCCGCGTCGTCGGTGTCGAGCCACACGTTGTAGGCGACGAGCACGTCGCGGGCGCCGACGAGCAGCGCGCCGAGCCGGGGCTCGAAGCGCGCCGGCCCGAAGTCCGGCCGCCACGAGGGGTCGGCCAGCCGCGTCGGCAAGCCCTCGTACTGGCCGGCGCGCACCGCCAGCAGCGACCGGCGGCCCGGCGCGGTGGCGGCGGCCCCGTAGAGATAGACCGGCAGCCCGTGGTCGGCCGCGAGCCGCTCGCCCACCGCCCGGGCCACCGCGATCGCGTCGGCCATGGTCAGGTCACGCAGGGGGACGAACGGCAATACGTCGAGCGCGCCCAGCCGCGGGTGGATGCCCTGATGTGCACGCATGTCGACGGCCTCGAACACCGCGCGGGCCAGCGAGAGGGCCGCCGCCTGCACCGCCTCGGGGGCGCCCAGGAA
>Ga0075433_10002889_pt1 | contig 13169 bp, 13 predicted proteins | sample RhiMethybrSRZTD2_FD_75299 | JGI IMG/M metagenome (GOLD analysis project Ga0075433, IMG submission 75299) | Populus rhizosphere microbial communities from Tennessee, USA - Rhizosphere MetaG P. TD hybrid SRZTD2 | ecosystem: Host-associated > Plants > Roots > Rhizosphere > Soil | place: USA... | reverse complement strand
CGGTTGCTGCGTATGTCGGTGAACAGCGCGAAAGGGTTGTGCTTGGATGCATACAGCGGATCGGCGCTCGATGGCCAGAAGTCGGTGAGCGGCTCGTCCGCTGGCAGGGCCTCCATATAAGCGCCCCAGCTGATGTGCTTCGCCTCCAGTTCGTCGACCAGGTTGGTGTGGTCGAACCTGTTCGCGGGGTCGTCGTTGTTGATGAACCAGTTCGACCCGCCGATCATGGCGATGTAGTTCGGCTCACTCGGGTGCGTCACGCCGAAGTAGTCCGCCGCCTCGCCATACTTCCGCGCCAGCGAGGAGATGAACGGCGTGTTGGGGTCGCCGATGACGCTCTTCTGGGAATGATTCTCCAGCACGATCACGAAGGCGCGATCAAGCTGCACGTGATGGCCGCCACGGTGTCCCGTTGCTGCCGCGCCGCTCGCCGCCGACAGTCCCACGGTCAGCGCCGCGGCGACGCCGGTGACCGAGGCGACGGCGACAACCTTCGCCCGGATCGTTGTGAAGGCCATGCCAACCTCCGCTCGGGTGCGCGGCCGGACCAGCCCGGCCATCCCACCTTTCCTACGCTTCACACAGGGCCCGCGCAAGATCATGAGTCGCGCGGTTAACTCGGATCCGGCCATCACGGGTTCGCGTGCGGGTCATCTCTCCCGGCCGATCGGCCGACGCAGGAAGCGCCCCTTCAGCGTCCGGTGCGTGCGCTTGCGCGGGCGATGGAAGGTGCGTTCGCGGCGGCCAGCTTGAGGAATGCCGAGGCCCGCCCGAAGGTCTCGCCGATGGTATGGCGCGCTAGCCGGGCCTGATAGGCCCGGTACCGGGTCATCTCCCACGCCCGCCCTCGCGGGGGAAGCAACGCCAGCACCGGTTCCGGCCTGGGCTTCCATGTCCAGCCCGTGATACGCCCTTGTCCTGCGCCGTGACCGGGGGCGCCGGGCTCGATGAACTCAGCAAGATCTGCCCCGTCGCCGATCTGGTTCCGGACGAAGCGCAGCCCCGCCAGGGTTCCCTCGATCAGCTGGCGCTCAGCCGCTGTCTGGCCTGCCAGCACGGCGTCGTAGGCCCCCGGGTGATGGCGCACCAGCGTGGCGTCGACGATAGTGACCCACCACACCGCCTCGCCGATCACCGCGAACGCCCGCGGCCGGTCCGCTGCGGCCATCCGGGGAAGCCGCTGCGTGGTGTCGCTCATCGCGGTGATGGACCACCGCAGCGCGCTCATCCCGGCCTTCGGATCGCCGGTGTGCTCGCGGTTCCACGCGGCCCGGCAGCGGGCGGAGCAGAACCGGGCGTGCTCGCGGCGCGGCATGAACTGTGTGCCACACTGCTCACAGGTCCGGATATCTGCCATCACTCCTGGCCTCCATGGTGAGCGCCTGTGCGGCACCGCCAGTCAGGGCCATCTGGCCGGTAACGAACGGCCGTGCCCGGGAGTGTCCTGCTGGCTCGGGATCATTCACCTCACCGGCATCAGCTCGGGTAAACGCCGGTTGCTGTGTTCCTGGCCCGCCATCAGCCCTCCCCCTGGCTCCGGCTGCCCCGACGCACGGCCGGCACCTGGTTCCTGCTCGATTACGCCTACTACGGGAACACCATCTCCACCCCTCAGATCCTGGGCCTGATCTCACCCGGCGCCTCCACGATGACCAAGATCGCCATCCAGCTGGCGATCTTCGTCGTGGCGGCGGTGCCCGGCTATGTGCTGGCGATCGCCCGGCTGGACCGAATCGGGCACCGGCGGCTGCAACTGCTCGGGTTCGCGATGATGGGGCTCTGCTTCCTGGTCATCGCGGTGATACCGGGCATGACCACCGTGGTGGTCCCGTTCCTGCTGGTGTACGGGGTGAGCTACTTCTTCACCGAGTTCGGGCCGAACATGACCACGTTCGTCATGCCTAGCGAGATCTACCCCGTCAGCATGCGCGCGACCGGGCACGGGATCTCGGCCGGTGTGGGCAAGTTCGGCGCGTTCATCGGGGTCTTCCTGTTCCCGATCCTCGAGGACTCGCTAGGCCTGCGCGGCACGCTCCTGCTCACCGCCGGGGTGTCCGTGCTCGGCTTCGCCCTCACCCTGGTCCTGCCCGAGCCCGCCGGGCGCAGCCTGGAGGACATGCCCGCCAGCACGCGCGAGGTAGACGGTCAGCCGCTGCGGGTGGCCGATGAGCGTCAGGTCGCCGAGGGCTCCGCGCCGGCCGCCTAGAAGCAGGTCACCACGAGCCCGCGGTCTGTGGTAGAGACGCTGGTATGCCGGGGTCGTTGTGGTGGGATCTGCTGCTCGGGATCGCTGCCGGGCTGCTGCTGGCCTGGGCAGTGCTGATCGCGGCGCTGGTGGTCATGCGGCCGCGGGGTGGGCTGATGCGTCAGGCGCTGCGGCTGCTGCCGGATGTGCTGCGGCTGCTGCCACGCCTGGCCGCCGATCGCAGCCTGCCGCGTGGCGTGCGGGTCCGTCTGGCACTGCTGCTCGCTTACCTGGCATCCCCGATCGACCTCGTGCCCGACTTCATCCCGGTGGTTGGCTACGCCGACGATGCGATCATCGTTGCCGCCGTGCTGCGGTCGGTGGTGCGCCACGCCGGGGTGCAGGCGCTTGAGCGTCACTGGCCCGGTACCAGGGATGGGCTGGCTGCGCTGTACCGCCTCACCGGGCTGGGTCCGACGCGATCTTCCGCCGCGGGCCCAAGTGATCATCCAGATAAGATGCCCAGGTGAGCGTGTTCCCCGACGCCATGAACCCGGGGCAGAGCCGGGAGGTCGTGGTGGGCCTCGACAATGGCGGGACGGCGATCAACGCGACCGTGCTCGATTCCGGGGGGCGATTCCTGGTGGACAGCCTTGTGGAGGCACCCAGCCGGGTTGCCGAAGGTCCGGGGGTGGCCATTGAGGCGCTCGCCGAGGCGTTCGCGGGCGTGCTCGGCTTGACGGGGATCCCGCGTGATTCGGTGCAGGCGGTGGGCTTGGACACGCCGGGGCCGGCCAGCGCGGACGGGGTGATCTCGTCGCGGGGTGCGGTGAACTTCGCCGATCCTGCCTGGCGCGGCTTCGACGTTCGCGGCGCTCTGGAAGCCCGGCTGGGCCTGCCCGTGATCTACAACAATGACGCCAATGCGGCATCGCTCTACGCACATCACGTCCACTTTGGGGCGAGCGCCGCACACCGCTCGTCGGTTTCCCTGATCGTAGGCACCGGGCTCGGTGGTGGCGTGATCGAAGACGGCAGGGTGGTACGCGGCGCCGCCGGGATGGCCGGCGAGTTCGGGCACATCCAGATCCCGATGGATGGGCTGCTGGCCGAGGGTCAGCCGACGCCCGTGTGCAATTGCGGGCTGGCCGGTGATGGCGAGAGCGTCGCTTCCCTGACCGGCATTGCGAAGAACCTGCTGCCCTACTGGCTGACCCGTTTCCCCGGCCATGAGCTGCACATGGTGGGCCCAGCGCAGCAGGCGGCGCCCCTCGTGCGGGGCTACGCCAGCGCGTGGGACCCGATGGCCCTGGAGATCTTCCGGCAGCAAGCGATCGCGCTCAGCAGGCTCTTCACCATCGCGGCGAACCTCATCGACCCGCACGCGTACTTCATCGGCGGCGGCGTAGTCGAGGCGGTGCCCAGCTTCCGCGACTGGTTCCTCGCCACGGTCCGCGAGCATACCGACCTGCGAGCCGAGCAGCTTCCCCACGTCACGTTCGCGCTCGTGCCAGATCTGGACATGGCAGGTGCCCGTGGGGCCGCCATCGCGGGCGGCGACGCGCTGGGGTGGGCACCCCCCGAGCTTCCCGATCGCTGACCAGGCCGCGTGCGCCGGGCCGACGAGGGTGATCCGGGTGCAGGTGTGCGGCGAGGGACGTGTGCTGCTGGCCCGGCCGCGCGGTGTGAGGCTGGCTTGTTGGATACTCGACGTAGCCGCGGGAAGGGGGGCTTGAGCTATGCCACCGACTTACGTCCATTTCAATGGCAGCGTCAACCTGGCCGATGCCGAATCGGTGATGCGCGAGATCGCTTCGCGGATCCCGTCCGGCCTACGGCGCGTGCCGGACGGGGAGACCGGGGACCGGGGTAACTGGATCTTCTTCCAGATGCAGAAGTTCCTGCAGTCGCCCTCGCTGGTCCCGGCGGGACCGCTCGAGGCCGCGGCGGGAGACTACGAGCAGATTCCGCAGCTGCGGCTGGCTGACGGCGTGGACCCGGCGCAGATGAGGTGGCCGGACCTGGGCTACGCCGATGCTTACCTCGGGTCGTATGCGACCTTCGCGGCGCTGCGCGGGCAGGGTGTGATTCCGGACGGCGTCCGTTTCCAGGTCCAGTACCCGACACCGCTCGCCTCGATCGGCGCCTACATCGTCCCCGAGCAGCAGCAGGCGCTGCTGGGCTCCTACGAGCGGGCGATGTTCGCTGACCTGGACCGGCTGATCGCGGCGATCCCGCACGACGAGGTGGCCGTGCAGTGGGATGTGGCGGTGGAGTTCGCCGTCCTGGAAGAGGCCTTCGCGCCCGGCAGTGCGCAGGCCTTCGATGCGATCATCGCGGGCCTGGCGCGGTGCGTCGACCAGGTGCCCGCCGACGTCCCGGTGGGGCTGCACCTGTGTTACGGGGACTACGGCCACCAGCATTTCATGCAGCCGGAGTCACTGGCGCTGCAGGTCCGGGTGATGAACGCGGTCACCCGCGCAGCCCGGCGGACGGTGAGCTTCGTCTCCTTCACCGTGCCGCAGTACCAGCGCGATGAGGCCTACTTCGCTCCGCTGGGCGAGCTGGCCGCAGACCCGGCCACCGAGCTCAATTTCGCGCTCGTGCCCTATCACCCCGCTGATCAGGCATCGGGCACCACCGCTGAGCAGGTGCGGCTCATCGATGCCGCGCTCGCGGCCAGCCCGGGCGGCAGCCGCGCCTGGGGCATCTGCACCGAATGCGGCATGGGCCGCGTGAACCGGGATGAGGTCCCGGTGCTGCTGGATCTATATCGCGAGATCATCGCCGCGGGCTAGGATTCGCGTGATGTCTGTGAGTGCTGGGGTTCTGGTTCGGCGTTAACCGCATCGGCTGACGGGGGCAGATGCTGCAGGTGTCTGATCGGACGGCGGAAGAGAGACTAAGCAAGAGCACCTGGCTGGCACTAGCTGCCATGGCGCTTGGCGTTTTCGTGATCGCCAACGACTTCACCGCGCTGAGCGTGGCGATTCCGCGCATCGAGGCACAGCTGCATACCACCGTGAGCAGGGCACAGTGGGTGATCAACGGCTATGCCCTGGTGTTCGGCGTGCTGATCGTCACCGGCGGGCGGCTGGCTGACCTGTTCGGCCGCAAGCGGGCATTCATGGTGGGGGCTTCGGTCTTTGCATTCTTCTCGCTCTTGTCCGGGCTCATGCCGACCGTCGTTCTGCTGATCATCTGCCGTGCGCTGATGGGTGTCGGCGGCGCCGTCATGTGGCCAGCCGTGCTCGGCCTGACCTACGCCATTTTGCCGCCATCAAAGAAGGCGCTGGCTGGCGGGCTGATCCTGGGCGTGGCCGGGCTCGGGAACGCGGTCGGCCCGCTGCTCGGCGGCTGGCTCACCGACGCCGCGACCTGGCGCCTGGTGTTCTTCATCAACGTGCCGATCACCGCGTTCGCGATGCTGGTGACCTGGCGCGAGGTCCCGGAGAGCGCCACGCCCACAGCCGAACGGGGGATCGACTACCGGGGCATCGCGCTCCTGTCCGCTGGGACGGTCGCCGTGCTGCTCGGGCTCGACCTGGGCACCGACGGCGGGTTCGGCCGACCGACGGTCCTCGGCCTGCTCGTGCTCGGGCTGGCGCTGCTCGCCTTGTTCTTCGTTATCGAACGCCGCCAGGGGGACACGGCACTGCTCCCGGCGGACGTTCTGCGCAACCGGGTCTTCTCCGCGGCGTGCGTGACCGTCCTGTTCATGTCGGCAATATTCTTCTCCGCGCTGCTGTACCTGCCGCAGTTCATGGAGAAGCAGCTGGGGTTCTCGGCGCTGGCATCGGGGGCCGGCCTGCTGCCGCTGATGGGCGCGTTCGCCCTCACGTCGTTCGCGGCGGGCCCGCTGTATAACCGTCTCGGCCCGAAGATCGTTGTGTCGGCCGGGGTTGCCTTCCTTGCCACCGGCATATTCCTGCTCTCTGACCTCAGCCGCAGCTCGACCTATTCGTCGCTGGTGGCTGGGATGATCGTGCTCGGCGTGGGCGTCGGGCTCTTCTATTCTTCAATCACCACTGCCGCGGTGACCGCGCTTGACCCATCGCGGTCCAGTCTTGCTGGCGGGATCGTCTACATGTGCCAGGTCGCCGGCGGGGCCATCGGCCTCGGGCTCAACACGGCGATCGTGCTGGCCGCTGCAACCCTGACCGACGGGATCAAGGTGGCATTCCGCGTGGACGCCGTCCTCGCCGTGATCGGCCTTGGCGTCTGCCTCGCATTCGTGCACGGCCCGAAGCGCTCCGCCGCTCACGCGGCGTCGCCGCTGGCTCACCACCGCGTGCGCGCCTTACCTTCGGATGGTGCGAGAGCCACAGCCGGGCCGCGCCGGTCATCTGTCCTGGCCCGCAGTCCGGCATGACGAGCCGACACCGTCTTCGGCCCTTGACGGCAATGGGCAATGGCGAGGGGGCGTGGTAGCGTCCCGGGACCGCCGGGCACTCCTGGGAGGGCACGTGAGGCTAAGGTCCGTGGCGCTGACTGTCATGCCGCTCCTCTTCGGCCTGTTGTGGGCCGCGTCCCCGGCCACGGCCGTGACCGCGGGCCATCGGCACGGTGGCGGCTGGACCACCGAACAGCGGTGGAGCCCGAGGAACGACTGGGAGCCGAACATCGCTGCGGATCCCTCGTCATCGTGGCTGTATCAGATGACCACCCGGTACGGCGGCCCGTCGGTGTGCCGTCGGCACATGGAGCACTGCATCCGGTTCCGATCGTCGCCGGACCGGGGCAAGACCTGGCACACGAGCATCGTCATGAACAGGTGGAGGTGCCCTCCGCGCCAGGCCTGCCGGAGCGCGATCTGGCAGAACGACCCGGTGCTGGCGGTCTCGGCATCGGGCGTCATCTATGCGGCGTGGATGAACAACTGGGACGTGGTGTTCATGCGGTCCGGCGATCACGGCCGGACGTGGACGGGTTTCCACGACTTCCGGCGGGCCCTGGGGGCATCGTTCACCGATAAGCCGTGGATCGCGATCTCGCCGGACGGCAAAGATGTGTACGTCGCGTTCAACCGGAGCAACTCCTACATCTCGGCCTCGCACGATTACGGGCGGAGTTGGTCCAAGCCGGTGCGGACGAACAAGGGCGGCCGCTACTGGTTCGCCGAGGGGGGCGCGGTTGCGCCGGACGGGCGCGTGTACTTCGTCGAGAGCGCCGAGCACCAGAACGCCAAGGGCACGGTGCGGCTGGCGGTGATCTCCTCCGCGGACGGTGGCGCCTCATGGACGACCACCTATGTCGCACTCAGCCAGCAACAGCCCCGCTGCCCGACCGCGGACTGCCCGAACGACTTCTACGGTGCACAGATCTCGCTCGCCGTCGACCGCGCCGGGACCATCCTCGCCGCCTACGTCGCGAACGCCAGGGCCAGGGCGCCGATGCGGCTCTACGCGATCACGTCGGGCGACGGCGTTTCCTGGAGCGCGCCCACTGACCTGGGAGCCCATGGCACCAGCGTGGGGGCCGACTTCCCGGCGGTCGCGGCCGGACCGCGGCCCGGCGACTTCCGGGTCGCCTGGGAAGACGACGGCAACGGACGCAAGGCATGGAACGTCTGGTACCGCGCGACCGTGAACCAGGGAGCCTCGTGGAGCCCGGCCGCCCGCGTCTCCAATCGCGGGTCCGGCGCGCCCTACAAGACGAAGGCAGGCTTCCGGTTCCCCTATGGCGACTACTTCGGCATGACGGTGGACAGCCACGGCGTCAGCTACCTCGCGTGGAGCGAGGGGAAGAGCTACGACGGCCCCGGCAGCACCTGGTGGGCCCGCAACCATCGGCACCAGCGGCAGGGCAGCGCTCTGGGCTAGCGCGCAGTCGGCCGACGGCTCGGTGCGGCGGGTGCGGCGGACCCCGGGCCTGCGCAGGGCTGGCCGGACCATGCGAAGGCCCCGGCAGGCTCCAATTGGGTGGAGCCGGCCCGGGCAGCCCGGCTACGGTCGGCGGGGTGGGGATCACGATCCGCCCGGTCAGGTCCGGCGAGGACTATGCCGCCTGGCGGCAGGTCCTGCTGACGGTGGAGCCGGGTGAGCGGGCGCCCACGGCCGGCGAGCTGCGGGCTCAGGCCGGGCCGCAGCAGCGGTTTTTCGTGGCCGAGCTGGACGGCAGGCTGGCCGGCTCCGGCGCGGTCGGCAGGTCTGATCTGGCCGGCTCGGCCTTCGTCGCGCCACGGGTACTGCCTGCCTGCCGGCGCCAGGGTGTCGGGTCAGCGATCCTGCGGCTGCTGGCGGAGCAGGCCGCCGCGATGGGGTTCGGTGTCGCGGGCGGCATCGTCGAGGACCCAGGCTCGGCGTGCTTCGCCGAAAGATACGGCTTCCGCGAGGTGGACCGGCAGGTGCAGCAGGTCCGGGTCATTGGTGCCGAGCCGGCGCCCCAGGCGCCGGAGGGGGTCATCATCGTCGCGGTGAGCGTCCAGCCGCGGTTGTGGCGGGACGCCTACGAATCCGTGGGCGCGCAGGCGTTCCAGGACATGGCGACGATCTCCGAGCTGGAGGTCACGCTGGAGCAGTGGGAACGGGACTGGATCACCGACCCGGATGCGATGTTCGTGGCCCTGGCCGATGGTGAGGTGATCGGCTGTGCGGGCTTGCTGCCCGATCCGGACCACCCACGGCGGGCCGAGCATGCGCTGACCGCCGTGCGCCGGGACTGGCGCCGGCGCGGGGTTGCCACCGCGCTCAAGCGCAGCACACTCGCCTGGGCGGCAGGCCATGGGTTCACCGAGGTCTATACCTGGACCCAGCGCGGCAACGACGGCATGCGGGCGCTCAACGCCCGCCTCGGTTTCATCACCCGCTCCGAATGCATCACCATGCGGGCGACGCTGCCGCTCCCCGACTGACCGGCCCGCCAGGCGGCCGGCGACGCGAGCGCCGGCGCCGATGGACCCGTCCTCGTCGTTGGGCCGCCCGGCGTTAGTGCGCGCCCAGCGACCCGGGTGCGGGAGGACGGGGGAGGGGTGCGTCGTTCAGCTGCTGGTCAATGTCGACGAGAACGGCGCCGTCTTCAATCTTGCATGCGTAAACCGGGATGGGGCCGGAGGCAAACGGACCGACGGCCTCGCCGGTGGTCAGGTCGTAGCGTGACGCGTGGGCGGCGCAGACCAGGGTGTCATCGTCCTGGAGGGTGCCCTCGTGCAGGGGTTGCTGCTGGTGGGTGCAGGTGTTGTGGATCGCCCTGACGTCGTCATCATCGAGGCGGATGAGGCAGATCGGTTCGCGCAGCTCCTCAACGAGCATGGTGTCACCGACCTCTAGATCGTCGATGTTCGCGACGACTACGAACGTCATGGCTGTTTCCTTTCTTTTGCGGTTCGCCGGGGTGCCGGCTGGCCGCCGCGCACCTCGATCCAGCCGTTGCGGATCCGGGTACGCAGCACGGGTTGCGGCTGGCTGGCCGGGCCACGGGCGACGCAGCCGTCGGTGAGGGTGAAGCGGGACCCGTGCAGCGGGCAGGTCACCGTCAGGTCCGCGACGGTGCCGCGGCTCAGCAGGCCGCCCGCGTGGCTGCAGATGTTGTCGAGCGCGTACAGGTTGCCGCGGTGGCGGTACAGCATGACCTGCCGGCCTTCGGCCTCGACGGCGATCGGCGAATCGTCGGGCACGTCGGCCTCGGGAATCGCGCGCACCCACCGCCGCGGCCCGACGGCCCACGCCACCCTGTTGACCATCACACCCTTGGTGAACACGAGATGACCGCCGAGGTAGCCGGCCGCGACCGTGACCGTGAGGCCGGCCGCGCCCAGCGCGCGTGCCGTGCCGCGGTGGCCGGCCATCCGGGTCCCCAGGGAGGCACATTGCAGTCCCAGGGCCGCCGTGTTGAGAAGCCCGTGAAAAAGGCCGACCCGGCGGTCCTGTTCGTTGCTGACGGTCCAGTCACTGAGACCGGTCAGTGCGGTAGCGCCCGCGGCGACGATGCCGGCCGCGCTGAGCACACCCGCGGCGTCGATTCCGCGCGGAGCCGCGCCGCGGTCCGCGGCGTCCAGCAGCGTGGCGCCGGTCCACAGCCCGATGGGCAGGTCGCTCAGTGCCGGGTGCAGCGGGTGACCGGCCCACCGGCCGCCATGCATCAGCTCAAGAGCAAGATTGTCCTGGTGCCGTTCGCGGAACGGCCCCAGCACGGCGGTCAGCCAGTCATTCAGGCTGCGGAGCCAGCCGAGCTGGTCGACCCAGACCAGGAGATCGCCGTGCCAGGTGACCAGCCGGGTGGCGGCGGACGGAGCATCGGCAGGCGGCTCGGCCTGCTGCGTGACTGCTGGCGGATCGTCTGCCTGGCTGCTGCCTGTTCGCATAACGCTCCTCCGTGGTGGCGCCGGCATGTGGCCCGACACCGGAGAGAATCATCAGTCCCTTGGCTCATTCTGCGCGCCGGCCGGCGCACACAATAGTCCGTTTATGATGCAGCCGACCGCGCTACGGGGCTACCACCGGCTGGGACGCAGCCAGCTCCACCATGGTGGTGGCTGCTCCCCTTCGCAGGCGTGCGCACGTACCCATCCCCAGCAGGCCGTGGGCCCGCACCCGGATGAGTGCGGTACCCGGAGCGCCGCAGCGCTGGCCACACTACCCGGCATCGCCCCTTGACCTGCCAGCTTGATGTGCTGCTATTGTGCTAGTTACCTAGATGAATTGAGGAACGGTGATCGAGTTCCACCTGGACGGCCGCTCGGGCGTCGCGCCGTATCTGCAGATCATCCAGCAGGTGCGGCAGGCGCTGCGGCTCGGCACGCTGAGCGTGGGTGACCAGCTGCCCACGGTCAAGGACGTGGTGGCGACGCTGGCGATCAACCCGAACACGGTGCTCAAGGCCTACCGGGAGCTGGAATACGAGGGGCTGGCGGCTGCCCGGCCGGGAGTCGGGACGTTCGTGACCGCGACCCTCGGCGATGGCTCGCTGGCCGCGCACGGGCCGCTCCGCCGCGACCTTGAGCGCTGGCTGGCCAAGGCCCGCCGGGCCGGCCTGGACGACGACAGCATCGAGGCGCTGTACCGGGACACCTTCCGGGCCGCCGCTAAGGAGGAAGCGCTATGACTACCGTTCTGCAATCGCGGGGACTGGGCAAGCGGTACCGGCAGCGGTGGGCGCTGACCGACTGCACGCTGAGCGTCCCCGCCGGGCATGTCGTCGGGCTGGTCGGGCCGAACGGCGCCGGGAAGACAACCCTGCTGAACCTGGCCACCGGCTTGCTGGCGCCGACTACCGGGACGATCGAGGTCCTCGGCGGCGTGCCGGCCAGCAGCCCGGCGCAGCTGGCCCGGGTCGGCTTCGTCGCTCAGGACACGCCCACCTACGCCGGGCTGTCGGTGGCCGATCACCTGCGGCTGGGCGCCCACATGAACCCAGGCTGGGACGCCGCCCTGGCCCGCGAAAGGATCGGGCGGCTAGGCCTGGATCCAGCTCAGCGGGCCGGGAAGCTGTCCGGCGGCCAGCGGGCCCAGCTCGCGCTGACCCTGGCCATCGCCAAGCGGCCTAGGCTGCTGATCCTGGACGAGCCGATCGCCAGCCTGGACCCACTGGCCCGCCGCGAGTTCCTGCAAAGCCTGATGGAGTTCACCGCCGGTGGCCAGGTCAATGTGATCATGTCCTCGCATCTGGTCGCCGACCTGGAAAGGGTCGGCGACTACCTGATCGTGCTGGTCAACTCCCGGGTACGGGTGGCCGGAGAGGTCGAGGACCTGCTCGCTACCCATCACCTGCTCACCGGGCCGCGCCGCGACCCCGCCACTTGGCCGGCCGACTGGCGGGTCATCTCGGCCAGCCACACCGACCGGCAGACCACCTTGCTGGTCCGCACCTGCAGCCCCATCGACGACCCGGCCTGGGTCGTCGAGCAGATCGGCCTGGAAGACCTGGTCCTGGCCTACATGAGCCACACCCCCGACCCCGCGTCCAATGGCGCGCCCGCACTGGAGGTACAACGATGATCTGGCTGACCTGGCGCCAGTTCCGCGCCCAAGCCATCGTGGCGGCCGCCGCCCTGGCCGTGATCGCAATCGCCCTGGCCGTCACCGGCGCGCACCTGGCCCACCTGTATGACATCAGCGGGATCGCGGCCTGCCAGGCGCACAGCGACTGCGGGACGCTCACCAACAGCTTCATGAACCAGGTGAAGGCAAGCCCCACCTACAAGGCCCTATACGACGGCGGTGTGGCGATCCTGTACGCCGTACCCGCCATCATCGGGGTCTTCTGGGGCGCGCCGCTGGTCACCCGCGAGATCGAGGCAGGCACCTTCCGGCTGGCCTGGAACCAGAGCGTCACCCGGACCCGCTGGCTGGTGGTCAAGCTCGGCCTGATCGGCCTGGCTGCCATGGCCACCGCCGGGCTGCTCAGCCTCATGATCGGCTGGTGGGCCAGCCCGGTCGACCACGCCCTCGCACTCCCCCAGGGCCGCAACGGGACCAGCGGCATCAACCGCTTCGCCCCGCTGCTGTTCGGCGCCCGCGGCATCACCCCCCTCGGCTACGCCGCGTTCGCCTTCGCCCTCGGCGTCACCATCGGAGTGCTCATCCGCCGCACCGTGCCCGCCATGGCCGTCACCCTGGCCGCCTTCATCGGCGTGCTGATCACCATATCCCTGTGGATCCGGCCGCACCTGATCACGCCCTTGCACGCAATCTCGGCGCTCAATGCCGCCAACATCGAAGGCGTGACGTCCGGGACGGGGAGCGGCAGCCCGATGACCGTGACCGCAGCCGTGCACCTGCCCGGCGCCGCCTGGGTCCTGTCGAACCAGAGCATCACCGCGAGCGGCCACGTATTCACCGGCCCGGCCACGAAGGCCTGCACCACAGGCTCCATCCAGCAGTGCAACGCCCACATCGGCAGTCTTCACCTTCGGCAGCTGGTGACCTACCAGCCCGCGGTCCGCTACTGGGCCTTCCAGTGGTATGAGACGGCGATCTTCCTCGCACTCGCCCTGGCCCTCGCCGGGTTCTGCGTCTGGTGGATCCGGCGCCGCCGCCTCTCCTGA
>Ga0075433_10002888_pt1 | contig 13169 bp, 11 predicted proteins | sample RhiMethybrSRZTD2_FD_75299 | JGI IMG/M metagenome (GOLD analysis project Ga0075433, IMG submission 75299) | Populus rhizosphere microbial communities from Tennessee, USA - Rhizosphere MetaG P. TD hybrid SRZTD2 | ecosystem: Host-associated > Plants > Roots > Rhizosphere > Soil | place: USA... | reverse complement strand
CTACTCTCGCGGGTCGCAACGGGGAGGGCGATCGCTACTACACCGACGGGGAGCTCAAGATTTCGCGTTCTGTAGCCGGCTGCAACGCAAGGGCCGAGACTGTCGTCGAACTCGACAAGCCACCGATAGTAGAATTTAAGAATCGGACATGGAAGGCAATCGCGGGGATATTGAAATGATCTCCCGAAAAGCGATCGTCGTTGCGACCGCGGCGATCGCGCTGCTCATCTGCCTTGGCGGCACGTCCTGGCAATTGGTAACCGGTCAGATTGCCCGTGCGGCGTCTACCGACGCAGCGACATTTACCGGCAGCGAGGCCTGCGCCGGATGCCATCAAAGCGAAGCGAAGCTATGGCGCACCTCCCAGCACGAGCGCGCCATGGCGCACGCAACGGCTAAGTCCGTGCTCGGCGATTTCAACGACGCGAGCTTTCAATATTTCGATGTGCGCTCCCGTTTCTTCCGAAAGGACGGAAAGTTCTTCGTCGAGACCGACGGACCGGACGGCAAGCTGACGACCTTCGAGGTGAAATTTACCTTCGGCGTCGATCCGCTTCAGCAATACCTGATTGAGTTTCCCGATGGACGCCTGCAGGCGCTTTCCATCGCCTGGGACGGTCGGCCAAAGCATAAAGGCGGACAGCGTTGGTTCCACCTCTATCCGAACGAACAGATCAAACACGACGACGTTCTGCACTGGACCAGGCTCAACCAGAATTGGAATTTTATGTGCGCCGAGTGCCATTCAACCGGCGTGCGGAAAAGCTACGACGCCGCTGCCGACCGCTTCGCGACGGCCTGGGCAGAGATCAGTGTTGGCTGCGAGGCATGCCATGGCTCGGGATCGCGCCACATTGCCTGGGCCCAAGAGCAGAAACGCTGGTGGCCCTTCGGGAAGACGGAAGACCCGACCAAAGGACTCGCGGTGCAGTTCGACGAACGCAGCGGTACGACATGGACTCCGAACGCAAAAACCGGAATGCCGCAGCGCAATGGAATGCCGCTGGGCATACGCAAAGAGGTTGAAACATGCGGCCTCTGCCATGCCAGGCGCGCGCAGTTTTCGGAAAAATGGATGCCGGGGCAGTTGCTTTCGAAGACGCACTTGGTCACGCCGATGTATCGAAACTTGACTTATGCCGACGGGCAGATGCGCGACATTGAAGAGATCTACAACTACCTTCCATTCCGTCAGAGCAAGATGTTCGCGGCAGGAGTGACCTGCAGCGATTGCCACGATCCACATAGCGCCGCGCTTCGCGCGCCCGGCGATGCAGTCTGCGGCCAGTGTCATATGCCGAGTAAGTATGAAACTGCGTCGCATCGTCACCATGAGGATGTGAATGCTTCGGTCTCCTGTTCCTCGTGTCACATGCCTGAACGCACCTACATGGTGGTGGACAAGCGACATGATCACGGATTTCGGGTTCCTCGTCCCGACCTGTCGGTGAAATTCGGCACGCCCAACGCTTGCAACGATTGTCACCGCGACAAATCGGCCCAATGGGCAGCGAGTGCCGTTGAAGGCTGGTTTGGGCCACAGCGCGAGGGATTCCAGACTTACGCCGCTGCTTTTCACTCCGCGTGGACGGAGCAGCCGAACGCCGGAAAGCTTCTCGGTGAGGTCGTTTCGGATGGCAACGCGCCTGCCATCGTTCGCGCGAGCGCGCTCATCGAGCTCGGCTCTTATCTTTCACGAGCCAATCTCAATCTGGCGCAGAACGGGCTTTCCGACAGCGATCCGATGGTGCGGATGGCGGCGCTCGAGATGCTGAGTAGCGTTCCAGCCAATCAGCTCTGGCCGATCGTTTCGCCTCTGCTCGCGGATCCGGTAGAGGGCGTTCGGATCAGGGCCGTATCCATGCTTGCGCCCGTTCCAACGGCCAGCCAGCCCGATGCGGACCGCGGCCGCTTCGAGACTGCTGCGGCGGAGTTCGTCGCCGCGCAACGTCTCAATGCCGAACGGCCGGAGGCGCGCGTAACGCTTGCAAACTTCCTGGCGCAACGGGGCCGTGCGGCCGAGGCCGAAGCCGAATATAAGGCGGCGTTGCGCCTCAACCCGCAATTTGCGCCTGCGGCGATCAACCTCGCGGACCTCTACCGCACATTGGGACGCGAGGACGAGGGAGTGGCCGCCTTAAAGGAAGCGGCCACTGCCGCGCCCCGCGACGCGGGCCTGCATCACGCGCTGGGGCTGGCGCTGGTGCGCCAGAAAAAGACCGACGAGGCGCTTGCCGAACTGCGGCGCGCCGCCGAGCTGGCTCCCGATCAGGCCCAATACTCATATGTATATGCTGTTGGCCTTCATTCGGCTGGACGCGTCGACGATGCAATTTCGGCGCTGAAAGAAAATCTGAGCAAGCACCCGGACAATCGCGACTCGTTGCTTGCCATCACCAGTTTCTACCGCGACGCGGGAAATATCGCCGCCGCCCTGGAGTACGCGCAGCGCCTGGCTCAAATTTTTCCGGACGACAGACGGATGTCAGGGCTGGTCGACGCACTCAAGCGCCAGATGGAATCTGCGCCGCGATAGCATCGGTCGTGCCGAGATATGCGGCCAGCACGTTGGGATCAGTCAGTACGGCTCCAGGCGTTCCTTCCGCGATCGTCCTGCCGTAATCGAGTACGTGGATCCGATCGGCGAGGTCGGCGATCATCTGCATATCGTGTTCGATCCAGATCATCGTCATGCCGAGCTCATGCTTGAGACGCAAAATGAAGCGTGCCAGGTCCTCGCGCTCTTCGCGATTGAGCCCTGCCGAGGGCTCGTCGAGCAACATGATCGACGGCTCTAGCGCGAGCGCGCGCGCAAAGCCGACCAGCTTCTGCAGGCCAAAGGGCAGGCTGCCGACCGTCGCGTGACGGTAACGCTCAAGCTCAACGACATCGATAATTCGCTCGACCGCTTCACGGTGAGCTACCTCGGCGCGTCGCACGCCGGGCAGGAACAGCATTTCGGCCAGCGGATTTGTCTGGATACGAGCGTGTCGTCCGGTCAGCAGGTTGTCGAGTACGCTCATTTGCGGGAAGAGTTCGCCATGCTGGAAGGTCCGCGCCAGCCCGAGCTGGGCAATCTCGTGTGGCGCTAGCCCGGCAATATCGGAGCCGCGGAAACGAATTGCGCCACTGCCGCGATAGATTCCGCTGATACAGTTCAAAACGCTGGTCTTGCCCGCACCATTCGGGCCTATCAGGGCAAACAATTCGCCGCGCGCGACGGTGAAGGATACGTCGTCGAGCACGGTCAGCCCGCCGAAGCGCAGATGCAGGTGCTCCACAGAAAACTCAGCCATACCACCTCCGCGATCGGCGATATTGCTTGACGTCGCGATAGGAGCGGCGCTCGCCCCCCGCCTGGCCGAGATAGAACTCCTGCACGTCCTGATGGCTTTTGAGGCGCTCGCGGTCGCCATCAAGGACGATGCGTCCGTTCTCCATGACGTAGGCATAGTCCGAAATCTCGAGCGCGGCAGCCGCGCTCTGCTCGACCAGCAAGACAGCGATGCCAAGCTCGTTGCGGATTGCAGTGAGGCGTCGTGTGAGATCCTGGACCACGACCGGCGCCAGGCCGAGCGACAATTCGTCGACCAGCAACAATTGGGGATTGCACATCAGCGCGGCGCCGATCGCCAGCATTTGCCTTTCGCCACCCGAGAGAAGGCCGGCGGTCCGGCTTCGCAAGTCGGCAAGCCGGGGAAAGAAATGGTAGGTGCGCTCGTTGAGACGGTGTCGTTCGCTTGAACTGCCGGCGCGCGGCACCGGTGCGGCAAGATTTTCTGCTACGGTGAGGTTGGGAAAGACCTTTTCGCGCTCCGGCACCAGGACGATGCCTCTTGCGGCGATATCGTGCGGGAGTCCGTTGTCGATTCTGGTGCCTTTGAACGTTATGGTGCCCTCGGTCACACGCGCATCGTCTATGCCAAGGAAACCGGAAATCGCGCGCAGGGTTGTGGTCTTGCCCGCGCCATTGGTGCCAAGCACCGCCACGATCTGCCTTTCGGCGACCGACAGCGTCACGCCTTGCACGGCGGTGATGGCTCGCTTGTAGACAACCTCGATCTTGTCGACCTGAAGCAGGGCAGTCATTTGCGTGCTCCTGCCAGCGGCTTGTACCTGAACGGCCAGAGCAGAAAGTAGTTCTGGAGGCGATGCCAGATGCCGACGAGCCCAAGTGGCTCAAAGATCAGGAAGAGAATCATGACCAGACCAAACGCTGCGTAGTTGACGGCGAAGATCTCTCCAGCAAGTTTCTGAACGTTCGGCAGCAGGCGCAACAGCGCCTCAATCAGATATGGAAAGACGGTGATGAACGCTGCGCCCAACAGCGCGCCAAGCAGTGAACCCATGCCGCCGACTATGATCATCGCGACATATTGGATCGACAGGAACAGATCGAAGGCTTCGATCGATACGAAGCCGCGGTAATAGGCAAAGAGGCAGCCGGCGACCGATGTCATGCTGGAGGAAATGACGAACGCCAGCAGCTTGTAACGCGCGACGCTGATGCCGAGCGCTTCGGCCACCGTCTCTCGGACATGGAGCGCCTGCCATGCGCGGCCGCTGCGGCTGCGCAGAAGATTTACGCAAATCAACAGGCTCACGACAGCCGCTGCGAGCAAGACGAAATACCAGGCCCGGCCGTCTGTAAGCTTCATGCCGGCAAAGCGCGGCGGATCGACGACAATGCCGGTGGAGAAACCGCGCTTGGTCTCGTATTCGCCGCCGAGATAGATGACGACGAAGTGCAGAGCCAGCGTGCTCACGGCAAGGTAGAGGCCACGCAGCCGAAGAGAGGGCAGGCCGAAAATAAAACCGAGCACGATGCCGGTCAGCGCCGAAGCCGGCAGCGTAATCCAGAATGGCGCGCTTATTTCCCGCGCAAGAATTCCGGTGGTAAACGCGCCGGCAGCAATCAGACCGGCGTGGCCGAGCGAAATCTGGCCCGCGTAGCCGGTCAGCAGCATCAGTGAAAGCGCGCCGACCGAAGCGAGAAAGACCTGGCAGGCGAGGTCGAGCGCAAAAGGCGAGGCGAGGAAGGGAAAAACCGCCAGCAATATCGCAAAAACCGCGAGGCTTGCCCGCTCGGTCCGGGTTTGCAGCAGCGCAATATCTTCTCCGTATCCGGTGTGGAGATAACCGCTCGCGCGCGGCGCCGGCCTAAACACGGTCGAGCTCCTCGCGCGTGCCGAAAAGGCCCCAGGGGCGCACGACCAGCATCGCGATCAGGACCAGAAACGGCACAACGTCCGACAGCAAAGGATCGACGTAGTAGATGAGGAGAACCTCGGCGCCTGCGACGATCAGCGCGCCGGCCAGCGCGCCGGCAAGGCTGTCGAGGCCGCCGACAAGAGCGGCAGGAAAGGCCTTCAAACCAATGATGGGCATGCTGCTGGTCAAGCCGGAATCGAGCGCCATCAGGATCCCGGCGAATGCTCCCGTCAACGTTGAAAGGCACCAGGCCAGGGCATACACGCCGTGCAGGTTTATGCCGCGCTGGGCGGCAAGGAGCGGATTCTGGCCGGCGGCACGCATGCGCATTCCCCAGCGGCCAAAGCGCAAAAAACCGAATAGCGCGCCATAGACGGCGATCGTTATTGCGACCAAGACAGCGGACCAGAATGAAATGCGTGCGCCGCCGAACAATGAGAACGAAGGATTGGCCACCCCGAGCGCTTGCGCCGGATATTGCTGCTGGGCGGACCAGATCAGGAGAACTGCGCCTCGGATGAGAATGCCGAGTGCGACGGTTGTGAGGATTGCGGCGAGGACCATCTCCCCTGTCATCTTGCGCATGAGAAAAACATAGACGAGTGCGCCGGCCAGCAAGCTCAGAAGAACCGCAGCTGCGAGTGCAATTGCCGGATGGCCATTGAACAAGGATGCCGTTGCGAGCAGGAGATAGGCGCCGAGCATCATCAGCTCGCCGTGGGCGAGGTTCAACACGCGGCTGACGCGATAGATCAGCACATATCCGCACGCGATCAACGCGTAGATCGAGCCGAGCACGATGATGTTGACGACGAGTTGCAAGGCGATCCCCGAAGTGGAGCAGCTGCGATCACCCTCTTCCTCGGCAGGAAGAGGGTGATGCAAGCGGGTCACTTCACTTCATAGGTCTTCCAGTCCTGCACGCGGGCAATCTTGTCGCCGTCCCACTTGTAGACGCGATAGTAGAGTTGCGTGCGGAAATGATTGTCCTTGGTCCACTCGATTGGCCCTCCGCGCAGACCCTTGGTGTCGATCTTCAGGTTTTCCATGGCGGCGCGCACCTTGGCGGGGTCGGCAGGCCAGCCGGCGCCTTTGAGCGCGGCTTCAATAGCCATGCCGCCGATCCAGCCTTCGGTCATGGTCTGCGCGGGAAACTTCGATCCGGCCTTGCTGGCGGCAACCTCGATCTCCTGATGGATCGGCTGCTTTTCCTGGAACAGCGCGTTTGAATTGACGACGTAGAATTTGCCGTCCTTCAGTCGCGCGAGCTCGGCTTCGGCCTCGAGATGACCCCATGCGATGTAGTCGCTGTCCCAGCCGAGCTTGCGCAGGGCTTCGAGAGTGCGCACTTGCGTGACCCACGGTGCCCATGAATAGACCCAGTTCGGCCCCGCATCCTTGAGCTTGGTAGCGAACGACGTGTAGTCGGCGGTCGGCGGCGGGATGACTTCCTGGTCGACGGGCTCCATGCCCATCTTTTTCGACAGCTCCATGGCGTAGTCCATCTCGCCGCGCGACAGGGGTATCGCCATTGCTGCAAAACCGATCTTCACAGTGCCTTTCGCGGCCGCCTTGATGAACTCCAGCGTCGCGCGGCTGTCGAATTGCGAGGCATAGCCGGTCGTGCAAAATTGCAACGGGTCCGCCGGGGGATACACGCTTTGCGGACAGACGCCGCTGGCGAACAGCAGGGCCACGTTGGCGTTCTTGCTTTCCGCGATTACGGGCGCGTAGGTCGACGACAGGCTGGCATTCACCATCAGGATCACGTTGTCCTGGGTGATGAGCTTTTTCGTATTTGCCACTGCCTTGGAAGGCTGCGCGCCGTCATCCTCTATCACCAGCCGGATCTGCTTTCCGTTGACGCCGCCAGCCGCATTGACGCGGTCAATATAGATCCGCAAGGCATCCACCGCCGGCGCATAGGTGCTCGATGGTGGGCCGGTCAGAGCTGCGGTGATACCGACCAGGTAAGCATCTTGAGCTGCGGCCGGCAGTGCGATCGCGCACGCTGTCAGGCCGCCAACCACTATTCTCTTGAGCATAATATTCCTCCCTTTTTCAGTCCTTGAATTCTCGCGTCATGAAGCCAATACGTTCCCCGTGCTCGCGGCGATCATCCGCTCCTCGCTGTCGTCATACATTGCGTCGATCAGCGCCTTGAAGCGCTCGTACATCAGCTTGCGTTTCACCTTGCGCGTGGGCGTGACCGGCTCGCCTTCTTCTTCCGGATCGAGCGCCTTGGGCAGGATGCGGAAAGACTTGATCTGCTCGACGCGGGCAAGATCACGATTGACCTTGTCAAGCTCCGTTCTCATCAGACGCTCGACCCGCGGATGCGCGGTGAGGCTTGTAAAACCGGTATAAGCTACATCGTTTGCACGCGCCCAGTCAGCGACAGTATCGAAATCGATCTCCAGGACGGCAGTGAGATATTTCTTTCCGTGGCCGAAGACGATCGCTTCGGCGATATACGGGCTTGCCCGCAACGCATTCTCGATCAGCGACGGCGAAATGGTCTTTCCGCCCGCAGTGACAATGAAATCCCGCGCGCGATCGATGAGCCGCAGGCTTCCATTGCGCCATTCACCGACGTCGCCGGTGCGCAGCCAACCGTCGGCACGCTTGACCTCGCGCGTGGCTTCGTCAGCGCGCCAATAGCCATCGAACAGATCCGGCCCGCGCACCAGGATTTCTCCGTCGTCCGCCAGGCGCACTTCAATCCCCTCGACCGGCGTGCCGACATCGCCAGGGCGCGGGAAGCGACCGCGCTGTCCGGCAATGATCCCGCCGGCTTCTTCCGTCTGCCCGTACATCTCGACCACATTGACGCCGTATATGTGCCAGAGAGCCGCCGTTTCCGCCGGCAAACCGGCGCCGCCGCTGACCACCAGCTCCAGCTTGTCGAAGCCGAGCTTGTTCAGGATCGGCCGGAACATCAAAGCTTGCACCGTGCTGTAAAGCACGTGCCCAGCGGCGGTCGAATTGCCATCCCAGTGCCGACGGACGTGATCGCGCGCGACGCGCATGCCCGCTTCGTAAGACTTGCGCTTGAGCCAACTGGAGTTCAGCACGCTGACGAGCACATGCGAGGCGAATTTCTGCAAATAGCGGGGCACCGTGAACATCACCGTCGGCGCGACCTCGAACAGCGTGGTGGCAAAATCCTCAGAATCTTCTCCGAAATGCGGGACCAGCTGCGAGATCAAGGGAAGGGTGATAGCGACGTCGCGGCCGAGCACATGGCACATCGGCAAGAAAACGATCGTGCGGTGCGGCTTTTCACGCAGCGTCGGATACTGTGTTGCGACGGTGTCGGTTGCAGCCAGATGCTTGCCGTGGCTGACAAGCGCGCCTTTCGGATGGCCGGTTGTGCCCGAAGTGTAGACGATGAAGGCAGGGTCTTCAGCCGACAGGGAGGAAGCCTTCGTCTCGAGCCATTGGAGAACTGGCTTCGGTTCTTTGTCCAGCAGTTCGCGCAAGCGATGCAGCTTGGGATGCGCATAGCCGAACATGGCGGAATCATCGATAACGACGATCGCGCGCAGATCGGGGAGCCGGTCCACGATCGACAGGATCTTGTCGACATATTCCTGGTTTTCAGCAACGAAGATCGAAGCGCCGCCATCGCGCATCTGGTAGTCGACCTCGGCCGGCGATGCGGTCGGATAGATGCCGTAGGAAATTGCACCGAGCGACTGCGCGGCCAGATCGCAGAGCATCCATTCTTCGCAGACGTCTCCCATGATCGCGGCGCGCTCGCCGCGCGCGAGGCCGAGGCTTTGCAATGCAGCCGCGTATCGAGCAACCAACGTTGCATAGTCCCGCCAGCGGCGCTCGCGATAAACGCCGAATTGCTTCGAGCGGAAAGCCACCAAATCGGGTGTTGCCCGCGCCCGCTCGCACAACAGATGCAAAGCGGTGGTGCGGCGCAATCGTTCACGATCGACCGTGATGGGCGCGGTCATGCGGTGCCCTTGCTTGCGCGGCAGCTCTGCCCAATCTTATAGTTCTTTCGAATTGTAGGTTCTATGTGCGGGCAAGCAAGCGCCGGGCATACAAATCCCGAACCTCAGAATTTCCGGAGCCCGCATGCCATCCCAAGGCCGCCCACCATTCCGTGCCGATCACGTCGGAAGCCTTCTGCGGCCTGCGGTCTTACGTCACGCCTTCCGAAAGCATGCCGCCCGGGAGATCAACGAGGCCGGATTCATTGGGCTGCAGGATCAATGCATCCGTGATGTGGTCGCGCTGCAGGAGCAGGTCGGCCTTGAAGTTGTGACTGATGGCGAATTCCGCCGCGGATCTTATTGGGGCCGTTTCGTCGAGCGCACGAAAGGATTCGCGATCCGACCGGCGTCGTTCACGTTTCGGGACGATGGCGGGCACGAGGTCGAATTTACCGCGCCTTACGCTAGCGCCCGTATCGAACGCCTGCAGCCGCTGGCGCTCGATGAGTTCACGTTCCTGCGCAAAATAACCAGGGCTACCGGAAAGATTACATTGCCAGCGCCGTCGACAATGCATTTTTACCGATGCAACGATTTCGCCGATCGGAAAATCTATCCCGAGGTCGACGCTTTCTTTGACGATCTATCCAGGGTCTTTCAGCAGGAGATCGATGAACTTGCCAAGGCGGGCTGCCGTTATATTCAACTCGACGAGGTCGCGGTGGCCTTGCTGTGTGATCCAGCGATTCAAGATCAGGTCAGGCAATCCGGAAGCGATCCCGATGCACTCGTCGATCTTTACGTCAAAAGCATCAACGACGCCGTGGCACGCTGCCCATCGAACGTCGCAATCGGCGTGCACATGTGCCGCGGCAACTTCAAGGGCTACTACCTCGGCGCCGGTGGCTACGAATCGGTGGCAGAGCGCTTTTTTGCAAACACAAACGTCAGTCACTTTCTGCTCGAATACGATACTGCGCGTGCCGGCGATTTCGCGCCGCTGCGTTTCGTACCGACGAGCAAAGGCGTTGTGCTCGGCCTCGTGAGCACAAAGACGCCGGCACTGGAAAACTTGAGCGATTTAAAGCGTCGTGCCGAGGACGCCGCGCGTTTCATCGAACTCGATCGTTTGGCGATCAGCCCCCAATGCGGTTTCGCCAGCACGGTGGCTGGAAACCCACTTTCCGAAAAGGACGAGCGCGCCAAGCTGGCGCTGGTTGTTGAGGCCGCCAGGACAATCTGGAGCTGATCAGGCAGCTCGCCGGGTCGGGCTCTCATCCGCGGCGCCGAGCGCCGAATCGAGGACACCAACGCGGTAGCGAAAGACCAGTTCGCCGCCCTTCCAGCCAGTGAACAACAGGATGCAAACGGCGATCAGCGACAACAGCAGGCCTTTCGGCGCCGTCGCAGATGGTCCTTCACTGTATCGCGCGTAAAAACTGTACAGCTGAATCAGGACCATAACCACGTTCCCGCCGGCGTGCCACCACGTATCATTGAGCGCGCGAATGCGCTGCTCGCCGAAAACGTCAATCAGCCCGATGACCGCTGCGATGGCGGCTCCGACAAGCCCGCCGCCAAGCAGCCAAATTGCGGCGGTCGACCATGCTGTCGATGCCGTTTGCCAGTAGATCACGTCGCAAACAAACGTTGCGACGAACAGCGCGATGGGAAAGGGCACCAGCATTGGATGAATGGGATGCCCTGCAATGCTGACTGTACTTTTAGGATTTGCCATGGCGGCCTCCGGTGTCAGTGACTGACCGGTGGCCGGCTCGCGCTTATCGCTAGAGTCGTGGCGCCACCGTATAGCTGTATCTTTCTCCGCAGTCGCAGATGAACGTTGTCGTTTCCTTTTGTGTTTCGGGGATAGGATAAGGCTCAAGAACAGCAAGTCGCATTTTCTTCCCGCAAGTCGGACAGACGACGCGGGGGATGCCCGCGGGAATCCGGCGCAAGGCATGCAGGCGGCGGGTAAGCTCACCGGTAAAATCGGTCACCTGCTCGGAAACTTCATAGCTCCGTGCAAGGCGAAGCCATTGGCGTTCGAGCTCGAAGTAAGTTTTGCGCACCGCTGCGTATTCCACCTGGTTTGCACGCGACGAAGCCTCCGCCGCGTGCTGGTAACATTCGCGCGCCTTCGAAGAGATGATCTTCAGCATGAACTGTCGCTCAGCGGCTTGCCAATTACGCGCGCGGGTTGACAAAGACGTAGCCGCGCACGTCGCGCACATGCATCCTGGACAGTCCACCGCCGGAATTGTAGTCGCGGATCAGCCACTGTCCGTTGCCCGCGGCGGCCTCGATGTACATGACGTGGTCTCGTCTGACCGCGGCAAGTCCAGGACGCGGGCCGGCTTCGCGCGGAAGCAGTCGCGCCCAATTGGACGCCAGGTTCAGGCGCGCGTCAGAGATGCCGAGATATTTGCGCAGGCCACAGCCGCAATATCGATGCGGACAGCCGGCAGGGCGCGAACCGATGATGCTTCCGGACTCCGCCATGGCGAAGGTCCTGTTTCCCCTTGCATCGAGCGGCGTTACCGCAGCCTGGTAGCTTCCATTGCAGACGCTTCGACCATCATTTGTGAAAGTGCAATCACCCGAGCGCTGATAGACGAGATTGCGATGGAAGTGCTTGTGATGATGTCCGGCATGATTGCGGTGGTGGCGAGAAGGGTAGGCATCGGCTTGAAAAGAGAGAAAAGGCAGGCAAAGCAATGCGACCAGTATCGCCATGATACTCATACGACTCATGGTGTCCCTCGTGCGTTGAAGATGGAAAAAGGACTGCGAGCCCCGTGGGTTACTTGATGGGGCTGCGCAGGTTGCGAAAACACCTCTCGAAAAGACCTGCGCTTAAACGGGAGAGATCAAATAAAGTTCCCTGCCAGCAGACATATCGGCTGCGCGGTTTGGCCCCGGCTGCGGTCACTCCTGTCGAGTGAGGCAGAATCTAGTTGCTGATAACGAAGGGCCGTGCCCGTGGTGCGCGGCCCTTCGTTGCCTCTCATCCTCCTCGCGCGCAGCCGGCTTTATTCCTTCACCGCGCCGGTCATCGCCGAGACATAGTGCTCGACGAAAAATGCGTAGAGAACCACGAGCGGCAACGATCCTGCGAGGGCGCCGGCCATCAGCGAACCCCAACGGTAAATGTCGCCGTCGACGAACTCGTTGACGATAGCGACGGGAACTGTCTTTTGCGAAGTGGTGGAGAGAAAAGTCAACGCGTAGATGAATTCATTCCAACACAGCGTGAAGCAAAAAATGAAAGCCGAGATCAGCCCGGGCACTGCGAGGGGCAGCACAATCTTAGTCAGGATCTGCCAGCGACTCGCGCCATCGATCAAGGCGCATTCCTCGAGCTCGAAGGGAATCGTCTTGAAATAACCCATCAGCAACCAGGTCGAAAACGGGATCAGAATTGTCGGATAGGTCATGATCAGGGCGAACGGCGTGTCGAACAGTCCGTATTGGAACACGACCGAGGACAGCGGAATGAACAGGATCGACGGCGGCACCAGATAGGCGAGAAAGATTGCGCCTCCGACCCACTGCGCGCCCTTGTAGCGAAGCCGGACGATCGCATAGGCGGCAAGCACGCTGGAGACGATGGACAGAATGGTCGCGCCGACTGCGACGAACATCGTGTTCCAAAGCCACAACGGATAATGGGTTTCAAACAGCAGTTTTTGGAAATGCTTGAGCGTCGGCGTCCAGGTCCAGAATGGATTGAAGCGTTCGAGGTCGAGCAATTGCTCGTCGGGTTTGATGGCGGTGAGCGCCATCCAGTAGAAGGGGAACAGCAGCACCAGAAGGATGATCGAAAGCGGCAGGTAGAGCGTGACCAGCCGCCGCGGCAATGTCTGCAGATAGCTCATGCCCTCGGTATGATCGGCAACGGCCGAACTGCCGTGGAGCACGGTCCTTGGATCGGCGACCTTGGGCGCAACCGCGTCAGTCATTGCTTTCGCCTTGTTGCCATTTGCGCCGCTGCAATCCGAACCAGGA
>Ga0075433_10002886_pt1 | contig 13178 bp, 12 predicted proteins | sample RhiMethybrSRZTD2_FD_75299 | JGI IMG/M metagenome (GOLD analysis project Ga0075433, IMG submission 75299) | Populus rhizosphere microbial communities from Tennessee, USA - Rhizosphere MetaG P. TD hybrid SRZTD2 | ecosystem: Host-associated > Plants > Roots > Rhizosphere > Soil | place: USA... | reverse complement strand
GCTCGGAGTAGCGCTTCACGAGCGCCTGGCAGTAGGCGGCGAGCGCCACGGCGTCCTCCCGCCTCGTCACCGCGTCACAGACCCGAACCTCGACCGTGCCGAGCCTGGGATGTGGCCTGATGTCCCACCAGATGTGCGTGTAGTCGGCGATGCAACCGGTCTTCTCCAGCTGCCCGACGACCTCGGCGTAGTCGGCGTAGTCGCGGAACCGCGGCGGTGGACCGGAGCGAGGGAACGCCGCGAAGACCACCTGGCGGCTCGACGTGAACCCGGTCGACTCGCCGCGCCAGAACGGCGAGTTGCTTGACAGCGCGAGCAGCCCTGGCAGGTCGACGAGCAGGCCGTTCACGACCTGGATCGCCTTCTCGGGATCGTCGACCGAGACGTGAATGTGGAGTCCGAAGATCAGCTCCCGGCGCGCGACATACTGGAGCTGGTCGACGAGCGCGCGGTAGCGGTCGCGGGCCGTGATCCGCTGGCGCTCGAACAGGCTGAACGGATGCGTGCCGGCCGACCCCACCCGGAGTCCCTGCTCCCGCGCGACGCCGGTGACGTAGTCGCGCAGCTGCCGCAGGGCCTGATCGACATCGCCCGCCGTCCGGCAGACCGGCGTCGTGATCTCGATCGTGGACTGCATGAGCTCCGGATTGATCCGCGCTTCGAGCTCATGGCCCTGGACCGCAGCGAGGACCGTGTCGATGTGCTGGACGAGGTCCAGCGTCTCCGGGTCGAGAAGCATGTACTCCTCCTCGACCCCGAGCGTGTACTTCTCGCCTGAGCCGAAGTGATGATCGAGCACGCTTCCGCCAGGTGCGAAGCCCTTGCCCGTGATCGAGGCCGGGTAGATCTGCTTCATGGCGGGGCGAGAACGATAGCCGCGACGGCGTCGGCCAGCTCGTCGTGCACCGAGTCGGCGACGAACACGACCCACGGATGCGGCGTCCCCCCGCCGGTGACGGCGACCACCGGCGTGCCCGAGGAGTGCGCGTACCAGGCTTCCATGGCCGTCCCCTCGTCGGCCTCCGAGAAGTCGGCGAGGACGGCGTCGCACGTGTCGATGTCGGCCAGGTCTCCGGTGACGATCTCTTCCTCGTGACCCGCCGTGCGGCCGCGGAAGTCGCGCCGCATCGGATCGACCGGCTCGCGGCCGGCCTCACGCAGGAGCTGCGAGGCTCGTCGGCGGTACTCGTCGGCGTAGGGAGGACCGGCGAGGTAGACGCGCCCGCTCACGCGACGATCGCGTCGGCCTCGATCTCCACCGCCCAGCGGGAGTCCAGGAGGCCTGCCACGATGTAGGTCGAGGCCGGCCTCGTCTCGCCGAAGAACTCGGCGTGAGCCCTGCCGATCTCGTGGAAGTCGTCCCGGCGCACGGCGTAGATCCGCGTCCGCACGACGTGCTCCGGGCCCGCGCCGGCCTCGGCGAGCGCGGCGCCGACGATCTCGAGGCACCGCTTCGTCTGGCTGTAGACGTCGGGCGGCACGGGCGCTCCGTCAGGCATCACGGGCGCGGTCCCTGAGACGGCCACGTGCGACCCGACGCGGACCGCGCGAGAGAAGCCGATCCGATCCTCGTACGGCGAGCCGGACGAGACCTCCCGGCGTTCGCTCACCCGGTCATTGGAGCCGCTCCGCCAGGTACCGGATGGCCTGCGGGTAGCGGTACTCGATCTGCATGTGCGTCCCGTCGAAGAGCTCGAAGTAGACATCCGTGATGCCGAGTTCCTCTAGCGCCTGACGGAACGCCTCGGCGCCGAGGTCGAGGAAGAACTCGTCGCCCCGGCCTGCGTCGATGTAGATCGCGCGCATCGAGCGCAGCGCCTCGCCATGGCGGGGCGCCATCCGCACCGGATCCCACGCGAGCCATCGCTCCCACACTTCCGGGCGCAACTCGCTCGTTGTCAGGTCGTACGGAAGGTCGACGGAGCCGTCGTCGTTCGCCGAGTAGCACGCCGCCATGCAGTACGAGTTCACGAGCTCGTGATCGTGCTTCTTCGAGAGCGGCGGCCGCGAGCGGAAGTCCTCCCAGAAGCGTTCGTACGAACCGTCGTACATGTCCCGCAAGGCGCGGACGACTCGCGGGAACTCCTGCGCGTAGCACGACTCGAAGAGTGCATCGCCAGCGTGGGTCGCCAGGCCGGCGAAGATGTCCGGCCGCAGCATCGGCGTCACCATCGCGCCGTAGCCGCCGCTCGACTTGCCGGCGATCCCGCGGTGCTCGCGGTCGGCCAGCGTCCGGTAGCGCTCGTCGACGAACTTCACGACCTCGTCGCAGAGGTAGGTCTGATAGCGGCCCGTGCCCGGCGAGTCGAGGAACTGGCTGCCCCCGTACGACGTCCAGCAGTCGACGAAGACCACGATCGCGGGATGCGCGTCGGAGGCCGCGAACATCTGGTCGAGGAGCTCGGGGAAGTTGTGCCGGTACGCCGCGCGGTTGCGCCACATGTCGATCTGGCCGGTCATCCCCTGGATCACGTAGACGCTCGGGTAGCGGCGCTCGCTCTCCTCGTAGTCGGGCGGCGTGTAGACCCAGAGCGGGCGGCGAAACGGGTCGCCGAGCGGGTTGCCCCGTAGGGCCTCGCTCTCGATGGCGAGCTCATCGAGCTTCCCCGCCCATTCGATCGACCAGGGCTCCAACACGGCTCGTAGTATCGCCGCATGGAGGCTCTGCGCGACGTCGAGAGCTGGCCGGCGCAGACGGCCGCCGTCGGGGTGGTCGCTCCGGACGGAATCGTTGCCTGGCACGGCGACGAGGGGCGTGAGCTGGCTTGGGCGTCGGTGACCAAGCTCGCAACGGCACTTGCCGCTCTCGTCGCGCTCGAGGAGGGCATCGTCGACCTCGACGAGCCGGCGGGCCCGCCCGGATCAACCGTCCGCCACCTGCTCGCACACGCCTCGGGGCTGCCGCTGGACGGTGAGGCGCCGATCTCGCCGCCCGGCGCCCGCCGCATCTACTCCAACACGGGGTTCGAGCTGCTCGCCGGACGGATCGCCGAGCGCGCAGAGATGCAGTTCGAGGAGTACCTGACCCGCGCCGTCTTCGAGCCACTCGAATTCTCCGGCGAGCTAAGGGGATCGCCCGCCCACGGGATACTCGCGACGCTGCTCGACCTGCTCGATCTTGCGCGGGAGCTCCTGCGTCCCACACTGGTGGCGCGGGAGACGCTCGCGGAGGCGACGGCGGTGGTCTTCCCCGGACTCGCGGGTGTGTTGCCGGGCTACGGGCGCATGGACCCGAATGACTGGGGCCTCGGGTTCGAGCTGCGCAACGCGAAGTCGCCGCACTGGACGGGGACGCACAACTCGCCGGCGACGTTCGGCCACTTCGGCCGCTCGGGGACGTTTCTCTGGGTCGATCCCGAGGCGGAGCTCGCGCTCGGCTGCCTCACCGACCTCCAGTTCGGCGACTGGGCCAAGGAGGCCTGGCCCCGGCTCTCCGACGCCGTGCTTAGCACGGGGGAATGATCACGGGGGAAATGGGGTTTCCCCCGTGGCCCCCTCCCCGACCCAAGGCAGACACGACTTCGCGTGCGGTGGCTGCGGCCGGCCAGCCGTCCTCCGCCGAAAAGCGCTTCAACGCTCTTATTGACGGAGCCGGGCTTTGCCCGGCGGAGTCCAGCTCCTGTCGCCTCGGCTCGGTCGCTCCGAGCACTTCGCGCCGATTACGAAGGGGGCCAACCGGGGGAAACCTGGTTTCCCCCGTTTGAGTTTCCCCCGTTTCTTTAGTCGTCGGCGAAGAGCGGCCGGATGAACTCGTCGAAGGTCGCCTGGTCGCAGCTCGCCACCGTCGCCGGCGTCAGCGCGCGCACGGTCGCAGTGCGGGGGACGTGCATCGCCAGCGCCACCTCGCCGAAGTAGTCGCCCGGCCGGAGCACCCGGCGGGGACCAAGCTCACCGAGGTTCGAGACGGCGAAGATGCCGGAGAGCACGACGTAGAACCGATCTCCCTCTTCCCCTTCGATGACCGGGGCCTTGCCGACCGGGACGTCCTCACGTCGCATCTCCTTCGCGAGCTTCCCCATCAGCTCGCCGGGCAGCGCCGCGAGCAGCGTAATCTGCGAGAGCTCGTGGGCGGTTGCCGAGGCGCGAGGCACTGTCTGCCTATTCTTCCTGCCCGATGGGGTCGCTCGCCGGATGGACGTTCTGCCCGCGCTGCCGGACCGAGCTCGAGCTCGACGAGGGTCGAGTCAACTGCCCCTCGTGCGGGTTCGTCGCCTACGCGAACCCGGAGCCGACCGCGTGTGCCGTCTGCGTCGACGGCGACGGACGCATCCTGCTGGGCCGGCGGGCAGGCGAGATCTTCCACGGCTACTGGGACCTTCCGGGTGGATTCGTCCAGGAAGGGGAGCACCCGCTCGACGCGCTTCGCCGGGAGTTCCGCGAGGAGACCGGGCTGAGCGTCGAGCCGCGTGACTTTCTCGGCGTCTGGATGGACCGCTACGGCGACGGCGACGACGCGCCGTCGACGCTCAACCTCTACTGGACGGCGGAAATCGCCGGCGGCACCGTCGACCCCCAGGCCGCGGACGACGTTTCCGAGCTGCAGTGGTTCCGGGAGTCAGAGCTCCCAGCTCGCGACCAGCTCGCCTTCCACATCGCCGACGTGCTCGACGCGTACCGGAGCCGCACCGCCCGATAGCATCGGCGGCGACAGCGAGGGAGGAGGCAGGAGTGAGTTTCTTCGATCGTGTGGAGGACGCGCAGGAGCGCTGGGACGTCCTCAATCACCCGTTCTACACGCGCTGGAGTTGCGGCGAGCTGAGCCGCGAGGAGCTCGCGTTTTACGCGGGCGAGTACCGCAATCTCGTCGTGGCGCTCGCCGAGACCGCCGGCAGGTCGACCGACGCCGAGCACGCGGCCGAGGAAGAGGCCCACATCGCGCTCTGGGATCGCTTCGCGAGCGCGCTGGGTGCCGAAACGACGCGCACACCGCTTCCCGAGACGGCGTCGTGCGCCGCGGCCTGGACGGCCGCCGGCCCGGAAGGGCTCGGCGTCCTCTATGCGGTCGAGTCCGCCCAGCCCGCGATATCGCGGACGAAGCTCGACGGTCTCCTGCGCCACTACGGCTTCACCGACGGCGAGGCGACGAGCTACTTCCGCATCCACTCGACCCTCGACGTCGAGCACGCCGCGGATGCGCGCCGGCAGCTGGAGCCGTTGCTCCGCGAGGTCGACGAGGATCGACTCGCCGCCGCCGCGGAGTCGGCGCTCGAGGGCAACTGGCACATGCTTTCCGGCGTCCAGGGTTTCGTCGAGTAAACGCCCGGTTACATCTGTCACCAAGCAGTCCGGAGGTGATAGCAATGAAGCTGCGCTATCTGGTCAAGGGCCTGCCCGGCCATCCGCTGCATCCGCCCTTGACGGACGTAACCATCGGCACGTACACGCTGGCGACCGCGCTCGGCTGTGCGAGCGTGATCGGCGTTTCCCACATCCAGGCGGCCCACGGCTGGTGGCTCGCGCTCGTCGCTGGACTCTGCTTCACCGTCCCGACCGCGTTCACCGGGCTCGTCGAATGGCTATCGATGGAGCGGGGCACGGCGCTCTGGCGAACGGCGACGACGCACCTGCTCGTGATGGTGACTGCGACCGTGATCTTCCTGATCGCGTGCATCCTCGGCCACAGCGGCTACAAGGTCGGTGCCGTGGACACCGCGCCGTTCATCCTGACGCTCGTCGCCTTCGCCACCATGGCGGTCGGCGGCTGGTTCGGCGGGACGATCGTCTTCGTGTACGGCATGCGCGTGCTCAACCTCGTCACGGAGCCCGCAAAGCGCGCGTTCGCGCCGGTCCCGAAACCGGAGAAGGAGCTCGCGGAGAAGTAACCGGCGAGGCGTCACTCCGGGAGACGAAGTACGGGCGCGTCTACGACGGCGACGGCTGGTTCGTCATCAACGCCCGCGAGTCCCGCTGGCGCGATACGGGGCCGCTCGGCTTCATCTGCGACTTCGAGGGCAAGCGGCGCTTCCCGCAACTCGGCATCAACCTCAATGTCCTGAAGCCGGGCCAGCCGATGGGGATGTACCACCGGGAGAACGCCCAGGAAGGGTTCCTCGTCCTCGCCGGTACCTGCCTGCTGATCGTCGAGGGAGAGGAGCGAACCCTCAGGACCTGGGACTTCTTCCACTGCCCGCCGCGGACGGAGCACATCGTCGTCGGGGCCGGGGACGGGCCGTCCGTGGTGTTGGCGGTCGGCGCGCGTGGCCTTCGACGTAAGGGCATCGTCTATACCGAGTCGGCGGCGGCGAAAGCCCACGGGGCCGGTGTCGAAAAGGAGACGACGGAACCGCGCGAGGCGTACGCGCCCTTCGCACCGTGGACCAGGTGCACCTACCTCGAAGGCTGGCTGCCGGACCTCTAGGGCCGGCTGAAGAAGGGAGCGAACGGGGGAAACATGGTTTCCCCCGTTCGCTTAGACGTTTACCGGCTCGAGGCCGAGGGCCTTCTCGAGCATCTGCTTCGGCTGTGCGCCGATCGCGGCTGCTGCCGGCTCGCCGTCCTTGAAGAGCAGGATCGTGGGGATTGAGGTAATGCCGTAGCGCATCGCGAGCCCCTGTTCCTCGTCGATGTTCACCTTGACGAGCTTCAGCTCGTCCGAGCGCTCCTCGGCGATCCGGTCGAGAACGGGCGAAACGGCGTGGCACGGGCCACACCACTCGGCCCAGAAGTCGACGATCACGGGCTTCTCGCTCGCGATCACCTCCTGATCGAAGGTCGTCTCGGTGACGTCACTCGCCATGCATTTTCCTTTCGGTTCGAGAGCCAGTTTGGGGGATACCAGATATTTACAACGCCCAAACGACGGCACGCATTCCGCCCAGCTCGCCGTCCGGCCGCCGGCTCCTCGCTGAAAACGCGAAGGGCCGCCGGAAGCGGCCCTTCGACGAGGAGACGAGGTGTGGGCCTAGCTGGGTTTGCCGTACACCTCCAGCTCGGACATGTCCGCGAACAGACAGCCGGACTGGTTCGGTGACGTGCTGCACGACGCAGCGAGCTGCTGGCTCAGCATCGTGAACCGCACGTACCGGACGTTCGTTGCACCTGCGGTGGGCTGGACGAGGTTCAGGTGGCCACGGTCGGCGTTGCCGAATGTGCCCTCCTTCGCGACGGTCCAGGTCGAGCCGTCGGACGAGGTCTCGACGCGGTAGTCCTTCGTCGAGGCGGTGGCATCGTCTCCGCACGTGTTCGCCGGATCGATGCCGAACTCGGTCACCGTGATCGAGACGGGAAGCTGGACGACGACCTCTGGACTCAGGTGCGCACTGTTCGGGTCGTTCGGATCGACGATCGAGTCGCTGCCCCAGCCGTTGCCGAGCGACTGATCGATCGCCCTGTCGGGGCCGCAGCCGAAGCTGCTGTAGTCCGACCCGGTGAACGACTTCACGGACGCTCCGCCGAAGATCGACGCCCAGTCGCGGCGAAGCGTCCAGTTAACGACCGTGGCGTCGTCGGCCGTGACCGTGACGGTCGGCAGGACGACGCGGTCGAAGCCCGCTCCGGTCGCGAACACCTTCGGGTACGTGCCGACCGGAATCCGCTTGATGTCGTAGAGGCCGTTCTGCTTGGTCAGCCCGGCGAGGTCGGACGCGAAGCCCGAGCTGTGGCCGCCGAAGCCGACCCGAATGCCCTCGATCGGCTTCCCGGTGTCCTGGTCGATGACCTTGCCGAGCAGCTTGCCGAACGGGCTCGGCGGCGGTGGGGTCTGGAAGTCCTCGACCGGCTGGGTGTCGTCACCGTCGACGGACCCCGCGAACCAGCCCATCCCGCGCTGGGCGAACACCTGCCAGATGGTGTCGTGGTGCGAGCCGCCGAAGTTGACGAGGTCGGCCTCGAGGATCGCGTTCCGCTCGTCGAGCATCGACGGGTTCGCCGGCGACAGCTCCATCGCGCGGGTCACGAGGCCCTCGGTGACGTTCGAGCCGAGCGCGCCGCGGAGATCCCAGAGCGTCTCGCCCCAGATCTCGCCGTCCGCGTGCACCTCGGGAACGCTGCCCGTGCGGATGTGCCCGTAGTCGCCGTACGTGTAGCCGCCCGGGCCCGCGGTGCGGCCAGGCCGCGTGCCGCCCTGGCACTTGGGCGAGGCCGAGCCGACGGGGCAGTCGAGCGGCTGCGTCCGGATCAGGTCGAGCCCGTGGCCCACGTAGTCGCCGACGCGCAGGTCGCCGTCGGCCGGGGTGTCGGTCACCCACCCATCGTCGACGAGGAAGTCGTACGCATACCAGTCGCTCCACGCCTCGCCCATGGCGCCGGCCTGGCCTCCGCCGAGGGTCGAGTTGCCGTTCGCGTCGATGACGAGCCGGTTCGAGAGGCCGTGGGTGAACTCGTGATAGACGACGTCCGCCTCGTCGCCGCCGTTTGCGGCGACGAACGGGTCGGCCGGGTTCTGCGAGTAGTGGAACAGGAACATCTGCATCCGAGGCCTGTTGCCGTCGGGCGGCGTGAAGAAGTTTGCGTTGTTGACGTGCGTGTTGTTCGGGAGTCCGACGGGCTGCCCGCCGACGCAGCAGAGCGTGTTCGCGCCGTCGAGCGGCTCGGTGCGGATCTCGTCGTTCCCGATCCCCTGCCCGCTCGAGTTGGCGTGCTGGAAGTTTCCGGCTGCCTCGGTGAACCCGATCGGGTCGGAGAGCAGATGGTCGTGGAACTTGTTCACGTAGTAGAAGACCTGCGCCGCGTTCTGCGAGCGGTTCGTCTGCCATGAGAACGAGCCCTGCGGGAACTGCGACCGCCATGAGCAGACGTACTGCGCAGAGCAATTGTTGTTCACCGGGTTCGGCGGCGACGTGAAGACGGTGAACGGGAACGAGTAGCTCCCGTCAGCCGCCGGAGAGACCTCCTCGGAGGCATCGGCGACGTTGTTCGCGTTCACGTCTGTGTAGACGTGCGCGTTGTTGCTCGTCAGCGTCGTCGAGTCGTTCGGCAGCCACGGCGACAGGTCGACGTCGCGCTGCGTACCGGCTGCGGACGGGCCGGGAGCGTTCGGATAGAACTCCCACACCGACGCGTGGCCGGGGTTCGCGTAGTTCACGAGGCTGTGCCGGTAGAGGACGCGGCCGCTCTGCGCGTCGATGACGTGCAGGAACGAGTCCTGCTCGCCGTTGACGAAGGTCTGCCACGCGAGCCGCGTCCCGTCGACCGTCTGGAAGAGCACGAGCGACGCGGTGGCACCGTCCGTGAACGTGGTCGTCTGGGTCGTGGCGCCCTGCTCGAGCCCTTCGACCGGGACGATCGTCTTGCCGATGTCGGCCTTCGCCGCGCCGATCGCCTGGTCGGCGTTGATGCCGGGCGAGGTCGAGGGCGCGGCCAGGCCGGCGACGGGTGAGCCGACGACGTTGATCAGGCGGCCGTCCTTCGTGACGTTCGCCTTGAGCCCGTTGCCGAACAGCGGGATGCCGCTCGCGCGCTGGACCCAGCTCAGGTGGTGCGTGCCGCCGATGTCCACGTAGTCGCGGACGAGCGTCATCGAGCCGAGGTCGGCCGCGCTGAGCCCGAACGCGGCTGCGTTCGCCGAGACGTAGCCCATGGCGATCGAGGCGGCCGAGGCAGAGCTCGGGCCCGTGAGGAAGGCGTCAGTTCGACCCGCCATCCGAACCGTGGACGTGAGCGGGTCGAGCGTGACGAGGCCCTCGTTGCCGAGCGACTCGCGCAGCGAGCTGAGCGCGGCCGAAGGGTCTGCGTCGAGCTTCGCGGCACGGCCGCGGAGGACCTTCTGCGAGGCCGCCGACTGACGGCTGTCGAAGTTTGCGAACTGGTCCCGTTTGAGTTGCTTGGCGTTCGTCGCGAGCGCGCCGGACGCGAAGATGCTCAGCGCAGCCGCTGCGGCGACCGCGCTGAGGACCGCCACCGCCACGCGGCGGCGAAGGCTGTGCTTGCCCATTAACCCTCCCCTGAGTTGGTGGTACACGCGGCAGGCTGTGGCCTGCCGATCGAGCGCGCGCGAATATAGCCGAGATTTGATGCGACGGACGGCGTGGAGGTCAAGGGGCCGGCCTCCGCGCCGGGCGGCCTCCTCTACGATCAAAACGATGCTGGAGCCGTTGCCCCCCAAGCCGGATCATGTCGCTCTCGAGCTCGAGACACTGGAGCGGTGGAGCCGCGAGCGCACGTTCGACCGCCTGCGCGAGCAGAACCGCGGCAACGAACGCTGGAGCTTCATCGACGGACCGATCACGGCCAACAACCCGATGGGCGTGCACCACGCCTGGGGACGCACCCTCAAGGACGTCTTCCAGCGGTACAGGGCGATGCGCGGCTACGACCTGCGCTACCAGAACGGCTTCGACTGCCAGGGCCTCTGGGTCGAGGTCGAGGTGGAGAAGTCGCTGGGGCTGAACTCCAAGCGCCAGATCGAGGAGTACGGGCTGGCGGACTTCGCCGCGCGGTGCAAGGAGCGGGTTGCCCGCTTCGCCGAGGTGATCACCGAGCAGTCGCAGCGCCTCGGCATGTGGATGGACTGGGACAACGACTACTACACGTTCTCCGACACGAACATCGAGTACATCTGGCGCTTCCTGAAGACCGTGCACGAGCGCGGCTGGCTGTACCAGGGGCACAGCTCGACCGTCTGGTGCCCGCGCTGCGGGACGTCGATCTCACAGCACGAGCTCTTCGCCGGCGAGTACAAGGAGCTGAACCATCCGTCGCTGTTCGTCCGGTTCCCGCTCAAGGGTCGGGAGGAGGAGTCGCTCGCCGTCTGGACGACGACGCCCTGGACGCTGCCCGCGAACGTGGCGGCTGCGGTTCGCCCGGACGCCGAGTACATCCTGCGCGACGACGGCACGTGGGTGGCCCGCGCGCTCGATCCCGACGCGACCGCGGTCCGGACGACGACCGGGGCGGATCTCGTCGGCCTCGAGTACGACGGGCCGTTCGACGACCTGCCTGCGCAGCAGGGCGTCGCCCACCGCGTCATCCCGTGGGACGACGTCGCACTCGACGAGGGCACCGGCATCGTGCACATCGCTCCCGGCGCCGGCACCGAGGACTTCGAGCTCTCGCGGATCCACGGGCTGCCGGTGCTCGTCCCGATCGACGAGGGCGGCCGCATGCTCGCCGACTTCGGCTTTTCAGGCCTGACGACCGAGGAGGCCGAGCAGCCGATCATCGATGAGCTGAAGCGCCGGGAGCTGCTGCTGTCGTCCGGGCGAATCGTCCACCGCTACCCGACCTGCTGGCGCTGCGGGACGCCGCTGCTCTTCCGCGTCGTCGACGACTGGTTCATCTCGGCGGAGGAAATCCGGGAGCCGATGCTGCGGGAGAACGAGACCGTCGAGTGGACGCCGCCGCACTACGGCAAGCGCATGGACGACTGGCTGCGGAACATGGGGGACTGGAACATCTCCCGGAAGCGGTACTTCGGCCTGCCGTTGCCGTTCTACCCCTGCTCATGCGGCCACCTGAACGTGATCGGATCGCGCGCGGAGCTCGAGGAGCGCGCGACCGGCGGCCTCGACCAGCTGCAGGAGCTGCACCGCCCCTGGATCGACGCTGTCGGGATTCGCTGCGAGGAGTGCGGCGAGGAGGCACGCCGCGTCCCGGAGGTGGGCGACGCCTGGCTCGATGCCGGCATCGTCCCGTTCTCGACGCTCGGCTGGCAGAACTCCGACTGGGTGCCGAATGGGTATGCCACCGGAGCGTCGGCGGGCCTTTCCGGCGCCGACCTCCCCGACCACGCCTACTGGGAGCAGTGGTTCCCGGCCGACTGGATCTCCGAGATGCGCGAGCAGATCCGCCTCTGGTTCTACTCGCAGTCGTTCATGTCCGTCACGCTCGTCGGCCGGACGCCGTACCGGAGCGTGCTGACGTACGAGAAGCTCCTCGACGAGACCGGCCGCGAGATGCACCGCTCCTGGGGCAACTCGATCGAGGCGAACGAGGCGCTCGAACGTATGGGCGCCGACGTGATGCGCTGGCTTTTCTCGGAGCAGCCGCCGGGGCAGAACATCCGCTTCGGCTACGGCCCGGCGAACGACGTGAAGCGCCGGCTGCTCACGTTCTGGAACTCGGCGAAGTTCCTCGTCGACTACGGCAACATCGCGTCGTTCAAGCCCCACTACTCCGAGCTCGAGTCACCGCCCGAGACCGACCTCCCGCCCCTCGACCGCTGGCTGCTCGGCCGGACGCAGGAGCTGATCGCCGACGCCACCGCGGCGTACGAGCGCTTCTGGACGCCCGCTGTCGTCGCGGCGTTCGACGGGTTCGTCGACGACCTATCGAACTGGTACATCCGGCGCTCGCGGCGTCGCTTCTGGGACGGCGACGAGCTCGCCCTGCGCGTGTTGTGGTTCGCGCTGGTTCAGGCAACGCGGGTGATCGCCCCGGTGATGCCGTTTCTCGCCGACTTCCTCTGGCAAGGGATTGTCCGATCGGCGACCGACGCTCCCGACTCGGTGTTTCTCGCCGGCTGGCCGGAGCCGGTGTCGCTCGGTGACGGTGAGGTGCTGGCCGGAATCGCGGAGGTCCGGCGCGTCGTCGAGCTGGGGCGCCAGGCTCGCGGGGACGCCGGCCTGAAGCTCCGCCAGCCGCTCCGCCGGCTCGTCGTCGACGGCGCCCCGGGTGCTGCCCCGTACGCGGAGGAGATCCGCGACGAGCTGCGCGTGAAGGACATCGAGTTCGGCGACGTCGACGCGGCCGAGCTCTCCGTCAAGCCGAACCTGCCCGTCCTCGGACCGCGACTCGGGAAGGAGCTCCCCGGGGTTCGCGCCGCATTGGCGGCAGGCGACTTCGAAGAGCTGCCGGACGGCCGCTTCCGTGCGGCCGGTCAGGAGCTCGGCCCCGACGAGGTGATCGTCCAGCGGACGGGCAAGGAAGGCTGGGCAATCGCCGCCGAGAACGGGGTCACCGTCGCGCTCGACACCACGCTCGACGATGCGCTGCGCCTCGAGGGCCGAGCGCTCGACCTGATCCACCGGCTGAACGCGATGCGCCGCGAGGCGGGGCTCGAGCTCACGGACAGGATTCGCGTTACCGTGCCGGCGGCCGAGGGAGACGTTGTCGCCGCCCACGGCGATGCGCTCAAGGCGGAAGTCCTGGCCGTCGACGTCGACGTCGCCGAGGAGTTGGAGGCGCCGCAGTTCGAGAAGATCTAGCGGCGGCAGCTCGATCAGCCGCCCCGCCGTGGTGCTCAGGTGCAGTTGAGCTGGATGCGATCGAGCTCGACCGCGGGCCCGTTCGGCCCGAAGACG
>Ga0075433_10002885_pt1 | contig 13179 bp, 10 predicted proteins | sample RhiMethybrSRZTD2_FD_75299 | JGI IMG/M metagenome (GOLD analysis project Ga0075433, IMG submission 75299) | Populus rhizosphere microbial communities from Tennessee, USA - Rhizosphere MetaG P. TD hybrid SRZTD2 | ecosystem: Host-associated > Plants > Roots > Rhizosphere > Soil | place: USA... | reverse complement strand
AATAGACGCTCTTGGTGAGCACGTGGTCGGCGGTGAACTCGACCCGCGCGCCGTAGCGCTTGAGCCGATCGTGAAGCTGCCGAAGCTGCTCCTCGCCCCCGTCGATCTCGAGGGCCGTGTGGGCCAGACCGGAGCTTCCCACGGGCTGGTCGTCCGGGACCTTGATGACCGCGATGTCATGGTCGCGCTCGCCGAACGAGAAGAAGGCCATCTGCATCTCGTCGAGAAACTTCACCAGCTCCATGCCGAGGGCCTCGGTGTAGAAGCGGATGGCTCTCTGCGGGTCCCGGACCCCGAGAACCACATGCCCTACTTTCCTGATCGTCGCCAATTGTTCTCTCCTCTTTGAACTCGAGCCCTATGGCGGCTAGCGGGTCGGCTCTGCCACGAAGAGCGGGATGCGGCGCGTGGTCTTCGCCTGATACTCCTCGTAGGGGGGATACGCCGCGACGGCGAGCTTCCAGAGGCGCGCGCGCTCGGCCGCGTCCTCGACCTCGCGGACCTTCATCCGCCGCACGGCGCTGAGATCGCGGATCTCGACCGTAGGATTGGCGCGGAGGTTGTGAACCCAGACGGGGTCCTTTGGCGCGCCGCCCACCGAGCCGACCAGCAGATAGCTCTGGCCGTCCTTCACGCGCATCAAGGGGGTCTTGCGGATGGCGCCGGTCTTGTTCCCCACATGCGTCACGACGATGACGGGGAGGCCCGTGTCGCGGAGGGTGGTGCCTTCCTTGCCGTCGGTGCGTTCGTAGAGATCGACCTGGTCGCGCACCCACTGGCGGGGGCTTGGTATGTACTCGGGCATGGCGTCTCCTTCGGGGAGGGGGCGGGCGCGGGCGGGCGCTACTTCTTGCCGCCCTGAGCTTTGCGGGCGACGGGCGTCGCGGCGGCGGGCCGCGCCCCCTTCTCGACGACCTTGACGAGCGGCTTGCGCGGCACGCCGGCGGCGCGCTTGGCGAGGCTCTCCTTGAGGGCGTCCATCAGGTCGATGACCTGGCTGCGCGGCGCCTCGGAGGCGGTGACGGTGATTTCCTTGCCCTCCACCTTCTTGTTCACCATCTCCAGCACGCGCTCGCGATACTCGTCCTTGTACTGCTCGGGTTTGAACTCATCCGTGGACAGCTCGTCGATGAGCTTGCGGGCGAGCTCGCCCTCGCGCTCGGCGATCTTGGCGGTCTTGCCCTTCTCGATCTCGCCGAAGTCGCGCACCTCGTCGGCGAAGTACATGGTGTGGAGCATCAAGCCGTCCTGGGCGGGGCGGATCAGGACGAGGCTTTCCTTGCCGCGCATGATGAAGCGCGCCACCGCCACACGATCGGCCTTGGCCATGGTCTCGGCGAGGAGACGGTAGGCCTTGTCGCCGCCCTTGTCGGGGCCGAGGTAGTACGTCTTCTCGAAGTAAATGGGATCTACCTGATCGAGCGGCACGAACTCCGCGATGTCGATGATCTTGGAGTCCTCGCCCTCGAGGGACTTGAGCTCGTCGTCGTTCACGCGCACGTACTGGTCCTTCGCGAACTCGTAGCCACGCACGAGCTCGTTGCGCTCGATGGTGACCTGGCACACCGGGCAGAAGGTCTGCTGCTTGATGCGCGAGCCGCACTTCGCATGGAGCATGTTGAAGGCGACGTTCTGGGACACCGCGGCGGAGTACAGCTTCACCGGGATGGAGACCAATCCGAAGGAGATGGTGCCCGACCCGAGGGAATGCGGCGGCATGAGCGCGCTCCTCCTGTATGGTGTGAAGCTGGATTTGACGGTAGCACGCGGATCAGGAGGGTTCAAAAGCTTGCTGGGCCGTGCAACGGGTTCCCATGGGTAGCGTGCGCGCGCCGTGGACGCCGCGAGGGATAGTATGAGCACGCCCCCTCGCGAGCTCGACGCGTATCGCGCCAAGCGCGATCCCGCGCGCACGCCGGAGCCGTTCGGCGGCCGGCGCGCGGCGGGGAGCCGGCTCTTCGTGATCCAGAAGCACGCCGCCCGCCGCCTCCACTATGACCTGCGGCTCGAGATGGACGGCGTGCTCAAGAGCTGGGCGGTGCCGAAAGGACCGTCGACGCGGCACGGCGAGAAGCGCCTGGCCGTGCACGTCGAGGATCATCCCGTGGAGTACGGCGACTTCGAGGGCGCGATCCCGGCGGACAACTACGGCGCCGGCTCGGTGATCGTGTGGGATCAGGGCTGGTACCGCCTGGTCAAGGGGGACGATCCGCTGCGCGAGCTCGCGCGCGGCAAGATCGAGTTCGAGCTCTACGGGCTGAAGCTGCGCGGGCGCTGGACGCTCGCGCGGATGGGCGGGAGCCGCGCGGGCGGCGAGGGCAAGGACTGGCTGCTGCTGAAGGCGCCCGACGCGTACGCCGACGGCGACGAGCCGGTGGAGCGCGCTCCCGAATCCATCTTCTCCGGCCTCACGGTGGAGGAGATCGGGCGCGAGGGGGAGAAGCGCGGCGCCCTCGACGCGCTGCTCGCCTCGCTGGACGCGCCCGCCGGCGAGGTCTCCGGGCGCCGCCAGAGCCTGATGCTGGCGACCCTGGTCGAGGCGCCGCCCGCTGGCGACGGCTGGCTCCACGAGATCAAGTACGACGGCATCCGCGTGCTCGCCGAGCGAATGGACGACGCGGTCACCCTCTACGGCCGGAGCGGGGACACGATCACCTCACGCTATCCGGAGATCGCGCGCGCGCTCCGCGCGCTGCCCGTGCCACGCTTCGTAATCGACGGCGAGATCGTAGCCCTGGCCGAGGACGGCCGACCGAGCTTTCAACGGCTGCAGGCGCGGATGCACCTGACGCGCGCCGACGACATCGACGCGGCCCGCGCCGCCGTGCCGGTGACCGGCTTCTTCTTCGACTGCCTCGCCGCGGACGGTCGGGACCTGCGCCGCCTGCCGCTCCGTGACCGCAAGCGGTGCCTCGAGCTGCTGGTGCCGGCGCGGGGCCTCGTCCGCTACTGCGAGCACGTGGTGGAGAATGCCGGCGCGTTCCTGGAAGCGGTGGACGAGCTCGGGCTCGAGGGCATCATCGTCAAGCGGGCGGCGAGCCGCTACGTGGGCGGGCGCTCACGCGACTGGCTCAAGGTGAAATGCCAGCGCCGCGGCGACTTCGTCGTCGGCGGCTACACCGCCCCCCAGGGGTCGCGAAGCCACTTCGGGGCCCTGCACCTCGGCCTCTACGACGAGGGGCGGCTCGTCTACGTCTCCAAAGTCGGGACGGGATTCGACGAGGCCCGCCTCGCGGACATCGCGGGGCGGCTCGCCCCCCTGGCCCGGCCCACCTCGCCCTTCGCGACGGGCACGCCGGCGGGGCGCGGCCATCGCTGGGTCGAGCCTCGCCTCGTCGCCGAGGTGCGCTACACGGACTGGACCGCCGACGGCGGCATCCGCCATCCCGCCTTCCTCAGGCTCCGCGAGGACCGCCGGCCCGAAGACTGTAAGCGCGAGCGTCCACCCAGGATCGCGCCGGCGGAGCCCGCAAAAGCAGACGCCTCCGCGAAGGCTGAGAAGACGGCGCCGGCGCCGCCGGCCCGCCAGATGGTGACGATCACGAATCCGAAAAAGGTGTTCTGGCCCGCGGAAGGCTACACGAAGGCCGAACTCGTCGCCTACTACGAGACGATGGCCACGCAGCTCCTGCCCTATCTCCGAGACCGCCCCCTGGTGCTCACTCGGTATCCCGACGGGATCACCGGGAAGTCCTTCTTCCAGAAGGACGCGCCCGACTTCGCGCCCGACTGGATCCGGACCGAGCGCATCTACTCGGAGGACACGCAGCGGGACATCCACTACTTCGTGGTGGACGACGTCGAGTCGCTCCGTTACGTGGCGAACATGGGAACGATCCCGCTGCACTTCTGGGGCGCGCGCGTCGGCCGGCTCGATCACCCGGACTGGTTCAACCTCGACCTCGACCCCAAGGGCGCGCCGTTCACCGACGTGGTGGCGGTGGCGCGCACGCTGAAGAAGCTGCTCGACCGGCTGGAGCTGCCGAGCTACATCAAGACGTCGGGCGCGACCGGGCTGCACATCCTGGTGCCGCTGGGCGCCCGCTACACCCACGAGGAGGCGCGCACGTTCGCCCGCCTCCTCGCCACGCTGGGGGTGGAGGCGGCGGGGGGGATCGCGACCATCGCGCGTCCCATCCACGCGCGGGGCGGCAAGGTCTACATCGACTTCGGCCAGAACGGCCACGGCCGCACCATCGTGGCGCCGTACTCGGTCCGTCCGCTCCCCGGCGCGCCGGTGTCCTGTCCACTGCGCTGGGACGAGGTCACGCCGAAGCTCGACCCCGCGCGCTTCACCATCAAAACCGCGCCCGATCGCTTCGCGAAGATGCGGGATCCGCTCGCGCCCATCCTCACGCATGCCGGCATCGATCTCGCCGAGGCCCTCGCCCGCCTCGAGCGCGACGCGCGGTCGCGCGGCTAGGCCGGCGCCAGCCGCTCGGTGAGCTTCCGGGCCAGGGGAGGGCCGGTGGCGCCGTCCTCGTGCTTGAAGTACACGAAGGCGCCGTGGGCGCCGAACAGGTCGCGGATTGTCCCGGCCCAGCGGGCGAGGTCCTCCGCGGAGTACTCCACCGCGCGGAGACGGAAGTAGCCCCAGTCGGCGGTGGCCACCGCCGGCGTCGGCCCATCGTCGTGATCGACGATGCAGAGGGCGACGTTGCGCTTCCGCAGGAGGGCGTAGACCTCCTCGTCGAACCAGGTCGGATGGCGAAACTCGAACGCGGCGCGCAGATCGCTCGGGATCAGCTCGAGCACGCCCTCGAGCCGGGCCGAGTCGCGCCGGAAGCTCGGCGGGAGCTGGAAGAGCAGCGGCCCGAGCTTGGGCCCGAGCAGCCGCGCCATGTTGCAGAAGAAGCGGACGGGCTCCTCGACGTCGCGCAGGCGCTGGAAGTGGGTGATCCGCTGGGAGGCCTTCAGCGCGAAGCTGAAGCCGTCGGGCGTGGCCGCGGCCCAGCCATTGACCGTCTTCGAGTTCGGCAGCCGGTAGAACGTGTAGTTGATCTCGACGGTGGGAAAGCGCTCGGCGTAGTACGGCAGCATCTTGCTCGCGGCGAGGTCGCTCGGATAGAACGCGCCCTTCCACTCGGGATAGTTGTACCCGGAGGTGCCGACCAGGAAGCGGCGCGTCGCCGACGCCATGGCGTCAGCCTAGAGCCCGAGGGGGCCCCGGTCAAGGCGACGCGGGCGCGGCCGGCAGCCCGAGGCGCCGGAGATAATCCTCGAGGGTGGATGTCCACAGAGTCGGATGGAGCAGGATCTGGTGGCCGTCGAAGCCGGGCGGCGGCATGAATTCGAAGAACGCGCCGGCGCCGCCCGCCGCTTGGAAGGCGCCAAAGTTCGTCCGGCTGTGCGCGATCGTGTAGTAAGGATCGCCCTCGCCGTAGAGCCACAACGTATCCCCGCGGTACGCGCCGCCGCGGCGGAACAAGGTCTGGTTGACGTCGGTGCGGCACCGAAGCGCGCCCGACCAGCCCCCGACGAAGTTGATCACGGCCTTGAGGCCGGCGGGATGCTCGCCCGCGTACGCCACACTGAGAATACCGCCCCGCGACTGCCCGCCGATCGCCAACCGCTCCCCGTCGACGAAGGGCATGTCGCGGATCGTCCCCATCGCGGCGTGGATGTCGCGCAAGGCACGGTCCGCCCCGGGAATCGCGCGGCTCGCGTCACAGGCGTATCCCTGCGCGCGATTGAATTCGAAGCCCTCGTCGTATTCGCCCTCCGATCCGCCGCGCCCTCGGCGCGCCGGCAACACCACGGCCCAGCCGCGGTTCACGAAGAATTGCGCGAGCTCGGGGAAGTCGATGGGGCGCGCGAAGCGGGCGGGATCGCGCCCGCTGCCCGTCGAGCCGTGATTGAAGACCAGGGTGGGGAACGGCCCGGCCCCGTGGGGCTGATAGACGCGCATGGCGAGCCGCACGGCCTCGCCGTCGATGCTCACCGGGACCATCCGGATCTCCTGGCCGGGCGCGGAGGAAGCGAGGAGGAGCGCGCCCGCCAGCACGGCGACGGACAGGACCCCCGGCGAGGGCACGGTGGGTCCGCCCTAGGGCTTCTTCAGCTTGACGTCCTCGTAGGCCGGGAACGCGTACATGGGGATCGAGTGGATGTGATGCTCGGCCACACGCGGCCCGACGCCGATGAGGACGCGCAGATCCATGATGGGAGCGAACATCGCGCGGTCGATGGTGAGCTGCTGGATCTTGTGCAGGATGACCTCGCGCTTGGCGGGATCGCGCTCGCGCGATTGCTGCACGAACATCTCGTCGATGTCGGGGTAGCCGCCGTAGGCGTACGGACCCTTGGAGGAGATGAACGACTCCACGCGGCTGGCGGCATTGCCGGAGTTGCCCACCGCGGTCATGAAGAGGCCGCGGAGCTTCTTCTCCTGCCAGGCGGCGTAGAACGCCGCGCGCTCCATGGGCCGCATACGGACGCGGATGCCGGCGGCGTTGAGATTGTTCATGGCCGCGTCGGCCACCGTCGAGAATCCGGGAATGGGCACGAACTCGCCGGCGTCGATCCCCTGGGGATACCCGGCCTCGGCCAGGAGCTGCTTGGCCTTCTGCGGGTCATAGGGATGGGGAGGCACCTGGAGGGCGAAGTCCATCACGCGGGGCACGATCACGCCGGCGGGCGGACAGAAGCCCAGGCAGGCGGCCTCGTTGGTGGCCTTGCGGTCCAGCGCGTAGTTCACCGCTTGGCGCATCCGCTTGTCGTGCCACAGCGACTTGGGATCCCACTGGTCGGCGAACTCGATCCAGAAGATCGAGGCATGGCGCGAGTCCACCAGCGTCATCCGCGGATCCTTCCGCACCACCTCTGCCTCGGGCCCATCCAGGGCGATCGCGATGTCCGTCTCGCCGCTCTTGAGCATGGCCAGACGCGTCGTGCTGTCGGGCACACCCTTGAGCACGAGCTTCTTGACGTTGGGCACCTTGCGCCAGTACTTGGGAAACGCCTCGAAGACCATGTCGATGCCGGGGCGCTGGGAGACGAGCCGATAGGGGCCGGCGCCGATCGGCCGCAGCCGGAAGGCGTCGGCGCCGACCTGCTCGACGTACTTCCTCGGAAGCACGATGCCCGCCGCGGTGGCGGTGGTCCCGTAGAACGTCATGAAGTCCGGCCACACGTCTTTCAGGTGGAACCGTACGGTGAGCGGATCCACGACCTGCACCTCGCGCACGCGCGTCCGGAACTCGCGCGCCCCCGCACCCTGATAGCGGTCGTAGGTCCACTTGACGTCTTCCGCGGTGATGGGGTCGCCATTGTGGAAGGTGAGGCCCCGGCGCAGCTTGAACTCGTAGGTGAGGCCGTCCGGGCTCTCTTTCCACGATTCGGCGAGGCTCGGGCCCATTTTCTGACCCCCCGGCAGTGGCCGGACGAGCGCGTCGTGCACCGCGTAGAGGACGCCGAAAGGCGTGATCTGCGGGGGGGCCGTGGACGGGTCGAGCCAGGTGGGGGCGAGGGTGACGTGGAAGGCCACCGTCAGCTCGCCGGCGGGCTCCTCGGCGAAGACGGAGCGCGAGGGGCCGAGCAGCAGGCATCCCGTGACGATGACGAGGAGGAGCGATCGGAGCGCGTCGAGTGTGGGTCTCATGGGAGCTCCTTTTGCTCGCGCGGTACGCTATCACGATTCGCTATTTTTCGCCGAGGTAGGTCTTGCGGACGAGGTCCGAGCGGAGCAGCTCCGCCGCCGCGTCCTGCAGCACGATACGCCCGGTCTGGATGACGTAGCCGCGATGGGCGACGCGCAGGGCCATTCGTGCGTTCTGCTCGACGAGCAAGATCGTGGTGCCCTGGCGGTTGATGTCCTGCACGATCTTGAAGATCGTCTCCACCAGGATCGGCGAGAGGCCCATGGACGGCTCGTCGAGCAGGAGCAGACTCGGCCGAGCCATCAAGGCCCGCGCGATCGCCAGCATCTGCTGCTCGCCGCCCGAGAGCGTGCCGCCCTTCTGCGCGATGCGCTCGCGCAGACGGGGGAACAGCGTGAGCACGCGCTCGAGGTCGGGGGCGATGGCGGCGCGATCGGCGCGCGCGAACGCGCCCATCTCCAGGTTCTCGAGCACGGTCATGCGTGGGAAGATCCGCCGTCCTTCCGGGGACTGGGCGATGCCCAATCGCACGATGCGATCGGTGGCGAGCCCGTCGAGGCGCTGGCCGTTGAAGGTGACGGTGCCGCGGCGGGGTCGCACCGCCCCGAGGATGGTGCGGAGGGTGGTGGTCTTGCCGGCGCCGTTGGCCCCGATCAACGTGACGATCTCGCGCGGCTCGACGGTCAGCGAGACACCACGCAGCGCCCGGATGCTGCCGTAGTAGGTGTGGACGTCGACGAGGGCCAGCATGCCCGCTACCGCGGGGCGCCCCGTGCGGCCGGCTCCGCCTCGTAGCCGGTGCCGAGGTATGCCTCGATGACCCGCGGATGCCGCTGGATCTCCTCGGGCGTTCCCTCGGCGATGCGCGTGCCGTAGTCGAGCACCGTGATGCGGTCGGAGATCGTCATCACGACCTGCATGTCGTGCTCGATGAGCAGGACGGACAGGCCGAGCTCGCGGCGCAGGAGCCCGATCAGGCCGGTCAGGGTCTCGGTCTCCCGCGGATTCATGCCCGCGGTCGGCTCGTCGAGCAGGAGCAGCCGCGGCTCGGTGGCGAGGGCGCGGGCGATCTCGAGCCGGCGCTGATCGCCGTAGGGAAGATTGCGCGCCAGCTCCTGGTCCTTGCCCCCCAGCCCCACGAAGTCGAGCAACGCCCGCGCCCGCTCGCGCGCCCGCGCCTCCTCCGCGCGCACGGCGGGCGGCCGGATCACCGCGCCGGGCACAGTGGCGCGGAGCCGGCAGTGCTCGCCCACGAGGACGTTCTCCACCACGGTCATGTTCGCGAAGAGACGGATGGACTGGAACGTGCGGGCGATGCCCCGCGTCACGATGGCATTGGGCCGCAGACCCACCAGGGAGCGGCCCTCGAAGGTGATGGCGCCGCCGTCCGGCCGCACGAGGCCGGTGACCACGTTGAAGAACGTGGTCTTGCCCGCGCCGTTCGGGCCGATGAGGCCGATGATGGCGCCGCGCGGGACGACGAGATCCACGCCGTTCAGGGCGATGACCCCGCCGAACTGCTTCGCGAGCCCGCGGACGTCGAGCATGAGCCCCGGGTCCGCCGCCGCACCCGGTCGGGCCGCCCGCTCGCGCAGAAACGCGGGCAAGGCCTCCACGCGGGGGGCAGGCGGCGGGGCGAGCTCGCCGGCGTCGTCTCCCTCCCCGGCGGGGACGGGGCGGACCCGACGCCCGGCCAGGCCCTGTGGGCGGAGCAGCATCACGAGGACCAGCCCGAGCCCGAAGAAGAACCAGCGCCACAGGGTGAGGTCGGCGGTGGCAAGCAACGGCACTCCGAGACTCCGCCCCACCCACCGCGTGAAGAAGGTCGTCTCGGCGAGCACGACGCGGTCGAAGATCGTGATGAGCATGGCGCCGAGGATCACGCCCTTCAGGCTGCCCGCGCCGCCGAGCACGACCATGCACAGCAGCATGATCGACACCTGGAACTCGAACGCCCCCGGCGTGATGGCCTGGAGCTTGGCCGCGTAGACCGAGCCCGCGAAGCCCGAGAACGAGGCGCCGAGGGCGAACGCGAGGAGCTTGGTCGAGATCGGGTTCACACCGGTGCAGTCGGCGGCGGTCTCGTCCTCGCGGATGGCCATCCATGCGCGGCCCAGCCGGGAGTCTTGCAGCCGGCTCATCGCCCACAGCGAGAGCGCGCCGATGACGAGGATCAGGTAGTACCACGGCAGCGGATCGGTCTCGAACGGCACGCCGGGAAGGAAGGGGCGGCCGACGGGGTTCACACCGTTCTCCCCGCCCGTGAGGTTCAGCCGCTCGATGGGCCGCCATCCGCCGATCTGGATGGTGACGTCGCCGAGGTTGCGGATGGCCACCGGGATGATCTCGCCGAAGCCCAGGGTGATGATGGCGAGATAATCCCCTCGGACACGGAGCGTCGGCGCGCCGATCAGGGTGCCGAGCATCGCGGACACCGCGGCGGCGATCCAGATGCACAGCCAGAAGCTCCACGCGTGGCCGTAGAGCGGCGAGCCCAGCACCGGCGAGTTCAACAGGCCCATCGCGTAGGCCCCGATGGCGAAGAAGGCCGCGTAGCCCAGGTCGAGCAACCCCGCGTAGCCGACCACGATGTTGAGCCCGAGGGCAAGGAGGACGTAGATCATCCCGTCCGAGACCGCGTGGACGGTCTGAAGTCCGAGGGCGCGGTCGATGAATGGATACGCGAGCACGAACGCGATGAGCAGGACCACGCCCAGCGCGCGCCGCGTCTCCACGCCGGTCAGACCTTCTCGGGGGTGCGGTCGCCCAGGAGGCCCTGGGGCCGGAACACGAGGACCAGGATGAGGATGGAAAACACGATCGCGTTGGTCCACCGCGCCGATATGTACTGATCGCTCCACGCGGACAGGAACCCGATGACGAGGCCGCCCAGCGCGGCGCCCGGCATGTTGCCGATGCCGCCGAGCACCGCGGCGGTGAAGGCGCGCAGTCCCGCCTGGTAGCCCATCCACCACATCCCGATGTTGTAGTAGAGGCCCTGGATGAGCCCCGCCGCGCCGGCAAGGGCCCCGCCCACGAAGAAGGTGAGGAGAATCGTCCGCTCGACGTCGATGCCCATGGCCTGCGCGGTTTCGCGATCCTGCGCGGTGGCACGCATCGCCTTCCCCCAGCGCGTGCGCGTCACGAAATAATTGAGGCCGATCATGAGGGGGATGGTGGCGCCCACCACGAGGATGTCCTTGGTGGTGATGAAGATGGCGGAGTCCACTCCGAACCACTCGCGCAGGATGTCCACCGACGGGAACACGTCGGGATACGCGATGGGGGCGGGCCCCTTCCACAACAGCGCCAGGTTCTCGAGCATGAACGAGACCCCGATGGCGGTGATGAGGGGCGCCAGCCGCGAGGACCGCCGCAGGGGCCGGTAGGCGACGCGATCGATGGAGACGTTGATGAGCGCAGTGCTCAGCATCGTGAGGACGAAGACGAGCGGCAGCAGCGTGACGAGCTGCCAGGCGCCGAGGTTGCCGGAGATGCCCAGCAGGGCGAACCAGGCCATGGAGATGAAGAGGCCGAGCATGAACACGTCACCGTGGGCGAAGTTGATCAGCTCCACGATGCCGTACACCATCGTGTAGCCCAGGGCGATCAACGCGAAGATGGCGCCCCGGGTGAGGCCGTTGATGGTCTGCTGAACGAGAACTTCCCACCACTCCACGGTCGGGGTCCGGTGAGATGGGGGGAGGGCCGGCGGCGGCCCTCCCCCCGGCTGGGGCTACTCGAGGATGGTCTCGAACTGGAACTTGCAGCCGATGGGCCCGTCCGCCTTCACCACCTTGAAGCCGGACATGGTGTCGTAGTCGACGTCACCGTTCTCGTCGAAGCTCCACTTGCCGTTGATGCCTTCGTAGTTCTTGGTCGACGCGATGGCCTTGCGCACCGCCTCGCGCTTCTCCGTCACGTCCTTCGCCTTCTCGATGGCGGGCGCCGCCTTCTTGATGGCCTCGATGATCACGCGCGTGCCCTCGGCCGCATAGAGCGCGTACGAGGTCGGCTCCTTGCCGTACTTGCTCTTGTAGGTCTCGTAGGTCTTGGCGCCCACCCCGCGCATCTTTTCGAACGGCAGGCCGGCGAAGGTCACCCGCATGTCGGTGGCAAGGGCCGCCTCGCAGGTTGCGCCCTTGAGCAGCTCTTCCTCGAGGAGACCGTCCGGTCCCATGAAGCGGGTGCGCGGCGCGGTGAGGCCCACTTCTTTCATCTGCCGCACCACCACCTGGGCGCCGGTCTCGATCACGCCGCCCATGTAGACGAGGTCCGCGCCGGACGCGCGGATCTTGGTGAGGATCGGCTTCTGGTCGGGCTGCTTCCAGTCGATGCCCTCGTTGGAGACGACAGCGAGCCCGATCTTCTTGGCGGTGGCCTCGAAGACGTCGGCGATGCCCTTGCCGTAGAGCTCCTGATCGTTGAGGAGGAACACCTTCTTGGCGCCCATCCGCTTCGCCCACTTCGCGCCCACCGCGCCCTGGATGTCGTCGGCGGGGATCGGGCGGAAGTAGTTCACGAACCCACCCGGCCGGTAGATGTCCGGCTCGCCCGGCGCGGCGCCCCGCTTCTTGGTGAGGCCGGGATAGGTGTTCGCCGGCGTCACCTGCGCCATGTGCGCGCGGTTGGTGATGGGGATGGAGACCTTGGCCGCGCCGGAGTTGTAGGTGCCGATGTAGACGATGGCGAGCGGATCGGCCACCGCCTTGTTCGCGTTCTCGGCCTCGACCGCGCCGTCCCACTTGCCGGTCTGCGGCGAGGCGTCGTCGAGGTTGACGATTTCGAGGCAGAACCCCCCGGCGGCTCCGCCCGCCTCCGCGACGGCGAGCTCGACGCCGTTCTTCATGCCCGTGCCCTCAGGCAGCATCGCGCCTTGCATGGGCCACGACGTGTACAGACGCAGCTTGCCCTTCGGGCATTGCTGGGCCTCGGACGTGGCGGCGAGGGCGACGAGGCCCAGAAGCGCGACGGCGAGGACGAGAAACCGCGGCACTACTCTCATGGCTGGCCTCCCTGGTCGGCGGTAAGATCATCGAGACCCGGGTCGAGTTCGCCGGTATGAGACTATGGCTCCCGCTCGATTGTCAACGGCTCATCGCTTGCCCGTTCGCTGGGCAGGCCGCCGAGGAGGAGACGCGGTGCCGCCACCACGGGTGATCTACGAGGCAAAGCCGGGCTCGCCGCTGGAGGTGGATCGCGCGTTCTACGGCCGGGTCGCCGCCGACACCGGCCGCACCCTCGTCGATCGATTTGTCGTGCCCCGCCGCTCCGGCCGCGCGTGGCCCGTCCGCGCGGGTCAGGTCTTTCGTATCATTGCCATCGAGGGCCCGCAGGTCGCCGACCTCAACGTGTGGAGCCTCGCCAACCCGCGGGAGCGCTTCTGGGCGTCGCGCACGCGCCAGCTCCATCAGGCGCACCTCTCGACGTTCGACCGGCTGTGGTCGTGCCTGCCCTATCTCCGCCCGCTCCTGACGATCACCGCCGACACCATCCAGTACCGCATCGACGAGGACGGCGCGGGCTGCCACGACCTCCTCGGCACGCGCTGCGATCCCTACGTGCACAAGCTCCTGAACGG
>Ga0075433_10002881_pt1 | contig 13187 bp, 11 predicted proteins | sample RhiMethybrSRZTD2_FD_75299 | JGI IMG/M metagenome (GOLD analysis project Ga0075433, IMG submission 75299) | Populus rhizosphere microbial communities from Tennessee, USA - Rhizosphere MetaG P. TD hybrid SRZTD2 | ecosystem: Host-associated > Plants > Roots > Rhizosphere > Soil | place: USA... | reverse complement strand
TCGGTGTGCCAGAAGGCGGCGAGCGGCGAGATCTTCTTGCGATTCTCGTAGGCCTCGCCGAAGCGCTTCTCGACCTCGGGCAGGCTGCCGACCTTCACGCGATAGGTCCGGATCTCGTAGATCATGCGGCGCTCCTTTCGGTTGGTGCTGCGGAGTCGGTTGGGAAGACTACTGCGCGGTCCATCCTCCATCGATGACCAGCTCGCTGCCCGTCACGAACAGGGCCTCGTCGGAGGCGAGGTAGAGGACGCCGTAGGCGACCTCGTCGGGCTCGCCGTATCGGCCGAGCGGGATGCGCGACACCATGTACTCGTAGTGACCGGGATCGCTCCGCCGCGCCTCGGTCATGGGAGTCACCACCGGGCCGGGGTGCACCGAGTTGCAGCGGATGCGCTCGCGCGCGTACTGCACCGCGGTGAGCTTGGTGAGCGTGCGCACCGCGCCCTTGGAGGCCTGGTACTGGGGGCTGCTGCGCTCCATCCCGACCAGGCCGAGCTGGGAGGAGATGTTGACGATGGAGCCGCCCCCCGCGCGCCGCATGGCGGGGATCGCGGCCTTCGTCCCGAGGAAGACCCCCTTGGCGTTGACGTCCATGCCGTGGTCCCACGCCTCCGCCGAGGTGTCCTCGAGCCGGCTGCCCCCGCCCACCCCCGCGTTGTTCACCAGGATGTCGAGCCGGCCGAAGCGGGCGACCGTGGTGGCGACTGCGCGCTCCCACTCTGCCTCGCTCCTCACGTCGAGGTGCACGTAGAGGGCCTCGCCGCCCGCCGCGGTGATCGCGGCCTCCACCTGCTTGCCCTCCGCGTCGAGCAGGTCGCCCAGGACCACCCGCGCGCCCTCGCGCGCGAAGAGGCGCGCCTCCGCCGCGCCCATGCCGCGGGCGCCTCCGCTGATCAGGGCGACCTTGCCCGCGAGCCTCATCGGGTGCCGAAGAGGCGGTCGCCCGCGTCGCCGAGCCCGGGGACGATGTAGCCGTGCTCGTTGAGGTGGCTGTCGACCGCCGCGGTGTAGACCGGCACGTCGGGATGCGCGCGGTGGAACGCGGCGAGGCCCTCCGGGCAGGTCAGCAGGCACACGAAGCGGATCGAGCGCGGATGGGTCGCCCGCACCCGGGCCACCGCGGCGATCGCCGAGTTCCCGGTGGCGAGCATCGGGTCGAGGATCACCACGTCGCGCTCCGCCATCTCGTGCGGCAGCTTGAAGTAGTACTCGACGGCCTGCAAGGTGGCCGGGTCGCGGTAGAGCCCCACGTGGCCCACCCGCGCGCTCGGCAGGATGCGCAGCATGCCGTCGAGGAGGCCGTTGCCCGCGCGCAGGATCGACACCAGCACGATCTTCTTGCCGTCGAGGAGCCGGATGGTGGTGGACGCCACCGGGGTCTCCGCCGCCACCTCGTGGGTGGGCAGGTCGCGGGTGACCTCGTAGGCGAGCAGCATGCTGATCTCGGCGAGCAGGCTGCGGAACACCGAGGTGGCGGTGTCCTTCTTCCGCATGAGCCCGAGCTTATGCTGCACGAGCGGGTGGCGGATCACCACCACCTCGCCGGTGGACGGGCTCGCGCGCTCCGCTTCGGTGGGCACCGCGGGGAGCTAGACCAGCTCGAGCTGGGCGCGGCCCCAGGCCACGTCTTCGGCGCGGGCGGGGCTGACGGTGGCGGGCTCGTCGGGCGCGGTGGGCCCGATACCCGCCACCGTGGTCCGGTGCATCACCCGGCGGTAGCGGGACTCGTCCCACGGCCGCCCGCGATGGAGCGTGCAGCGGTTGTCCCACATCACGAGGTCGCCCACCCGCCAGCGGTGGGTGTAGACGAGCTCCGGCCGGGTGGCCGCCTCGCGCAGCTCGCGCAGGAGCGCGCGCGCCTCCGCGGTCGGCATGCCCGCGATCTCGCACGCATGCGAGCCTACGTAGAAGGCCTTGCGGCCGTTGGCGGGGTTGACCCGCACGAGCGCCTGGCGGACCGGGGGCACCTGGGCCGCGTGGTCGGGCGGCATCAGCCCGTCGTCCACCAGCCCGCGCGAGTAGACGAAGCTGTGCACCGCGATCTTGTCCTCGAGGAAGCTCTGCAGATCCACGGGCAGCCGCGCGTACGCGACCCGCATGCTCGCGAACTGGGTCTCCCCGCCCTCGAGCGGCACCTCGCGGGCGGAGAGCAGCGAGGCGTGCGCGGGCACCTTCTTGAACGAGCTGTCGCTGTGCCACATCTGGTTGCCCGCGTTGAAGAGGTTGCGCTTGTCCCCGGATGGGATCAGGCGGTTCTCGCCGTCCACGTTGGAGAGGTTGGAGATGTGGATGGGCGTGTCGGCCCGGCTCGCGATGCTGCGGATGGTCGTCTCGAGGGGGCCGAACCGCGCACTGAACGCGATCTGCTCGTCGTCGGTGAGGGCCTGTCCCCGGAAGAGGAGCACCGAGTGCTCGTCGAAGGCGGCGACGATCTCCCCGAAGGTCGCGTCGTTCACCCGCTTGAGGTCGAGGCCCACCAGCTCCGCGCCGAACAGGGGGTGGAGCGCTCTGATCGTCAGTGCCATCGCCCGCCCTCCTTCCAGGGCCCCGATCATATGCGAGCGGTCGGGGCGCCCGCAACCGCTTGCGCCGTCGGCGACCGAGGGTATGCTTCTCAGCCGGGAGGCTCCCCCATGTCCACCGTCGAATCGCCGGTCACCATCGCGATCACCCGCCTGGCCCTCGGTCCCACCGCGCCGGGCGCGAGCCCGCTCCTCACCCGGGTCGGCGAGGTCGTGGCCCAGATGGGCCCCGCGCCCTGGTCGAAGCGCATCATCGCGGACGAGCGCAACCTGGTGACCCTCATCGCCTCGCCGCCCGGCGGCGGCAACCGACCGCACTGGCACCGCGAGTTCGACGAGTGGTGGGTGGTGCTGGGCGGGCGCCTGCAGTGGGAGCTCACCGGCGGCGTGGTGGTGAACGCGGCCAAGGACGACATCGTGTGGGTGCCGCGCGGTACCGTGCACCACATCCGGAACGTGGGCGACGACCTCTCGCTGCGCCTGGCGGTGGCGATGCCGCCCGCGTGGCACGTGTACAGCCCGTGCGAGCAGTGCGGCTTCGCGGACGACGGACCGCGGGAGTGGTGCGCCTGAGCGAGCCCGCTCAGGCGGGCCGGCCGGCCCCGGGCAGCCGGGCCGCGACGTGGGCGACGAAGTCGGCGAGCGACCCGCCCGTCCACTCGCGGCTCATCTGCTGCATGACGTAGGAGCCGAGCATCCGGTAGCTCTCGAACTGCGACTCGCTGAAGAACTGGTCGGTGGTCGGCTCGTGCGGGAAGCGGTCGTGGGCCATCGCGTACTCGCACACGTCGGGCGGCTCGGTACCGCAGAACGCGGGCTTGATGTAGAGGAGCCAGCCGTCGCGCGCGCCCGGGGCGGCGCCCGGCGCGGTCGACGGGTCGGCGATCGAGTAGCGGATGCGGCCGAGCGCCCAGTAGAGGCCGGCCGCCCGCTTGACCGGATCGGCCGAGCGGGGCAGGATGCCGATGCCGCCCTCGAAGTCGATCGGCACCCCCATGTCGGCGCGGATCTTCCGCACCGCGCCGCCCAGGTCCTGGAAGACGCCGCCCTCGTCGCAGCTCGCGTCGCTCACCACGATGAAGTGGCAGCGCCGCAGCACCATCTCGTAGAGCCCGAGGTTCTCGAAGTGGCCGCCGTCCGAGAGGTAGACGTAGGGGCCGGTGCTGTTGGTGAGGCCGAACGCCTCCGCCACGATCGGGCGCACCGCAACGCGCGGGCTCGCGAGGTAGAAGGTGTGGTCGCCCCGGACGCCCGGGTTCCCGAGCCACCAGCCGAGCCGCACGTTGAACAGGGTCAGCAGGAACGTGACCAGCGGGGAGGAGTGGTAGCCCATGTTGGGGCTCGCCGCCGCGCCCGAGATCGTGACCGCGGTGCCGAGCGACATGCCCTCCGTTCCCCCGTAGCAGGCGCGCGGCCCGCCCGCGCCCGCGCGGGTGCGCCGGTACCCCACCATGAGACTCCCCGCGTGCAGGGCCGACGCGGTGAAGGTGTGCGCCTTGCGCTCCTGCCAGGCGAGGCGCTCGCCGTGCACGAGGTTCAGCGCCATGTTGACCACGTGCAGCAGCTTGCGGCGCGTGGGCGGCGCGCCGGCCGGGGCGCCCGACGAGCGCGGCCACACCTCGTGGAGCTGGAGGTTGTCGTTGTCGTCGAAGCCGGTGAAGGGGTTCGCGTGCCGATCGGTGTTGGATGCTCCGAGGTACGCCCGGATCAGCCGGTTGCGGTACATCGCGTGGAGCGAGAACTGGTTGGTGTTGATGCACCACGCCATCACGAGCCCGAGCCCGGTCAGGGCCACCGCCACGCCGGCCACGATCCAGATCGGCGACGACACCAGGACGCCCACGTGATCGAAGGGGCCGTGCGGCCAGTCTCCCCACTGCTCGAGCCCGCCGACCGTGCCGCCGCTCCGCCTGATGACCGCGCCGAGCAGGCCGGAGATCAGGGTGGACAGCCCGATCGCCAGCACCGCCGTGAACACCACGCCCGCCAGCGGCACCGCCAGGGCCATGAGCCGGTCGCTCCCGCTCGTCTGGGTGGACGTCCGGTCGCGCGAGGTCAGCTTGGTGAACCATCCCCCCACCACCGCCATCAACCCCGACACCCCGCCGACCGCGGCGAGGGCCCGGCTGATCCAGACGTGGGAGAGCAGCACCGGCCCGAACAGGACGAGTGCGCCGAAGACGGTCCACGCACAGCCCGCGATCAGGAACCATGCGCCGCAGCGCGACCACCACTCGCGATCGTCGTCGTCGGTCCAGCCGCTCAGCAGGCCCACCAGCGCGGTCGCGGCGAGGAGGAACGCGCCCACCACGAACCCGGGAGCCAGCGCGGCATAGAGGATCACGGTGTAGGCCACCCGGCTGAACAGCTTGGCGGCCAGCAGCCAGGCGATCGCGCCCCCCACCGCGCCGGCGATGACCACGACGAGGAAATCGGCCACGAGGTTGACCAGTCGCCCGCCGAGCGCGGCACGCGGCGGCTGCCGGTGGCCCCACGGGCTCCGGAGCCAGAGCGTGTAGCCGACCCAGGCCAGGAGGTGCACGAGAACGCCGAACCGCATGAACTGGAAGAGCCCGGGCAGTGGCACCGGGGTCGTGGCGCCAGCCCGGCCCGAGACCGCGGCCCAGTAGATGGTCAGGCAGCCCAGGCCGAGGAGCAGCGGGACCAGACAGAAGACGAGGAACTTGCCCTGCCCGCGGCGCGCGGTGGTGCTGCTGGGGATGGTTGCGGCGATGTAGGCCACCGCCCAGGCGAGCAGCACGCCCCCGACCACGAGCAGGGTTTCGGGACTGAAGGACGCGCCCGCGGTGTTGACCCAGAGGAGCAGCGAGAGGTAGAGGCGGGGCAGCATGAGCGCCGCGGCGAGCAGCGGGACCAGCACCAGCCAGATCAGGATCATGTTGCGCAGGATGGTGCCGAGCAGCGTCCAGGCATCGGTCGTCATCAGTCCCGCCCGCGGGCTCAGGTAGTTGCTGAACTCGCGCAGGTGCGAGATCGGCCCGGGCTCGGGATCGAGCTTGGCCCGCGGCGTGAGCGAGGCCAGCTCACCGGCGACCTTCTGCACGTCGTCGCCGACGCGGTGGATCCAGGCCGTGAGCCAGGCTCCGATGTACCCGCCCCCGGAGACGGTGGAGAGGTAGTGGAACTGGGTCAGGAGCCCGGCGCGGGCGAGCCCCTGGAGCACGCCCAGGGCGAAGGTGGCACTGCGGATGCCCCCGCCCGACAGGCAGAGCGCGGCCCGCTTCTCGGGCAGCGTGTGAATCGCCTCGAAGAGCGCGGGGAGCCGGTCCCCGTCGGCCAGGCCGCCCGGCGGGCGCGGGAGTGGGCCGTGCAGGGCGACGAACTCCTCCTCGAGGACCTGGGCAAGAGGGAGAAACGTGGTGGACTGGCTCGAGGTGCCTCCGGTCGCGGCGCGATCAGGGCCCATCTCTCGCCACGCTAGGCCGTCACCGCCGCGAGGGTCAAGGAATTTGATATGCTCTGGCGCACGAAGCCGCTCTACCGGACACGACGGTCAACCGGAAAGGGGTGCGGACATGGCGACGGGGCCCTCTCACATCTACGTCGGCGCGGCACGGTGGACTTCCGGGACGGCCAGCGGCGTCTTTCGCCGGGCGGACGGGGCAAGCGCCTGGGAGCTCATGAGCAAGGGGCTCCCGGAGATGACCCACGTGCAGGCCATCACCGTGCACCCGACCAATCCGGACGTGGTCTACGTGGGCACCCAGAACGGGCCCTACCGCAGCATCGACCGCGGCGAGCGCTGGGAGCGCCTCCCCTTCCCGGACAACGGCGGCGAGGTGTGGTCGATCCTGGTCCACCCGACCCGACCCCGCACCCTCCTGGCCGGCACCTCCCCGGTCGGCATCTTCCGCAGCGACGACGAGGGCGCCACGTGGCGCCGGCTGCCCAAGGCGGTGCAGGCCGAGCGGGTGAAGATGCCGTTCGCGTGCCGGGTGATGCGCATGGCCATCGATCCCGCGCAGCCCGAGCACATCTACGCGGCGCTCGAGGTGGGCGGGGCGATGCGCAGCCTGGACGGCGGCGAGACGTGGGATGACTGCAGCGGCGACCTCGTCGCGCTCTCCGACCTGCCGCATCTCAAGAGCCGCATCGTGAGTGACAGCGAGATGGAGGGCATGCTCGACGGCCACGCCCTCTGCGTGAGCGGGGCGGCCAGCGGCACCGTCTTCCTCGCGCTCCGCATGGGTCTCTTCCGCAGCACCGACCGCGCGGCCCACTGGCAGGACATGGAGGTCGGCCGCTTCTCTCCGCTGACCTACGGCCGCGACATCCGCGTCTCGCCGCAGGACCCGCGCGTGCTCTACGCGTGCCTGAGCCCGGCCGCGCGCAGCGAGGACGGCTCGCTCTACCGGAGCACCGACCTGGGGGAGACGTGGTCGCGCTTCGACCGCGGGGTGAAGGCGGAGTCCACCATGATGGCGGTGGCCCTCCACCCGCGCGACGCCGATCGCGTCTACTGCGCGAGCCGCACCGGGCAGGTCTTCGCGACCGAGGACGCGGGACGGTCCTGGCGCGAGGAGCGGCTGCCCGGCGGCGTCAGCGACGTCTACGCGATCGCCTGCGGGTAGAGCTGCGGGACGAGGTCGCGGACGAAGCAGCGAACATCGCCCAGGTGCTCGTAGCGCTCGGTGTACACGGGCAGGCCGGCGCGCTCGCCGTCGATGCCCAGTGACCGCAGCACCGGCTCGGTGAGGAGCGCGTAGCCGCCCTTCCGCCCGAGCCCGTTCTTGAGCAGCCGGTGCACCAGGATCACCGCGGTGCCGGTGACCCGGCTCCGTCCGCCCACCGTGTGCCGCAGGAAGGGCCCGTGGTGCACCACCATCTTCAGGTCGAGGATCGCGATCTGCTGGCAGGCGCCGCACTGGCACCCGTCGGCGTCCTGCATCGCCTGCTGCCGGCTCTTGAAGGCCGCGAACGCCTCCTCCAGCAGGGCCAGGAGCCGGGTGCGGGGCAGGTCGAGATCGGCCCCCGCGAGGGCGAAGACCGCGTCGCCCTCGATCTCCTGGATCTCGAGCGGCGGCGACAGGTGCTCGATCACCTCGTCGAGCAGGGCGGCGATGATCTCCGAGCCGTGCTCGAGCTCGGTGGTGGTCACGAAGGCGGTGAAGCCGGAAACGTCGGCCAGGATCAGGAAGCCGTGATCGGTTCGGGTGTTCATGCCCCTAAGACACCGCGGCGGGGCGTTTGTGAAACCGGCGGAGTACCGGTTAAATCCGCTCCAGGATGTGCAGACCCCGGCCCCGATCGATGAGATAGAGCAGGCCGCGCCCGTCCACCTCCACGTCGTTGCTCGAGACCCGCGCGTGCCCGGCCGACGGCTCGGGCAGGAAGTGGGCGACCTCACGTGGCTCATGCGGATTGGCGACATCGACGATCCGAAGACCGTGGGCGAACCAGGCCACCGGGATCTCGGTCCCGGTCACCCGCTCGCAGGGCTGGTGGCAGCCGGTGAACTCGGGCTGGGGCTCGCCGTCCACCCCGGCCACCTGGAAGGTGGAGATGGGCACGGGGTGCTGCTCGTCGGTGATGTCGACCAGCCACATGAACGAGGGCGGCCCCGGCGCGGTCTTGGCCACGTCCTCGTCGGCGGCCAGCATGATCCGGCGGCCGTGCAGCGGGAACGGCAGCGGCAGCGCGGTGTGGGTCGGGGTGATGTAGGGCGGGCTCCAGTCGAGCCCGGACACGAAGCGCGGCTTGGCCATGTCCTCGATGTCGAGGATCACGAACCCGCCGTGCCAGTAGCTCACGTAGAGCCGATTGCCGGCGCGGATCGGATGGTGACAGCGGTGGTGGCGCCCCGACCACGCGGGCTGCTCTCCCCCGCCCGTCCACTGCCCGGGCATCCACCACCGGCCGACTTCCCGCGGCCGGGTCGGATCGTGCAGGTCGAGGATCATCACGATGTTGCCCACGTAGCCGTCCATCTCGGGGGAGATGTAGGCGTAGCGTCCGTCGAAGGTGAAGCGGTGCACCCCGGCGCCGCCGCACTTCCAGAAGGTGATCTCGCGCGGCCGGGTCGGATCGGAGACGTCGTAGATCACGAGGCCCCCGGTCACCCCGGCGGGCCGCGGATGCGCGGGCTGCGCCTCGCGGTTGACCAGCATGAGCCCGTTGGCCGCGCGCACCTTGTGGGAATGCGTCTGGGGCGGCACCTCGACGGTGGCGAGCACGCGCGGCCGGGCCGGATCGCTCACGTCCACGATGCTGGTGCCGTGCGGCGCCTTCATGTGCGCGACGTACGCGGTGGTGCCGTCGACCGACACCTGCCCGCCGCCCGGGCAGTCGAGCCAGGCAACCTGCTTGAGTCCGCGGGCGCTCGGGGCCGTCGTCGCCATGTCGGGCGGAGCCTAGCAGACGGCGCGAGCGTCGCCAAGTCCCCCGCGGCGCGGGCGATTTGACAGCCGCGCCCAGGAGTGCCAGAGTCACGGCAACTCGCAAAGGAGCGTCGCCATGGCCCTCTCCACCGATCGGCTCCCGGAAGTCGGCAGTGCCTACGCGCGTCTCGAAGACAAGATCCTGGAGCGGGACCAGGGCGGCGCGAGCGACATCTTCTACGATCTGGTGCGGGGCGGGGTGCCGATCCCCCAGCTGGTCGGGCAGCTCGTGCGGATCCACGCGCCGTACACCCACGTGCCCTACCACCAGCGCCTCGACGACGGCGTCGTGCGCTTCGTGAACAACGACCACTGCCTGCTCAGCTCGCGCGCCGGCCTCGACCTGGTGCCGCTGATGCCGCCCGCGCTGACCTACCTGCCCTTCGCGCAGACCATCTGGTACATGCCGACCGGGCTCGACCCGTGGAACCAGCTCATCGGCAAGATGCCGGGCCACTACGTGCGGCTCTACGAGATCAAGTTCGAGGGCAAGCCGCCGCTGCCCGAGGTGCACTGGCCCGATCAGGCCCCGCTGCCGATCGACGGCACGTGGCCGGAGAAGCTCAACACGTGGCTGACCCTCGTGCAGCGCGGCGAGGTGATCAACGCCTACCGGGTCTTCCTCGGCCTGTGGGACGAGGCGGCGGCCGATCCGAGCAAGCGCAACCCGCTGCTGGCCCAGCTCGTGTTCGCGGGTCTCATCGACGTGCAGGACCGCGTGCTCTACAACCGCTCCTACACCACCGGGCACAAGTCCTATCGGGCGCGCGCCACCGTCGAGATCGCCCGCGCGGTGGGCTGGGACCAGGCCCACCACATCCTCTACGCGGGGGTGCCCGACCTCGCGGTGGGTCCGCGCTGGTACTCGACCTACGAGATGGCCTGCCAGGTGGTGCAGATCTTCCTCGACAACCGCGATCGCGAGCTCTGCGAGAACGACGCCGCGCTCACCCCGGTGGAGTCGCTCGCCCTGCAGCACGCGCTCCTGAGCGGCCAGGAGCCGGGCTACATCGATCTGATCGTGGCGCTCCTCAAGGACGGGCGCGGGCTGCGCCAGATCATCGACACCGTCCAGCTCGCCTCGGCCCAGCTCATCATGGAGACCGGCGATCCCAACGCCTACTCGATGCCCCAGCACAGCTACGAGTACTGCAACACGGTGCGCTGGTTCTTCGACCGCTTCGCCCACCCGCACCGGCTCAAGCTCCTGTTCGTGGCCGCCTCGTTCGTCAACCGCGCGGCCCATCACCAGAAGCACACCCCGGACAACCACCCGGTGAAGGTGACGCCTCCCAAGGGCTCCGACGCGCTCACCGGCGCCCAGCTACTCGAGCGGCTCGACGACGCCCTCGACGGCCTGCGCCCCTTCGAGGCGATGGACTGGACCGCGGCCTACCTGGGCTCCGGCGCGGACCGCGCCGCGCTGGTGCAGACCCTCGCGGTCGGCGCGGCCAAGGCGGGCAACGACCCGCACAACCAGGAGCTGGGAATCTGCCTGCTCGACGACTACGGCCACAGCACCGCGGCGGACCGCGACCGTCTGCTGCTCGCCTCGGCCAAGCACACCGCGGGGCACCGCAAGTACGGCAGCCACCTCGACGCGTGGCGGCGCTACGCGGACGCCTTCGGGCTCGCGCGCTCCTGACGGGCCACCGGCGCTCGCCCGGCGCGCGCGGGTCCGCATGAGACCGCTCGGGGCGAAGTCATTCAAGAGCATTCCGGGCAAGTACTACCAGACCCCCAAGGAGCTCTGGGACTTCCGCAGTGAGCGGGGGGACGGGCCGCCCGCGGCGATCGCGCGGCGCTTCCTCGAGGCAAACCGCGAGACGCTCGGTATCACCTCCGCGCTCGACCGCCTCGACGTGCGGCGGGTCATCCACGGCCGGGGCGCCGACCACGTCATCCTCCAGCAGCTCTGGCGCCGCCGCCGCATCCACCGGGCCTACGTGACCGTGCACATCGGCCGCGATCGCAGGGTGTACCTGGTGAAGAGCCGGGCGGTGCCGGAAGACGTGCTGCGCGAGGCGGAGGACGCGCGTATCGGGAGCGCGACCGCGGTACGGGCCGCGCTCGCCGGCGGGGGCCGCGGCCGCGGACGCGCGTGGGTGGTCGGCAAGCCGGAGCTGCTCTGGTACCCGGCCCGCCGGCTGCTGCATCCCGCCTGGCGCGTGCGCATCCACCGCAGCCGGCCCCGCGCGGAGGTCATCACCTACGTGCACGCGGTCACCGGCCGCGTCATCAGCCGCTACGACAACCTGGCCGAGGCGACCGGTCGGGCCACCGTGTTCCTGCCGAACCCGATGGCGCGGGCCCGCGGCTTCGACCCGCTCGACGACTCGGGCCGGGTGAGGCGCCCGCCCGCGACCGCCTACGCGGCGGTGACGCTCACCGCGTTACGCGGCGGCGGGCGCGTTCTGGACGGCCGACGCGTCACCACGCGGCTGACGCGGCCGCGCCTGCGCAGCGCGCGCCTCGACTTCGCGGTCGAAAGCGTGCGCGCCGGCTTCGAGGAGGTCTCCGCCTACTACCACGTCAACGAGGCCATCGCGTACCTCGAGGGGCTCGGCTACCGGGGCCGCCGCCGGCTGTTCACGCGTCCCCTCGCGATCGACGCGCGCGGCACCCGGGACGACAACTCGTGGTACAGCCCGGGCGAGCGCACGCTCACCTTCGGCACCGGCGACGTGGACGACGCGGAGGACGGCGAGACGGTATTGCACGAGTTCGGCCACGCGCTCCAGGACGCCATCTGTCCCGACTTCGGCCAGTCGACCGAGGCGGCCGCGATGGGCGAGGGCTTCGGCGACTACTTCGCGGGCAGCTTCTTCGCCGCGCGCAAGCCGCGCGACTATCGCGACGCGGTGATGACCTGGGACGGCGCGCGCGGCGACGGCACCCCGCCGTGCGTGCGGCGGCTCGACTCGACGCTCACCTACGAGAGCTTCGACCACCGCGCGACCGCGGACGAGCACGAGAACGGGCAGATCTGGTCCGCCACCCTGTGGGACATCTGGAAGGCGACCGGCCGGCGCGTGGCGGACCGCATCATCATCGAGAGCCACTTCCAGCTCGACGGCTTCACCAGCTTCGCGCGCGGCGCGAGGGCCATCCTCGACGCGGACCGGAACCTCCATCACGATCGCCATGCGGCGGTCCTGAAGCGGATCTTCCGACGTCGGGGGATCGGCCCGGTCGAGTGACCGGACCCCTCGGGGTCAGAACGCGATCGAGCTGGTGAGGCGCACCGCCTGCTCGATGTGCCGGCGCACCCCCTCCAGGTACCCGTTCACCGCCTGACTGCCGTCCTCGTCGTTCACCCGTACTGAGCACGGCCGGACTGGGCGAGGGCGGGAGAGGCCCACGCGACCGCCCTGGCCAGGACCACGGTCGCGCGCGTCGGGGCGTGTCGGGAACTTCCTGCCTGGTCGTTTCTACCGGGTCGCGCCAGATGAGACAAGAGGAATGCATCAACTCAAGCCAGTTGATCCCTGGCACAAGGCGTGCTCATCACAGGACGGAGGCGCGGCCATGACACCAAAGGTTCTCATCGTCGACGACGAGGTGGATATCTGCTGGTTGGTCGCGTTCGTCCTGCGGCAAGACCCCAACCTGGCGGTGGCCGGTGAGGCGATCGACGGCGAGATGGCTCTCTCGCTCGTCCGTCAGGAGCGGCCCGACGTCGTCCTCATGGACGTCATCCTCCCCCGCCTCGACGGGATCGAAACGACCCGGCGGATCAAGCGCGAGTGGCCCGACACGAAGGTGCTGGTCCTCACCAACCTGATCGACGACGTCACGCGGCGCGAGGCGTTCGAGATGGGCGCCGATGCCTTTCTCAGCAAACGTGACATCGCGTCGGGGTTGGTCCCCGCGATCTGGAACGCCTGTGGCGGCGAACGCCCGCCCTCGTCATCCGCCGGAAGGAGATGAGGGTTCGCTCTACGCCCATCGCCGCGAATTCATCGAGTTCGCAGCCGAACCTGCTGCCTCTTCGGAAGATGCGCGCGGAAGTGACGAAGCATTGGACACGGGCATGTCTTCGGTGGCCACTCGACCCTGCCCAACTAGCGCAGTGACGGATGTGAAAATCAACGAACGATCAGAGCCGACCAAGGCCGAGCCAAGAGCCTCGATTGCGCGGCGATCCGTCTCGCAGTTCTCTTTATATTTAGAGAAGTCGTGGATGTATGCCGTATGAATCACACCGTCCGCAGCAGTCGCTCCGCTGCGCAGACTCTCGAGATCGTCGAGCGAACCACGATGCACA
>Ga0075433_10002872_pt1 | contig 13205 bp, 10 predicted proteins | sample RhiMethybrSRZTD2_FD_75299 | JGI IMG/M metagenome (GOLD analysis project Ga0075433, IMG submission 75299) | Populus rhizosphere microbial communities from Tennessee, USA - Rhizosphere MetaG P. TD hybrid SRZTD2 | ecosystem: Host-associated > Plants > Roots > Rhizosphere > Soil | place: USA... | reverse complement strand
TGCCGGCCTCGTACTTGGACCCGGCCGGCCCCACGCCGCCCCAGAGGCCGAAGTTGGTGCCGTTCTTCGCGGTCCAGAACGGGCCGTCGGGGCCGTCCTTCACGAAGGGCATGCGGTCCTTGAGCGCCGCCGACGCGTTCGCGGTGAACAGATCGGGTGGAATCCAGGGCAGGTCGATGTGGCAGTCGGCGGAGATCCGTTGGTAGCGCATGACGCCCCCCTTGGTCGGTGAGCTGCTCGCCTCTCGCGTGTGCACAGAGCCTAGCCAGCGGCGGAGGCCCCGTCAAGCCGCCTTGACTCGGGCCCGCCGGCGCGGCACCATGCCCGGGCCGCCATGCTCCAGGGCATCCGCGTCCTCGATCTCTCCCGCGTGATCGCGGGGCCCTACTCGGCGGCCCTCTTGGGCGACCTGGGCGCGGACGTGATCAAGGTCGAGCGGCCCGGCCGCGGCGACGACATGCGCTCCTTCCGGGGCGACGGCCAGATGAGCGCCGCCTTCGCGGCGGTGAACCGCAACAAGCGCGGGATCGCGGTCGATCTGCAGCAGCCCGAGGGCGCGCGGCTCGTCTTCGAGCTGGCCCGCCGCGCCGACGTGGTCGTCGAGAACTTCCTGCCCGGGGTGGCGGAGCGGCTCGGCCTCGGCTACCCGGCGATCCGGGCGGTGAACCCCGCGGTGGTCTACGCCTCGGTCACCGGCTTCGGCCAGACCGGCCCCCTCGCGCGCAAGCCCGGTTACAACACTATCGCGCAGGGCATGAGCGGGCTCATGGCGCTCACCGGCATGCCCGGCCATCCGCCGACGCGGGTGGGCGGCTCGGTCTCCGACGTGGCCGCATCCTACATGGCGTTCGGCATGGTCAACGCGGCGCTGGTGCATCGTCTCCGCACCGGCGAGGGGCAGCACGTCGACGTGAGCCTGGTCTCGGCGAGCCTCGGCCTCCTGCCCGATCCGGTCGCGGTCTACTTCGACACCGGCGAGCGGCCGGTGCGCGTGGGCAACCGCAACCTGAATCTCTCGCCCGCGGAGGCGTTCCAGGCCGGCGACGGCTTCGTCAACGTGGTGCTGATGAATCCCGACCAGTGGGGCCGCTTCTGCGCCGCGCTCGGCGATGCCGCCATGGAGACCGACCCGCGCTTCGCCACCAACCCCGCGCGGCTCGAGAACCATCCCGCCTTCAAGGCGCGGGTGGAGGCCATCCTCGGCACCGGCTCCGCCAAGGAGTGGGTCGCGCGCCTGGAAGCGGCCGGCATCGCGGCGGGGCCGATCTACGAGTTCGACGAGGTGTTCGAGGATCCGCAGGTTCGTTACCTCGGGCTCGTCGCCGAGGTGGAGCAGCCCGGCGCGGGCAAGGTGAAGATGCTGACCTTCCCGGGCCGCGCGTCCGCCACCCCGCCGCGCATCGACCGCCCGGCGCCGCTGCTCGGCCAGCACACCGCGGAGGTGCTCGGCGAGCTGGGCCTCTCGCCCGAGGAGATCGACCGGCTGGCCGCCGCCGGCGTGGTCGTGCTTGGGGAGCAACCGACCTAGCCGCTCTCCGTTGGACGCAGTCGCCCCGCCCGGCGTTTACGCCTCCGGGAGGGAATATTCGCCGCCGCCTCGCCCGTCTCATGTGGTGAGGAGGACCACCATGCGACTGCTACTCTGGCTTCCACTGGCCGCGCTACTGCTGGCCGGTTGCGTCATCGTTCCCGCTGGGCCCTACGCGTACGCGCCGCCGCGCCCGCGCATCTCCTACGTCTACCCGGTGTATCCGTACGGCTGGTACGCGCCCCGCTACTATGGCCGCTGGTAGTATTCTCGGCGGGTGCGCCGCCCGCCGCCCGGCTTCCACTGGCTGCTTCCGCTGATCGGATGCCTGGTCGTGCTGGCGGCGCCGACGCCCGCCGGGCTCAGCCCCGAGGGCCAGCGCGTGCTCGCGGTGATCGTGCTGGCCATCGGGCTCTGGGGGCTCGAGGCTCTGCCCCCGGGCGTGACCGCGATCGTCGCGATCGTGGCCCTCGTCGCCACCCACGCGGTCGCGGGCATCCGCGAGGGGCTCGCCGGCTTCGCCGATCCCGTCGCGTTCTTCCTGCTCGGCGTGCTGACCATGGGCGCGGCGGTGGCCCGGAGCGGCCTCGCCGAGCGCCTCGCGCACCGCCTCCTCGCCCATGGGCGTGGCCGGGCGGGCGCGCTCTACCTCCACCTGCTCCTGGCGATGCCGCCGCTCACCCTGCTGCTGCCGTCGGCGAGCGCCCGCACCGGCATCCTCGTGCACGTGTACGACCAGGCGCTCGAGCTGGGCCGCATCCCGCGCGGCGCCCCGCTCGCGCGCGCGGTCATGATGCTGCTCAACTCGGTGAACCGGCTCTCCTCCACGATTCTATTGACCGGCGGCATCACGCCGATCGTGGCCGCCGGCCTCATCGGCACCATCTCGTGGACGCGGTGGTTCGTCCTCATGAGCGTGCCCTACGCGGTGCTGCTCGCCCTCGCCGCGCTCGCCATCTACCTGCGCTACCGGAGCGGCTTCCGCGCGCGCATCACGGTGCCCGACCGGCCCGCGCCCCGCCCGTTCTCGGACGTGGAGTGGCGCACCCTGCTCATCACCGGGGGCGCGGGGCTGCTCTGGCTCACCGACGCGGTCCACCACCTGCACCCGACGCTGCCCGCGCTGGCTGCGTGGACCTGCTTCCTGGCCCCCGGCATCGGCGTGCTCACCTGGCGCCAGTTCGAGCAGGAGGTGGGCTGGACGAACTTCTTCGTCATCGCGGCCTCGCTCTCGCTCGCCCAGGGTCTCGCGCGCTCCGGAGCGAGCGACTGGCTGGCCGGTGTGGTGGTGGGGGCGGCGCACGGGGTGGCGGAGTCGGCGTGGCTGGTGGTGGCCGTCCTGCTGGTGGCCTCGTCGGTGGTGCGGCTGCTGATCCCGAACATCACCGGCTTCCTGGCCACCACGATTCCGGTGGCGATGTCGGTGGGCACCGCGGCGGGGCTCAACCCGGTGCTGTGCGGGCTCATCGTGACGATCGCGGGCGACGCGGTCCTCTACTATCCGGCCCAGAGCGCCTCCTCGCTGGTGGTCTACGAGCGCGGGCACCTCGCGGCGGGGGAGATCTTCCGCTTCGGCCTGCTCATGACCGCGCTGGCCGCCCTGGTGGTGCTGGCGGTGGCGGTGCCGTACTGGAGGCTGATCGGGGAGCCGCTGATCCGCTAGCCCGCGGGCTCAGCGGTCGAGGACTTCGCGAACCTTCGCGAGCAGATCGGCGGGCGCGAACGGCTTGCCGAGCAGCACCGTGCTCGCGTCGCGCACCCCGTGGCGGAGGATGGCGTCCTCGGTGTAGCCGGACATGTACAGCACGCGCATGTCGGGCCGGAGGGCGCGGACGCGGTCCACCAGCTCGCGCCCGCTCATCCGAGGCATCACCACGTCGGAGAGGATGAGATCGATCTCGTCGCCCTCGGTCTCGTAACGGTCGAGGGCCTGCAGCCCGTCGCTCGCCTCGAGCACCCGGTAGCCCTGCCGCTCCAGGAGCTCGCGGGCGAGCGCGCGCACCTCGTCCTCGTCCTCGACCAGCAGGATCGTCTCGCGCCCGTGGGTGTCGCGGCTCACCGTCTCGTCCACCCGGGCCGGCGCGGCCGGCGCGTCGACCTGGGGCAGGTAGATCTCGAAGGTGGTGCCGCCGCCCACCACGCTCCGCACGTGGACCGCGCCCCCGTGCTGCCGCACCACCCCGTGCACCATCGAGAGCCCGAGGCCGGTGCCCTTCCCGGGCTCCTTCGTGGTGAAAAATGGTTCAAAGATGCGAGCCTGGGTCGCCGCGTCCATCCCCACGCCGGTGTCCATCACGCGAAGGACCGCGTACGCGCCGGGCGGGAGCGCGTCCGGCCGATCGGGCGGGGCGGCCTCGACCTGCACGCAGTCGGTCTCGACGCCGAGGGTGCCGCCGCGCGGCATCGCGTCGCGCGAGTTGACCGCCAGGTTCATGAGCGCCTGCTCGAGCTGTCCCGGATCGGCGTTCACGCGCCCGGCGCGAGGCCCGAGCGTCAGGAGCAGCTCCACGTCCTCGCCGATGAGCCGGCGCAGCATGGTGCTGACCTCCTCGACCATCTGGTTGAGGTCGAGGACCCTCCGCTGCAGGACCTGCTTGCGGCTGAAGGCCAGGAGCTGGCGGGTGAGGCCGGCCGCGCGATCGGCGGTCTTCTGGATCTGCTCGACGCTGCGGCGCAGCGGGTCGTCGGCCTTGAGCCGGCCCAGCAGGATCGCGCTGCGCCCGGTGATGACGGTGAGGAGGTTGTTGAAGTCGTGGGCCACCCCGCCCGCGAGACGCCCCACCGCCTCCATCTTCTGGGCCTGCCGCAGCTCGTCCTCGAGCTGCTTGCGCTGGGTGACGTCCATCATGGCCCCGATCATCCGGGTGCCGCGGCCCTCGGCGTCGCGGAGCACGTAGCCCCGATCGTAGACCTGCGCGTACGAGCCGTCGGCACGCCGGCAGCGGTACTCCGCGCTCCAGCTCGCGTCGCCGCGCTCGACCGCCGCGCGGATGTCGGTCACCACCCGCTCCCGATCCTCCGGGTGGATCAGCTCGTACCACCACGTGATGTCGGGGCCGATCTCCGTCTCGGTGTAGCCGAAGAGGGTTTGGATCCCCTCGTTCCACCACAGCGCGTCGCTCACCAGGTCCCAGTCCCATACCGCGTCGTTGGTGGCGCGGGCCACGAACTGGAACCGCTCCTGACTCTCGCGGAGGGCCCGCACCAGCCGCTCCGCGGTCCCGCGCGCGAGCTGCTCGTCGGCGAAGAGCTGGGCGTTGCGGATGGCGAGCGCGGCCTGGGCCGCGAGGCGAGCCAGGATGGCCTCGTCCTGATCGGTGAAGGCGCGCGCGGCGCGGTTGTCGACGTAGAGGAGGCCCTCCACCCGGCCCTCGATGAGCACCGGCACCGCCATCTGGGCGTGGATGCCGAGCTGGTGGATGCGCTGGCGGTAGCGATCGCCGATCCGCGCATCGCGGAGGTAGTCGCTCGTGCGCATCGGGCGCCGCTCCGCGAGGACGAGGCCGCCCAGGCCGCGGCCCGGCTCGATGCAGGTGTCGCCCAGCGCGTCGTACCACGGAGCGGTCCAGTAGCGCAGCCGCACCGCGTCCCGGTCCGGGACCCGCAGGCCGATCACCGCCCCGTCGCTGCGGCAGAGCTCGCGGGCCGCCTCGGTCACGCGGCGGAGCACGGTCTCGAGATCGAGGGTGCCGCCGATGGTGCGGGCGAGGTCGGCGAGGACCTCCGCCTCGCGCCGGCGGTGCTCCTCGTCGGCGAAGAGACGCGCGTGCTCGAGGGTGAGCGCGGCCTGGTCGGCGAGCGCCTCCGCCATCTGCACCGCGCGGGTGTCGAAGACGTGGCCGGTCGCCTTGCGCACCGCGAGGACGCCGATGAGGCGGTCCTGGGTCAGCAGGGGCACCGCGAGGATCGCCCGGTCGGGGGCCTGCTCCAGGTGCCGGCGGAGCTCCGCGCTCGTCTCGATGCGCGGATCGGCGAGCACGTCGGGCGTGGTGATGGTGCGCCGCTCGCGGATGGCGAGGCCGAGGGTGCCCGCGCCCAGCTCCCGCACCGGGCGCCAGCCGCCGGCCGGATCGCTCGGGTGCGCCACCGCAAGCGCCTGCAGGCTCTGCGACTCCGCGTCGAGGCGGTAGACCACCGCGGAGCCGCCGGACAGGAGCGAGCGCAGGCTCTCCGCGATGCGCAGGCCGACCACGTCGGGCTCGAGCCGCTCGGAGAGCAGCCGGCCGATGCCGGCGAGTGCCCGCGTCTCCTCGAGGCGCGTGCGCTCCCGGTCAAGGAGCCGGGCGTTGTCCTCTTCGAGGCGCCGTAGTCGCTCGAGCAGGGTGTCGCCGGCCTGCAGGTCCGGCGTGTCGAGCGGTCGCAGCGGTCCCATCGCGGGTCGATGGAGGAGCAAGGACCACGCCATGGGTAAGTGACTGGATTCACTGGCCGTTACCGGGGCCCTCCACGCACAAAGTGTCAGCCCTCGTCGCAAAATGGAGCACTCGGCCGGACCCGGTGCACGGGGCCGCCATGAGGGTGCTACCATGCCCCTCGACGACGCGAGCCGCTCACCCGTTACCGGGATCTTTTCGGGAGATTTCGTCCATGACCACCGACCCGCAGGCCATCCGCCACCTCTGGACCCACAAGACCCAGGATCATCCCTTCCTGTCCGACCAGGAGCTGGTCGTCGACCGCGGAGAAGGGGTGTGGATCTGGACCGAGCAGGGCAAGAAGCTGCTCGACGGCTTCGCGGGCCTCGCGGTGGTCAACGTGGGCCACGGCCGGCGCGAGATCGCGGAGGCCATCGCGGAGCAGACGGTGCGGCTCGCCTACTACCCGACCACGCGGCAGTTCTCCAACCGGCCGGCCGCGGACCTGGCCGCGAAGCTCGCGTCGCTGACCCCGGGCGACCTGGGCTACACCATGTTCGCGGTGAGCGGGTCGGAGGCCAACGAGCGCTCGATGCAGATCGCGCGGCAGTACTGGCTGGCCGCCGGCAAGACCGGCAAGCACAAGGTGATCTCGCTCCAGGGCGGCTACCACGGCGCGACGATGGGCACGTTCGCGGTGTGCGGGCTGCCCCACCTGGCCCGGCCCTACCAGCCGCTCGAGGTGCCCGGCTTCGCCAAGGTGGCGCCGCCCCATCCCTTCCGCGACCTGGGCCGCGGCACCGAGGCCGAGCTCATCGCGCGCCGCATCGGCGAGCTGCGCGAGGCCATCGTGCGCGAGGGGCCGGACACGGTGTCCGCGGTGATCATGGAGCCGGTGCTCTCCTCGGGCGGCTTCATCATGCCGCCCATCGGCTGGCTGCGCGCGGTGCGCGCGCTCTGCGACGAGCTCGACGTGCTGATGATCGCGGACGAGGTCATCACCGGTTTCGGGCGCACCGGCCGGTGGTTCGCGGTCGAGCACGACCAGGTGGTGCCCGACCTCATGTCGGTGGCCAAGGGCATCACCTCGGGCTACATCCCGCTCTCGGCCAGCATCGCGCGCGGCCGGCTCGCCGACGCCTTCTCCGACACCACCACCGAGGAGAACGTCCACCCCAACACCTACGCCGCGCACCCGGTGGCGTGCGCGGCCGCGCTCGCGAATCTGAAGATCATGGAGCAGGACCGGCTGGTGGAGAACGCGGCGAAGATGGGGACGCGCCTGCTCGAGGGGCTGCGCCACGCGGTGGGCAAGCACCCCATCGTGGGCGAGGTGCGCGGCCGCGGCCTATTGGTCTGCGTGGACTTCGTGCAGCCCGACGGCTCCGGCCGACCGCTCGACGCCAAGCTGGTGGCCGAGCTCGACCGCAAGGCGTGGGACCGCGGCGCCATCATCTACGCCCGCGGCACCGTGCTCCGTCTCGCCCCGCCCCTCTGCATCACCCCCGCCGAGGTCGACGAGCTGGTGGCGGTGGTGGCCGATTGCGTCGACTCCCTCCAGCGCGATATCGCGAAGTAAGCCGTCTAGCCGAGGAACTCCCGGGCGAGGCTCTCCCACATCATCGTCGAGAGCTTGAGGCTCTCGGTGTCCACCCGCTCGTTGTGGCCGTGGAACATGAGCGGGTACTCGGTGTAGGGGATGCGGAGCGACAGCAGCCCGAAGCCGTAGGCGGGGACGCCCAGCCAGCGCCAGAACTTGGCGTCGGTGCCGCCGGTGGTCATCTTGGGCACCACCCGGCTCCTCGGCATCAGCCGCGAGGTCACCCGCTCCATCGCGGCCACCAGCGGCGTGTCGTGACTGCTCAGCGAACCCTGCTGCCCGCGCCCCTGCTTGACCGTCACCCGCGGGGCGAGGTCGCCGAGCGCCTCCGCCAGCATCGCGTCCACGTCCTCGGTGGTGACGCCGGGCAGCGCGCGGATGTCGACGTCGATCTCCACCCGGTCGGGGATCACGTTGGTCTTCACCCCGCCGTGGATGATGTTGGGCGAGAAGGTGGTGTGGGTGCAGGCGTGCGCCTCGCGGGCGAGGGCCAGGTTCTCCATGCCCGACACCGTCTCCAGCACCCGCGCCGGATCGGTGAGCCCCTTCGTGAGCTCGGGGCCCAGGTCCATCGCCTTCACGTACTCGCGCCACACGTCGAGGATGCGCGCCTTCGGCTGGTAGGCCGCGATGCGCCGCACCACCTCCGCCGCGGTCACCAGCGCGTTGTCGGTGCGGAAGGGCCGGGAGCCGTGGCCCGGCGTGCCGGCCACCGTGAGGTGGCGCCAGTTGGCGCCCTTCTCGCCGACGGTGACGCCGAGGACGTGGCCGTCGCGGGTGGGGATCGGCACCCCGCCGCTCTCGGTGATCACGTAGTCCGCCTTCACCATCTCGGGCCGCCGGTCGACGAGATAGCCCGCGCCCAGGGTGCCCCCCGCCTCCTCGTCGGCGACTGCTAGGTAGATCAGGGTGCCCCGAGGGCGGAAGCCGTCCTTGGCGAGGCAGCGGGTGGCCACCGCCATGGTGGAGGTGAGGTTCAGCATGTCGATGGCGCCGCGGCCCCACACCACCCCGTCCACCAGCTCGCCGCCGAAGGGATCGCGCTTCCAGCCGTCCGGGCTCACCGGCACCACGTCGGTGTGGCCCATCAGCAAGAGACGCGGGGCCTTGGGATCCGACCCCTCGATGCGCGCGATGAGGCTCTCGCGGCCGGGCTCCGAGGTGTAGCGCTCACAGGCCACGCCCGCGCCGTTGAAGTACGCCTCCAGCGCGGCCACGCTGCGCGTCTCCTGGCCGGAGGCCACCGTGCCGTCGTTGACGCAGCGGTTCCGGATCAGGGTGCGCAGCAGGTCGGTGGCTTCCGCTTCGATGGTCTGCTCGTCTCGCATGTTCTCCCTCTTACACGCCGCCGTTGGCGGCGAAGTTGCGGATGATCCAGCCCGCGATCGAGTGCCGGGCGGGGCCGACCGGCATCGCGTCGCTCGGGAACCAGCGCGCGTCCTCGAGCTCCTCGCGGTCGATGGTGATCTCGCCGCCCGCGTAGCTCGCCACGAAGCCGATCATGATCTGGCTCGGGAACGGCCAGTTCTGGCTTCCCACGTACTGCACGTCCTTGACGTCGACGCCCACTTCCTCCTTCACCTCGCGAGCCACGCATCCCTCGAGCGACTCGCCGTTGTCGACGAAGCCGGCCACCAGCGCGTAGCGGCCCGGGGCCCAGATCGCCTTGCGCGCGAGCAGCACCCGATTGCCGTCGCGCACCAGCACGATGACCGCGGGGTGCAGGTGCGGGTAGTGCTCGTAGCGGCAGCTCCCGCAGCGCTTGCCCCACTCGCCCTCGAGCCGGCCGGTGGGCGCCCCGCAGCGCGGGCAGTGGCCGCTCGTCGATTCCCAGTAGAGGAGCTGCATCGCCATGCCGCCCATCGTGAGCAGCTCGTCGGGGAGCTTCGTGCCCTGCATCGGCACGAGCGTCTCGGCGGCGAGCCCCTCCGGCACCGGCGCGTCCTTCGGGCGCGCGGCCACCCAGCACGGCTCGCCGCCCCACGTGCCGAGCCAGTGCCGCGGGCCCACGCCCTCGAGCCCGCGCGGCGGGGCCTCCGGGCTCTCCCCGCTCGGCAGGCGAAAGCCCTCGCCCTCGCGCGCCACGAGGAGCTTCTGGTCCTGCACCACGAGCCACCGGCCCGCTCCCGCGGGCGGCCCCCCGCCGCGCTTGGCGGGGGTGAACTCGCCGCGCAGGCAATCGACGTTGAAGGGCAGGTAGACGGACAGCGGTGTCATCAGCCTGCCGAGTCTACCACGGAGAAAACGCGGCCGCGCCCCGCCCCGCGCGCGCGTGTTATCCTCCCCGCCGTGCCCGACCTCCTCGCTTCCCTCGCCGCTTCGGTCGCCGCGCGCCTGGTGGCGCGTCGCGAGACGGTGGCGGTCTCGGAGTCCTCCACCGGCGGTCTCATCTCGGCCGCCCTGCTGTCGATCCCGGGAGCCTCCGCGTACTTCGTGGGCGGCGGCGTCATCTACACCCAGACCGCGCGGCGCGGGCTCCTGCAGGTGCCGGACGACGCGATGCGCGGCATCCGCTCCAGCACCGAGGCGGCCGCGCGCCTGATGGCGCGGACGGTGCGCGAGCGGCTCGGCACCACCTGGGCGCTGGCCGAGACCGGCGCGGCGGGTCCGACCGGCAACCGCTACGGCGACGCGGCGGGGCACTCCTGCTTCGCGGTGGCGGGCGCGGTGGAGACGGCCCGCACCCTCGAGACCGGGCGGAGCGACCGCGAGGCCAACATGTGGGCCTTCACCCGCGCCGCCCTCGAGCTCCTCGACGCCTGCCTCGAGCAGGCCGGAGACCAATCATGAGCGACAAGCCCATCCGCGTCGGCTTCGTGGGAGCCGGCGCCAACACCCGCAAGCACCATCTCCCGAAGCTCAAGGCCCAGCCCGGCGTGGAGCTGGTCGCGGTGGCGAACCGGTCGAAGGAGTCGGGCGATCGGGTCGCCCGCGAGTTCGGCATCGGCCGCGTGCACGACGACTGGCAGGAGATCGTCGAGGCCTCCGACATCGACGCGGTGTGCATCGGCACCTGGCCCTACATGCACAGCGTGATGAGCATCGCGGCGCTGGAGCGGGGCAAGCACGTGCTCTGCGAGGCGCGCATGGCCATGAACGCGCCGGAGGGCCGCCGCATGCTCGAGGCCTCGCGCAAGGCGCCGCACCTGATCGCCCAGCTCGTGCCCGCGCCCCACACCCTCGAGGTCGACGCGACCATCCAGACCCTGCTCGGCGAGGGGTTCGTGGGCGAGGTGCTGGCCGTCGAACTGAACACCTCCGCCGGCCGCTTCGTCGAGCCGGACGCGCCGATGCACTGGCGGCAGGACATCAGCCTGAGCGGCCACAACATCCTCAACATGGGGATCTGGTACGAGGCGATGATGCGCTGGCTCGGCCCGGCCCACCGAGTGACCGCGATGAGCAAGGTCGCGGTCCCGCATCGCAAGGACGCGGCGGGCGCCTCGCACGAGGTGCGCGTGCCCGATCACGTGGACATCCTCGCCCAGTTCCGGGGCGGGGCGGTCGCCCACCTGCGCTTCAGCTCGGTCACCGGGCTCGCCCCCGCCTCCGAGGCCTGGATCTTCGGGCGCGAGGGCACGCTGCGGCTCGAGGCCGACACCCTCCGGCTCACCGGCGGCCGCCGCGGCGAGTCGGCCCTGCGCGAGATTCCGGTGCCGCCGAAGACCCGCATCGGGTGGCGGGTGGAGGAGGAGTTCGTCAACGCCATCCGGGGGCGCGAGAAGATCGCGCGCACCTCGTTCGAGGACGGCGTGCGGTACATGGAGTTCACCGACGCGGTCACCCGCAGCGCCACCACCGGGCAGGCCGTCGACGTCAAAGACCTCTAACCACTTCCCCCTCTCCCCTCAGGAGAGAGGGCAGGGTGAGGGGCGGAGGGGTGGCTCGCAGCTACCCCAGCCGGTACCAGTAGGCGATCCGGCCGAAGATCGAGTCCCACGAGTTGGGCTCGATCCCGGCCAGGCTGTTGGCGGCGGCGTGCAGCACGTTGCGCCAGGTGACCGGGATCACCACCGCGCTCTGCACCACCATGTCGTTCATCTTGATGAAGAGCGCGGCCCGCTTCACCGGGTCCATCTCGTTCTCCGCCTTGCGCCACAGCCGGTCGTACTCCGCGTTGCGCCAGCGGGAGATGTTCCGGCCGTTCCACCCGTTCTCCTTGGTCGGGATTTCCCAGGAGACGAACTGGGCCATGAAGAGCTGAGGATCGAGGCCGGTGAACACGGTGTAGGTCTGGAGATCGGCGTGGAAGCGGACGTTGGTGTCCACGTTGCTCACGTCCGACGAGAAGAACACGGAGGCCGGGATGGCCTTCACCTCCATCTCGATCCCGGCCCGCGCCGCGCCCTGCTTGATCACGGTCTGGATCTTCTGCACCGTCGAGTTGGCCGCGGCCTGAAACAGTAGGCGCAGCCGCCGGCCGTCCTTGGCCCGGATCCCGTCGGGGCCGCGGAGGTAGCCGGCCTGCTCCAGCACGTCGTTGGCCTTGTCGATGCTGAATTCCCACGTGCTGTTTTGGGAGCGGAACCGGTCGGGGGCGTTGAGGAAGTTGGCGGTGGTCTGCCCGGTGCGCCCCACCAGGTGCTCCTGGATCGAGTTGCGATCCACCGTCAGGCTCAGCGCGCTGCGCACCGACTGCTCGGTCAGCACCGGGTGCGGCGCCTTGAGGCTCGACCACTCGCCGTCGACCTCGCGCCACGGATCGGTCTGGTTGCACTGGATGAAGCTGACCGCGCTGCTCGGGATCGTCATGACCCGGCCCTTGCCGCCCTGCTCGATCCGCCGCAGCACCTCCTCCTCGATCAGCACGTAGTACGCGAAGTCGTACTCGCCGGTCTGGAGCACCGCGCGCGCCGCGCCCACCGCGTCGCCGCCGCACTTGATGTCGAGGCGGTCGAAGAACGGGCGATTCGGCACGTGGTAGGTCTTGTGCAGCTCCGCCCGGATCAGGTCGCCCGGCCGGAACTCGGTGAGCCGGTACGGCCCGGTGCCCACCGCCGGGATCATGCCGATCGCCTCGCGCGCGCCGGTGCCCTTGACCGCCTGGAAGATGTGGCGCGGCAGCATCCCCCCGCCGGTGAACGCGGAGGCCCAGTAGGGCTGCGGCTTCTTGAAGACCGCCTTGATCGTGTACTGGTCGACCCGCTCCATGCGGGTGATGTCCTCGTAGGAGGCGCGGGTGCCCGCCGCGGTGGCCGGGTCGAGGGCGAACTCCCAGTTGAAGATGACGTCGTCCGCGGTGAACGGGGCGCCGTCGTGCCACGTCACGTTCCGCTTGAGCCGCCAGATCACCCACTGGCCGTCCTTGGCCAGGGTGTTCGCCTTGCGGCTTGGAATCTCCTCCGCGAGCACCGGCACGAGGGTGCCGTCGGGCGCGGCGGCGGCCAGCGGCTCGTAGAAGATGCGCTGGACCGTGAAGTCGCGCAGGCCGCGGCCGAAGTGCGGATGCAGCAGGGTGGGGGCATCCCACATGAGCATCCGGAGGGTGCCGCCGCCGCCGCGCCGCGTCGGCGTGAACTCGCCCTGGGCGGCCCCGACCCGGGCCCCGCCCAGGAGGGACCCGGCCAGCGGGGCGCCGAGCCCGACGGTGGCCATCGCCTGCACGAAGCTCCGCCGGGTGAGGCGGCCGTCCTTCACCCGCGCGATCAGCTCGCGCAGCCTGTGCTCGTCCATGTGCCTCCGAGGGGTCCGCGTGGTAGAGGGTCCGACAGCGATAGCGCGA
>Ga0075433_10002871_pt1 | contig 13205 bp, 9 predicted proteins | sample RhiMethybrSRZTD2_FD_75299 | JGI IMG/M metagenome (GOLD analysis project Ga0075433, IMG submission 75299) | Populus rhizosphere microbial communities from Tennessee, USA - Rhizosphere MetaG P. TD hybrid SRZTD2 | ecosystem: Host-associated > Plants > Roots > Rhizosphere > Soil | place: USA... | reverse complement strand
GCGTGGAGGGCGGAGTAACCGGGATGCATTAGGAACGCGGGTTGAGATCCAGTCTTGCGGAAAGAAGCAGTTCGAGACACTCCGCAATGGTGACAGTTATCTTTCCCACAACGACTCGCGGATTCATTTCGGATTGGGAGCCTGCAGTCAGATTGACGTCGTAACAATCCATTGGCCGAGCGGAGGCGTTCGACGGATGACAGATTTGGCAATCAATCGTTACGTTACGGTTGAAGAAGGCTACTGAGGAGCACGGGAGAGCGAGTACTTATTGGCTAAACTGGCAGGGCACGCTGGCAGACTCGACGATAATCTGCAATCGCGTGTGTCACGCGAGCTCTATGCCGGCAGGAACGCTATGAGCAAACCCGTGTGCTAACCGTGCAAGACAGGGTGAAAGAAGCATTGGTTTTCTTGTCTCGAGCCGGGCTGACCACTCACGGTTGTCTTTCTTGCGCCTTCGCTTTCTCAAACAGCTGCATTTCTTTCTCGGCCTCCTGAATCCGGCCTAGCTTGCGGTAGATGACTGACAAGCGGTAGTGCGGCGCTGGGTCGTCCGGCGCAATTCTTGCGGCTTCATCTAAATGATGCAGGGCCTTTGTCACATTAGCGTAGCTGGTATAAATGCGCTCCAAGGCCAGATGAGCCTCGATCATGGACGGATCCAGCTTCACAGCCTCGAGGAGATGCTGTTCGGCCTCCTCCTGCTTGCCCTGGCCATAAAGGATGTCGCCAATCTCATAGTGAGCTTGCGGGTGAGTCGGATCCAGTCTGATTTCTTCTTGCAGCTCTGCGAGAGCCTCCTCGTTTCGGTTTCTCCTCCAGTAGAGGCTACCGATAGAAAAATGGACACTGCGAAGATCGGGCTTTAGTGCAAGTGTCTTGCGATATTCTCCGATGGCTGCTTCATCATTATCGAGCGTTTCGTAATACTGCGCTTTGAGCTGGTGTGCTTGATATGAATCGGGAGCTGTCTCAACAACCCACAGGGAAGCCAAATAAGAAAGGATCTTGTAGCCTTCAGCAAGCCCATAAAGTTTCTCAGCGGAGTTGTCCTTCTGCCGTCCTAAGGCCTGGACTCGGTTCTGATACAGCTGGAGCTCTTCCTTTATCTTTTCTCCGGTTGGAGGAGCGTACAGAAATCTGAGCGATCCATCGATGGCTTCAGTCTCGGGGCCGCCTTCAAGCGGCGACGCAGCAATACCCGATGCTTTCTGAGTGACCCAATCCAGCCTTTGCTGCAGGCGCTTGCTCCCCGGATGTTTTTCAAGGGCATGATGATACTCTCCTTTGGCTGCTTCCCAGTTTTGCTCGGCTTCATAGAAGTGGGCTCGAGCCAGATCAGTGTGAATGGAATCCCGGTAGATCGTATGGAGATCTTCAAAGAATTTCTTGGAGAGTTGGCCATACGACTTACTCAAATGATAGAAAGTATCCGGATCGGCAGCATTGGTGGCCGCAGCTTTCTCAAAGTGATGAGTTGCTTCCAAATAGCTGGCTCGGGCATAGCAGTTGTATCCCGAGTAGATTTGGATCGCGAGGTTGGAAGGATCTAGAGCTTCGGCCCGCTCTAAGTAACCTGAGGCATCGTCATACTTGCGGGCATTGAAAGAGAGCACCCCTAGGAAAAAGTACGGACTGGAAAGGCCTGGCTTTAGACGAATCGCGCTTTTAAAGGTCTCTGCAGCCCGTTCTGCCAATCCCTGCTGGTAGTAAAGAAGTCCCAGGTTGGCATGCGCTTCAGCCATCTCGGGCCGTAGCTTGACGATGCGCTCATACTTCTGGATAGCGGCTTTGTAGTCGCCGGCCTGCTGAGCTTCTTGCGCTTCCTTATAAAGCTGCGCTAGAACGTCCTGCTGACTGGGATCTACAGCCAACGCCTCTGGGGCCATACCAATCAGCAAGGCGATGACAGAGCAGGGACCCACCAAGATCGCAACCGCTCTATGCCAGTTGCGAGGAGGCGATGCAAGTCTTCCACGGCCTTTCTCCATACCACGTCGGCGCCGTGCCACCATCGATGAAAATGTACCTCTTCGCGAAAATGGGTTTTGAGTGAAACAACTGTCCTGCACAACCAAGATTATTGAGCGGATCTCCGCTCACGAGGCGTAAACCTCCACAAAAAGCTGATATCAGCAAGTGAATCATGCTGCAAGTGAATTATGCTGTTAATTAGCAAATGAAAATGTCCTTTTTTAGCAAGTGAGATGTCGGCAAGCAAGGGGAAACGTGCTGTTATTAGCAAGTGAAAATGTGCTTGACAAGCAAGCTAGTCTCGCTTATAAGAACCAGCGACGAATTTCTCCAACTTCACAATGGCCGTACCAATGCGAACCAATCCGGTCAGACTCCAAAATCAGCCTTCCGCTGATTACGGGACAACAAGTGCCCGTCGAGACCGGGTTGGGGGGCAGCATCAGCCAGCAATCTTGGGTGGTTGAAATCCAGACGTCGATCAATTGAATGCTGACAAGTTTTCCAGGACCGCTTTCGGCGTCAGAACCGGGCGGTGCGGTTCCAGCCGACCAACTGCGAAAGTCTGGTAGAGAGGACGAATCGTCAGATCGGTTTTCAAGCAGCAAAAGGCGGATTCAATCAAGGTCAGCTGCATATAGATTTTCAGAGTTGTTCTGGGTCGGCGGCGTGAGATTGGTGCGCAACAGATAATGCGACTCGGCTTGTTGAAACTTCCTTTTGTCCAGCCAGAAGCTGAAGGTCTGGCGCGTGACCGGTTCGCCGGCTTTCGGCAGGCGGAGCTGGACAAACTGAAACGCTCGCTCCGCCTCGGTTTTACCGGCTTCCAAACGCAACAGCAATTGGTCTCGCGTGGGCGGACATTGTTACATGGCCCTCAGTTTCCAGAGCAGCCGTGCCAGCTTGCTCCGCCGCATGGCTCGCTCCTTGGTCTGCCGACCAGGGCTCAAAATTTCGCCCCCTTACGTCAGCAGCTTGACCTCGACCGATTCCTTGACCGTCGGCCAGGGCTGATTCAACAAGGCCTGCCGGTCCGAGCAGCGGTAGACCCGGTCTTTGCAGGCCACGGCAGTGTCCTCCTCCAACGGCTCGTCCATCACACTTTCGTCAAACCACTGCCGGTGCAGCCGCCACTCGCTGCTCGGCTCCACCAGCCGGTGCACCGCCAGTAGTTCAGTCACTTTGTGCCAGCATAATCAGTTTCGAACTCTCATAGAATTGCACCAAGGAGGTACGTAAAATGAAAGGCCTATCAAAAATAATCTATGGTCTTGGGATTTTTCTTTTACTTGCCACAGATCCAAAAATCGCTGTAGCACAGAGCGAACGTGGAACGATTCGAGGAACCGTTACCGACGCCACCGGAGCTGTCGTTATCGGCGCTACTGTCAAGGCGATTAACCCGGAAACGGGAGTGGAAAGCTCCACCGTAACTACCGCCGCGGGGTTTTATAGTATTCCACAGTTGAAGCCAGGCATTTACCGGGTGGAAGTTGAACAGGCCAGCTTCAAGAAAAGCGTTCGCCAGAATGTTACGGTGAATGTGGCCGCAACGGTTGGCTTGGATTTCCAGTTGGAGTTAGGCGAGCTGACTCAAGAAGTCAGCGTCACTGCGTCTGCCCCTCAGCTTAAGAGCGAGACCAGCGAGGTGAGCACCGCCATCAATCCGAAAACCTTCAATGACCTCCCGCTCCCCGTGGCCGGTGGTCGGTCGGCGGAGTCCTTTATCTTCCTGGCCCCGGGAACCACGGGCAACACTTTTGATGCTCATATTAATGGAAGTCAGACGCTTTCCAAGGAGATCCAGTTTGAGGGCCTCAGCATGACGATCGCCGAAGTTGGCGGTGATCCGCGGGTAGTAACGCTGCCACCTGATGCCCTGCAAGAGTTCTCCATCGCCACCGGAACCTACTCGGCAGAGTTTGGTAATACGGGCGGTGGCATCGAGAGATTTACCATCAAGTCCGGCACTAATAAGTTGCATGGAAACTTGTACGAATTCCTGGGGAACGACAAATTCGATGCGCGGGGTTTTTTCCAGGCAGATCGATCTATCCGCCGCCAGAACGAGTTCGGGGGAAGCGCCGGCGGACCCATCAAGAAAAACAAAACCTTCTTCTTTTTCAACATAAACTACTACAAGTTCCGCTCGGGGCCCTCGAACCAGGTTGCTTCGGTGCCAACCGCCGCCTTCAAAAGAGGGGATCTTTCCGAATTGAAGAACCCAGATGGAAGTCTAATCCAGATCTATGATCCGAACAGTACTCGACCCGACGGTCACGGGGGATTCACCCGAGATCCATTTCCTGGCAACATCATCCCATCCGATCGCATCAGCGCGGTATCCAAGAATATACTGGGGTATGTTCCCGATCCAAAGACTGCGGGAATCGTCAATAATTATCCGGCAAGTGGCAACAGCAGGAACGACAACCACAACTATACCATTAAGATTGATCATCGGGTCAACTCCAATCACAGTATTAGTTTTGCTTGGAATGATGGGCTCAACACTGACAATGGGCCGGTGGCTCCTCTTCCGCTACCCATCGCCAACACTCGGGACGGAGTGAAGGGGCCGGCTCAGAAGACGTTGCGCCTCTCCTACGATTGGGTGATCAGTCCAACCACCGTCAATCACCTGGCCGGGGGGCTTACGCGGCAGTATCAGAGGCTGGAATCCCCCAATCAGGGGCAGGACTGGCCGAACAAGCTAGGTCTTACGGGTACTGCAAACGGAGCGTTTCCCTTCGTCCAATTCGGGACATCGGGAATCGACATTGGGACAACATCGTTCACCAATTGGGGCCAGAACCAGGAGCTGCTCATCACGGTCTCCAACACTTTTCTTCTTTCCGACAGCCTTTCCATGGTGAAAGGAAAGCACAATCTGAAGATGGGTGTGGACGCTCGGAAGCTGCAAAACAATCTGAGTGTTCCGAGTACCTCTGGCGCATTCGTTTTCGATCACAATGAGACGGCCCTGCCGTCTGCCAGGGCTACTACTGGAAACGGATTTGCCAGTTTTCTTCTCGGCGCAGTAGATAATGGAAGTTACTCAATCAACGACGTGACGAAAGGAATGCGCTATCCCTATTTTGCGGCCTACTTTCAAGATGACATCAAGTTGAGACCCAACTTTACTCTGAACATGGGCTTGCGATGGGATTATCTGCCGACGATGGTCGAAGTCAATGATGTCTACTCAATCATGGATCCCACTGTCCCCAATCCGGCTGCGGGCGGTCGACCTGGAGCCTTGATCTATGCTGGCGACGGACCGGGCAGAACCGGCAGACGCCGCCTAACTAATGGAATCTCCTATAACAATTGGGGACCCCGCGTTGGTCTTGCCTGGCAACCCAAGCATCACATGGTGATTCGCACAGGTTACGGCATCAGTTACTACCCGACGGGCGCCCAAGGAGGAGGCAATGCAAAACCGCAGAGTTTTGGATTTACGGCTACACCAACCTTCTTTTCTCAGGACGTTGGGCTAACCCCTGCATTTTATTGGGACAACGGGTTCCCCCAGAACTATGATCGCCCACCGTTTATCGATCCTGGCTTTGGAGTGGGTGGCCCAACTTCATACTGGAATGAGAATGCCAAGGAACCCACCTACCGGCAGGATTGGAACTTCGGCACCCAATATCAATTGGCGGAAAACCTACTCTTAGATATCGCGTATGTCGGTGCCAAGTCCACCCGTCTTAGCACCGGCGTGTTTAACCTGAATCAGGTGGATTCCAAATACCTGAGTCTCGGGAATCTACTTACGCAGCCCATCGACGATCCCGCGGTGGTGGCGGCGGGGTTCGCTCCTCCCTACCCAGGTTTCAGCGGCAGCCTGGCTCAGGCCTTGCGGCCCTTCCCTCAGTACAGTGGCATCGGTACAACCAACTCCGCCAACATGGGAAACTCCACCTACAACTCCTTACAGATGAAGGTGGAAAAACGGTTTTCGAATGGGCTCTTTCTGCTTTCCTCCTACACTTGGTCCAAGACTTTGACCGATGCTTCCTCAGCTCTAAGTGGCTTCTTTTCGACCAGTGCGCGAGACCAGTACAATCGGAGGCTCGAAAAAGCTTTGGCTTTCTCCGATGTGCCCAGCCGGTTAGTCGTGGCCTTCAACTATGAGTTACCCATTGGGCCAGGGAAACCCCATGCCAACGTCACTGGGGTAGCCGGCAAGATCTTGGGTGGCTGGCAGATCAATGGAATAATGAGTTACCAGTCGGGAACACCGATTAGCGCGGGGGTCAACAACAATTTGCCGCTGTTTAACGATCGAAATCTCCCCAACGTTGTCCCCGGCGTGAACCCCAAATTCGATACCAGCAATTTCGACCCCGCCCAAGATCTCTATCTCAACGTCAAAGCCTTTGCGGAACCCGCTCCTTTCACTTACGGAAATGCCGCCTCGATCCTTAGCGTCAGAACTTTCCCCAGCTACAACGAGGATTTCGGAATCATGAAGCGAACTGTGATTCATGAGGACATGAACATCGAATTTCGCTTCGAGATGTTTAATGCCTTCAATCGACATATCTTCGGAGCACCCTCTTCCAACGTCAGTGATCCGTTTAGCTTCGGCAAAATCACTTCGGCCAGCGGTGGGAGGCAAGGCCAGTTCGCGCTTAAATTTAACTTCTAAAACGAGTCGAGTTGTTAGAGCTCTTAAATGCCTCGACGAGAGGGTCCTCGTCGTGGCATTTTTTATCTTGTGGGGCAAAGGCACACCTTGCCGGCTCAAGAACTTGCCCAATTGATGCCGGACTCGAAGCTGATACGCGTTCGCGGGCTCACGAGCTTGTACCAGATCGCTTCGTGCGCGTGGTCCGGGACGGTAATTGCCGTCAAGTCTCCAGCAGAGAACGAATGGCTAGCAGACGAACACGGCAATATGATCATCATGGCCTGGCAGGAAACTTATGAGGAAGCTCGCATTCGTTTTAGCTTTTTCGCTCGCCTGCATTCAGGCGCAGGCCGAAGATCGCAACGACTTCTTCGAGACGAAGATCCGTCCGTTGCTGATAGCGCGTTGCGCATCGTGTCACGGAGATAAGGTCCAAATGGCGGGGGTACAGCTCACTTCGAAGGACGGGCTGCATCGATCGGGCGTGGTCGTGCCGGGCGATCCCGAAGCCAGCCGCATTGTCCAGGCGATTCGACACACAAGCAAGATCAAGATGCCGCCCGATGCGAAGCTGCTCGATCAGGAGATCCGGGTGATTGAGCGCTGGGTGGCAGATGGAGCAATTTGGCCGGAAGCATCCGGTATAATCCCGGTCGCGAGCGCGACAACTCATTGGGCATTCAGGCCTGTGAAAAAGCCGGAAGCTCCATTTGTGAAGGCCGGCGAGTGGCCGCGCTCTGACATCGATCGATTCATCCTTGCCAAGCTGGAGGAAAAGAAGCTTACGCCTGTTCCGGACGCCGGCAAATACCATCTGTTACGGCGTGTCACTCTGGATTTAACCGGATTGCTGCCGACCGCTGACGAGATTGCCGCGTTTGAAAAGGACTCGTCGCCACAGGCGTTCGCGCGCGTGGTCGACCGGCTCCTGGCAAGTCCGGCTTATGGCGAGCGGTGGGGACGTCATTGGCTCGACGTAACTTACTGGGCCGATACAACCGGTAGCGGTCGGCGAATTCCGTTACGAGATGCCTGGCGCTATCGCGACTACGTGATCGAGGCCTTCAACGAAGACAAACCCTATGACCAGTTCGTCCGGGAGCAGATTGCGGGACCCGGGGGCAAGTCGTCCGATGCGAAAGCGCCACCTCCGACGCCGGAAGAGCAGGCTGCTACGGGCTTCTTGGTGCTTGGCCCCTGGGCCTGGATCTCGTATGATCGGGAACAGCTTCGCGTTGATGTGGCCGATCTACAGGTGGATCTCGTCGGCCGAACGTTCCTCGGAATGACGCTTGGATGCGCACGCTGCCATGATCACAAGTTCGATCCGATTCCGAACAAAGACTACTTCGCAATGTCGGGCATCTTCCTCAGTACCAAGACGCTCTCGGAGAGCAATGCGGACGGAGGGATCAATACCGTACGTCTGCCCGAGACTTTGGAGAACGTGAAACGGTACGCCAAAGATCTGGAGGCATGGACTGGCAAAGTAGCCGAAGTAGAAGCTGCCGAGAAAGTCAATGTCGAGGAGCAGCAGGAATTGCAGAAGGGCATTGCCGCGCTCAAGGAAAAGCCAGTCACCGCCGAGATCGAGGTCGAAATCAAGACAACCGAAGAACGTCTGGCTGCCGTCAAGAAGAGAAGCGGGATTGCCGACGATCGCCAGATTCTTCCATTCATCAAATACATGAGGCCGCGGTTGCCTGAAGTTTACGCCGCTGAGGACATGGACTTCCCTCAGGATGCGCGCATCACGATGCGCGGCGACGTGCATCAACTGGGCGAATCTGTCCCCCGCGGCTTCCTGAGCGCGGTCATGTATGGACCGGCGCCGGAGATCGATCGGCGCAGCAGCGGTCGCAAGGAACTCGCCGAGTGGATCGCGAATGATAGGAATCCTCTGACGGCTCGTGTTTATGTGAATCGCATCTGGCACCATCTTTTCGGCGACGGGATTGTTCGGACCACGGAGAACTTTGGTACTCGAGGCGAACTGCCCACACATCCGGAACTGCTCGATCACCTGGCCATTCGATTGGTCGAGAACGGCTGGTCGACAAAGAAGCTGATTCACGAGATTGCGCTCAGCCACGTGTATCAATTGGCCAGCACTCAGGACGAGAATGCCAACGGAATCGACCCCGACAACCGGCTGCTCTGGCGGGCCAACCGGCGCCGGCTTGAAGTCGAGGCGATTCGGGACACCATCCTGCAGGTCAGTGGATGCCTGGACCACGGCCGGGGAGGTCCGTCATTACCGCTGACTGCCCAGAACGTCCACACCATTGCGCCGTTCTTTCTCGAAGAAGATTCGGCCATCGAGGATCACGTTAGGAATCGGCGCACTATTTATCAGCCCATCCTTCGCGGCGGGCAACTGACCGACGTCGATATTCTGAACCTGTTCGACTTCGCGGATCCCGATCAAGTGGTGGGGACGCGAGCTCAAACCGTGGTGCCGACTCAGACGTTGTATCTGCTAAACTCGCCTGCCATCAAGAAGGCTGCCCGTGCGCTCGCCGAAGCGATGATCAAGGACTCCACTCTCGACGATGACCAGCGCGTTTCCAGGATCATCCTGACTGCTTTGAGCCGTCCGGCCGAGGCTTGCGAACGGCAGCAGGCGCGGAAGTTCATATCCGACTTTGAAGCTACCGTCTCGAAGTTTGGAAAAGAATCGGATCCGGCACTCGAGGCATGGACGCGTTATTGTCAGGCAATTCTTGTGTCGAGCGAATTTCTGTACAGGAGGTAAGCCATGTTCCATTCGGTCCAGCCCTTTCCAACTACGCGGCGTGGTTTCCTGAGATCAATCGGGGGCGGGTTCGCCTCAGTCGCGATGGCGGCGATGGCTGCGGAACAAGCAGCAATCGCCGGGCAAAAGAACCCGCTGAGCCCTAGGGCCCCGCACTTCCCGCCGAAGGCGAAACGTGTGATCCTGCTTTGGATGCAGGGCGGGCCCTCCCAGGTGGACCTCTTCGATTACAAGCCGCGCTTGAAGAGCGAAGCCGGCAACCAGGTCCCTTTCAAGTTGAACTCAAACACCGAGCGCTTCGAGAAATCTGCGCGCCTGATGCCGCCTGTAGCCGAGTTCAAGCAGACCGGTAAGAGCGGCCTCTGGGTCTCCGACATGATGCCCCGTCTCAGCGAAAAGGTGGACGAGTTGTGTTTTCTGCGAGCCCTGCAGACGGATAGTCCGGCACATCCGGGCGCCATCCGCCTATTTCAAAGTGGATCAATTCAGTTTGTCCGCCCCTCACTGGGTTCGTGGATTCTTTATGGTTTGGGAACCGAGAATCAGAATCTGCCCGGATTTGTGGTCATCAGCCCTATGCTCTACGGCGACGATGGAAGCACCCTGGACTTTTCCAACGTATTCCTGCCGGCCGTGTACCAGGGCACGCGAATCGGCGATGCGCGAACACCGGTGAAGGACTCCAAGATTGGTTATCTCGGCGATCCCAGTCTTCCTCCGGAGTTGCAGCGGAAGCATTTGGATCTGATTCAAGCTCGCAATCGGATGGATCAGGAGATGGGCGGTGAGGATCGCAACGTCGAAGGTCTGATTCAATCCTATGAACTCGCCTTCCGCATGCAGATGGAGGCGCCCTCCGTCTTCGATTTGACTAAGGAGTCGAAGAAAACGCTCGACCTGTACGGTATCGGCGAAAAGGAGACCGACAACTTCGGAAGAAAATGTTTGATGGCCCGCCGATTGGCGGAAGCCGGCGTCCGCTATATCCAAGTCACGGATAACGGCTGGGATCATCACACGAACATCAAGGACCTCTTGCGGAAGAGTGCTCAAGGGATTGACAAACCGCTGACAGGCTTCCTTACCGACCTCAAAGCGCGCGGACTGCTCGAGGACACGCTCGTCATCTGGACCGGCGAGTTCGGGCGCACTCCGTATGACCAGTCAGCCGCAGGCACGAAAGACGATAGTCCGGGGCGAGACCACAATCCTTATTGCTGGACCATATGGATGACGGGCGCTGGCGTGAAGCCAGGCATGGTGTACGGCGAGACGGACGAGTACGCGTGGAAGGCGATTGACGGCAAAGTGCACGTGCACGATTTGCACGCCACGATCCTGCACCTGCTCGGCCTCGATCACGAAAAACTGACCTATCGATATAGCGGCAGAGACTTCCGGTTAACCGATATCCATGGCCGCGTGGTGAAGGAGATTCTCGCTTGATCATTCGTTCGCTTTTGACTATCTGGCTCGTCTCTGCAGGCGTGTTCGCCGCAGGAATCGAGGTGCGGCGCCCTTTCGTGCGTGAGCGATGGACCCGGTGTAGTTTGAGAGTCTCACCCATCAGACACAGCGGCACAATCTTGAATCATCGATTGTGGAGAAAACCCAGACCGACTGCCGCTTATTCCCGACGATGATTCGGATCTCATCGGCTCGAAGCTCCGGAATGAAAAGACCTTTCATTTTTCGATTATTAAACCGGCGACACCAAGTTGCGGCTCTTTCTAGCCAACGATGAACAGTATTCCATGTGACTCGCTTGACTCGAGCAGTGGCAGACTTGTTGAGGCCTTCGACACTGAGAGTCGCGACTTCATCAAAGGTGGAGCGGCGGGAGGGGCGATACTAAGGTGACCCCGTCGTCAAGCAGAATGTCCTCCCACAAATCTGGCACCGGTACCAACGACGCTTCGCCCATCTTGTCTTGTAGAAACCGTGGCGAATGATGGGTCGGAAGTCACCTTTTTTCGAAGGAGCGCAGTGTGTGTTGGGACAGTTGAGACTCTTCATGGTCGGTGGACGGACCCTGGAGGCGCGAGAACTGATTGACTCGAATTGAGTCTCAAACAATACCACGCACGTGAGCTGCAGCTGGACTACCCACAGTTGATGGCGGAAGCACCGCGCATGAAATTTGGCCGCGCTCCCACACAGACCGCGGTTGCGGGGAGGCCGCACCCTCTTCAAGATCCCCGGCTGTACTTCCTCTTACGAACGCGGACTTCAACGAAAAGACGACGCCTTCGTTGACGTTCTGGCATCCATGGGATCGAGCCATCGCGAAGCCCACCGAATACAGTCGCTACAACTGCCCCTCATCAGCCTCGAACTCCAGTTCCGTGGTGATCGAGATCGCATTTTTCAGGGTCCGGTAGACAGGACAGCGGTCTGCGAAGATTTCGCTCACTCGCTGGGCTGTCTCTCGTGCACCCAAATTCGCACGCAGCTTCAGCTTTACGTGAATGCGCCGGATGACTAGTACCTTATCTTCGGTCTCAATTTCTCCGACTGCTTCGGCAGAAAGCCGGCCTTCGCCAGCAGGAATCTTGCGCGCCTCCAGCGCGCCTCCGAAGGTGCCGGTTAGTCAACCTGCAGTGCTCGCTACGATGTAGTCGAGGGTCGTTGCGTGCGGCTCCGAGGCCTCCGGTGGAACTTGATAGTGCTCGGCAATAGCGCTATGCACCCCAAATAACACCGGTATTGGTTCAGTTGGTAAATAGGCGCGTCGCAGCGGACCCTTGATCCGCTCAATGCGGACTTCGGAACGATAGACGATCAGATCCTGCATGCACCCACCCTCCACTTCATTGCACGTCAAATTGAAATCGGCTGACAAAATGGGCTGGAAATTGATAGGTAAAGGTGTTCCCAGACGTGGCTAGCGTTGTATTTGCGATGGCAACACGGTTCCGCTCATTGAAAGCCGTTAGAGTGGCAACTCTCGCCTGAGATCGCAGCCTCGTGCCAGCAAGCTCGATTCTTGCATCCCGGTCGTGAACTAGGTCCCGATTCAAGCCAAAAAGTTCGGCGACGCGTTCTGTCCGTAGTTTGCCGGGCAGAAGCGTCCAGAAATGTCGCATTGGGGGTGCCGGTGAATAATCTCTCGGACGGTACTTTGAAGCCGTGTCCGCTCTTCGGGCATCTCAAACTTCCGATTGAAGAGTTCGCTGGAAACGCCGCCCTCATAACTCGTCAAGGTCTCTTCCGTGAAATGGCCGTAGATTCTCGGGTCTAGTGGGCAGACGAGCTGAGTTAGTTCGACCGTTGAGAATTTGAGAATAGTAACAGCGCTTACGGTTATGAAGGCAACCGTTACTGAAGCTATGATCCATTTCATCAGTGTCCTTTCGCAATAAACGCGTTGATCGTTTGGAAACTCTCCGAGCGGACCTCGAAGCAATCTCCAGGCTGAACCCGGCAAAGTGGCAGCGGAGATCCGGTAAGAACAATCTGATGAGGAAGCAGTTGCCGACCGAAGCGATTCAGGTGACGCTTCAGCCTTCTAACGCTGCCCAGCAGTCCCTCAGGCAATGCTCGGCCGGTTGTCTTTCCCGCGATTTCGCCGTTTAGGGCCACGGAAATCGGCTCGTCCAGTAGTTCCGCTGGGGTGCGCGAGATCTTGCATTCATCGACGGGCAAGACGACTCCTGCATGGATTGCGTTGTTGGCGATCAATTCCTGAGCGCTGAGTGGAGGTCTACGGACCACGTAATTATGTAGCTCGAGCACCGGAAAACCTGAAGTAGTAGACTCCGCGTCGCCATCGGTTCGTACTGCAAACTCGCCTTCCAGGGCCAGGCAATCGTACGACTCAGCCATGAGTGTCAC
>Ga0075433_10002868_pt1 | contig 13211 bp, 15 predicted proteins | sample RhiMethybrSRZTD2_FD_75299 | JGI IMG/M metagenome (GOLD analysis project Ga0075433, IMG submission 75299) | Populus rhizosphere microbial communities from Tennessee, USA - Rhizosphere MetaG P. TD hybrid SRZTD2 | ecosystem: Host-associated > Plants > Roots > Rhizosphere > Soil | place: USA... | reverse complement strand
GGAAACGCCAGCCTCTCGCCGAGACCCAGCCAGGCCTGGATCAGAGGGGACAGCGCCAGCACCGGAATCGACAGAACTAGCGATATCCAGAATCGCCGGCGGAAGTCAGCCACCATGTGAGCGTGATGGCCGCCGCCGCCAACGGAATCATGGGCCATGGCGTGCCTATGCTACTTTGACGTCCTTCGCGTGGGTTGTCCGAATCGACGTTCCACCACTGGTGCGAGCCTGCCCTGCCTGTCCCGTCCGCGAGAGCTTCCCCATCGCCGAGAGATCGGACGAGCCCGGGTGCAAGTCCGTTCGGCCTTCGCCGGTAAGGAAGGATCGCTGCTGCGTGGGGATCTGGAGGGCCATCTCGAGCAGGGCGTTGATCGCCGGGGAGTCCACACCACGGGCCCGAGCCAGTGTCAGCTCGAGTTCTGGCGGCGGGGGCTCAAGACGGCGACAGACGATACGCTGGTCCGCGTATGCATGAACCAACGACGGAACGACCGCGAAACCCGCGCCAGCAGCAACGAGCTCAATCACGGCGTACGGCTGATCTGCCCTGTGCTGCTCGTTCAGCGTGACTCCAGCGGTCTCCCAATACTCCGCTACGGCTTCCGAGTAGATCGGGGCAACATTCGGATCCAGCGTCACGTAGCTCTCGCCCGGCAGATCTCGCGGCGACAGATGCGTGCGCGCCGCGAGTCTGTGCTTGACGGGCAGGGCAACCATCAAGGGATGTGCGAGGAGTCCATCGACTTGCAGATCGTCGTCCTCTGCGCTCCGCCACATGAAGGCGACGTCGATGACCCTGGCCTTGAGGGCACACAGGTGCTGCACCGAGTTCAACGTCTGGATTTCGACGCGGACGTTAGGATGCTGTTCACTGAAGCGACACAGGATGTGCGGAATGGCCAGGTAGCCGGCCCACGGGGTACACGCGACCGAAAGCCGATCACACTCGCCTCCGATCATCCGACGGGCGGCGAGCACCGCGCCGTCCACCTCCGTGAGGACCTGGCGCGCATGCTCGAGAAAGAGCCGCCCGGCGCTCGTCAACCGCACCCATCGTTTGCTGCGTTCGAACAGCCGGACCTGGACCTCCTCCTCCAGCTGCTTGATCTGTTGACTGAGAGGAGGCTGCGAGACGTGGAGGCGCTCGGCGGCGCGACTGAAATGTAATTCTTCCGCGACGGCGATGAAGTATCGCAAATGACGCAGCTCCATGCGATGCCTCCCCTCGAGTCATCGTTGGGGCCGGAACGCTCATGGGTTCCGCGTGACTAACGCGCGCTCACTGTTCTCCCATTGTCCCGACAACGCTTCGCGCGCGAAGCGGGTTAGCAACTCGTGGTCCACCGATTTTCGAAGGACGGCGTCACACAACGCGGACTCCACGGATTGCCCGTCGGTCGGCTGATGGCAGTTCGGTGCCCAATCGACTTAAGAAGAATTCATGAACCGGCGAATCGCAGTTTTTCGAACATCAGCAGTGCGACCGACTGATTCCGCCATCTTCACGACGACCTCGCACCCGGTCACGAGGATCTCGCGTTCCAAGACTTCGTCGATATCACAGCGTCCCCGTATGCGTATTCCTCTGACGGGACAATGCAGTCGGCGTTCAACGGACGTAGCGGCTCACGAGACTCTGTAAGACGAACTCGATATTGGCGGCACCGCCTCGACCGTTGATACAAGAAGCCGAGCAGAAGCGATGGCCACGTTGCGCGACTGTCTTGCATCCGCACACGTCGGCGGTCCAGCCGGCCCGCGAGGAGAATCGCGATGAGAAAGACGCTCACTTTCGGGGTCGCGATACTCGCGCTCGCGGCGGTCGCGACCGTCGTCTCTGCCCAGCGACAGGGGACGAATACCGCTCCGGCGAGCGGACGTTATCTGCCCGAGTACACCAAGGATGGCGATCTGGTGCTGCCGAAGAACTGGCGCTCATGGGTCTACGTCGGGTCGCCGTTGACTCCGGATGGCCTGAACAACAGCAAGGAAGATTTCCCCGAATACCACAACGTCTACATCGAACCGGGATCCTACGAGATCTACAAGAAGACCGGCGAATTTCCCGACGGCACGATCATGTTCAAGGAGCTGCAGCGGGTCCTCAAGCCACAGCAATTCCCAGATGGTTCGCGGTCCGAGCCGTCGGGCAGGGGCTATTTCCCCGGAGAATTCAACGGCGCCGACGTGACCGTCAAGGATTCCAAACGGTACGCGCAGACCGGCAGCACGTGGGGTTACTACAACTTCAATCATCACGAGCCGAAAGCCCCGACCGCCAAGCTGAAGGCGAAATCGGAGTGCGCGTTTTGCCATCAGGCCAGCGCAAAGAAGGACGAAGTCTGGACGCAGTTCTATCGCCTGCTGGACTGATCTGAGCGGGGCCGCATGAACACGAGGTTCACGATGAAGAGGGCCGCGGCGTATTTCGCTCCGCGAGTGTCGCCGGTGATGCTTGCCGCCATCGTGTTGGCGCTTCGGTCATCGATCGTTGATGGTCAGAGTGCCCAGCGAATGTCACGCGCCGATGAAAAGCCGGAGGCCGTGGTCGATGCGCAAGGAAATCTTCACGTCCCATCGAGCTATCGCGCGAACTACGAGTTCTTGGGAGCGTGGGCCATCGCCGCCGACAAAGGAGTCGGGTCCAAAGAGGTTCACAACGTCTATGCGAGCCCGGGTGCGATCGCTGGGTACCACACAAGCCGCCACTTCCCCGATGAAACGGTGCTGGTCAAAGAGGTCTATGAGACCTCGACGGCTCCGATGACAACCGGGACGGTCAGTCATGCACGCACCTTGAAGGGTTGGTTCGTGATGGTGAAGGACAGCAAAAACAGCCACCCTGGCAATTTGCTGTGGGGGGACGGTTGGGCGTGGTCGTGGTTCGACGCGGGAAATCCGACGAAAACGACGTCGACGGCTTACAAGAAGGACTGTCTTCCCTGTCACGTACCCGCCCAAGCCACGGACTGGGTTTATACGTCCGGGTATCCAACACTCAAGTAGGAGACAGCCACCGAAAGCCTAGTTGGCCGTGAGCACGAAGCCGCATCAGGAGGACGAGCATGGCGAGGGAGATGAGCATGTCGAGGGAAATGGGCATGACGGGTCAGCGTGGCGGACATCTCTACATGCAGACGAACGAGATCAGAAACTGCGTCGTGCACTACCGTTGGTCTGCGAGCGGCACGCTTGCCGAGGTGGAACGCATCCCGACGGGCGGCGCCGGTTCCGGAATGTTCAAGCCAATCAGCGGCCAGGAGAGCGCGCCGAACGCCTTCGAGGGCGCGCATAGCATCATCCTTACGCCGGACCGACAATTTCTGTTTACGACGAATGGCGGCGACAATTCTGTCTCCAGCTTCGCGGTAGGAGAAGACGGGCGGCTCACGCTACTCGACGTGAAGCGGACGGGAAACGCCGTGACGGGACGGAGCGGTACCGCCAAATCGTTGGCGTATGCCCCTTCGCATGACACGCTCTTCGTGCTGCATTCGTTCGGCCCCGACCATCTCCGGCTGATGTCGGTCGACGGCAAAGGCCACCTCAAGGCGAGACCGGAGCGCTACTCGGTGAATACGCAGGACAAAAACGATCGCATACCGACCATGGTCGTGCTCTCGCCGGACGAGAAATTCCTCCTGGTCGGCACCACGTTCGACGAGCGTCCCCACGCGAATCCAGACGGCTCACCAATTATCTGGGTCCGGCGGCCAGACGGCACCCTACGTTCGATCGCTTCGAATGCGCCGGACCCCGACGGCCTCGTCGTCTTTCCCGTGGGCGGAGACGGCACACTCGGCACACGCTCGTTCCACGACGCGGGAGGTGGTTCTCCATTTTATCCAGCGTTCCTGCACAGTCGGCCCGATCACTTCGTCGTCGGGTACGCCGTCGGCGACGGGATCGCCATGGCCAGCATCGATGCGGACGGCAGGATCGCTTTTGGTCCGCTGGTGCCGATCGACACCAGCGCAGGCAAGCCGTCGGAACTGTGCTGGGTGGCCGTCTCTCCGGATGACCGGTTCGTGTTCGCGACGAATTTCGGCTACAGCAACCTCTGCAGCTACCACCTCGACGGCGACGTGGTGTCCATCGCGAAGGATCCCGCATGCCCGAAAACTCCAGGAGATGGCACCTTCAGAGCGCTCTGTGGAGACGTCAGCAGCGGCCCGAGCGATAACTGGCTGACGCCGGATGGCGCCTATCTCTACCAGATCTACGGGAATGCCTCGAAGCTGGTGGGCTACGCCACCCAGCCCGACGGTTCGCTCAACGAAGTCACCAGCGTGAACATTCCCTACAACAGCCCACAGGGCTTGGCGGGATTCTGATGCCGCTCACCGGGGGCGCCGGCCAGCGCCCCCGGTGTCACGCAAGCACAGAAGGCTAGGACGAGGTCATGACCGAGCCATTCGTCTCTCGAGGATTTCGCGGCCGCGGACAAACCAGCGCGACGGCCGGCCGGCTTCCGCCCGGCCAGTACGAAACGCGGGACTTCCCTGTCCTCTCAGCCGGTCCGACGCCGCATACCTCGCTCGCGACGTGGGACTTTACGGTCCGCGGCCCGGGCGGACCGACGGCACGATGGACATGGGACGAATTCCAGGCACTGCCGCACGAGACCGTCACGACCGACATCCACTGCGTCACGAAATGGTCCAAGTTCGACACGGTCTGGGAAGGAGTCTCCGTGGACACGCTGCTGGCGGAAGCCCTCACGCGCGGTGTCGAGTCGGCACCGTACGTGGTCGCGGTATCAGATGGTGGCTACACGACCAACTTGCCGCTCGCCGACGTGACCCGGGGCAAAGCATGGGTGGCGACGAAGTACGGCGGCGCACCGCTCGCGCCCGAGCACGGTGGCCCCGCACGACTCCTCGTGCCGCACCTCTACTTCTGGAAGAGCGCGAAATGGGTGCGGCAACTGCGCCTCATGGACCGCGATGAGGCCGGATTCTGGGAGTCGCTCGGCTATCACAACTATGGCGACCCGTGGCGTGAGCAGCGCTACGCCGGAGACCGATGAGGAGTCCTCAGTGCATCTGACCAAGCGCGAAGTCGACAAGCTCGTCATCTTCAGCGCCGGCGAGCTCGCGCGAAAGCGCCGCGCCCGCGGGTTGAAGCTGAATCATCCGGAAGCTGTTGCGCTGATCACCTCTGAGATCCTCGAACTCATCCGCGACGGCAAGTCGGTCGCCGAGATCTCGAGCATCGGGCCGACGATTCTCCCGGTCGATGCCGTGATGGAAGGTGTGCGCGAGATGATCGGCGAGATCCAGGTAGAGGGCACGTTTCCGGATGGCACGAAGCTCGTCACTATCCATCAACCCATACGGTGATGCATGGTCCCCGGGGAATACCTCCTCGCAAGCGATTCGATCGAAATCAACAGCGGGCGACCGACGCGACGCATTGAGGTCGCGAACACCGGGGACCGCCCGGTGCAGGTCGGTTCCCATTTCCATTTCCTGGAGGTCAATCGTTGCCTGGTCTTCGATCGGGCCGCCGCCTACGGCATGCGCTTGAACATCGCGTCGGGGACGGCGGTCAGGTTCGAGCCGGGCGACACGCGTGAGGTGGAGCTCGTGACCATCGGCGGCCGTCGTGAGGTGATCGGGCTGAACCGTCTCGTCAACGGCGCGCTCGATGCTAACGCCACCCGCGAGGCCGCCCGGGCCGCGCTGGATCGCTTCGTGAGCGCCAAACTGTGAAGATCGACCGACGCACCTACGCAAGTCACTACGGTCCGACGACCGGCGACCGCATTCGTCTCGGTGACACCGATCTCATCATTCTCATTGAGCACGACGCCACGGTGTACGGCGACGAGGCGAAATTCGGCGGCGGCAAGGTCATCCGTGACGGCATGGGGCAATCCGCGACCGCTAGCCGCGCAGCCGGGTCGCCCGATCTGGTGATCACCAACGTGGTGATCGTCGACAGCTCTGGGATCACAAAAGCCGACGTCGGCGTCCGCGACGGACGCATCTCCGGGATTGGAAAAGCCGGCAATCCAGGCGTGATGGACGGTGTGTCGCCGGAGCTGGTGATCGGCGCATCCACCGAAGTGCTGGCGGGCGAGGGTCAAATCTTGACGGCCGGCGGGATCGACACGCACGTGCACTTCATCTCGCCGAACCAGATTCCCGAGGCCTTCTACTCGGGGATCACCACGTTGATCGGCGGCGGCACCGGGCCCGCGACGGGGACGAAGGCCACAACCTGCACGCCGGGAGCGTGGCACATCCGGCGCATGTACGAGGCCCTCGAGGCGTTCCCGCTCAATTTCGGATTGCTCGGCAAAGGTAACGCGTCGGCGCCCAACGCGCTCCGTGAGCAGATCGTCGCGGGCGCCATCGGGTGGAAGTTGCACGAAGACTGGGGCGCGACACCGGCCGCCATCGATCAATGTCTCTCGGTCGCCGACGAGTTTGACGTCCAGGTCGCGATTCACACCGACACATTGAACGAAGCCGGCTTTGTGGAAGATACGATCCGCGCGATCGCCGGCCGTGCGATACACACCTATCACACTGAGGGCGCCGGAGGCGGACATGCGCCGGACATCATCCGCTTGTGCGGCGAGCCGAACGTCTTGCCCTCGTCCACGAACCCGACGATGCCCTTCACGCGGAACACCCTCGACGAGGTGCTCGACATGATGATGGTGACCCATCACCTGTCGCCGAGTGTCCCGGAGGACGTGGCGTTCGCCGATTCCCGCACCCGTCGCGAGACGATCGCGGCAGAGGACGTACTGCACGATCTCGGCGCGCTCAGCATGATGTCGTCGGATTCGCAGGCGATGGGTCGCATCGGTGAGGTGATCTGCCGTTCATGGCAAACGGCGCACAAGATGAAGCGCCAGCGCGGCGCCCTGCCCGGGGAAATTTCAGGAAGCGACAACCTCCGCGTGCGTCGCTACATCGCGAAGTACACGATCAACCCGGCGATCACGCACGGGATTGCGCGACAAATCGGCTCAATCGAAGTCGGCAAGCTGGCAGATCTCGTGCTCTGGAAACCGGCCTTCTTCGGCGTCAAGCCGGAGCTCGTCATCAAAGGCGGCCTGATTTCCGGCGCAATGATGGGCGACGGCAACGCATCGATTCCGACGCCTCAGCCCGTCATCACGCGGCCGATGTTCGGAGCGTTCGGGGGCGCGCGGCAAGCGTGCAGCGTTCACTTCGTCAGCCAGGCCGGCATCCAGTCAGGGGCGTTGTCCGGACTGAAGCGCCCGCTCGTAGCGGTACGAGATTGCCGAACGGTCGGCAAACGCGACCTCGTCTTCAACAACGCGCTGCCGACAATCAGCGTGAACCCAGACACGTACGAGGTTCGTGCAGACGGTCAGCTACTCACCGGCGAGCCAGCCGATGTGCTGCCGCTCGCGCAACGGTATTTCCTGTTTTGATGGCGCGGCCGCTGCTCGCCCTGCTGCATCTCTGCGACAGCCTCTTTCCCATCGGAAGCTTTGGCTATTCCGACGGCCTCGAGGTGGCGACGACCGCGGGGCTCGTTGAGAAGCCGGCCGACTTGCAAGCGTGGCTGGATGTCTCCCTGGACGAGGTCGTGGGGCGGATGGAAGGTCCGGTCGTGCTTCGTGCATGGTCCGAGTTCGAGCAACGAGACTGGGAGGCGCTCTGCGAGCTCGATGAAGAGATCACGGCGATGCGTCCGTCATCGGCGGCACGCCGCTCGAGCCGTGCGATGGGACTCAGGCTGGTCACGACGTGGAGCGTTCTGTATGCCGACCGACGGGTCGAACACCTGGTTGACCTCGCCCGTGTGCAACGGCTCGGCCCGGCCCTGCCCGTAGCATTCGGCTGCGTGTGCGCGTCGGCGGGCGTAGGAATGCGCGACGCCGGCGCCGCATTCGCGTACACCCGGCTGGCGTCGACGACATCGGCGGCGTTGCGGTTGATGCCGATCGGACAGACCGACGCTCACGCGGGGCTGGCCAAAACTCTCGAGCGCGTGCCAGAGGTCGTCGAGGTGATGACGACACTCGCCCAAGCCGAATCGTTTACGCCGGCGATGGACGTCTCGGCAATGACACAGCAATACCTGCATTCCAGGTTGTTCCGGTCGTGAGTGAGAGCCCGCTTCGCATCGGCATCGGCGGGCCCGTCGGTTCCGGCAAGACGGCGCTCATCGACGCGCTCTGCAAGACGATGCGCGAGCGCTACCGGCTCGGTGTCGTGACGAACGATATCTTCACGCGCGAGGACATGGAGTTCTTGGTACGCAGCGAGGCGTTGCCCGACGATCGCATCATCGGTGTACAGACGGGCGGATGCCCGCATACCGCCATTCGCGAGGACGCCTCGATGAACTTCGACGCGCTCGAGGAGCTATCGAAACGGCATGCAGATCTCGACATCGTGTTTCTGGAGTCTGGCGGCGACAATCTAGCGGCTAGCTTCAGCCCCGAGCTTGTCGACGCGTCGATTTACGTCATCGACGTCTCCGGCGGCGACAAGATCCCGCGTAAAGGCGGTCCCGGTGTCACACGCTCGAATCTCCTCGTTATCAACAAGATCGACCTCGCGCCGTATGTCGGCGCGAGCCTCGACGTGATGGCGCGCGACGCCAGACTGATGCGCGGCGAACGGCCATTCGTCTTCACGAATCTCAAGAGCGGTGCAGGTCTCGAGGAGGTCGTCACGTGGATTCGGCGGGAGTTGCTGTACGAGACTCCGATCCACGCGTAAGCGCGGAATCCCACGTTCCGCGGGCTCCGACGGGTCACCGCGACGAGCGCCCACCCTCGGTCGTCGGACGGCACGGTCGGCTCGATCTCACTTTTCTCTACCGGAACGGCCGCACTGTGCTGGCCGAGGCCTACGCCGAGCCGCCCTTCCGAGTCGGGCGGTGGTTTACCGAGGAGGACGGCCTGCACATGATCCTCACCTCCTCGGCCCCCGGCGCGTTCGGCAACGATTGCTTGCGGCAAACCGTCCGCGTCGGTCGCCGCGCGCGGGTGCGGCTGACCTCGCAGTCAGCGATACAGATCCATCCATCGCCCGACGGCGCGACCGCTCATCTGCAGAGCTCGTATCACGTCGACGATGGCGCGCAGCTGCACTGCCATTGGCATCCACTGATCCCGTTCACCGACGCGCGAATCGACCAGCGCATCGACGTGAACATCTCCGGCGACGGCTGTCTCTATTGGAGCGACGCGTTGATGAGCGGCCGCCAGGCGCGCGGCGAGCGCTGGAGATTCGCGTCCCTTGCCCACGAGCTCGCGGTGTGCCGCGATGGCTCGCTCGAGTATCTGGAGCGTTATCGGATCCGACTCGGCGACGCCGTCTCTCGGACGTGGGTGGCGGCGGATGCTGCGTACCTCGGTACGACGCTGATCACCGGTCGACCGATCGAGCCCGGCGTTGCGGAGCGTCTCCACGTCGAGCTCGGGCACCTCGCCAGCATACGCGCAGCAGCCGACCGGCTGGACGATCGAGTGCTGCTCGTGCGGCTACTGAGCGCGTTTGGGCCCGCATTTCACGAAGCACGGCGCTGGATCGGAGAGCGTAGTGCAAGCCTTTAGCCCAGCTCCCGTGCAACCGCGCGCCGCCGCGGTCACCTGGCGGCTCGCCACCGTCGTCGACGTCGCGACGGAGACACCCCGGACGCGGACCCTCGTTCTCGACGTCCCGGGGTGGCCCGGCCACCGTGCGGGCCAACACGTGGATGTGCGGCTAACGGCGGAGGACGGCTACCAGGCGCAGCGAAGCTACTCCATCGCTTCGGCGCCGCAGGACGGCCGACTCTCGCTGACGGTCGACCGACTGGACGACGGCGAAGTCTCGCCATATCTGACCGACGTATTGCGAAAAGGCGATCGACTCGAGCTTCGTGGACCGATCGGCGGATACTTTGTCTGGGACGTCGCGCTGGGCGGACCGTTGCTCCTTGTGGGAGGCGGTTCCGGAATCGTGCCGCTGATGGCGATGCTGCGCCACCGCGCGGCTGCGCTCGAGACCGCAGACCAGCTACGAGACGTGCCAGCGCGGCTCCTGTACTCGTCGCGGCGATGGGACGACGTGATCTACCGTGGCGAGCTCGCCCGACTCGCCTGGGACGACGAAACGCTCGAGGTCGCTCTCACGTTCACACGCGAGCCTCCTTCGGAGTGGGCCGGATTTCGACGCAGGATCGACCGCATGATGCTGGCGGAGGTCGCCTGGCCGCCGAGCGAACGACCACACATCTTCGTCTGCGGTCCCACGTCATTGGTGGAGGTGGCCGCGACTGCGTTCGTCGAACTCGGGCACGATCCGGCTTTGGTGAAAACCGAACGCTTCGGGCCCACGGGCGGATCGGCGTAGCACACGCCGCCGCACTGTGGGCCACACATAGGGAGGCAGTGATGAACGCTAGCGCGAAGCGGGCGTCCGATAACGAATCGGCCGAGGAGCGTGTTGGCGAGGCGGTCCGGCTCGACGGAAACTCTGCGGCTGGGATCTTGAGCGAGGTCTTCGTCCCAGACATCACGACAACGCACGCGATGTGTGCCAACTGCAGGGCGATGCGTGTGCTCGGTGCACTCCCCGTCTACGGACAGACGATGGGGGCGGTGATGCGTTGTCCCAACTGCGATGCCGTCGTGTTGCGAGTCGCGCGGACGCCAACGGGACTGTGGCTCGATCCGACCGGCGCGAAGCTCTTGCTCATGGCGAGCGCGACGTCACCGGCGATCGCGCGAGGGGGCGCGTCGTGAAGAAGCTGGAAGGAAAGGTCGCGGTGATCACCGGAGCGACATCTGGCGGTAAGAGGAGACGACCATGAGACGGGGATGGGTTCTGGCAATGGCGCTGTTCGCGTTGACGGGGCAGAGTTCGACCCCTGACTCACAATCGGTAAGCGATCCGCTCCCGCGGGGCACGCTGACGACCAGCCAGCACTCCGACGAGTGGAAGATCAGGAACGCGCTCAGCGCCGCACCGCCGATCATCGCCGAGCACGCCACAGTCATGGACTGGCCGTCCGCCCCAAAGGAGGACGCCCACGGGCGCGTCCTGCGCCAGGGCAACAACGGTTGGACCTGCATGCCCGACGAGCCGGGGAAGCCCCAGCACAATCCGATGTGCGTAGACGAAACGATGATGAAGTGGATCGTCGCATCCATCGCAGGCAAGAAGCCGAGCATTGATCGCGTTGGTCTGTCGTACATGCTGCTCGGCGAAGTCGGTGCCGACATTGGAGACCTGACGGCCTCCAAGCCTCCAGCGGGCCACGATTGGTACTATTCCGGACCGCACGTCATGCTAGTGCTGCCGGACTCCTGCGCTGCGGCGGTAAGCCACGTCAATCGGGATCCGTCGACTAACGGCCCTTACGTGCGCCGGCTGCACTACAAGGGCTCAACACCGCTCCTGGTATTGCCCGTTGCCAAGGCGGGGGAGCGAGTCGAGGCAAAGCAGCCACCCGCGACCCATTGATGCCCCCGAGGCGGGGCGCCCGCTACCAGAAGTCGCTGTGCAGATGGTAGACGGGACTCAAATACGATTCTGAAGTGTCGAGCGACGATCTCGCACCGCCTAAGCGCAGCAGCTGGCCGCACTGCATAGGCCTCGTGAGTAGCCCAAGACGCCCTTGATGAGCTTCGGGATAACCGGAGTGATCGACACCTGCACGTCCCACTCCTGGCCCGTATTCTTGGGCCGTACGGGCATGTACTGAAGCGACAGCTCGATCTTGACTGGTAGCCTGCCGAGCTTCACCACCTTGCCCACGCCGACACCAACGGGAACAGTCCACACGTCTCCGGACGAGGCCTTCCAGTTCGCCAGGATGTTTCCCGAATACCCGATGTTCCAGCCGTCGCCGAAGAACACCGTCGCGATCGGCTGGAGGTTCAGTTGGCTCGTGTCGGGCCGATCGGGGTCGCCGCCGATCGAGAACCACTGCTGAGGGAACACACCCAGGAAGAATTCCTTCGCGGGCTCCGAGGCGCCAAACTGAACGCGGCGATCTGCTGTCTGATGTCGTTGGCCCAGGCCGTGCGCCCACCCTCCTTCTCAAAAACATCGGGCGCGCCGAGCAAGTGCTGCGAATCTCCGTCATAAATGAAACGGGCCCGGAGGTCCGCCCTCCGGGCCCGCGTACTACGCGACCGCTCGACTAGCTGCTAGAAGCTGAACCGGATACGACTCGTCGCGGTGTAGACGTCGTCCACACCGTTCTTGCTGCCGCGTCCGTTGAGGCCGTTGTTGGTGGTAACGACAGTGCCACCAGTCCCAGCGGCCGCGCCGGTACCGCTCGTCGAGCCGCAGCAAGCGACTGTCAGAGCGTGCCCCAACGCCTCGCCGGCGAAGAGATACGCAGCGGCGATATCCCACGCGATGCCGGGTGCGAACCGGTACGTCAGAGCCCCGTTGATTTCCGTACCCAGGTACCGCGAATCACCCTGTGGACGTGTGCCGCCCGTGAACAGCGGCGTGAGACCGCTGTTGGGGTTCAGCACGCTGTCCGTGTCGACCTTGTACTGCGTCCAGTTGCTCATCACGCCCGCACCCACCGTCACGGCTGGGGTAATGGCGTACGACGCCTTGGCGCCGATTCCCATACGACCGTACTTGTCGTAGCCGATGGCCACGCCCGGGTTCAGGCCGGCCGCGTTGTTGTACAGGATGTGGAAGTAGTCGATACCGAGCGAGAAGATCTGCGTACCCCAGTCCGCCAGGTAGCTCGTGTCAGTGTCGAGGGCCTGGTAGTAGCGGATCGACCTGAACGGATTGCTCTGAGCGTTCTGGCCCGAGGTAAAGAAGCCCACTGCGGCGAGCGTCAGCGGCCCGACGTTGAAGGCACCGCGGACGTCGACGAGCCAGGCGCTGATGTCGGCCTTGACGAGGCTACCGAGTACTCCGTACGGCGACGTACCGGCCGGAGAGGACGGGTTAGCCGTCGCATTGATCAGCTGATGGCGGTTACCAAACTGATACATGACCGTCGGCTGCAGCGAGAACGGACCGGCCGTGAACGTCGCGTCCACGCCGATGGTCTGGCGGTTCTCGATCACGCCACGACCCGCCGCATTAGGAAGACCACTGGCCGGGTTGGCGGCGGTGCCGTTGTACGCATTCACGAAGTCGACACCACCTCGGCCCTGGCGGGCCGAAGTCGACGTCGGGCCCTGGGCCTGGAAGAACGAATACACCGGCTTGACCGTGAGGCCCTTGAATGGCGTGAACCCGAAGCTG
>Ga0075433_10002866_pt1 | contig 13213 bp, 15 predicted proteins | sample RhiMethybrSRZTD2_FD_75299 | JGI IMG/M metagenome (GOLD analysis project Ga0075433, IMG submission 75299) | Populus rhizosphere microbial communities from Tennessee, USA - Rhizosphere MetaG P. TD hybrid SRZTD2 | ecosystem: Host-associated > Plants > Roots > Rhizosphere > Soil | place: USA... | reverse complement strand
TTCTGGTACTGGCCGAACGAGGACTCCACGGTGCGGCGGATCGCCGCCATGTCGTTGCCGCTGCCCAGGAGCAGGGCCACCGACCCGTAGCCCAGCTTGAACTGGCTCACCACCGGCTCCGGCGCCCCGTCGACCACGCGGCGGATATCGTCCACGCCGTCCCGCACGTCGAGCGCGATCACGCATTTGCCCTCGGGGTCGATGCCCCGTCGGCCCGCGCGGCCGGCCATCTGCGTCAGCTCGTTGTGGGTGAGGCTGCGGAAGCCCCGATCCGTGCGCTTGGTCAGGGACTGCAGCACCACGCTCTTGGCCGGCATGTGGATGCCGAGCGACATGGTCTCGGTCGCGAACACGACCTTGCAGAGGCCGCGCTCGAAGAGCTGCTCGATGAGCCGCTTCACGCTGGGCAGGATGCCGGCGTGATGGAGCCCCATGCCCATGCCGAGGGCCTGAAAGATGGTCTGGTTGAGCGGCGACTCCGCGATGGTTGGGCTGTCGCTGATCGCCTCGCGGATGACCTCCTCGACTTCTCGCTGCTGATTCTTGGCCAGGAGCGGCTTGCCCTCGGCGAGCACGGTCTCCATGGCCCGCTCGCAGCCGGCGCGGCTGAAGATGAAGTAGATCGCGGGCAGCCACCCGCGCGCGTCGAGGGCGTCCAGCATCACCGTCGGATCGACCACGCGGCGCGTGTACCAGCGGCCCTTGTCCATGTAGCCGCCCTCGCGCTCCGCGCCGATCAGGCGCACCGTGCCCGCGCGCACGCCCTCGTAGCCGTGGATCTCGCCGGAGAGATCCGCGACGAGATAGGACAGCGGGACCGGGCGATGGGGATGGGTGATGGCCACGATGGGGCGGTGCACGAGGCCGATCCAGTCGGCGATCTCGCTCACGTTGGCCACGGTGGCGGAGAGCGCGACGAGGGCGGCGTCGCGCGGGGCGTTCACGATGATCTCCTCCCACACCGTGCCGCGGCCCTCATCGCCCATGTAGTGGCACTCGTCCAGCACCACGGCCTCCAGCCCCGGCAGCCCTCCCGTGTAGAACATGTTTCTCAGAATTTCGGTGGTCATCACCAGGATCGGAGCGCGCGGATTCACCTTCACGTCGCCGGTGAGGATGCCCACCTGGTCCGCCCCGAACTGGCGGCCGAAGTCTGCGAACTTCTGGTTGCTCAGGGCCTTCAGCGGCGTCGTGTAGGCGAGGCGCCGGCCGTGGGCGAGGGCGCGGTGGATGGCGAACTCGCCCACCAAGGTCTTCCCGGCCCCCGTCGGCGCCGAGACGATGACGGACTTCCCCTCATCGATCGCCCGAACCGCGCGGAGCTGGAACTCGTCCAGGGCGAACGGATAGCGGGCCAGAAAGGATTCGAGCAAGTCTTTCGTGGAGATGGGCGCCCCCTCGCCGCAGCGATTCCACGTTATCATACGACCGCCATGCGGCTGACCGGCAAGATCGCGCTCATCACCAACGTGAGCCATTTCATGGGGCCGGCCCTGACCGAGGAGTTCGCCCGGGAGGGGGCAACCCTCGCCCTCCACGACCGGAGCCCGGCGGCGGCCGCGCCGATCGTGGCGGTGGCGGAGCGCCAGGGGCGGACCACCCTGGCCCTGACCGGCGATCTCGCCGAGCCGGGAGAGGCCGACCGGGCGGTGGCGGCGGTGCTCGAGCGCTTCGGCCGCCTCGACGTGCTGGTGAACAACAGCGCGCACCCGCCCACCGGCTCCGCCGCCGAGGCCATCACCGACGCGGTGTGGCGCGAGATGATGACCCGGCTCCTCGACGAGCCCTTCTTCTGCCTGCGCGCGGCCCTGCGCGTGATGCGGCCGGCCCGCCGGGGCAAGATCGTCAACATGTCGTCGGCGGCGGGCATTCCCGGCCTCGCCCGCTATGCCGCCTACTCCGCGGCGCGCGCCGGGGTGAACGGGTTGACGCGCGCGGTGGGACGCGAGGTGGCCCGCGACGGCGTGCAGGTCAATGCCATCGCGCAGAACTACGTGGAGAACCCGACGTACTTCCCGCCGGCCCTCCTCGCCGACGAGCAGGCGGTGGCCCGCATGGTGCGGAACGTGCCGGCGGGGCGGCTCGCCCGCTCGGAGGAATCGGCGCGCCTCGCCGTCTACCTCGCCTCCGAGGACGCGGACTTCTTCGTGGGCCAGGTGGTCCCGTTCGCAGGCGGCTGGGTCTGAGATCGAGCCGCCGAGAGGAAAAATGACGGAGATGAACTTCTATCACGTCGCCATCACCGCCGCGGACGACTACATCACGCGCCGCGCCGCTCACCGCGCCCAGCATCTCGAGCGCATCGTCGGCCTGCGCGCGCAGGGAGCGGTCATCGGGGGCGGCCCGGCGCCCGACGGCAAGACCGCCGACCTCTTCTACCGCGCCCCGGATCTCGACGTGATCACCCGTCTCGTCGAGGAGGATCCCTACTGGAAGGGCGGGGTGTGGACGAAGTATCGGCCCGAGGCCTTCGCGCAGTTCCTCGAGCCCTGGCGGGTGCCGGAGCTCTCCACGGACGGCTCGCGCGTCACGATGCTGGTCGAGGGCGAGGCGCCCGACGTGGAGATGGCCACCTTCGCCCTCATCGAGGAGCGCGGCGCGGGCCGAGTGGCGTTCGGCGGCTTCTTCCCGGGCGGCCGGACGCTGGTGCTCGTGAACGCCGCCGACCCGGACGCGGCGGTGGCCCGTCTCGCCGAGAGCGGCTTCTGGACCAAGGGCACGCTCCGGGCACGTCCGTTCGTCCACGTGCTCTAGCGGCTCGGCGCCGCGGCCCCCGCCCCGCCTGGAACACGCCATGAAGGACGGTCTTCCCGCCGGCGCCTTTCAGCGCCTCGACGAGACGCCCGATGCCGAGTTCTACGCGGCGCCGCGGCTCGTGACCCACATCGACGACGGCGCGATCGCCGCGGTGACGGCCCTCTACCGCGAGTACTTCCCGGCGGGAGGCGCGATCCTCGACCTCATGAGCAGCTGGGTGAGCCACCTGCCCCCCGAGGCGTCCTATCGCCGCGTCACCGGGCTCGGCATGAACGCCGAGGAGCTGGCGGCCAATCCGCGCCTGGACGCCTGGGTCGTGCACGACCTCAACGCGGAGCCGCGCCTGCCGTTCGCCGACGGGGAGTTCGACGCCGCCGGATGCTGCGTGTCCATCGACTATCTCGTGCGGCCGGTGGAGGTGCTGGGCGACCTCGCGCGCGTGCTCCGCCCGGACGCGCCCGTCGTGATCACGTTCTCGAACCGCCGCTTTCCCACCAAGGTCATCGCGCTGTGGGAGGCGCTCGACGACGCGGGTCACGCCCAGCTCGTGGCGCACTATCTCCGGGCGGCGGGCGGGTGGACCGACATGGTGGGCCTCGACCGGAGCCCCGAGGTGGGCGATCCCCTCGTCGCCGTCGTCGCACGCCGGGCCGCGTCCCTGGAGTAAGATGGCCCGCGCATGAGGCTCGCTCCGGATCTGGTGCTCGTGGACGGACGCTTCGAGTCCGGCCGCGCCGTCGAGATCGCGGACGGCCGCATCACCGGCATCGTCCCGTTTCCCCCGCCGTGGGGCGACGCGGCCTTCGCGGACGATCTCGTCCGCCTGCCCGGGCGGGCGCTCGTGCCCGGCACCGTCAACGCGCATTGTCACACCTTCCAGTCGCTCCTGCGCGGGCTGGGCGACGACATGGACTTCATGGCCTGGCGCGACCGCGTGCTCTACCCGTTCTCCGCGAGGCTGGACACCGAGGGCATCTATCTCGGCGCGGCATTCGCCTTCACCGAGATGCTGATCCACGGCGCCACGACCTGCGTGGACTTTTTCTACTTGCAGGACGCCGGCAACGACAACGCGCGCGCGGTGATCCGGGCCGCGCGTGACACGGGGATCCGGCTGGTGCTCGCGCGCACGATGTACGACTGGGACGGTGCGCCCGCCCGCTACCGCGAGTCGCCCGCGGACGCGGCGCGCCGCACCCGTGAGCTCCACGCCGAGCACGCGGGCGACCCGCTCGTCGTCGTCCAGCCCGCGCCGCACAGCCCGCACGGCGCTTCGCCGGCCATGATCCGCGCCGGCTGGGAGGTGGCCGAGGCGCTGGACACCCCGTTCCACATCCACGTGGCGGAAGGCCAGTACGAGGGACAGCGCACCCTGGCCGAGCACGGCGCCACGCCGATCCGGTACCTCGAAAAGCTGGGCGTGCTGGGGCCGCGCATGATCGGCGTGCACTGCGTGTGGCTCGACGACGCCGAGATCGCGCTGATGGCCGAGCGAGGCGCCGGCCTCGCCTATTGCCCGTCGTCGAACATGGCGCTGGGCGACGGGATCACCCGCATCACCGAGATGCGCGCGCGCGGCATCCGCATCGGCCTGGGCACCGATGGCGGCTGCACCAACAACCGCCTGAGCGTCTTCGAGGAGATGCGCATGGCGTCGCTGCTCCAGAAGGTCCGGCACCTCGACGGCACGCGGCTCCCCGCCGAGGAAGCGTTCGCCATGGGCACGGCGGGCGGCGCGGGGCTCCTCCGCCTCGCCGCCGGCGCCATCGCACCCGGGCGGCTCGCGGACCTGGTTGCGGTGGACCTGACGCATCCGTCGCTGCATCCGCGCTCGAACCTTCTCAAGAGCGTGGTGTACGCCATGTCGCATCAGGCGGTGACGGATGTGTGGGTGCACGGCCGCCACCTGGTGGCGGCACAGCATCTCGTCACCCTGGATCAGGAGGATCTCCTCGCCCGCGTGCGCGCCCTCACGCAGGATTGGAGGGTCGCGTGACCGCCGGCCGGCCGCGGGTGGGCGTGATCCCCTATCTCAACTGCGAGCCGTTCTTCACGCACCTCGCCGGCTTCCCCACCCTCGCCCTGCCGCCGCGGCAGCTCGGCGAGGCCCTCGAGCGCGGCGAGGCCGACACCGCGCCGCTGTCCCTGGCCGACTTCCTCCGGCTCGAGTCCGTGCTCGACGGCCTGCCCTTCGGCATCGCGACCAATGGCGCCGCGCGCAGCGTGTTCCTGTTCTCGGACCGCGGGCCCGCCGAGCTCGATGGGGCGGTCGTGGGCGTCACCACCGAGACGGCCACGTCGGTGGAGATCCTGCGCATCCTCCTCGCCCAGCGCTATCGCGTCACGCCGCGGACCTGGACCACGCCGGGGCCCGCGTGCGACGCCATACTCCTCATCGGCGACGCCGCCATACGCGAGCTGACCGCCCCGCGCCGGTGGAGCTACGTGGTGGACCTGGGCACCGAGTGGACCGAGTGGACGGGGCTGCCCTGCGTGTTCGCGCGCTGGGGGATCCGGCGGGCGCTGCCTGCCGCCGAGCGCGCGGCCTTCGCGGCGGCGCTGGACACGTCGCTGTCGCGCGGGCTCGCCGATCTGCCCGCGATCGCGGCGCGCCGCCGCGACACCGGCTGGAGCGAGGCGGAGGTGATCACCTACCTGGCGAGCTTCGCCTATCGCCTCGGGCCCGCCGAGGAGCGCGCCATCACCGAGTTCCGCCGGCGCCGGGCCCTGCTGGGCTGAGCCGAGGGCCCTAGGGCGAGGGGCGCAGCAGGCGTAGCGTCTCCTCGTGGAGGCGGCCGTTGGTCGCGACCACGGTCCCGTCATAGATGTTGGGCCGGCCCGCGAAGTCGGTGAGCCGGCCGCCCGCCTCCTCCACCAGGATCTTCATCGGCGCCACGTCCCAGGGCTTGAGGTCCGCCTCGACGTAGACCTCGCCTTTGCCCTCCGCGACCAGGCAGTAGCCGTAGTAGTCGCCGAAGCCGCGCGTGCGGGAGGTGGCGTCGATCAGCCGCACGAAGCCCGGCCAGTAGGGCGTGCGGCGGAGCAGCGACAGGCTCGAGTGGAGGAGAAAGGCGTCCTTCATCGCGGCGCATTCCGACACGCGCAGGCGCTTCCCGTTGGCGTAGGCGCCCTCGCCCCGGCGGGCCCAGAAGAGGTCGCCGGTCACCGGGTTCAGCACCACGCCCGTCGTGACCTCGCCGTGCTCCTCGAGGGCGATGAGCACCGCCCAGATCGGCAGATGACGGACGAAATTCTTGGTGCCGTCGATGGGATCGATGATCCAGCGCCGGTCGGTGGGGCCCTGCTGGCCGAGCTCCTCGCCGAGAAAGCCCACGTCGGGGAAGGCGCGGCGCAGGAGCGCGGTGATGGTCTCCTCGGCCTCCCGATCGGCCTGGGTGACCGGGGTCTGGTCGGGCTTGATCGTGACCTCGAACCCGCCGCGGTAGTACCGCATGGCGATCTCGCCGGCGGCCCGCGCGGCCTCCACGGCGGCGACCACGGTGGGGTGGCGCGGGGCGGCTACGGCTGCCATTCGCCGCGCTCCTCCAGCACCGCCTTGCAGGCGACGAGGGCCTCCACCACGACTGGCATACCACCATAGGTGACCTGTTGGAAGATCACCTCCGTCACCTCCTGCCGGGTCGCCCCCACGTTGAGCGCGGCGTGGATGTGCGCCCGCAGCTCGTTGCCCCGATTGAGCACGGTGAGGGACGCCACCGCGCAGAGCTCGCGCTGCTTCTGGGAAATCACCTCGCGGCTGTAGAGCTTTCCTGTGAAGAAGGTGGAGAGCTCCCGCGCGAGTTCCCGGTCGAACTGCTTCCAGAGGTCGAAGCCCACTCCCCCCTTGATGGAGTGGAAGAGCATCTGCGCGGTCTTGCGGGTCTTCTCCTTGAGTGCCTCGTCCATGGCCTCTCCTTCTCGGTTTTTGTGCTGGACTTCGCCGTCGTCTCTCGTCACACTGCCCCGCGGAGATCACGCGCAGACATGGCGGTTCCCCATTGCCCCCGTTGTCGAAGCGAGGAAGTCGAGCGCGTCTCCCGTGAGGGTCTGCTCGAGCGGCTCGCCAGTCTCATCTACGTCTATCCGTTCCGCTGCCGTGCCTGCCTCGTTCGGTTCCACGCGTTCCAGTGGGGGCAGCGCTACGTGCGGCACCGCCGCGAGCGCCGGCGGGACGAGCGGCTCCCCGTGGACTTCTGGACCACGCTCTGGCTCGAGCAGGGCGGGCAGCCCGCACGGGTGCGGGATCTTTCCATCGGGGGCCTCGCGCTGGAGACCCAGGCGGATATCCAGCCCGGCCAGCACCTCGACCTCGATCTCCAGCCCGCGCACGGAGAGCGACCCATCCGCGTCGAGGTCGCGGTGGTCCGCACCATACAGTCGGGCAAGGTCGCCCTCCAGTTCGTCGGCGTGAAGCACGAGGGCGACGAGCGGCTCCGACGGTTCCTCACCGGCCACCAGCGCGACACGCCACACGGGCAGGCCCCGTGAGGGCCCCCGCGTGCCCCAGCTGCGGGAGCGGCCTGGTCGGACGCACCCATCGCAAGGGGCTCTACGAGCGACTCGCGAGCCTCGCCTACGTCTACCCGTTCCGCTGTCAGGCCTGCCAGCGCCGCTTCCGCCGCTTCCGGTGGCGCGAGCGCTATGTCCGCGTGCATCTCGACCGCCGCGACCTCGACCGCGTCCCCTGCCAGATCCCGGTGACGTTCCACTGGAAGAACGGCGGCCAGGGCGAGGGCACGGTCCGCGACATCTCCGCCGCCGGCTGCGCGATCGAGACCAGGGTGATCGTGCCGGTGGGCGCGCTGCTGCTGCTCCAGATGTCGCCGGAGGGCGGGCCACCCATCGACGTGGACGTGGGCGAGGCACGGGCCCAGCGCGGCGGTTTCGTGGGCGTCCGCTTCGTCAAGATCGCCGACACGCACGCCGAGAGCCTGCGCGGGATGATCCTGCGTCTCGCCGCCGCCCGCCACGGCTGACGCGCCCGGGGCGCCTCCCGTCACGCCGGAATCTTCTCGAGCAGCCGCGCCAGCGCTTCGGGCGCCGAGAGCATCGGATCGTGCGCGGTCTTCATGTCCAGGGGACTCACTCCGAGCCGTGCCGCGTAGGCGGCCGCGCGGGCCGGGACCACGGCGAGATCGCCGAGGCAGCGCAGGTACGTGCGGGGCAGGCGGAGACGCTCGAAGACCGAATAGTCGACGACCTCCACGAAGGGGCGCAGGGGCTGCGGCGTGAGCGAGGCGAGCGCGCGCGCCACGGTGGGATGGCTTCGCGGGAGATCGCCCATCCAGCGGGCCCACGCGGTCTCCGCGGGATAGGCGAAGGTGCCGTCGCCGCGCGCGGCGGCCAGCCCGTGCATGAGCGCGCGGCCCACCCGCGTGAAGTGCACGCCCTCGAGGCTGCCGCCGCTCGGCAGCACGACCGCGGCGAGAAACACGAGATGGGCGATGCGTCCGGTCGCCATCTCCGCCGCCTTCTGTATCACCGGTCCACCCATGGAGTGGCCGACAAGGATGCTGCGCGACGCGCCCTCGCGCGCCATGACGTCGGCGACGGCGCGGCCGTACGCTTCCATGCTCGCGCGCCCTGCCTCGGCGGCCCGGCGGCCGTGCCCCGGCAGGTCGAGCGTGATCACGCGATGCCCGGCGCGTCGCAACACCACCGCCACCTCGTCCCAGCACCAGGCGCCGTGACTGGCGCCGTGAACGAGCACGAACTCCTTGGGCATCGCGTCTCCGGAGCGGGGTTGGGGGTTGACTCGCGCGTGCCGGCCTTCTAGCGTAGTGGAACGATAGCACGATCATTCCTCACGAGGAGCCGCTCATGCCCACCACGATCGAGCCCTACTGCGCCCCCAGCGTCTTCAACCCGCCGACCTACACGCAGGCGGTGAAGGTTACCGGCGCCCAGACCATCCTCTTCATCGCCGGCCAGGTCGCCTACGACGCAGGGGGCAAGCCCGCGCATCGCGGCGACTTCGCCGCGCAGGCGCGCGCGGTGTTCCAGGCGCTCAAGGCGCAGGTGGAAGCGGGCGGCGGCACGCTCGCCAACGTGGTCAAGATCAACACCTACCTCACCGACATCCGACACCGCGCGGACCTCGTCCCGATCCGGGAGGAATTCTTCGGGAAGAAGACGCTGGCCTCCACGCTGGTCGCCGTCGCGGCCCTCGCGCAGCCGGAGTGGCTGATCGAGGTCGAGGCGGTCGCGGTCATCTAGCTCGTGACCGAGCTGAACCCGTTCATCTTCCGCGCCTACGACGTGCGCGGCAAGGTGGGCGTGGACATCCGGCCGGACGTGTTCGAGCCCATCGGCCGCGCCTACGCCACGCTCGTGCGCCGGCGCGGCGGCCGCACCGTCGCGCTGGGCATGGACAACCGGCTCTCCTCGCCGCCGCTCAAAGAGGCGTTCGCGGCGGGGGTGCTCGCCGCGGGCGTGGACGTCGTGGACCTCGGGCTCAACCACACCCCGCTGATGTACTTCGCCACCGCGCACTGGAAGCTCGACGGGGGCGCCACCGTCACGGGCAGCCACAACCCGGTGACGGACAACGGCGTGAAGATGGTGCACGCCGGGGCGGCGCCGCTCACCGAGGACGAGATCCAGGGGCTGCTCGCCACGATCCGCTCGGGCGACTTCGCCACCGGGCAGGGCCGGCGAATCCCCCGCGATCCCCGCGAGGACTATTTCGATGCCATCACCACCCGCGTGCGGCTCGCCCGGCCCCTGAAGGTCGTGGTGGATGCGGGCAATGGCATCGCGGGCAGCTTCGCCCCCGAGCTCCTGCGCCGCCTCGGATGCGAGGTCGACGAGCTCTACTGCGACTCGGACGGGAGCTTCCCCAACCATCTCCCCGACCCCGAGATGGAAGAGAACGTCCGCCACCTGGTGGGGCGCGTGCGCGAGATCCGGGCCGACGTGGGCATCGCCTACGACGGCGACGCCGACCGTGTGGGCGTGATCGACGAGCGCGGCCGGCGGCACGAGGCCGATCTCATCCTGGCCCTCCTTGCCCGCGACCTCCTGCGCCGCCACCCCGGCGCGCCGGTGGTGTTCGACGTGAAGTGCTCGCAGATTCTCGTGGACGACATCCGCGCGCACGGCGGACGGCCGATCATGTGGAAGACCGGCCACTCCCATCTCAAGCGCAAGATGCGCGAGGATGGAATCCTCCTCGGCGGCGAAGTGTCGGGCCACATGTTCTTCGGCGAGAACTGGTATGGCGTGGACGACGGGATCCTCGCCTCGTGCAAGCTCCTCGAGCTGGTGGCGCGTGACGGCCGGCCCGTCTCCGCGCACTTCGACACGCTGCCGCATCTGGTCGCCACGCCCGAGCTCAAGGCGCCGTGCGCGGACGACCGGAAGTTTCCCCTGGTGGAGGAGCTGGCCCGCGAGTTCCGCGCGCGCTACGAGACGGTGGAGATCGACGGGGTGCGCATTATCTTCCCGGAGGGCTGGGGCCTCGTGCGCGCGTCCAACACCAATCCCTACCTCACCCTGCGCTTCGAGGCCCGATCCCAGACCGCGCTCGACGCCATGATGGGCGAGGTCTACGCCGCCCTGCGCCGCTACCCCTACGTGACGCTGCCCGCCTAGCGCAGGGCGGACATCCCGCGCCTGGATCTCAACCCGATACGCGAGGATGTGTGCCGCGCACTGATCGGTACAGCCGGTCACGTTGACGGCGATCCGACCGGCTCCGAATCGGATACGCGCCGCATCCGGCGTCGCGCCGTGCAGCGCATGACGTGCGCGGGGGGATCGGCGACGCGCGTGCTGGCGTCGCGCGCATGTTTCCCGCCGGTTCCTCTTACCCGGTCGAAGTGACGTGGACGGCATCGAAGGGGGAGTGCGCGCGCGCGTATTCGCGACACCGGATCGTACGCCACGGTGGCACGGTGAATGCTGCCTCCATCGTGGCGCGACGACTCGCGCCGGGAGGACACCATGGCTCACCGAGAACGCGCTGATGCAACCCTCAGGAATCTCCTCGCCCCACTCGAGTCAGTAAGCCCCCTCAAGAGGCTCGTGACGCGGCGAGCAACGCGCCCCGATCCTCTCGCCCACCCATTCGCGCTCGGGCTCACCGCACTGGTCCTGGCCGCCGGAGCGGCGGCATGGGTGGCGAGCCAGCGCCGCGCCCACGACGGATACGGGCGGACACGGGGGCTTCGGGTGGACCGCACGATGACGGTCGCGCGGCCCGCGATGGAGCTCTATCGCGTCTGGCGCGATCTCAGTCGCCTGCCCGAGTTCATGTCGCACCTGGAGTCGGTGGTTCCTCTCAGCGAGACGCGCTCGCGCTGGGCGGCCCACGGGCCCGGCGGCATCACGATCGAATGGGAGGCGGAGATCATCACCGATCAGCCGGGCCATCTCATCGCGTGGCGCTCGGTGAGCGGCGATGTGGACAATGCCGGCTCGGTCCGCTTCACGGAGGCGCCCGGCCAGCGCGGCACGGAGATCGCGGTGCAGCTGCGCTACGCGCCCCCCGCCGGCCAGGTCGGCGCGACGCTCGCGACGGTGTTTGGCCAGGGCGCGGACCGGCAGGTGCGCGAGGATCTCCGCCGGTTCAAGCAGATGATGGAAACGGGCGAGATCGCCGACGCGGGTCTTCTCACCGCGAACGGCCGGAGGTATTGAGATGCGCGCGCTCTGCTGGCACGGCCCGCGCGACGTCCGAAGCGAGCAGGTCCCCGATCCGCGCATTGTGAATCCCCGCGACGCCATCGTCCAGGTGACGGCCACCGCGATCTGCGGCTCGGATCTGCACCTCTACGGCGGCTACATCCCCACCATGCAGGCGGGTGACGTCCTGGGGCACGAGTTCATGGGCGAGATCGTGGAGGTCGGCTCCGGCCTCACCAATCTGAAAGTCGGCGACCGCGTGGTGGTCCCATTCCCCATCGCTTGCGGCGCATGCGTCTACTGCCGTGAAGGGCTCACGTCCCTCTGCGACAACAGCAATCCCAACGCGGAGATGGCCGAGGCCCTCTACGGGTTCTCGGGAGCGGGCCTCTTCGGCTACTCGCATCTCTACGGCGGCTATCCCGGCGGGCAGGCCGAATACGTGCGCGTGCCTTTCGCGGACGTGGGCCCGTGCGTGGTGCCGGCGGCGCTCTCGAACGAGCAGGCGCTCTTCCTCTCGGACATTCTGCCCACCGCCTACATGGCCGCGGAAAACTGCGGGATCCGGCCCGGCGACACCGTGGCGGTGTGGGGAGCCGGACCGGTCGGTCTCCTCACCATGGCGTGCGCGCGCGTCCTCGGGGCCGAGCGGGTGATCGGCATCGACCGCTGGCCGGCGCGTCTGCGCCTCGCGGAGAGCCATGCCAAGGCCGAGACCATCGACTACGAGCAGACGCCGGACGTGGTGGAGGAACTGAAGCAGCGCACCGGGGGACGCGGCCCCGACGCGTGCGTGGATGCCGTCGGCATGGAAGCGCATGCCGCCAGCCTGGACGCCGTCTACGATCGCGCCAAGCACATGCTCATGCTGGCGAGCGACCGCCCCCACGTTCTGCGCGAGGCGATGCAGGCGTGTCGCAAGGGTGGCACGGTCTCCATTCCCGGCGTGTATGGCGGCCTGCTCGACAAGGTGCCGTTCGGCGCCGCCTTCGCCAAGGGGTTGACCCTGCGCATGGGCCAGACGCACGTCCACCGCTACATGCGCCCGCTGCTGGCGCTCATCGAGGCCGGACGGCTGGACCCGACCTTCATCATCACGCACCGCTGGCCCCTCACCCGCGGCCCCGAGGCCTATCGTCTGTTTCGGGACAAGGCGGACGACTCCGTGAAGTTCGTCCTCGACCCCGCGGCATGAGGCGGCGCGCGTGAAGGGGCTCAGCCCACGCGCGGCGGCCGCTCGCCCCGGGTCTCGGTCCAGACTTCGCGGGCCGCCAGCTGCACGCTGAGTCCGTAGAGCAGATGCGCGAGGACGTTGACCATCTGCGCGGGGCCCGTGGCTCGCCAGCCAGCCGGGCCGGAGGCGCGATGCTTGGGCAAGAGGGCCATCATGCCGATCCCCCAGAGCGCGGCGCCGAGCCCCGCGCCCCAGAGAAAGCTCTTCCTTGGCGGCCGCTCGAGGACGGGCGCGGCCAGCGCGCCCCAGGCGGCGCCGTACGCCAGATGCAGGGCTTGATGGGCGACGTTTCGGCGGGCCCGCTGGGCCTGGCTCCCGGCCGGCGGCTCGCGCAACAGCCATTCCTCGATCAGCTCGGGCACCATCTTGTCGATGACCCCGGCACGCCGGGCCGACAGCCGCAGAATCGTCATGGCCGCCCCGCCGTAAAGCCCGCCCACGACACCGGCGCCGATCCTGGTGAGAAGAGACGTCATGCTTCCCGTCTCGAGCAAGCACTGTGCCCTCTCGGGTCCCCGGGAGGGTGACCGGCAACGGCGCGCCGGCGAAGACACTTGTTATCCCTGCCCGGACCGGCAGGAACCTCGACGGCACCGG
>Ga0075433_10002864_pt1 | contig 13216 bp, 12 predicted proteins | sample RhiMethybrSRZTD2_FD_75299 | JGI IMG/M metagenome (GOLD analysis project Ga0075433, IMG submission 75299) | Populus rhizosphere microbial communities from Tennessee, USA - Rhizosphere MetaG P. TD hybrid SRZTD2 | ecosystem: Host-associated > Plants > Roots > Rhizosphere > Soil | place: USA... | reverse complement strand
CGTCGTACAACCGCAACTTTCCGCGCCGGAACGACGGCAACGCCGAGACGCTCGCGTTCATCGGATCGCCCGAGACCGTCGTCGGCATGGCGCTCACCGGGCGAATCGACGTCGACTTCGAGCACGACGGCGTGCCCGGGCCGGACGGCGAGGCCGTGCACCTCGAGCCCCCGGTGGCGGACGAGCTCCCCGCCAAGGGATTCGACCCCGGCGACGCGGGCTTCCAGCCGCCGGCGCGCGAATCGGCCACGGTGGAAGTCGTCTTGCAACCGGGCAGCGAGCGGCTCGAGCTGCTCGAGCCGTTCCCGGCGTGGCACGGCGACGACCTCTCGGGCCTGCGTGTGCTGCTCAAGGCGGTGGGGAAGTGCACGACCGACCACATCTCGCCCGCCGGCCCGTGGCTCCGCTACCGCGGCCACCTCACGAACATCTCCCAGAACCTCTTCACCGGGGTGTCGAACGCGTTCGCGGACGGGCACGGAAACGGCGTCGACGTGCGGGACGGGTCGGTGAAGCCGCTGCCCGATCTGGCGCGCGAGTACAAGACGGCCGGCATCGAGTGGGTCGCCGTCGGCGACGACAACTACGGCGAAGGCTCTTCGCGTGAGCACGCGGCGATGGAGCCGCGGTTCATGGGCGGGCGGGCGGTCATCGCGCGCTCGTTCGCGCGGATCCACGAAGCGAACCTCAAGAAGCAGGGCGTGCTCGCGCTGACGCTTGCCGACCCGGGCGACTACGAGAAGTTCCGCGCCGACGACACGGTCGACGTGCTCGGGCTCGCCGAGCTCGCGCCGGGCAAGCCCGTCACGGTGGTCGTGCATCACGCCGACGGGTCCCGCGACGAGGTCCGGGCTACCCACACGATGTCCGAGGAGCACATCGAGTGGTTCCGGGCCGGTTCGGCGCTGAACGTCCTCCGGCAGCAGTCCTGACCGACGCGGCGACATGAAACGCACGACCCTCCGTTTCCTCGCCGTCGCCGCCGTCCTCGCGGCCGGTCCCGCGCTGGCCGCTCAGCCGGCCGTCGCTCGCGAGACGCAGGCGACCCCGAGCCCGACACCGACGGTGGAGGTCCTCGCCCCCGGGAAGGCGCCGCTCGAGCAGCTCCGCCTCTCGCCGCCGGTGGGAACGTCGCAACGGTCGTCCATGACGGTGACCTTCGCGGTCCAGCAGTCGGGCGTGTCGTCGGCCAGCGTCAAGCCGCCGCCGACCAAGGCCACGGTGGAGACCACGCTGCAAGGGATGACGCCGGAGGGCAATCTGCAGATCGGCTTCACGTACCCCTCCTTCGAGATCTTGAAGGGCGGCGACGCCAGCAAGTCCCAGCGCCGGCGGATCCAGCAGGCGTTCTCCGGGCTGACCGGCCTGTCGGGGCAACTGACCGTCACACCGCAGGGCGTGCTCGTCGACAGCACGCTCAACGTTCCGTCGAATCTCGATTCTTCGGTGTCGAGCCTGGTCACGCAGCTCGGCGACCAGCTGCGCACGCTCGCGATCCCCTTCCCCGAGGCACCGGTCGGTGTCGGCGCGCGCTGGCGCGCCACGACCGAGCTGGGGCTGAACGGGATCCAAGCGAATCAGGTCTACGAGTACACGCTGAAGAAGCGCACGGGCTCGAAGGTCGTCCTCGGCGTACGCGGCACGCAGACCGCCGGTCAACAGACGGTCGAGCTTCCGAACGTCGCGCCCGGCGTCCAGCTGCAGGTCCAGAGCTACAAGACGACGTTCCGCGGCGAGAACACCGTGGACCTGACGAGCCTGCTGCCCGTTGCGGGCGAGGTCCGATCGAGCGGCGACCAGGCGTTCCGTATCCAGTCAGGCTCCGACAGCGGGACGCTGAAGCAACACCTCACCGTGCACCTGGTTCTGAAGCCGGCCTGAGCGCGACTGCTCACCCCCAGCGAGCAAGCTCGGCGTCGAGGTCGAGCGGGTCGGTCGACGCCTCGTGCTCGAGGTCGCCCCACTGCTCGCGCGGCACGAGCCACATGATCTCGAACTCGTTGCCGTCGGGGTCCCGGCCGTAGAGCGACTTCGTCGCTCCGTGGTCGCTCTGGCCGACGAGCGCGCCGAGGCGCGCGAGCGTCTCCCGCCCGGCGGCAAGGTCGCGGATCGATGGAACCTCCCACGCGAGGTGGTAGAGACCGACGCGGCCGCGTTCGGGTCCGGGCGCGTTCGCCCCCACGGAGAACAGACCCAGGTCGTGGTGGTTCGTGGTGCCGGCCGCCTTCAGGAACGCGGCCACACCCGGTATGCGCTGGACGACCTCGAACCCGAACGCCTCCTGGTAGAAGGCGGCGGCGCGGTCGGCGTCGCGCACGTACAGGACTGCGTGGTTCAGGCGTCGCACAGGGATCATGCCGGATGCAACCGTAGAGCGGGTCCCGCGCTTCCCGCTCGCCACGCCACCTCCTCCCGTGGTTCGGTCGCGAGATCGGGCGCCAGCTCGAGGACGGCGGGGACCGCCCGCCGCCCGACCACGAGCGCCCGCACCGGATCGAGCGTGACGACGAGCTCCCTCCCGTCGAGCTCGACCGTGCCCGCAGGGAGCTCGACGACGTCGACGAGCCGCGCGACCTGCTCGAGCTGCGTTCGGCTGCAGTGGCGAAAGGCGGGGATCGTCCGGAGGCGTTCGACGTATCCGTTTCGTCTCATGCGGTCGACGGTATGGAAGTCGTGCACGCCCGGCATCGGACAGCCGGCGAGTTTCGGCGTCCACCTCGAGGGGGAGCGACGAACCCGACTCGGGTCGGATGCCCTGATTCGACGTCACCCGTAGGCTGACCTGGTGCCCGCGGCGGAAGCAGGTCACCTGCCCTATCCGGGCTGGATGAAGGTCGCGAACTACGTCGTGCCGGTGAGCGCGGCGCTGGGCGTTGCTCTCCAACGCGACGCGATCGTGCCGCCTCAATGGCCGCTGGCCCTGGCGATCTTGGCCGCCTCGCCGTGGCTCCTCGAGCTCGCCGGCGTTCAGCTTCCGAAGATCGTCTTCAGCTTGATCGTGCTCGGGGCGGTGCTTGCGTTGGTGGTGAATCCCGTCAATGGCGACATCGCGCCCTTCTTCCTCATCTTTCTCGTGGTCAGGTTCGCGGTCCTCGACTCGCGGGCCGAGGTCATCGCGATCACCCTTGCTTCGTCGGCAGTGATGGTGGCTGTGGAGCTGACCGGCCGCTACACCGGCGCGTTCGTCTGGGTGCTCGGGTTCGGCTTGGTCGGCGCGAGCGGCTACGCATTCCAAGTTCAGTTCCGGTTGCTCGATCAGGAGCGGGAGGCGCAAGCCGAGCTCACCGAACGCGCCGCCGCCGACGAGCGGCAGCGCATCGCGCGGGAGATCCACGATGTCGTCGCACATTCGCTGGCGGTGACGATGCTCCACCTCACGGGTGCGCGCCTCGCGCTGCGCCGCGATCCCGAGGAGGCGGAAGAGGCGCTGCTCGAGGCGGAGCGTTTAGGCCGCGAGAGCCTGGCCGAGATTCGCCGCACGGTCGGGCTTCTGGCGCCCGAAGGGACGGGCACGGCGGCGCCGATGCCTGCTGCCGCCGACATCCCGCAGCTCGTGCGCGAGTTCGAAGCCGCCGGCCTCGACGTCGACTTCGAGCTGACCGGCGATCCCCGCGCCCTTCCTGTCGCGACGGGTCTCGGGCTCTACCGCGTGGCGCAGGAGTCGTTGTCGAACGTCGTACGGCACGCGCCGGGCACGCACACCACCATGTCCTTGTGTGTCGCCGACGAGATGGTCTCGTTGCGCGTGCGCAACCGGCTCGCAACCTCGACCCGGGTGGAGGGCTCCGACGGCGGGCTTGGCGTGCGCGGGATGCGGGAGCGGGTCACGTTGCTGGGCGGCGAGCTTCGCGCCGGGCGCGACGGCGATTCGTGGTGCGTCGACGTCGAGCTTCCACGAGCAGTCAACCCGGCATGATCAGCGTCCTGCTCGTCGACGACCAGCAGCTCGTGCGGGAGGGACTCCGGCGCATCCTGCATCCCGACGAGGGCTTCGAGATCGCGGGGGAGTGCGGTGACGGCGGTGAAGTCGCAGACGCCGTGGCGCGCCTGCATCCCGACCTGGTGGTGATGGACGTACGCATGAAGGAGGTCGACGGCGTCGAGGCCACACGCAGATTGCGCACGGGGCCCGACGCGCCGCCGGTCCTCGTCCTCACGACATTCGACGACGACGAAGTGCTGTCGGGCGCGCTGCGCGCCGGAGCGGCCGGATTCGTGCTCAAGGACGCGCCGGGGGAGGAGCTCATCCGATCCGCCAGGACCGTGGCCGCCGGCGACGCATGGCTCGATCCCGCCGTCACCGAGCGAGTCCTCGCGACCTACCGATCGGCGGCGCCGACAAGTGACGACGGGGCGACCGCGCGGATCGAGGAGCTGACGCGACGCGAGCGCGACGTGCTGCGCCTCATCGGCCGGGGTGCCAGCAACACCGAGATCGCCGAAACCCTCTTCGTGAGCGAAGCAACGGTGAAGAGCCACGTCGGCCACATCTTCACGAAGCTCGACCTGCGCGACCGCGCCGCCGCGATCGTCTTCGCCTTCGACCACGGCCTCGTCGCCCCGCAGGGCTGAAGAACAAGTCAGCCGGCGCGCAGCGCCCGCAGGCGGTCCACCACGGCCGGGAAGGCGTCCAGCAACGCGTCGACGTCTTCGGCGGTCGAGCTCCAGCCGACGCTGACGCGCAGCGAGTGATCGGCGTCGACACCCATCGCCGCCAGGATCGGTGAGGGCTCGAGCGCCTCGCTCGAGCACGCAGACCCCGAGTGGACGGCCACGCCGCGCTGGTCGAGTCCGAGCAGGATCGGCTCTGCCTCGACGCCCTCGACGCCGAGGCACACGAGGTGGGGCACCCGGTCGACGGGATCGCCGTAGAGCGTCACTCCGCCGACCCGCGCCGGTGCGTCGTGCGCGACGCGGTCGGTGAGCGCGCGCTGCGCGCCCGCCTCGGTGGCGAGCCGGCCGTCGGCGGACACCTCGGCGGCGGCGGCGCCGAACCCGACCATGGCCGGAACGTCCTCGAGCCCGCCCCGCCGGGCGCGTTCCTGTGCGCCGCCGACGACGAACGGCGGCAACCGCAGACCGCGGCGGACGAGCAGCGCGCCCGCTCCCTTCGGCCCACCGAACTTGTGCGCGCTCACCGAGCAGAGGTCGGCGGCGAGAGCGCCGAAGTCGACCGGCAGGTGGCCGGCCGCCATGCATGCATCGACGTGGACGAGCACGCCGCGCTCCCGGCACGCGTCCACCACCGCGCGCGCGGGCTGGATCGTGCCGACCTCGTGGTTGGCGAGCTGCACGGTGACGAGCGCGGTCTCAGGCCGGATTGCGTCGAGCACCGCGGCCGTGTCGTAGCGTCCGAGGCGGTCGACGCCGACGACGGCCACTTCGGCGCCGCTGCGACGACACGCGTCGAGCACGGCCGAGTGCTCGACCGCCGTCGTCACGATGTGCGTGGGCGCATCGGCGCGGGCCACGCCGCCCCAGACCGCGGTGTTGACGGCCTCCGTCCCGCTCGAGGTGAACACGACCTCCCTCGGCCGCGCGCCGAGCAGCGTTGCGACCTGCTCGCGCGCGTCCTCGATCGCGACGCGCGTCACCCGTCCTTCGGCGTGGAGCCGCCCCGGGTCGGCGTGGTGGTCGCGTAGGAACGGCACCATCGCCTCGAACGCGGCCGGGCGCAGCGGCGAGGTGGACGCGTGGTCGAGGTACGCGCGCCGCACGAGCGAGAGTCAGACGCGGGCGACGCAGTGGTCGTCACCCGCGGGACGGCTCTCCGTGAACAGCGGGCGCGTTTCGCCATAGAGGCCGGCGAGCATCCCTCGGATCATGCCTCGGTCGACCGAGCACACGACGTGGGGGTACTTCTTGGCTGCGTCGCCGAACGGGCACTGCTCGGAGACGATCGTGAGCGAGCCGCCGCTCGCCTCGGCGTGGGCGGCGAAGCCGTGGGCGGTGAGCGCGTCGGCGACGGTCGCCAGCGCGGCGCGGACCGATCGGTGGCCGGCCGCGGGGTCGTCGGTGTCGGGGGTCATGCGGGCGGCGATGGCGACGCCGTAGTCGTACCCGACCTCCTCGGCCATAGTGGCCGCCTGATCGGGGTCGAGGAGCTCGAGCGAGCGCGCCAGGAGGGTTGCGAGGAGGTCGTCCCGCCGGGGTGGGAAGTTCAGCGACGTGTCGAGCTCGCCGGCCCGGTAACGCTTCGACGGCCGGCCGGCCGTCTCGTGGCGAGCGAGCTCGACGGTCAGGTACCCGCCCGCCGTCAGCTTCTCGAGGTGGTGGCGGGCGACGTTCGGATGCAGGTCGAAGCGCTCCGCCACCTCGGCGGCGGTGACCCCGTCGGCGCCGGCCCGGACGAACAGGTAGATGTCGCGGCGGGTCGGGTCCCCGAAGGCGCTCGTGACCGCGCTCACCGCGGCGCTGAACTCGTCGGCGCTGAGCCCGGCGCCCCTGGGCTTCGCGGCCGACTCCGTCATGCCGGTATTCTACCTATGCACGTAGTGGAAATGCCCCCCGGCGAGGAGAGGCGAGGAGACCCCAATGCCCACCGAGGCCGCCGTCCTCGAGGCCCTGCGTCCGGTCGAGGATCCCGAGCTGCATCAGTCGATCGTCGACCTCGACATGGTCAAGGAGGTCGCCATCGACGGGGGCCGGGTGGCGGTGACCGTCGCCCTCACCGTGTCCGGTTGCCCGCTGAAGCCCGAGATCACCCGGCGTGTCAGCGAAGCCGTCCAGCCCCTCGACGGCGTCGAGTCGGTCGACGTGGACCTGACCGTGATGGACGACGAGCAGCGCCAGGCCGTCGCCGAGCGCCTTCGTCAGCAGCATGCGGGCGGGGCGGCCGCCGCCGACGGACGGCCGGCCCGCGTGAACCCGTTCACCGACGCCCGCACCCGTGTGCTCGCAGTGGCGTCGGGGAAGGGCGGCGTCGGGAAGTCGTCGGTGACCACCAACCTCGCCGTCGCGCTCGCGCAGCGCGGCCACAAGGTCGCCGCCGTCGACGCCGACGTGTGGGGCTTCTCGATGCCGCGCATGCTCGGCATCGACCACCCACCCGTCGTGCTCGACGACGTCATCATCCCGCCCGAGGCGAACGGCGTGAACCTCATCTCGATGGGGTTCTTCGCCCGTGAGGACCAGCCCGTCGTGTGGCGGGGTCCGATGCTGCACAAGGCGCTCGAGCAGTTCCTCACCGACGTGCACTGGGACGACCCCGACTTCCTCGTCGTCGACATGCCTCCGGGCACGGGCGACATCGCGCTGTCGATGGCGCAGTTCCTGCCCCGGGCGGAGGTGCTCATCGTGACGACGCCGCAGCCGGCCGCGCAGCGGGTCGCGCAGCGCGCTGCGTACATGAGCCAGAAGGTGAACCTCGACGTGATGGGCGTGATCGAGAACATGTCGTGGTTCCGCGGCGACGACGGCAAGGCGTACGAGCTGTTCGGCGCGGGCGGCGGGCGTGAGCTCGCCGACCAGCTGGGTGTCCCGCTGCTCGGGCAGGTGCCGTTGGTGCCGGAGTTGCGCATCGGCGCCGACGAGGGCCGGCCGCTCGTCGTCACCCATCCTGACGACGAGGCGTCGCACGCGTTCGTGGCTATCGCCGAGCGCGTCGAAGAGCTCGCGCCGAAGAAGGTCTACCGACCCGAGCTCAAGATCACGTAGCGGTCAGACCTGGTCCGTCGACGGTCTCGTCGCCGTCGCGCGCGAGGTCGCCGGCGGCTGATCCCGTGTCGGCGCTTCCGTCGGCGTCGCCGCCTCGATCTCGCGCACGTAGCCGAGGTTCGCCGTGTACAGGGTGGTGACCGTGTCGCCCTGCGAGTGGGCGTTGTAGATGTCCCGCCGCACACGCCAGGCCCTGATCCTGCGGCGCGTGCCGTCGTCGAGCGCAAGGTAGTACCAGTACCGCGGGTTGTTGTTGTTGCTGGACTGGAAGATCTGACGCCGCCGGCGCGCCCGCACCAGCTCGCCGGTGGTCCTCCGGGTGCGCCAGAAATCGGGCACGGCGCGCACCAGCACCACGATCGCCCACAGCAGGACGAGCGCCGCCGGGATCGTCAGCAGCAGCGCACCGCGACCGATCCAGTCGAGCTGGTCGCGATCGAAGAGTGGATCGGCCGACGTGATCGGGTCGGCGGCTGACTGTGCCGCACGCGTGAGCCCGTAGAGCGCGGCGACGGCGGCCGCGCCCCAGAGCACGGCGAGGAACGTGGCGAACGCCGGGTGCTTGCCCCAGCCCGGCGGCCAGCCGCGCGGGTAACCGACGCGCACGCGTCGCCACCGCCCGCCGAAGCGGCTCCAGGCGCCGTTGTCGTCCTCGGTGCCGAAGGGGAGGAGCGCGACCGCGGTGGGCGCCACGCCCATCACACCCGCGTACGCGAAGTGCCGACCCCACAACTGCACCGCGGCCGGCGACAGGTCGGCGAGCTGCTCGTCCTCGCGCAGGTGCGCACGCAGGGCGAGGCAGCGCGCGGTCGTGTCCTTCCCCGCCGCCGTCGGCAGCTGCGCCAATGACCGGGAGAGGCGGCCGTCGGCCAAGAGGATCAGCACGATGCCTACGAGCGCGGCGGCACCGGCGATGACCGCTGCCGCGGGATGCTTGCTGCTCTCACCGCCGACCACGCTCGAGAGGTACAGGAGCCCGCCGATCGCGAACGGGCCCACGCCCAGGAGCGACACCAACCAGCCTGGCCAGCGGTCCCGCGTCAGCCCGCGGTCCTGCGCATCGGCGATCACCTCCCGGCCGAATGCCCGATGCCACCCTCGCGATGCGTCCTCGGGGCCGGTCGTCAGCGCGTCGGTCGGCACGACGCCGTCGACGGCCTTGCGCCGGACCTCGTCGAGCACGCGCTTCTCGTACCGGGTGAGCGGCTCGGCATCCGCCGCCCCCCGCAGGCGGCAGATCGTCTTGCCCGGCTCGACCTCTTCGAGCCGGACGACGTGCCGGGCCGCGAGGTCGAGCAGCGTCGCCGGCGGGAGCTCGGCGGGCAGCTCGAAGTCGTTGCACAACAGCCCCGCGACCGCGGGCGGCACTGGTGGCAGATCCTGGGTGGGAGGGCCCGACCGGATCCGAGGTGGTCGACGCCATGCGGCCACTCCGACGAGGAGCAGGATCCAGGCGCCGGCGAGGGCCGCCGCGCCCACGAGGATCGGGACCGAGAACGTGGTCTCGTTGGAGTTGGACGTGGCTGCGAGCAAGCCCGAGATGAGCACGGCGCATCATCGCGTGCCCGGGAGTCCGGGGATAGTGTCCGCCGCCATGAGGCGCGTTCCGCTCGCCCTCGTCGCGATCGTGCTTTCGGGGTGCGGCCTCGAATTCGGCGGCGGGCGTGGAGCGACGCGCCAGGGCCGCGACATCTTCGGCCTGTGGCAGGGGTCCGTGATCGTGGCCCTGCTCGTCGGCGGCCTGGTGTGGGGCCTGATCGTGTTCGCTGTGCTGCGATACCGGCGACGCAACGACGACCTCCCGAGCCAGACGCAGTATTTCGTCAAGCTCGAGATCCTGTACACGATCGTGCCGGTGATCATCGTCGCCGTGCTGTTCGCGTTCTCGTACCGCACGCAGAACGAGGTCGACGCGCTCTCGAGCCACCCCGCCGTCACGATCGACGTCAAGGGCTTCCAGTGGCAGTGGCAGTTCCACTATCGCGACGACAACGTCACGGTCACCGGCCTGCCGAACAGGGTGCCCACGATGGTCATGCCCGTAGACCGCACCGTGCGGCTCGTCCTCACGTCGCCCGATGTCATCCACTCGTTCTATGTGCCCAGCTTCCTGTTCAAACGCGACGCGATCCCCGGAATAACGAACCGATTCGACTTCGACGTGCGGGACAAGGGCACATACACGGGTCGGTGCGCAGAGTTCTGCGGCCTGGACCACGCCAAGATGACCTTCGAGGTCAAGGCCGTGAGCATGACCGATTACCGGGACTGGATCGCGCAGCAGCAGCGAGTGCAGAGCGGGGGACGCCCGTGACGATCACGACCGAGCGCCCCGGCACCGCCGCCGCGCCGGCGCCCGCGCCGCGTCAGAACACCGGGATCCTGCGCTGGCTGACGAGCACCGACCACAAGGTGATCGGGCTGAGCTACCTCGTGACGTCGTTCGGGTTCTTCTGCATCGGAGGGCTACTCGCGCTCGGGATGCGGACGCAGCTCGCACAGCCGGGACTCCGCGTCCTCAGCCCCGAGACGTACAACGAGTTCTTCACGATGCACGGCAGCATCATGATGTACCTCTTCGCCGTACCGTTCGCGTTCGGTCTCGCGAACTACATCGTCCCGCTCCAGGTCGGCGCGCCCGACGTGGCGTTCCCGCGCCTCAACGCGCTCGCGTACTGGATGTACCTGTTCGGCGGACTCGTCATGATCTCGGGGTTTCTCACCGCGAGCGGCGCCGCGAACTTCGGGTGGTTCTCGTACGCGCCGCTCTCCGGGGCGACGTACGCCCCGGGGGCCGGGCCCGACCTCTGGATCGTGGGCGTGACCGTCACCAGTACTGCGACCGTGCTCGGCGCGGTGAACATGGTCACGACGATCTTCATGCTGCGCGCGCCGGGTATGACCATGTTCCGCATGCCCATCTTCACCTGGAACATGCTCGTGACGAGCGTCATGGTGCTGCTCGCGTTCCCCGTCCTCACCGCCGCGTTGGCGATGCTCTTCGCCGACCGCCACCTCGACGCTCACATCTTCGTGGTCCAGAAGGGCGGCGAGCCCGTGCTGTGGCAGCACCTGTTCTGGTTCTTCGGTCACCCCGAGGTGTACATCGTCGCGCTGCCGTTCTTCGGCGTGGTCACCGAGATCTTGCCGGTCTTCTCGCGCCGCCCGGTCTTCGGCTACAAGGGTTTGATCTTCGCGACCCTGGCGATCGGCGGCCTGTCCACAGGCGTGTGGGCCCACCACATGTTCGCCACCGGTGTGGTGCTGCTGCCGTTCTTCAGCGCGCTGTCGCTCCTCATCGCGGTCCCGACCGGCGTCAAGTTCTTCAACTGGATCGGCACCATGTGGGGCGGCCAGCTGCGCTTCACCACGCCGATGCTCTTCACCGTCGGCTTCCTCGTGATCTTCCTGCTCGGCGGATTGACGGGCGTGCTCCAGGCCATGGCGCCCGTCGACTTCAACGTCACCGACACGTACTTCGTCGTGGCGCACCTGCACTACGTGGTGTTCGCCGCCGCGGGCTTCGCCGGGTTCGGCGCGATCTACTATTGGTTCCCGAAGTTCACCGGCAGGATGATGAGCGAGCCGCTCGGCAAATGGCATTTCTGGCTGCTGTTCATCGGGTTCAACATGACGTTCCTCGTCCAGCACCAACTCGGGTTGGAAGGGATGCCGCGGCGCGTCGCCACGTACCGTGAGAGCGATGGCTTCGGCAACCTCAACCTGATCTCGACGATCGGCTCGTTCATCATCGCCGTCAGCGTCATCATCTTCGCCTGGAACCTGTACCAGTCGTTGCGCCGCGGAGCTCCCGCCGGCAACGACCCGTGGGACGGTCAGACGCTCGAGTGGGCGACCACCTCGCCGCCCCCCGAGCGCAACTTCGATTCGCTGCCCCCGATCCGCTCGGAGCGGCCGTTCTTCGACGAGAAGTACGGCGACCTCGTGGACGCGGCACGGAAGACATGAAAGTCGAATCGTTCTTCTATCTCGGCGTCACCGCGTTCTTCGTCGTTGTCGGCACGATCTACTGGTTCACGAGCTACGAGGACGCCGGTACGACGATGCTGGCGGCGAGCTCGCTGCTCGGGCTGCTCGCCGGCGGGTACCTGCTCCTGCAGGCGCGACGATTCCCGCCCCGTCCCGAGGACCGTCCTGACGCGACGCTCGCCGAGGGCGCGGGCCCCGTCGATCAGTTCCCGGCTTCGACGATCTGGCCGTTCGTGTTCGCGTTCGGCGCGGCGGTCTTCGCCACCGGCTTCGTGTTCGGGGTCTGGGTCATCCTCGGCGGCGCCATCGTCCTCGTCTTCGGCGTCATCGGCCTGATCCGCCAGAGTCGCGACACCTCCCCGACGGCGTGACGCGGCTGGATCGCGCTCGGCTCCCCGACGCTTCGCCGCCGTCACGGCGTACCGGCCGGCTCCTCGACGTCGACGTAGCCGCCCTCCCGGGTGCGCACGACGACGTCGGCCCCGGGCGGAGCCTCCGGTTCGCCCGCGGTCGGGCTCCGTGCCGCCAGCTCCTTGCACACGCGGTAGGTGAAGATGCCGGCGACCACCGGTACCACGAAGAGCGAAACGCGGAGGATGTTGGTGATCAGGTTCACCGACACGTTGAACCGCGACGCCAGCACGTCGTTGCCGCCGGCGACGAACAGCACGGCGTAGAACGCGAGCGCTCCGACACCGACGGCCGTCCGGAGGGGCCGGTCGCGCGGGCGGTCGAGCAGGTGGTGCTCCTCGCGGTTCTCCTTCGTGAAGCGGCCCTCGAGGAACGGCCACGCGTACAGCAGCATGAACGTGATCCCCGGGAGCAGCACGCCCGAGAAGAACGGGTTGGGGACTTCGTGGCCGAACACCCGCACCTCCCAGCCGGGCAGCAGCCGCAGCGACCCCTCGAGCCAGCCGACGTACCAGTCGGGCTGGGACCCTGCGCTGACGGCCGCCGGTTGGAACGGCCCCCAGATCCACACCGGGTTGATCTGGGCGAGACCGCCCAGCGCCGCGCATGCGGCGAACACGAAGAAGAACAGTCCCAGGGTCTTGGCCGTGAACGTCGGCCACAGCCGCGCGCCGACGACGTTCCTCTCCTTGCGGCCCGGCCCGCGGTACTGCGTGTGCTTCTGGCGCACGAGGATCGCCAGGTGCGCGGTGAGCAGCACCGCGATCGCGACCGGGACGATGAGGATGTGGATCACGAAGAACCGTGTGAGCACCTCGTTGCCGGGGAACGCCCCGCCGAAGATGAGGAACGCGGTCCACACGCCGACGACGGGCACCGAGATGACCACCGAGTACGCGATGCGCAGGCCCGTGCCCGACAGCTGGTCGTCGGGGAGTGAGTAACCCGTGAAGCCGTTGGCGATGGCGAGCAGGAGCAGGGTGACGCCGATCATCCAATTGAGCTCGCGCGGCCGTCGGAACGCGCCCGTGAAGAAGACGCGCATGAGGTGGGCGATGATCGCTCCGACGAAGATCAGCGCCGCCCAGTGGTGGATCTGTCGCATCACCAGGCCGGCGCGCACGTCGAAGCTGATACGGAGCACGGACTCGTAGGCCTG
>Ga0075433_10002863_pt1 | contig 13221 bp, 24 predicted proteins | sample RhiMethybrSRZTD2_FD_75299 | JGI IMG/M metagenome (GOLD analysis project Ga0075433, IMG submission 75299) | Populus rhizosphere microbial communities from Tennessee, USA - Rhizosphere MetaG P. TD hybrid SRZTD2 | ecosystem: Host-associated > Plants > Roots > Rhizosphere > Soil | place: USA... | reverse complement strand
CCGGACGACCGCACGACGCCGCCGACCCGGCAGGCAGACTTGGGCTGAGCCGCGCCGCGCTGTACTACGACCGTTGAATTACACCTCTTTCATCACGACTTCGAGCATACACGGACAAACACGGACAAAACGAAAGGGGTTAGCGGCCTCAACGTCCGCTAACACCTTCGTCGTCTATGGTTGCGGGGGCTGGATTTGAACCAGCGACCTTTGGGTTATGAGCCCTTTTCAAATCGTCACTGGAGCCGGGGCGCCACAAACAACGCCTCGTAAATTAGCGCTTCTCACGTCGTCGTCTTTGGGGCTCTTTGGCTCTCGTTGGGAGCAACTTCCTGGGTAATTCCTGGGTGAAGCTCAGGCAGCCAAGAACAGAACCATCACGCGGCGCCGGCCACCACGTAGAGCGGCCAATCGCCCGGCAACCCCTTGAGCGCGTGCGTTCCGCGATCCTTGAAGCCGATCCCGGAGCCAGCCACGAGGTCCTTGACGGTGCTGGACACGCAGACGTCACCCGCGGCCGCCGCCGCCGCCACGCGGGCGCCGATGTGGACCGCAATGCCCGTGATCTTGTCGCCGACCACTTCGCATTCGCCGGCGTGGAGCCCGCTGCGCACCTCGAGGCCGAGCGAGCGGACCTCGTCGCGGATCCGGCAGGCGCACCGGATTGCGCGGGCGGGGCCGTCGAACGCTGCGAAGAGCCCGTCGCCAGCCGTGTCGATCTCGCGGCCCCGGAAGCGGCTGAGCTCGCGGCGGGCCACGCCGTAATACTGCTCGAGCAGCTCGCGCCAACGGCGATCCCCGAGCGCCATCGCCCGCTCGGTCGAGCCGACGATGTCGGTGAAGAGGATCGTCGCCAGCACCCGGTCCGTGTCCGCGGGGCGAATCCCGGTCAGGAACTCCTCGATCTCGTCGATGATCGCGTCGCCGCCGCCGACCCACGGCATGTGATCGTCGCCGGGCAATTCGACGAGCTTGGCACCCGCGATGTGCTCGGCGAGATAGCGCGCCTGCTCGATGCGCGTCACGCGATCGCCCACGCGGTGGACCACCAGCGCGGGAACACGGATCACCGGAAGGACGTGCCTCACGTCGATCTCGCAGGTGAGCCGAATGGTGGTGACCGCGGCACCCGGGCTTGCGGCGAGCCGGAGGTATGCCGCTACCGCACGGCGCGCGTCCTGGTTTGCCGCAATACTGGGCGCCCACATTTCGAGATGGAAGTCCTTGCCCCAGTCGCGCTCCATGCGCTCGAGGATCAGCCGCATCTCTTCCTCGGTCCGTCCAGAGGGATGATCGGGAGCCCACATCCGTCGCGCATAGGTGCCGTAGAGAATGAGCGCCGAGGTCCGGTGCGGATACGTCGCCGCGAACAAGATGCTCATCGGCCCACCCTCGGAGATGCCGAAGAACGCCGCGCGCTCGGAGCCAACCGCGTCCATCACCGCTCGCACGTTGTCCATGCGCTGCTCGAGCGTCGGAATGGCCGCGAGGCGATCCGACATCCCGGTCCCGGGCTTGTCGAAGATGATCAGGCGCGAGAACGAGGCGAGCCGGCGCATCATGCGCGCCGACGCCGGGTTCTGCCACTGAGCCTCGACGTGCGACACGAAGCCCGGCACCCAGACGACGTCCAGCGGTCCGCTGCCGATCACCTGATAGGCGATGTGGGTGTCGCCGCTCTTGGCGTAGCGAGTCTCGGGAATATCGGCCATGGCCGTCCCTCCTCAAACGGAGCGCACCGACCGAGCTAGAGGCGTCATAGTCGAGGAAGACGAGCGCGGACGCAACTGGTACGGCTCGAGGCGACATACGTCAAAATGGAACAGGTACACTCTCGCCATACGTGACTGACACGACGGTCCACACGCCGACAACGTCGTTGTCGATCGTCCACGCCGTCCCCGGCGTGACGAAGGCGAGCAAGGACATCACCACCAGCGCACGGGTAACAGGGGCCATCCTTTTCTCCTCTTTGGCCCGCAGGGGTTCCAGCCCCGAGAAGCGAGCCACGTAGCGTGTTTCATCGGCTACTTCGATCCCTGATCCGCCCGCAGCAGCAGCGACGACGGGATCGTGAGGCCGAGTGCGCGGGCGGGTTTCATTTTGATGACGAGCTTCCCTCTGGCACTTATCGGATCGCTCCCAATCCGAGCAACCCCGCCAGGATCAAGTAGATCGCGACAAAGTAATTCAAGAAGCGCGGCATGAGGAGGATCAGTACGCCGAAAATCACAGAGAGGGCCGGACTCAGGTGTGCGATCCCGATCGTCATTTTTGGCCTCTTTCACAGCGGCGCGCGGTTAACGAGAATCTTAAAGGTGAGATCGTATCTAGGCGCGCCTCGTGCGGGCGAGCAGTTCGTGAGAACAACGGTTCGAGGCATCTTCTTCGGCTGCTGCGCCTCGGCAACCAGCGGAACCACGAGCACGGCTCCAAGACCCGTGACGAACGCGCGGCGGTTCATCACTCCGACCTCCCCGCTGGCGCGATGCTAGTGGGCCACGGATCGGTACGCAAGCGCACGCTGGCGTACCGTCGAAGCGCGCCCGAGGGATCGTGCGAAGCAAACGCGCAAATGACTCGAGAGGGCCCGTTGACGACGGTTCGCCACGCGTTGGTAGCGATCGTCTACCTACGGTCCGAGGAGGAAGCATGGGCCATCTGCGCGGCGAGGAGGATTCGCAAGCGCGGCCGGGAGGTCATCCTGATTTACAGTCCGCTGGTCATCCGTTCCTGCTGCGGGCCGCGTCGGCTAACGCAAAGGCGTTAGCAGCCGGCGCTGGGGTGTTCGACTGGACACGGCGCGTTCATGGCGGGCCGCTCCAACGGCCCTGTTAGGCACCGTTTGCTCGTAGAGGTTCACCGCTGTTCACGTGGAAGTGCAGGTGTTTGGAATCCTGGTACCGACCAAGGTTCGTCAGGACGCGGCACGCTCCGTACTCCCGCGTAACCTCATCGGCAACTCTGCGTACCACCGCCAGCACTTTATGCAGAAGGACCTCGTCGGCGGCGCCGAGGTCTACGAGCGAAGGGACGTGCCTCTTTGGAACCACAACAATGTGCACCGGCCAGAACGGGCGCGTGTGGCGAAAGGCAAGAACGTCGTCGGTCTCTACTACGACTTCGACCGGCGTTCGGCCACTGAGCGCCTCATCGCAATAGAAGTCTTCGCTCATCGCACGTCCCGTGTGCCTAACTAGAATTATGCAGACCGGTCTATCACCGCAACCATTGCGAGCCCGGACGGCCTACTACGAGCAGCGCCGACGCCGACCGCGAGGATCACGACGTCTCCACCGGCCGCTCGCTCCGCGCCCCGCACGAGCACGTCAACCACACTCGCTCGTTCGACGCCACCGTCGAGGTCTCCGCAGTCGCGGTGGTCGGTGAAGAAGGCGTCGAGGTCGGTCAGCAGGCTCACCGTCGAGAGACTATCGCAACGTGCCGCCTTCTGCGATTGTCATACGTAGTTCTACGGTATTGTCCTGCGTCGGGCGCGTCCGCTATCCTCGTAGCAGAAACGTGACAAACATCGAGCGTCGGTGATCGGAAAATCGCGGATGCCGTTTCCGGCTGATGCCCCGAAGAAGGTCAGCGACAAGATGGACGCCGGCATCCTGCCTCGTGAAGGACCCAGGAAAATGTACGCCGGCTTCGGAACTGGCGAGCCATGCGTCGCGTGCGATGTGCCGATCCTACCGGCTCAAATCGAATACGAGTTCGAGGCGGCCGACGGACGCACCTTCCGTTTCCACCTCGGCTGCGCCGGGCTCTGGGAAGCGGAGCGACGGCGGCGCGGCTTGCTCGTCAATCCGTAGCGGTCTAGAACTCCCAGCCGTGGGATTCCTTCATTGCCTCGCAGTGTGGTACGCGCGCGCCGCGCAGCGCGCGCCGCGCAGGTGGAAGAATAGTGCCGGAATACGCAGCTCTGATCGCCATACTGATCATCGATCGACCGCTCTGTATCAACTGCATCTCGGACAAGTCGGGACTGAGTGCTAACCAGATCGAGTCGTATCTCGATCGCGTGCGGCGTACCGTCTCCGTCGAGCGTGGCATCGACCTTTGCCGTAGGTGCGGCAAATCCAAGGACGTCTATTCGATCTTGCGCGCGGACTGACATGCCGCGCCAGGAGTCGAGCCAGCGGTGAAGCAGGCGCAGCTCGGGCTCGGTAGGCGGCACGAGCGCGAAGCCCACGGCGGTGCGGAGGAGCTGGGCGCGAGCGTCGGTCACGACAGCTGGTTCCGTAGACTCTACTTTGCTTTCGGCCCGCGCGGTGTCGACGTGGCTCTGTGAGCGGCCAGCCTATCGTTCAGCCCTTTCAGCACCGCCCGCAGCCACGGCTCCCGCTCACTTTCTGTTGTCTCCTGCGCTACGCAGTCCTCGATGAACTGCCTCACGATCGCCAGCGCGACGGCGTCGGTGTTCGCGTCGACGATTCTGGCTGCGATTGCCGATTCAACATTGGTCACCATCCTCGCTCGCGTCACTTCACGCCGACCTGATCGTCCGGAAACATGGCGTCGCTGAGCCACAAAGCATGGGCACCGATTCTACCCTCAGCGCGATGCTAGTGGTCACTGGCATCGCATATGCGGCTCGTTGGCCCATGGCCGCCCGCGAGCCGGAGCAGTTGGCGGAGAACCTCTACAACCGATTACGCGCGGTCACTGAACAGCTGGACCATATACGCGATGAAGCAGCTGATTTAGCGGCCGATCTCCGAAATCGCCTCAACGCGCTCATGCTGCAACGGCGAGCCGTGGAGCGTCTCGACGGCAACCGCCAAGCGCGGATTGAACAGCAATCAGAAGCCGGAAATCGCAGCGACCAGCGGCGGGGCCCTGCCGCGTAAGCCATTGAATCGGCCGCCGTCGCGCGTCGGTATCAGCCGGTAGGACGCTCCACCGCGGCCCTGCAAGCCTCCGAGCAGAACTCGTAGATCTCGCCGTCGCGATCCAACATGAAGGCGCCCCCAGGGTTCGTGCAGCCTGGCGCCGCGCAGTTCCCGCCGTTCTGGTCCGGGTTCTGCGGGACTTCGTCGCTCACGGGCCGAATTGTACGTTAACGACGGCGCTCCCGCGCGACTCCGTAGGTGTACTGAGTTCCCAAAAGCACCACGGTTGCACGGTGGGGCCCGACTATGTAATTATTACATCACCTTCGCGCCGGGTGACGTCGATGTCGTGCCGGAGGGACAGTCGGTGGCCTCAGACGTAGCCGCGAGTGTTCGGGACAAGATCCAGTCGGGCGCCATTCCGCTTCCACCGACACCGCCAGGAAAGTGCTTCGTCGGCATGGGCACGAAGCGGCCATGCGACGGGTGCGACGAGTTGATCAGACCCGACGAGGTCGAATACGAGATCGACATCGCCGAGCGGACGCTGCTCTTCCACGCGAACTGTCTCGCAGTGTGGCACGAAGCGCCCGCGGGGCGGATGAGCGAGTAGTTCAGATGCCAGAGCACGCGGCTCTGATCGCGGTACTGATCATAGAGCGGCCGCTGTGCGTCAACTGCATCTCGGACAAGTCGGGCCTAAGTGCTGACGAGGTCGAGGCATATCTCGGTCGCGTGCGGCGTTCCGTCTCCGTCGAGCACGGCATCGACCGCTGCCGTAGCTCTGCGGCACAATCACCGCCGTCTATTCGCTGTTGCGCAGGGACTGACAGCACCAGCGGTGAGGCGCTACGACACGGTAAGCACCTCCGACCTGGTGCACGTCTACGACGAGCTGCTCCGTGAGCTGCACGGCCCCGACTACGCGGACCAGGCCGAGACGTTGCATGAGTTGGAGTACGTCATCCGCGTCCGCACCGGTCATGACGTCAGGTGCAGCGCGCTGCGCGGCGGCTTCGACTGCGACGGCTGGTGCGACCGCCGCTAGATGGCATTGAATTTGTCATGTGAGAAGCGGCGGGATGCCGACGTACAACGTCTCGCTCAGCCTCACGCGGCCACCGCGTTTCAGTGACGCCGAGTTGGTCGAGCTTTTGCGGCAGGCGGTCAAGATAGCGATGGGCGAGGCGATCGAGGTAGCGCCGGCCGGCATGGTCGTCGAGTGTGAGGCCGCCGCTCTTGATCGGCTTGAAATGGTGCTGCGCATCAAGCTTGAGGCGCGCGGCGGTTCGCTCGGGAGGATGGTAGCTCGACCTATCTGATCTCGCGCGGCGGACCGGCGAGCGGTCGCGCCAGGCGCCTACCCGCGTGAACGGGTTCTACGCCGCCTCCATCCGCTCGCGACGTCCATCCGCGCGCGCCACGGCGTCGTCTCCCAGGCCGAGCCGCCGACGATCGAGTGCGCCTGCCCAGCGACGATCACGAGCCACCCTTGATAGGTCGAGCCGGCTGATTCTGTTGGTCGCATCTGCGGCGCTCCGTTCACCTGCTGCTGAATCGTTCGCGTAGTTCTCGGTCGTTCGTGACTTGAAGCCCGTCGAACATCGCAGCGTCGATGAACTTCTTGAGATCTACTCCCTCGAGCGCGTACTGACCAAGCGGGTCTTGCGATGTCCGCGCGGTCGCTCGCTCGCGTGCGAGCCGAATCTCGTCTGATGTACGAAGGTTCTTGATGCCAGCCACCAGTAGTCCATGGAGTGCACTCGTCTGGTGTTGTAGAACGAGGTCCGCGTACCGCTGGACGACGGCGTCTATCCTGGCATCGGCATCCCGCGCCGCCGCCGCAACGCGGTCTTCCTCCCGTTCCTGCCTTCCGCGCCGAACTCCCAGTCGGAACATCGCGATAGACGCCACTATCCCCGCAATCGAGAGAATCGCGGCAAGCATAACCTGTGGTCTTATCAGGTCTGCGGCCGCGCGCTGCGTCGCACGCCACGGTGTCGTCTCCCACGCCGAGCCGCCGACGATCATCGCGCCTTCGGCCCGCGCGGGCCATACCGCCATCGGCACGCGCCGCACATTTCAGGGTCCTCGGAATCGTCGTTGACGAGAGCATCGAGCCTGAGCAGCTCTCGAAGAACTGCCTCCTCATCGTCAGTCAGCGTGCGGCCGCACTCAGGACAGGTCCAGGCCAAGGCGCAACTCGGGCTCGGTCGGCGGGACGAGCGCGAGGTCGACGGCGGTGCGGAGGAGGCGGGCGCGCGCGTCCATCGCGTCACTCGATGACTTGGTCGGCCCGCAGCAGCAGCGACGGCGGGATGGTGAGGCCGAGCGCCTTGGCGGTCTTGATGTTTATCACCAATTCGAATTTCTCTGGCTGTTCCACCGGCAAGTTGGCGGGGTTAGCGCCCTTCAGGATTCGGTCGACGTAGACGGCAGTGCGACGGCCCCGCTCGGAAAAACTAGCCGCGTAGGCCATGAGACCGCCCGCTTCCGCATACTCCTTGAACGCGCTGATCGACGGCAGGTGACTATGCGCGGCGAGCGCCGCAATCCGCGTCAGGTGGGCAGTGAACACCGGGTCCACGATAACCGTCAGCCCCTCGGCCCGTTCGCCGGTCATAGACGCGAAGGCGCTGTCGATCTCTTTGGCGTCGCGGGCCGCGAGCATGCGCAGCTGGATGCCCAGAGATCGAGCCGCCGCCTCTGTCTGTTTCACCATTTGCGCTCCGTAGACCGGGTTCGCCGGATTCCAGAGGACGGCGACCAGGCGAAGCTGCGGAATGACGGTCTTGAGCAACTCCACGGATTTGCCCGCGCCCTCCACATTCTGGAACGATGTTCCCGTCACGTTGCCTCCCGGTTGGGCCAGGCTGGTGACGAGGCCGGCCCCAACCGGATCGCCCACGGCCAGCATCACGATAGGAATTGTCTTGGTCGCATTCTTGGCCGCGAGAGAAGCCTGGGTAACTACCGCGACGATGACGTCGACGCGTAACCCGACCAGCTCGGCCGCGAGCTCAGGCAGTCGGTCAAATCTTCCCTCTGCCGATCGGTGCTCGAGGACGACATTGCGACCTTCGACATAACCAAGGCCTCGCAGGCCCTCACGGAAGCCTTCAATACCGAGTCCCTGAGAGGTGGGACTGAGAAGACCGATGCGATACACCTTCCCCGCCTGCTCCGCCTCGGCAGCGCGTGGCGCGGTGATGACTGCTCCAAGGCCAGTGACGAAGGCGCGACGGTTCATCGCTCCGACCTCCCGGCTGGCGCGATGCTAGCGCCCATGGGCAGAACGAACAAGGTCCCCATGGCGCACTCGCGTGCTAAGTCGCCGCTTCGCCTTGGCAGCACCGAAACGCTCGATTGAAGCGCTAACTATCCGCACGGCGCCGAACGCGCGTTCACGACGGAGGCGGCGTCTCCACCGGCCGCTCGATCCGCGCGCCACACGCGACGCACGCCATCCATACACGCTCGTCGTCCGTTGAGGTCACCGCACAGTCGGTGTTCGAGGAAGAAGGCGTCGAAGTCCAGCAGGAGCCGCTCGCTCATCGCGTGGGCAGTTACTCGAGGACCTGATCCGCGCGCAGCAGCAGCGACGGCGGGATCGTGAGGCCGAGCGTCTTGGCGGTTTTCACGTTGATGACCAGCTCGAACTCCGTTGGTTGCTGCACAGGTAAGTCGGATGGCCTCGCGCCCTTGAGGATCCTATCCACGTAGGTCGCAGCCCGGCGCCCGAGGTCGGGGAAGCTCGGACCGTATGACATGAGTCCCCCGGTCTCTACAAATTCCCTGAAGAAAAATATCGCCGGTAACCGAGTCCTCGCCGCAAGCTCCCCGAGACGTTGGCGGTGATCGAGGAACATTCCGCTCGGCACCAAGATCAGACCGCCGATCTTTTCCCGCATCATTGTCGAAAAGACTCCGTCGAAATCCTGGGGCCCTCTTGCATCGAAGCGCTGCAGAAATACGCTAGAGGACTTAGCCGCTGATTGCAGGTCCCTCAAGATGCTATTTACGGTCACTTCGCTGGGAACACCAGGGTGCACTAGAAGGCCCACCCGTGTCAGCGTGGGGACGGTCTCTTTGAGAAATTCAAACCGTTTCCGGCTCAGCTCGGCGCCAAGAAAGGACCAGCCCGTGATGTTTCCACCCGGCCGCGCGAGGTTCGAAACGATGCCGCTCCCGAGCGGATCCGCTACAGCGTTGAACACAATCGGAATCGTCGTGGTCGCTTGCTTCGCGGCAAGCGCCGCCGGCGTCGTCTCGGTAAAAATCAAGTCCACCCTGAGATGCACGAGCTGGGCCGCGAGCTCAGGAAGCCTCTCGGCTATGCCATTCGCGAATCGCCATTCGATGGTGATGTTTCTTCCTTCGACCCAGCCAAGGTCGCGCAAAGCTTGTAGGAACGCTCCACGCGGAGGAAACGGATCAGACCCGGACAGGAGTGAGAGGAAACCGAGCCGATTCACTTTCGCGCGCTGCTGCGCCTCGGCCGTGCAAGGCGCGACCAGCATCAAGCCGATGCCCGCGACGAACGTTCGACGTTCGATCATTCAATCAGCTGATCCGCCCGCAGCAGCAGCGATTGAGGGATCGTGAGCCCGAGGGCCTTAGCGGTTTTGAGGTTGATGACAAGCTCGAACTTCGTCGGCTGTTCGATCGGCAAGTCGGCGGGCTTGGCCCCTTTGAGGATCTTGTCGACGAAAACAGCGGCGCGGCGATACTGATCGAGATAGCTGGCGCCATACGACAGCAGACCGCCGGCGTCCACAAACTCGCGTCTCCAGAAGATCGCCGGGAGCCGGCTCTTTGCGCTGAAGTCCAGAATTTGGACGCGGTAGGAGCTAAAGATCGTGTCCGCGACCACCATGAACGCGCCCGCCCGTTCCGCCATCATCGATGCGAATACGCGCGGCAAGTCGTTGGCGTCCCGCACTCCCGCCAGGTGTATCTGTAACCCTAACGACTTAGCCGCGGCCTCCGCTTCACGCAAGGACTCCGTTTCCTTAGGATGCCCTCTTTTCCAAAGAAGGGCGACGCGGGAAAGTCCTGGAACAACCGTCTTCAGCAACTCCAAACGTTTGCCACTCTGTTCGACGTCCAGATCAGCGACTCCCGTGACGTTTCCCCCCGGCTTGGCGAGGCTCGCAATCAGCCCGAGACCTACAGGATCGCTGACGATCGCCGTGACGATCGGAATCGTCGACGTGGCTTGCTTCGCTGCGACAGCGGCTTCCGTTCCCGCCGTAACGATGGCTTCTGCTTTGAGACGGACGAGTTCTTCTGCAAGATCGGCAAGGCCTTCGATCTTCCCATCCGCACCTCGGGCCTCGAAGCGGACACTTTGGCCTTCGGTGTGCCCAAGCTCACGCAACCGTTCCCGAAAAGCCTTCCGAAGATGACTGTTGGCGAAAAGTGAGCCGGTCTCCAAGAACCCTATCAAAGCGAGCCTGCCCGCGTGCTGCGCGTCGGCGGCGAACGGCGCGGCGAGCACTGCTCCGAAAACAGTCACAAAAGCGCGACGGTCCATCCCTCGGACCTCCGGCTGGCGCGATGCTAGCGCCGCTGGGGAAGCACGACAAGTCTGCCACCCCAAGCGTTCATGCAAGGCCGCTTCTATGAGGGCTCGAATGGTCCTTACGTTCTCGAAGCAGTAAGTTGACGAAGAGGGATGCTTCGCTAAACAGGTACCGCCTCAATCACCAGGATGGAGGCGACGGTGGGGATTACGTCCGTAAGACTGAATCCGGCCGCAGCAAGAAGTGCTTGGAATTCGGCACGGGTTCTCACGTAGCCGCTTCGACTTCCGAAGGCGGCGAGCATGATGAGATCCATCATCACGGTGTCCCAGAAGCGAAAGCCTTCCCGCAGCTCGCCCCCTGCCGGCATGACCCATTCGACAACCAAGAGCTTGCCGCGTGCAGCGATTGCCTTGCGGCAGTTGCGAAGGGGTGTCAGCGCTTCATCGTCACCCCAGCTAATGAGGAAGTTGGAAAGGACGTACGCATCAGCACCGGCTGGCACCGTCTCGAAAGCGTTACCTCCGACGAACTTGCATCGCGCCGTCAATCCCGCTGCGTCGATCTTCTGACGTGCGGCCTCCGCAAGCCTCGGGACGTCGAAGACGATGCCGTTCGGTTCGGAATATCTCTTCAGAACCTCCACCATGAGCGTGCCGTTGCCACCGCCTACGTCCACGATGCTGCGGAATTGTCCGAAGTCGTATGCCTCGACCGCCGGTCGGAACCGGTATCGAACCCAGCCAGCACTTGTCATGGCGCGGTCGAACACCGCGCCCACTTCCGGGTGTCGGGCAAGGTGATCGTAAAACGACATTCCAAAAACGCGTTGGCTTGCAGACTCCGCGGTCTTGATCGTCGGTAAGATATCGGCCCACAAAGCGTAGTGAACCTCACCATTGAGAATCAGGCGGGACCGTACCGAATCCGGATGGTCATCTCGCAGATACTCGCCGAGCGGCGTCAGGTCGAACTGGCCGTCGTCGCTCTCTTTACAGGCTCCCAGTGCAACCAGTCCGATCAGGACACGTCGAAGCGCGGCGGCATCAGCTCCAATGACTCGGGAAAGGTCGGCCGCAGTTCGGTGGCCTTCCCTGACGCGATCTGCGAGCCCAAGCTTCGCTGCTATGTAGAGGATCTGGGAACTCTGAGCGCCGAACGCCGCGTAGAGAAGCGGCGCGATGGCTCCCTGCGGATGATCCGGATCCGCCACGACGCACCTCCGTCCTACGGATTATTCTATGACCTGATCCGCTCGCAGCAGCAGCGAGGGCGGGATCGTCAGGCCCAGCGTCTTCACGGTCTTCATGTTGACCACGAGCTCGAACCTTGTTGGTTGTTCGACCGGCAGATCGCCCGGGTTAGTTCCTTTGAGGATCCGGTCGATGTATTCAGCGGCGCGGCGGAACATGTTCGCGAAGTTCACGCCGTAAGCAACGAGCCCACCCGCGTCCGCGTATTCGCGAAACGCGAAGCTGGTCGGTAACCGGTGTTTCAGAGCGAGTTGCGCGATGTCTCTCCGCGCCCGGAAGATGAGCGCAGACTCTAAAACGAAGAGTGCTTCGGCATGGGACCGCCTGATAACCCGGAAGGCATCCTCGAGATCCGGCGGATTTCGCAGCTCGATCGGTTGGAGCTTAAGACCAATCGACCCGTTTGCCTCTTCCACCCGCCTGAGTTGGTCCACCGTGAAAAGGTCGGAGAAGACGGCAACACGTTTGACGCTCGGCAACATCTCCTTGAAAAGCTCGAATCGTTTGGCCGTTAAGTCGAGATGCAGAAAGAACAGGCCGGTGACATTCGCGCCCGGCCGAGCCAGGTTGGTGACAAACTTGAGCGCAACCGGGTCGAAGTTGACGCCCACGAAGATGATGGGGATCCTTGTCGTCACTTCCTTGGCGGCACGCGTCGCGTGGTCAGTGGCGGTAACGATGACATTCAAGTTGAGACGGACCAGCTCGGCCGCGAGGCCAGGGAGCCGATCGAGCTGTCCCTCGGCGTTTCGGAACTCGATGGCGAAGTTCCGGCCCTCGATGTAACCCAGCTCGCGCAGCCTTTGCTCGAAGGCCTGGAAAAACGCCGAGGAGCGGGGGTTCGCGCTCGACAGGTATCCGATCCGGTACACCTTGACTTCCTGCTGCGCCTCGACGGCGGGCGGCGCGGCGAGCACGGCTCCCAGGCCAGTGACGAAGGCGCGGCGGTTCATCTATTCAATTAGTTGATCTGCCCGTACCAGTAAAGATTGCGGGATCGTCAGCCCTGGCGCCTTGGCGCTCGTAAGGCAGTTCACGTCTTCACTAACAGCAGCGTGATACTTCCGTCGTCGTTCGGCATGACCCGCTGATGCCGGAGAGCAACCCACGTTCCTGTCGACGATCTCACCCACCACTGCTCGGCGCCATCTGGTCGAATTACTCGGCCATAATCTGCCGGGTGGTAGGTAGCTTTTTCTAGTCGATCTTCGCCGCGTTTCTTCACGAGTTGCCTTTTGCCACACAAGGTTGCCACTATGGATTGCTCGGGTATCGCACACGATCCCTATTCGCCACGACGCACCGGCACCGTGAAGGTGAACGTCGAGCCCTCCCCAACCTGGCTCTCGACCCAGATCTTACCGCCATGGAGCTCGATGAACTTCCGTGACAGAGCCAGCCCGAGTCCGGTCCCTTCGACCTTCTTCTCGGCCGTCCCGACCTGCCGGAACTCCTCGAACACCGCCTCCTGATCCTCCGGCGCGATGCCGACCCCGGTGTCGGTGACCGAGACCTCAATGGATTCGTTCACTGCTCTCGCCTCGACGTGGATGCGGCCGCCCTCGGGCGTGAACTTGATCGCATTCGACAGCAGGTTGAGAAGGA
>Ga0075433_10002862_pt1 | contig 13223 bp, 12 predicted proteins | sample RhiMethybrSRZTD2_FD_75299 | JGI IMG/M metagenome (GOLD analysis project Ga0075433, IMG submission 75299) | Populus rhizosphere microbial communities from Tennessee, USA - Rhizosphere MetaG P. TD hybrid SRZTD2 | ecosystem: Host-associated > Plants > Roots > Rhizosphere > Soil | place: USA... | reverse complement strand
TTGGTGCTCCGGGTGACTCCTTCGGCGAGAGTCGCGGCGATGCGGGTCGGTGTCGCCTTGACGCGTTGATCGTCGCGCCAGAGTCGCTCAATCCATCGCATAGTGGCCGTGGGCCGCCCCGGAAACCGCTCGGAATCTGGTGGGCGGATTATCGCAGGATTCGCGACGCATCCGCCAGCCGTAACATCGCGCGCAGCCCCGCCGCAAGCGACCGTGCCGCTTCACGAGGGGCGGAACGACCGCAGCCAAGAGCAGCCACGAAAAAGCTGCATGGCCGCACGGGGACTCCTGGCCCCTAGTGCCCGATCCCCTCGGTCTCCAGATACCGCTCGGCCTCGAGCGCGGCCATGCAGCCGGTGCCCGCGGCGGTGACCGCCTGCCGGTAGGTGAAGTCGGCCACGTCGCCGGCCGCGAAGACGCCGGGCACCGAGGTCTGGGTGGTCCCCGGCACGACCTTGATGTACTCGTTGGGGTGCAGGTCGATCTGGCCCTTGACGAGGGCGGTGTTGGGCTGGTGTCCGATGGCCACGAAGAGCCCGTCGACCTGGGACTCCGATGTCGCCCCGGTCTTGATGTTGCGGAGCTTGACGGTGGTCACCTTGCCCGCGGTGGGATCCAGCACGTCCTCCACCACCGTGTTCCAGACGAAGGTGATCTTCGGGTTCTTGAACGCGCGCTCCTGCATGATCTTGGAGCCACGCAGGGCCTCGCGGCGATGCACCACGTCGACCTTGCGGCCGAGCCGCGAGAGGTAGAGCGCCTCCTCCAGCGCCGAGTCCCCGCCCCCGACCACCATGATGTTCTGGTCCTTGAAGAAGAAGCCGTCGCAGGTGGCGCAGGTCGAGACCCCGCGGCCCATGAGCTTGGACTCGTTGGGCAGCCCCAGCAGCTTAGCCGACGCACCGGTCGCGAGGATGACGGTGTGGGCCTCGATCGTCACGTCGCCGCCCGTGACCTTGAACGGGCGCCGCCGGAAGTCCACCTCGGTGACGTCGTCGGCGATCATCTCGGTGCCGAAGCGCTCGGCCTGCTTCTGGAACGTCTCCATCAGCGGGGGCCCGTCGATGCCCTCCACGAAGCCGGGATAGTTCTCCACCAGGGTGGTCAGCATGAGCTGACCCCCCGGCTGGATGCCGGTGAACATGACCGGGGAGAGGTTGGCCCGCGCCGCGTAGATGGCCGCGGTGTAGCCGGACGGTCCCGATCCGATGATGACGACCTTGCGTGTCGTGGCCACGATGTCCTCCTGGGTGGTGCCTCTCCCCGCGCTCCTTTGGATGAGTCGCGGGGGCTACGGGATGCGGAGAATGGCCCGGAGCTCCTCGAGATCGCGGATCTCGAAGTCGGGCGGCTGGATATCGGTGGGCAAGGCTTCCGCCTCGCGATTGATCCATGCGGTGGGCATGCCCACCGCCCGGGCTCCCATGACGTCGATGTCGGCGCGGTCGCCCACGAAGAGGGCCTCGGCCGGCCGGACACCCATCCGGTCGAGCGCGGTCTCGAAGATGACCGCCTTGGGCTTGCGCCACCCCACCGCGTCGGAGATCACGATGGTCTCGAAGAGCGGCGCGAGACGCTCGCGCTCGAGGATGGCCCAGCAGGTGGGCGAGTAGTCGAAGTTCGAGACCACCGCGAGGCGGTAGTGCCGCCGCAGCTCGGTCAGCAGCTCCACGTGGTGGGGCGGGCACTCCACCACCTTGGACAGCTCCCGCATGTGGGTGGCCAGGAGGACGTCGCGCGCCTCGCCCGGCAGCCGGCCCGCGTCGAGGCCGAGCCGGGCGAAGAGCATGTCGAACCGCTCCGGCGCCGCGACCTCGCGGTGGTCCTCCGCCCGGATTCGCTCCGCCTCCTGCCAGCTCCAGAAGAGGGCGGCCACGAAGGCGGCCAGATCCACCTCGGGGGCGAACCGCCGGAACTCGGCGTGCAGGAGGCCCGCGGTGCTGCGGATGGTCTTGCCGTTGACCCGCAGCTCGGGCAGCCGCTCCCGGTGGAAGAGCACGAGCGTGTCGAAGAGGTCGAAGAGAACGGCCCGGTAGCTCACGCGAGCGGCTTCCGCTGGGCGAAGCCCTCGTCCATCCCGTGCCAGAACTCGACCGCCCGCTCGCCGTAGCGCCAGCAGAGGTTGACGACCCGGTCGCGATGCTCGCCCGGCCCGCGCCCCGGAAAGTCGACCAGGCCGGTCTCGAGGTCCTTGACCACCCCGCCGAGGGCCTGGATCTCGCCGATGACGTGGCGCACCTCGATGCCGAGGCCGTCCAGCCGCTCCGCGCGCGCCTTCCACTCCGGCGCGTCGACGCGCTCGCCGCCCGACGCGGCCACCCGCGCGCGGTCCTCCCGCAGGCGCTCCTGGAGGGCCACCGCCTGGCGGTACCGCTCCATGCCGACGTCGAGCAGCTCGGTGAGCTGGGGGATCAGGCGATCGACCTCCTCCGGCGTGAACAGGCGCTCGCTCACGGTCCCTCCACGAACACCGCGTGCACTTCCTTGGGTCCGTGCACGCCCCGGGTCAGGGTCAGCTCGATGTCGGCGGTCCGGGACGGCCCGGTGATGAAGTTGATCGTCGCCCCCGACATCGCCAAATCCGCGTCGACGTGCAGCGCCTCCAGCATCACCCCGACCTGCTCGAGGCTCTCGAGGAGCCGGTCGCGCCCGAACACCGCCACGTGCACGTCGGGCAGCAGCGAGGTGGAGCGCGGGCAGCCCGCGCCCGAGAGCAGGATGAGGGTTCCGGTCTCGGCCAGCACGAGATCGGCCCCGGTCACGCCGAGCTGGGCGGCCGCGGCGGCCTCACGATGGCGCAGGCGGGTGGCCTCGTCCTCCTGCCCCGCGCGGGCCGCGGCCACCGCACAGCCGTCCGCGACGAGGCGCGGCGCCGCGTCGAAGCCGAGCGCGGCCGGATCCCAGGTCACGACCTGCCGGACGCCGAGCTTCCGCGCGATGCCGGCGATCACCTCCGGAACCGCCTCGAGGTCCCGCGCGCGGTGGAAGACCCCGGCCACCCGCTCGAACTCCTGCCGGAACCGCTCGAGCGCCTCCGGCCAGCGCTCGGCCAGCTCGTGCCGGATCGCCTCCGCGGCGGCCGCCGGCGCGACCGGGCGGGGCGCGGGCGTGGCCCCGAAGAGCCCCGGAGTCTTGGCCACCTCGCGGCGGATCCGCTCGAGGAACTCGGCGCGCGCGGCCACCTAGCCCAGCTCCTTCCAGCGCTCGCGGAACGTGCGGGCGGCCACCGGGGGCAGGTCGCGGGTGCGCGTCCAGTTGCCGAACAGCAGCGGCAGGCCGCGCAGGCGCCCCGCGCGGACGAAGGGCCGCTGGAGCCACCGGCCGGCTCGCGCGGAGAGCCGGAACGCGGCGGGCGACAGGAGCAGGCGCCGGAAGGCCCGGAACACCATCCGCTCCGACCACGGCGCGATCTTCTCGCGGTCGAGGTGCTCACGCAGCTCGACGAGCATCCGCGGGATGTCGATGCGCACCGGGCAGACGTCCTTGCACGCGCCGCAGAGCGAGGAGGCGTGGGCCAGCTCGCGGACCGAGCCGTTGCCCTTGAGCATCGCGGTCAGGAGGATCCCGATCGGGCCGGGGTACGTGTAGCCGTAGGCGTGGCCCCCGATCTGGCGGTACACCGGGCAGACGTTCAGGCACGCCCCGCAGCGCAGGCAGTAGAGCGCCTCGCGCAGCGTCGAGGCGATCTGGCGCGCCCGCCCGTTGTCGAGGAGGATCAGGTGGAACTCCTCGGGCCCCTCCAGCTCCCCCGCCCGACGCGGGCCCCGCACCAGCGTGGTGTAGGACGAGAGCTTCTGGCCGGTCGCGCTCCGCGCGAGGATGGCCAGGAACACCACCAGGTCGCTCATCGAGGGGATGACCTTCTCGATCCCCATGAGGGCCACGTGGATGCGCGGCAGCGAGGTCACCATGCGCCCATTGCCCTCGTTGGTGACCAGCACCACGGTGCCGGTGTCGGCCACCGCGAAGTTGGCGCCGGTGATCCCCATGTCGGCCTGGAGGAACTTCTCGCGCAGCGCCTTGCGGGCCACCGCGGTCAGGACCTCCGGATCGGCGGCGAACGCCCCGTGGAGCTCGCGCGAGAACAGCTCCGCCACCTGCCCCTTGGTCTTGTGGATGGCGGGGGCGATGATGTGCGACGGCTTCTCGTGGGCGAGCTGGATGATGTACTCGCCGAGGTCGGTCTCCACCGGGGTGATCCCCGCGTGCTCGAGGGCCTCGTTGAGATCGATCTCCTCGGTGGCCATCGACTTCGACTTCACCGCCATCCGGACCCCGCGGTCGCGCGCGAGCCGCAGCACGATCTCCCGCGCCTCCTCCGCGGTGGCGGCCCAGTGCACGATGCCGCCCAGGCGCTCCACGCTGTCGGCCAGGCGCTCGAGGTGGACGTCCAGGTGCTGGAGCGTCGCCTCCTTGATGGCCCGCGCCCGGTCCCGCAGCGCCTCGCCCGGGGGGAAGCCCGCGAAGGCCTCCTTGCGCAGGTCGATGAACTTGGTGGTGGCGATCGTGAGCGCTTCCTGCAGGAACGTGTCCTTCAGCGCCGCTCCGGCCCGCTCCGGGAACGGGGTGCGCAGGAGCGCGTCGCTCACGACGGCACCTCGCCGGACAGGACCTGAGCCAGGTGCACCGCCTTCACCGCGGAGCCGCGCCGCGTGAGGCCGCCCCCCATCTGCATCAGGCACCCCGCGTCGCAGGCCACCAGGCAGCGCGCGCCGGTGGCCTCCACGTTCGCGAGCTTCTTGTCGAGGATGGCGCTCGACACTTCGGGCAGGCGCACCGAGAAGGAGCCCCCGAAGCCACAGCACTGATCGGCGCCTGGAAGCTCCACCAGGTCCACCCCGGGCACCCCGCGCAGCAGACCGCGGGGCGCGGCGGACTCGCCGAGCCCCCGCAGGAGGTGGCAGGAGTCGTGGTAGGTCACCTTGCCCTCGAAGGGCGAGTCGATCCGCGTGACGCCGAGCACCTCGACCAGGAACTGGGAGAGCTCGCGCGTGCGGCGGGCGAGCGACTCGGCGGCGGCCCGCAGCAGGGGATCGTGCTTGAGTAGCCCCGGGTACTCGGTCTTGACCATCCAGGCGCAGGAGCCGGACGGCACCACCACGTGCTCGGTCCGCTCGAAGACCTTCACGGTCCGCGCCGCCACCTGCGCCGCGTCGTGGTGGTAGCCCGAGTTGAAGAGCGGCATCCCGCAGCAGGTCTGGCCCTCGGGGAACTCGACGTCGACGCCCAGGCCCCGGAGCAGCCGCACCATCGCCACGCCCACCTCCGGAAAGAACACGTCGCCGAGGCAGGTGATCATCAGGGCGGCGCGGACCGGGGCCATCGACTAGCCTGCGGGGCGCTTCATGTGGGCGGGAGGCGGCGCCACGACCACGAGGACCAGCAGCAGCGCGGGGCCGTCGTTGACCAGGCCGTGGTCCACCCCGGCGGGGGCGACCATCGCCTCGCCCGCCTCGAGCCGCTCCTCGGCGTCGCCCACCCGGAAGCGGCCGGCGCCCTCGATCACGTAGTAGATCTTGTCCTCGCCCTCGTGCCGGTGCGGCGATTGCGACTGGCCGGGGGCCACGCAATAGAGGTCGAGCTGGGTGCGCGCGGTGCCGGAGAGGCCGATCTTGGCCATCTTGTCGGCCGCGACCTTCACGTGGTCCCGGACCCGGATCTTCATCGCACGCTCACCCGAGAGCCCGCGCCAGCAGCGTCACCGGGTGCACCACCTCCACGTCGAGGCCCGCCGCGCGGCAGTGCTGGCGGATCTGCATGAGGCAGCCCGGGTTGCCGGCGGTGACGACGCGCGCGCCGGTCTCGCGAATGCAGGCCGCCTTGCGCCGGCCGAGCTCGCCCGCCATCTCCGGCTCGAGCAGATTGTAGACGCCGGCGCTGCCGCAGCAGAGCTCGCTATCCGGCAGGTCCACGAGGGTCAGCTCCGGGATGCGGCGCAGCAGGCTTCGGGGCTCCGCGCGCACCCGCTGGCCGTGGGCCAGGTGGCAAGCGTCGTGATAGGTCACGGTGACGGGTAGCGGGCGCAGCGGCGGCAGCTCGCCGGCCGCAAGGACCTCGGACACGTCGCGCACGCGCTCCGCGAAGAGGCGCGCCGCGTCGTCCGGGAGCCAGTGGCCGTACTCCTTGAGCGCGGAGCCGCACCCCGCCGCGTTCACCACGATCAGGTCGACGTCGCGGAAGGCGGGCATGAGCCGGCGCGCCATCGCCCGGAAGTCGTCGATGCGACCGGCGTGCAGGTGGAGCGCGCCGCAGCACTCCTGCTCGCGCGGCACCACCACCTCGTAGCCCGCCGCGGCGAGGAGCCGCACCGTGTCCGCGTTCACGTCGGGATAGAAGAAGCGCTGCGCGCAGCCGAGCAGGACGCCGGCTCGCCCGCGCGCGCGGGCGCCGCGGGCCGGGACGAGCGTGGGCAGCGACGCGGCCGACGCGGGCACCGGCGGTAGCAGGGCCTCCATCGCCCGCAGCTTCGCGAACGGGGCGAGCAGGCCGAGCCCGCGCACCATGGCCTGCATCCCGGACCACTGGTACAGGCGCAGCCCGTGGAGCATGGGACCGAGGCGATTCGGGTACGGAAAGACGTCGAGCAGGAAGCGGAGGGTGGCCGAGTCGCGCTGGGGCGGGACCACGCCGTGCCGCTCGAGCTGGCCGCGCGTGGCCTCGAGGAGCTGGCCGAACGGCACGCCCGAGGGACACGCGGTCTCGCAGGCGCGGCAGCCGAGACAGAGGTCGAGGTGGCGCGCCATCGTCGGCGTGAGCCCGATCCGATCCTCGGCGGCCGCGCGCATGAGGTAGACCCGGCCGCGTGGGGAGTCCATCTCCTCGCCCAGCACGCGATAGGTCGGACACTGCGGCAGGCAGATCCCGCAGTGCACGCAGGCGCGGAGCCCGTCCATCGAGGGCGTGTCCTGCGCGTCGAAGGCACCGAGCGCGGCCGGGACGGTCTGGCTCACAGTCCTCCCACGAAGCGGCCGGGGCTGAGGCAGCTCCGGGGGTCGAACTCCGTCTTGATCCGCTTCATGATTGTCAATGTTTCCGAATTGATGGTACCCCATACGTCACACACACTCTTAAGATCCGCCGGCGCCCGCTCCACGACCAGGCTGCCACCCTCGGCCTCGACTGCCGCTCGGAGCGGCTCCACGAGCTCGCCGCCAACCCGTCGTGGCTCATGGCTCCCCCAGGCCGCCATCTGTATCACGCCGTGTCCGGGCTGGGCCAGGAGCCCGGCCTCGGCCCCCAGACGCCCGGCCACCGCCTGCGCCTCCCCCATCCAGTCGAGCAGGCGCCGCGGCTCGCCCGCGAGGCGGAGCCGGATCGGCGAGTCGACCGCGGCGCCGAGGCCCGACCAGACCGCATCGGCGATGCCGGTGGCGCGCCCGCCGTGGGTACCCGCCAGCGCCTCGAGCGCCCGGCCCTGCTCCTCCACCGCCTCGGCCACGCTGCCGATCGAGAGCAGCAGCGCGAACGGGTTCGGGGCCAGCCCGGCCCGCCGCAGGCCGGTGGTGTCGAGGAGGGCGGCGCGATCGGGCTGGAGCGGGCAATCCAGGAGCGCGGCGAGGAACGCGCGCGCGGCACCTGCCGACGGCAGGGCCACCTGCCAGGAGCGCGTGGCGGGCGGCACCGGGTGCAGCCGCAGCGTCGCCTCGACGAGCACGCCGAGCGTGCCGAGCGAGCCGACCAGCAGCTTGGGCACGTCGTAGCCGGTGACCGACTTGACCACCTTGGCGCCGCCCCAGGTGATCGTCCCGTCGGCCTGCACGAAGCGCGCGCCGAGCAGCAGATCGCGCCCGGTGCCGTAGCGGAAGCGCAGCGGGCCGCTCGCGTGGGTAGCGAGGACACCGCCCACGCTGCGCGCCGCGCCCCCGGGCGGATCGAGGGCCAGCATCTGGCGATGCGGCGCGAGGTGCGCGGCCAGACCGCCCAGGGTGAGGCCGGTCTCCACCGTCGCCACCATGTCCTCGGGCACGTATTCGCGGACCGCGGTGAGCCGCCCCAGATCCAGCACGAGGTCGAGGCGGCGCGGCGGGTTGCCGAGATCCTGGGTGGTGCCGGCTCCGCGCGGGACCACCGCGAGCCGCTCGCTCGCGCAGAGCACCAGCACGCGGCTCACCTCCTCGACGCGGCCGGGCCGGACCACCGCGCCGGGCATCACGCCGTCGACCGCGGAGCGCGACCGCGTGACGGGATCGCGCAGCACGTGCGGGCGCCCGACGAGCTCGGCGAGCGCGTCGTGGAGGGCGGGCGTGGAGACGGCCACCGTCAGATCCAGGTGCCGGCGGGCAGCGGGCGCGCGACGGGCCGGAAGCCCTCGCCGCACGCCGGGTGCGACGGCAGGAGCTTGCCCGGGTTCATGATCGAGTCCGGATCGAAGGCGCGCCGTAGCCGCGCCATGAAATTCAGGTCCGCCTCCGCGAACTGCAGCGGCAGGCTCTCGCACTTGTCGAGACCGACCCCGTGCTCACCGGTGACGCTGCCGCCGAGGCGCAGGCAGGCGTGCAGCAGGTCGTCGTTGGCGGCCTTGGCGCGCTCGAGCTCGCCGGGGACGCGGTCGTCGTAGCAGATCAGCGGGTGGAGGTTGCCGTCGCCGGCGTGGAACACGTTGGCGATCACCACCCGGTGCCGCGCCCCGATGGCCTGCAGCTCGCGCATGATCTCGGGCAGCTTCGAGCGGGGCACCACCGCGTCCTGGAGCAGCCAGTTGGGGGTGAGGCGCCCGAAGACGCCGGCCGCCTCCTTGCGGCCCTTCCAGAGCAGCGCGCGCTCCGCCTCGCTGCGCGCGACCCGGATCTCGAGCGCCAGGTGCTCGCGGCAGATCGCCTCGATGGGGGCGGCCTGCGCCTCGATCTCCGCAACGGGGCCGTCCAGCTCGATCAGCAGCACCGCGCCCGCGCCCTTCGGGTAGCCCGCGTGGATGCCCTCCTCGATCGCGCGGATCACCACCTCGTCGAGCATCTCCAGCGCGGCCGGGATGATGCCGGCGCGGATGATGGCGGAGACCGTCTCGGAGGCGTCCTCGATGGTGGAGAAGGACGCGAGGATCGTCTTCACCGACTCCGGCAGGTGGGTCAGCCGCACGATCACCCCGGTGACGAGGCCGAGAGTGCCCTCGGCACCCACCATGACCCCGGTGAGATCGTAGCCCGGCCGCTCGTGGGTCTTGCCGCCGAGCCGTACCAGCTCCCCCGCGCCGGTCACGACCTCGAGCCCGAGGATGTGGTTCACGGTGATGCCGTACTTGAGGCAGTGGGGCCCGCCCGCGTTCGTCGACGCGTTGCCTCCGATGGACGAGACCATCTGGCTCGAGGGATCCGGCGCGAAGAAGTAGCCGCCCTCGCGGGTGGCCTGGCTCAGCCACAGGTTGATGAGCCCCGGCTGCACGGTGGCGCAGCGATTCGCGAAGTCGATCTCTACGATCCGGTTCATCCGAGTCATCGAGACCATCACCCCGCCCGCGGGCGCCATCGCGCCCCCGATCAGGCCGGTGCCGGATCCGCGCGGCACGATCGGCACCCGCTCGCCCCGGCAGAGGCGCACGATCTCGGCCACCTGGGCGGCCGACTCGGGCAGCACCACCGCCTCGGGGGCGCCCTTGTAGAACGTGTGCATGTCGCACTCGTAGGTGAGCAGGCCCTCGCGGGAGACGATGAGCCCGGCCGCGCCGACGATGCGCTCGAGCTCGCGAAGGACCTGGGGCGACAGGGGCATTGGGGGCGTCTCAGGCTGACAAAATACCACCGGCCCTCCCGGGGAGGGCCGGCGATCTACGGGCTGCCCGCCGGAAGCGGGAACTCAGCCGATCTTCCAGGTATCACCCGACATGAGCAGCTTGGCGATGTCCCCCGGGCCGCGCTCCGAGATCACCTTCTGCTCCTGCTGGATCAGGATCTCCTCGTACGTGGACTCGCCCGCCTTGTTGGCGAGCACCCCGAGCGGGATCGGGTACTCGGGCGCCCACAGCTGCGCGAGCACCAGGGCGGTGCCCCCGTCGGTCTCGTCGTGCACCCACAGCGAGCTCGCCGGGACGTCGGAGACCTTGACGACCTTGGGCTTGACCCCTTCCAGCACGAGGCCGCGGCGGTCGTCGAGCGGGCCCCACACGAGCGGCTTGCCGTGCTCGAGGCGCAGCTCGTGGAGGACCTTCGATTCCCGGTCGTAGAGCACGCCCCAGGCCATGTCGTTATAAACGTTGCAGTTCTGGAGGATCTCCACGAACGCGGCGCCCTTGTGGGCGGCGGCGCGCTTGAGCGTCTCCTCCATGTGCGGGATGTTGCGGTCGAGGGTGCGGGCCACGAAGGTCGCCCCCGTGGCGAGCGCGAACGCGCACGGGCTCACCGGGCGGTCCGCCGAGCCCACCGGGGTGGACTTGGTGATCTTGCCCAGCTCGCTGGTCGGCGAGTACTGGCCCTTGGTGAGGCCGTAGATCCGGTTGTTGAACAGGAGGATGGTCAGGTCCACGTTGCGCCGCAGCACGTGCAGCAGATGGTTGCCGCCGATGCTGAGGCCGTCGCCGTCACCGGTGATCACGAAGATCTTCAGCTCGGGCCGCGCCAGCTTGAGACCGGTCGCGACCGCGGGGGCCCGGCCGTGGATGGTGTGGAACCCGTAGGTGTTCATGTAGTACGGGAACCGGCTCGAGCAGCCGATCCCGGAGATGAACACGATGTCCTCTCTCGGGATGCCGAGGTCGGGCATCATCTTCTGCACCGCGCTCAGGATCGCGTAGTCCCCGCAGCCGGGGCACCAGCGCACGTCCTGGTCGGACTCGAAATCCTTCTTCGTGTACTTCGGGGTCGCTCCGGGCGCTCCGGTTACGGGACTCACCGTGTGGCCTCCAGCAATTGGTTGATGGCTTCGAAGATTTCCTGGCTCGCGAGCGGCAGGCCGCGCACGCGGTTGAAGCCGACCGCGTCGACCAGGTACTCCGCTCGGAGAATTCGCACGAGCTGGCCGCTGTTGATCTCCGGCACCAGCACCCGACGGTACTGGCGGAGGATGTGCCCGAGGTCCGGGGGCAGCGGGTTGAGATAGCGCAGGTGCACCGAGGCCACCGCCTTCCCCTCGGCCTGCGCCTCCTCGACCGCGGCGGTGATGGCCCCGTAGGTGCCGCCCCAGCCCACCACCAGCACCTCGCCGGTGGCCGGGCCGTTGATCGAGAGCGGCGGGATCTCCTGGCCCACCCGCCGCACCTTCTCGGCGCGGGTGCGGACCATGTGGTCGTGGTTGTCCGGATCGTAGGAGATGTTGCCGGTCACATCCTGCTTCTCGATGCCGCCGATGCGATGCTCGAGCCCCGGCGTCCCCGGACGCACCCACGGACGCGACAGGGTCGCCGGATCCCGCAGGTAGGGGAAGAACCCTTCCGTCTCGGTGCGGAAGGCCACCGGAATGTCGGGCAGCGTCTTGACGTCCGGGATCAGCCACGGCTCCGAGCCGTTGGCCAGGTAGCCGTCGGAGAGCACCATGACCGGCACCATGTACTTGATGGCGATCCGCACCGCCTCGTAGGCGATGTAGAAGCAGTCCCCCGGGGTGGCCGGCGCGATCACCACCACCGGCGACTCGCTGTTTCGGCCGTAGAGCGCCTGCATCAGGTCGGCCTGCTCGGTCTTGGTCGGCAGCCCGGTGCTCGGCCCGCCGCGCTGGATGTCGAAGATCACGAGCGGCAGCTCGGCGGTCACCGCGAGCCCGATCGCCTCGCCCTTCAGCGCGATGCCGGGACCGCTCGACGCGGTCACCCCGATGCAGCCTCCGAACGAGGCGCCGATCGCCGCGGTGGCCGCGGCGATCTCGTCTTCGGCCTGGAAGGTGCGCACCCGGAACCGCTTGTGGAGCGCCAGCTCGTGCAGGATGTCGCTCGCGGGAGTGATCGGGTAGGCGCCGAAGACCACCGGGATCTTGGTGCGCTCCGCCGCGGCGAGGAGGCCCCACGCGAGCGCCCGGTTGCCGGTCATGCTGCGGTACACCCCGGGCGCCATCTCGGCCGGCTCGACGCCGTAGTGCTCGGCGAACATCTCCGCGGTCTCGCCGAAGGCGTGCCCCGCCTTGAGCGCGCGGATGTTGGCCTCCACGAACTCGGGGCGCTTGGCGAACCGCTTCTTGATCGCGTCGAGGGTGGGCTCGAGCGGCCGGGTGTAGACCCACGACACGAGACCGAGCGCGAAGAAGTTCTTGCAGCGATCCTTCTCCTTCGCGTTCAGCGGCATGTCCTCGAGGGCCTTCTTGGTGAGGCCCTCCATGTCGACCAGGTGCAGGCGATACTTCTCCCCGAGGACCGGGTCCTCGAGCGGGTTGCTCGCGTAGCCGGCCTTGTCGAGGTTGCGCTTGTCGAAGGCGCCGGGGTTCACGATCAGGATGCCGCCCGGCTTCAGATCGGCCAGGTGCACCTTGAACGCGGCCGGGTTCATCACCACCAGCGCGTCGAGCTGATCACCCGGGGTGTAGACGCGCTGGCTGCCGAACTGGAGCTGGAAGCTCGACACCCCGAAGAGGGTGCCGGCGGGAGCCCGGATCTCGGCCGGGAAATTCGGCAGCGTGGAGATGTCGTTGCCGGCCCACGCGGCCTCGGTCGTGAACTGCTCGCCCGTCACCTGCATCCCGTCGCCCGAATCTCCGGCAAACCGGATCACGGCGCGTGTCAGGGTGCGGCGGGGCTTCGACGCCGTTCCCGTGGCGGCCACCCTCTCACTCATCTTCGGTGTCCTTTCCGTCCAGACACATGCCCTGTCTTACGGCAGCTTGCAGGCGGAGTGGGCTCCGGTCACCCTGGCTTCTGGAAAGCGCGATCAGAGGCGTGACACTCCCTAGTCATGCTACCCAAACGTCTGAATAGAAGCAAGGTTGTCTGCGGTCAGACCGCCCGACCGCGTCCTCCCGGAGCCCTCGCTAGAGCTCGAGCAGCTCCATCTTGGGGGACCGGGTCAGGTTCCGGCAGCCGCTCCCCTCCACCAGCACCATGTCCTCGATCCGGACCGCCCCGCGGCCCGGGTAGTACAGCCCCGGTTCGACGGTCACCACGTGCCCGGTCTTCAGCTCGGAGTCCAGGCGGCTGATCCGCGGCATCTCGTGGATGTCGAGGCCGACCCCGTGGCCGGTGCCGTGGAAGAAGCCCTGGTTCCGGCCGTTCACCACCCCGGTCTTGTAGCCGCGGCTCTCCAGGGTGCGGTTGACCTCGGCGTGGATGGCCGAGCCGGAGGCCCCGTCGTGGATCAGCTCGATGCCCCGGA
>Ga0075433_10002861_pt1 | contig 13223 bp, 10 predicted proteins | sample RhiMethybrSRZTD2_FD_75299 | JGI IMG/M metagenome (GOLD analysis project Ga0075433, IMG submission 75299) | Populus rhizosphere microbial communities from Tennessee, USA - Rhizosphere MetaG P. TD hybrid SRZTD2 | ecosystem: Host-associated > Plants > Roots > Rhizosphere > Soil | place: USA... | reverse complement strand
GTGCGGAGGCGGGGGCGGCGGACCGAAACGGCGGGAGCCGAGCCGGACGCCTCGGAGAGGCGATCTCGGATCGTTCGCAGGTCGCGAGCCAGATCCGAGGTCGAGGCGTATCGCTCCCCCGGGTCCTTGGCGAGGCAGCGCTCGACGACCCAGCGCAGCGGTACCGGCGCCTGGGCGTTGAGCGCGCCGACGGGCTCCGGATCCTCGTTCAGGATCGCCGCGAGTGTGTCGATCGGCGTCTTCTTCTGGAAGGCGCGCCGACCCGTCGTCATTTCGTAGAGGATCGAGCCCAGGGCGAACTGATCGGAGCGAAAGTCGAGGGCTGCCGCGCTCGCCTGCTCCGGCGACATGTATCCGACCGTCCCGACGACGACGCCCGGCGTGGTTCCGGTCATCGTCGGCAGCTGCGAACCTGCCCCGCTGTCCGAAAGCCTGGAGGTCAGCTTGGCGAGGCCGAAGTCCACGATCTTCACCAGGCCGTCGCGCGTCACCATGACGTTCTCGGGCTTCAGGTCCCGATGCACGATCCCGGCCTCGTGCGCCTTGGCCAGACCGTCGGCAATCTGTGCGGCGATCGGCAGAAGCCGGCGGATCGCGAGTGGTCCGGGCGCGCAGAGGTCGCGCAGCGTCGCTCCTTCCACTCGTTCCATCGCAATGTAGGAGACGCCGTTCTCCGATCCGATGTCGTAGATCGTGACGATGTTCGGATGGTTTAGGGCCGAGGCGGAGCGTGCCTCTTTCTCGAAGCGCGCGAGCCGCTCGGGGTCCGAAGCCAGCTCCGCCGGAAGGACTTTGACCGCCACCTCGCGGCCGAGCCGGGTGTCGCGAGCGCGATAAACCTCGCCCATCCCGCCCGCCCCGAGCGGCGCCAGGATCTCGTACGGACCAAGGCGCGTTCCCGCGATGAGTGTCATCGCGACTCTTCCCCTATCGGCTCGCCAGTCCTCCGGCGATCTCGCCCCCATCGATGATCACGGGATGTCCCGTGATGTACGGCGCTTCGTCCGAGGCCAGAAACGCATAAAGCGCTGCGATCTCCGCGGGGGTCGCGTGGCGGCGGAGCGGGATCTTGGCGTCCACGGCCGCTTTCATCTCCGGCGTGTACTCCGCTTCCTGCATCGGCGTCCAGACGTAGCCGGGGCACACGGCGACGACACGGATCGTCGGCGCGAGCTCGATCGCCATCGTGCGCGTCAGCTCGATCACGCCGGCTTTGGCGGCGTTGTAGTCGGCGTAGCGTGGGTAGCCGTTCATGCCCGACGTCGAGCCCATGTTGATGATGACGCCGCCGCCGCCCGCGAGCATGCGCCGGGCGGATTGCTGGGCCACGTAGAAGACGCCGTCGAGATCGATGCCGACGACGCGGCGCCATTCCTCGGGCGTGATGTCCATGAAGTCGTGGCGGATGCTGATGCCCGCGTTGTTAATCGCGACGTCGAGGCCACCGAGAAGACCGTCGAGCTCGCGAAACGCGCGTGCCACTGCGTCTGCGTCCGAGACATCGGCCTGGACGATGCCCACGAGGCCGGGGTGCTTTCGGGTGAGGGTCTGGCTGGCCGCAGAGTCGCGATCAATCACAGCGACGCGCGAGCTCTCTTCCAGAAACCGCGCGACGATCGCGGCGCCGATGCCGCTCGCTCCGCCCGTGACGACGACGCGCTTACCCGCCAGACCTTTCATGCGCGAGTCAGTCCGCGACGCCGCCGCCGTCCACGACGAGCGCCGCGCCGGTCATGAACGACGAATCGTCGCAGGCCAGGAAGAGTGCCGCGCGCGCCAGCTCCTGCGGCGTCCCCACGCGGCCGAGCGGACGATTCGCGGCGCCTTTCATGTAGTCCGCGTAGGACAGTCCCCGGTTCTTCGCATCGACCTCCAGCATCGGCGTGTCGACGTCGCCGGGACAGAGGCAATTGACGCGAATGCCCTGCTTGCCGTGATCGATCGCCATGGCCTTCGTCATGACGACCACCCCGCCCTTGGCCGCGCAGTACGCGACCGCGAGGTCTCCTCCCTGGATGCCCCATCCGGAGGCCTGGTGGATGATCACGCCGCTCTCCTGCGCGATCATCGTCGGAAGCGCGTACTTGGACATCAGCCAGGCGCCCTTGAGACTCGAGTCCACGGTCGCGTCCCACTCTTCTTCGGTGCAATCGACCGCGTCGTGCGCGTAGTAGACACCCGCATTGTTGAAGAGGATGTCGAGGCGGCCGCCGAACGCGCGGAGCGTCTCGGAGACGAGGCGCTCGCAGTCGGCGGCCCGGCGCACGTCGGCTCGGACGAAAACGGCCGTTCCGCCGGCATCGGCGATCGCCGCCACGACCTTCTTGCCGCGCTCCTCGTCGCGGCCCGACACCGCGACCTTCGCGCCCTCCTCGGCGAAGAGGAGCGCCGCGGCCTCGCCGAGGCCGGAGGTCGCGCCGGTGATGATGGCCACGCGGTCCTTGAGCTTCATCGCGGGAATCTCGCGGGTAGCTTATCTCGCGCCTCCCCGGCGCCGCGCTTCGCGACGCTTCACCTTGGTTTAGAATCCCCGCGACGACCAGCTCTTGACACTCCCAACCGGTACTCGCCTCGGTGCCTACGAGATCGTCGCGCCGCTCGGCGCGGGCGGGATGGGCGAGGTCTACCGCGCGCGCGACCGGAAGCTCGACAGAGACGTCGCGGTCAAGGTCCTCCCCGAGTCCGTCGCGAAGGATCCGGACGCGCTGGCGCGTTTCGAGCGTGAGGCGAAGGCTGTCGCGGCGCTGTCGCATCCGAACATCCTCGCGATCTTCGATTTTGGAACGCAGAACGGGACGGCCTACGCGGTCACGGAGCTGCTCGAGGGCGAAACGTTGCGCGGCAGGATCGACGGCTCGCCGGTGACACAGAGGCAAGCGATCGACTGGTGCCTGCAGATCGCAAAGGGACTCTCGGCGGCGCACGGCAAAGGCGTCGTCCACCGCGATCTGAAACCCGAGAACGTCTTCGTCTCGAACGACGGGCACGTCAAGATCCTGGACTTCGGTCTGGCCAAGCGCGTGGATGCGGCACCCGAGGAAAAGACGAGTGCTCCGACGGGGTCCGGGCACACGGAGCCCGGCACGGTCCTGGGAACGATGGGCTACATGTCGCCGGAGCAGCTACGCGGGCTGCCAGTAGACCACCGGTCGGACATATTTTCGTTCGGCGCGATCCTGTACGAGCTGCTTTCCGGCAAGAAGGCGTTCAAGCGAGACACCGCGAGCGACACGATCGCAGCGGTGCTGAAGGAAGACCCGCCGGAGCTGACGCAGTCGGGGCGCAACATCTCGCCGGCCCTGGACCACATCGTGCGGCACTGCCTGGAGAAAGACCGGGAGAACCGGTTCCAGACAGCGAAGGACGTGGCATTCGCGTTGTCGGAAGCCTCGGCGCCGACAACTCTCAGCGCGGCCACCAGCGGCTCGTATGTGATCCCGACCCGCCGCGGCCCCGGCAAGGCGATCCTGTTCATCGCCGCCTTCGCCGCCGTGTTCGCTGTCGCGGCGCTTCTCATGTGGCGACGCCCGAAAACCTCGGCTTCCGCCGCCGGCGTCAAGCGCGTCGCCGTCCTCCCGTTCGAGAATCTCGGCGCGCCCGAGGACGACTACTTCGCCGACGGCATCGCGGACGCCGTCCGGGGCAAGCTGACTTCGGTGCCCGGTGTGGAAGTGATCGCTCGCGACAGCTCGATTGCCTACAAGAAGACTTCGAAGACGCCTCGACAGATCGCGGAAGAGCTGGACGCCAAGTACCTGCTCAAGGCGACGGTCCGCTGGCAAAAGAGCGCGGGCACGAGCCGGGTTCAGGTAAGCCCCGAGCTGATCGAGGTCAGGGAATCGGGCGCACCCGCATCGAAATGGCAGCAGCCGTTCGACGCAGCGATTACGGACGTCTTTCAGGTGCAGTCGGACATCGCGTCGAAGGTGGCGCAGGCTCTGGGCGTGGCCCTGGGGGCGGGCGAGGAGAAGCGGCTTTCCGAGAAGCCCACGGAAAACCTCGCGGCCTACGACGCCTTCCTTAAGGGAGAGGAGGCGTCGAAGGGCATGGCCGTCAGCGATCCTCCCAGCCTGCGCAAGGCGCTGGGCCTCTACGAGCAGGCCGTGGCACTGGACCCCAACTTTGCACAGGCCTGGGCGCGGGTCTCGATGGCCAGCTCCCTCCTGTACTTCAACAGCACGCCCACGCCCCAGCTGGCCGAGCGCGCTAAGCAGGCTGCGGAGAAGGCCGTGGCGCTCGCCCCCAACAGCGCCGAGGGACACCTCGCGGTTGCGCGCTATCAGGATTCTGTCGTCATCGATAACAGCCGTGCGTTGGAGCAGTACGAAGAGGCGCACCGGCTTGCGCCGAACAACGCAGAAATCCTCTCGGGGGTCGCAATCGCCGAGGAAGCGCTCGGACGGTGGGATGCCACTGTGGAGCACCTAAGGCAGGCCGAGCGCCTCGACCCACGTTCCGTTATCACGCTGCGGCGGTTGGGTGACGCACTTCTTCGACTGCGACGCTACCCCGAGGCGCGCGAAATTCTCGACCGAGGCCTTGCCATCGCGCCCGCAAACCTCGTCCTTATCGAGTTCAAGGCGATGACGTATCTCGCCGAGGGCGATCTTGCCGGGGCTCAAGGCGTGCTCAAGGCGGCGCCGAAGGACGTCGAGCCCACGGCGCTCGTGGCCTTCTTGGCGACCTACCAGGACCTCGTCTGGGCCCTCGACGAGGGTCAGCTTGAGTTGCTCCTGCGCCTGACGCCGAGTGCGTTCGACGACGACAGGGCTAACTGGGGCCTCTGCCTGACGCAGGCCTACGCCCTTAAGGGCGATACGGCGAACCTGCATACCCATGCCGAGGAGGCGAGGAAGACGCTCAAGGAGCAGCTTAGCGCAGCGCCCGATGACGCTACGCGACACGTCGGCCTCGGTCTCTCGCTAGCGTATCTGGGCCGAAAGGAGGAGGCGATGCGGGAGGGACAGCGCGGCGTCGCGCTCCTACCCGTGGCGAAGGATGCTCAAGCCGGCCCCTATTACCAGCACCAACTCGTGCGCATCTACATGCTCGTCGGCGAGCCGGAAAAGGCGCTCGACCAGCTCGAGCCGCTGCTCAAGATCCCGTACTACCTCTCGCCCGCCTGGCTCAAGATCGACCCGAACTTCGATCCGCTCCGCAATAACCCGCGCTTCCAGAAGCTCGTCGCCGGCGCGAAGTGATTCGAGCACGCAAGCTCGGCCACGCGGTTCGGGTCCTGTCTCTCGGCGTACTCCTCTGGGACGCGGACTCGTCGGCTCAGGTTCCCCGGTATCCCGAGACGCCGCGAGGACAAGTCGTCGAGGAGATCCACGGCGTCCGAGTCGCGGATCCGTATCGGTGGCTCGAGGCCGCGAGTCCGCGCACGTCGGCATGGGCCAGGACGCAGGCTGCGTTCACGCAGGATTTCCTGAAGCGCCTTCCGGGCCGTGAGGCGATCCGGCGCCGGCTCACGTCGCTCTCGAGCTACACACGAACGGAGGTGCCCTGGCACGAAGCGGGGCGTCTCTTCTTCGTCGAGAACGCCGGCTCCCAGCCCCAGGGGGTCCTCTACTCGCAAGAGGGCCTCCAGGATCCGCCCCGGGCCATCCTCGACCCCAACACGATCTCGCCGGACGGTTCGACCGCGATTCGGGACTTCTCCGTTTCGCCGGAAGGGCGCCTGCTCGCTTACATCGCGTCTCGCGGAGGCGAAGGCGAAGGCGAGATCCGGGTGCGGGACCTCGCGACGGGAAGGGGCCGCGGCGACGTCCTTCGCGGCGTCCTGAATGCGGCCTGCTGGACTCACGATGGCCGCGGATTCTTCTACGTCGGCCGCGGAGTCCCAACGACGAGAGCCACTGGTGGCCCGAGCCTGGAGAAGCGGATCCTCTACCACCGTCTCGGATCCCCGCAATCGCGCGATTTGCCGATCCGCGAGTGGAAGGACGCGACGTGGGTCTACTGCATGGCGAGCCAGGACGGGCGTTTTGCGATCGCCGTCGCCGAGAAGGGCACCGAGAGCGAGATCTTCGTGGCCGACCTCGGCGATCCCAACCGCCCCGATCTCGCGGCGCGCTGGACACGAATCCTCGCGGAACCGGCGGCCTTTCACACGCCGATCGACGTCGTGGGCACGGTGTTCTACCTCCGGACCAATCTGGACGCGCCTCGCAAACGCGTGATCGCGCTCGACCTGGCCGATCCGTCCACCGCCAGTCCCCGAACGATCGTCCCCGAGTCCGCCGACGTGATCGCCGACGCCGTCATCGCGGGCGACCGGCTCGTCGTGCACTACCTCGCCGACGTCCAGAGTCGGCTCCGCCTGTTCACGCTCGACGGGCGGCCGGCCGGCGAAGTAAGCCTTCCCGGGATCGGTTCCGTCGGGTGGCCGCTTGGCGCCCGGGTGTCGCAATCCGACCTCTTCTACTCCTTCACGTCCTTCCTCGCGCCGAGCACGGTCTACCGCTACGACGTGCGGACCGGTGCGAGCGCCCCCTTCCGGGCGCCGCGGGTGCCCTTCGATCCCCGCCGGTACGAGACGCAGCAGGTCTTCGTCGCGTCCAAGGACGGCACGCGGGTCCCGCTGTTCATCACGACCGCGAGACGTCTCGAGCGGGACGGCACGCATCCGGCTTTGTTGACCGGATACGGAGGCTACGGGATCGTCACGGCGCCGAGCTTCGAGCCCGACATTCCCCTGTTCCTCGAAATGGGGGGCGTGTGGGCGCTCGCCAACATGCGGGGCGGCGGCGAGTACGGAGAGGACTGGCACCGCGGGGGAATGCTCGAGCGCAAGCAAAACAGCTTCGACGACTTCTTCGCGTGTGCGGAATACCTCCTCGCGAAGGGATACACGACGCGCGGCAAGCTCGCCATCTATGGTCACTCCAACGGCGGGTTGCTCGTCGGGGCGTCGATCACCGAGCGGCCCGACCTGTTCGGAGCGGCCGTCGCGAACGCCGGTCACTACGACATGCTCCGCTACCATCGGTTCACCGTGGGCGCCGGCTGGGTGCCGGAATACGGCTCGCCCGAGGAACCGGCGGCCTTCCGATATCTGCTGGCCTACTCGCCGCTCCAGAACGTGAAGGCCGGCACCTGCTACCCGGCGACGCTCCTCCTGGCGGCGGATCACGACGACACCGTGGTACCGAGCCACGCCTACAAGTTCGCGGCGGCGCTGCAGGCGGCCCAGTCCTGCGAGGCCCCGATTCTGCTGCGCCTCGCTCACGATGCCAGCCACAACTACGCTTCGGCGCAGGCGCGCATCGCGGAACGGTCGGACATGTGGACGTTCCTCGCGTCGCGGCTGGGATTCTCCCCTCCGGGGGCCTGGGCGAGTGCTTCCGAAGACGTTCGGAAACTCGCCGCCGGAACGAAGTGACACAGCGGCCCGAGCAACGCCGCAGCTTCGCGAGTCCGATGTAGGATTCGACCCCTGGTGTCGCTCCAATGACCGAGACCGATCTCGTCGATCGTCTGGCGAAGCACAGAACCCTCGGCGCCGCGCCCCGCGAGGAGCTCGAGTGGCTCGCGGCGCATGGGTCCATCCGGCAGTTGAAGGTCGGGGACGAGCTTTCGGTCAAAGGCGCCCCGGTCGAGAATCTCTACGCCATCCTGTCGGGCTTCATCGCGTTGTTCATGGATCGCGGAGGCGCCCGCCGGAAGCTATCGGAGTGGCGGGGCGGCGAGGTGACGGGATTGCTTCCGTACTCCCGTCTCGGCGTCGCGCCGGGTTACACCTATGCTCAGGAAAATTCGGAAGTCTTCGTACTCAACCGCGAACATTTCCGCGCTCTGACTCGGGAGTGCCCGGAGCTGACGGCGATCTTCGTGCACAGGATGTTGGACCGGGCCCGGGAATTCACGTCCAACGAGCTGCACGACGAGAAGCTGGTCTCGCTCGGGCGCCTCTCCGCGGGCCTCGCCCACGAGCTCAACAACCCGTCGGCGGCGATCGAGCGCGGCGCCGCTCTTCTCGCCAGCCGCCTCTCGGACCTCGAACAGGCGGCGCGCGACCTGTGCCGGTGTGACCTGACCGACGCCCAGTTCGACGCGATCGACGCGGTGCGCAACGTCTGCGCCGCGGCGCCCGAACAGGGCGTCCGGTCTCCGATCGAACGGGCCGAGCGGGAGGAGGCCATTGCCGACTGGCTGGACGACCGCGGCCTCGACAGCGCGGCGGCCGAGGCGCTTACGGAAACGGCAGTCTCCATCGAGGCGCTCGACCGTCTCGCCAAGGTCGTCGAGGGACCCGCGCTCAACGCCGCGCTGCGGTGGGCCGCCGCCGGATGCTCGGTTCGCCTGCTCGCCTCGGAGATCCAGGACTCCTCGACGCGGATCGCGGGGCTGGTCCTGGCGGTCAAGGGATTCACGCACATGGATCAGGCGACCGTCGCCGAGCCCGTGGATCTCGCCAAGGGGATCGGCAATACGGTCGCCGTGCTCAAGTCGAAGGCGCGCGCGAAGGCGGTCGCGGTGGCCGTGGACATCGAGCCCGGACTGCCGAAGGTCCGCGGTTTCGCCGGCGAGCTCAACCAGGTCTGGGGAAACCTGATCGACAACGCCCTCGACGCCGTGCCCGACGCAGGACGCGTTCAGGTGCAGGCGCGCGCGGAAAACGGCCGCGTCGTCGTCCGCGTCATCGACAACGGATCCGGGATCCCGGAGGCGATTCGCGCGCAGATTTTCGACCCGTTCTTCACGACCAAGCCGGCGGGTCAGGGAACCGGGCTCGGTCTCGACATCGTCCGGCGGCTCCTGCAACACAATGACGGCGCAATCGAGGTCGACTCACAGCCGGGTCGCACGGAATTCCGGGTCAATCTGCCCGTCGCCGAATCCGGCGGCTCCCGCGGAACGGCATGAACAAGCCGGTTCTGCTCGCCGTCGACGACGATCCGCAGGTGCTCGCGGCGGTCCGCCGCGACCTGCGCGCCCGCTACCGGGAAACCTACAGGATCCTCAGCGCGGAGTCCGGGCCCGCGGCACTGGAGACCGCGAAGGAGCTCAAGAGCCGCGGCGACGCGGTCGCGTTGCTGCTCAGCGATCAGCGCATGCCCGGAATGCTCGGCGTCGAGGTTCTGGCGCGCTCCCGCGAGGTCTATCCCCTGGCGCGGCGCGTCCTGCTCACGGCCTATTCCGACATCGATGCTGCGGTTCGGGCAATCAACGAGGCGCACATCGACCACTATCTCTCCAAGCCCTGGGACCCCCCCGAGGAGCGGCTATTCCCCGTGATCGACGATCTCCTCGAGGCCTGGCAGGCCGAATCACCGCCCGAGGAGAAGGGCCTGAGGCTGGTGGGTCACCAGTGGGCCACCCGCTCGCACGCGATAAAGGAGTTCCTCGCGAGCAACCTCATCCCGTACCGGTGGGTCGACGTCGAACGCGATCCGGAAGCGGCGCGCCCGCTTCTCGAGGCGGCGGGAATCGGCGCCGACGGCCTCCCCGCGCTCTTCTTCGAAGACGGATCCGTGCTGCGCAATCCGGAGCCGCGCCAGGTGGCCGAGCGCCTCGGCAAGTCCCTCTCCGCGGCCTTCGACGTGTACGACCTGGTCGTCGTCGGCGCGGGGCCCGCGGGACTGGCCGCCGCGGTTTACGGCGCCTCGGAGGGACTCCGGACCCTGATGCTCGATCGCCATTCGCCCGGAGGACAGGCGGGCTCGAGCTCGCGGATCGAGAACTATCTCGGGTTTCCGTCCGGCGTCAGCGGCAGCGAGCTCACCCGCCGCGCCCTGGCGCAGGCACAACGGCTCGGCGCCGAGTTCCTGGCGCCCCTCGAGGTGACCGGCGTTTCCGTGGACGGAGGGTACAAGCACCTCATGCTCTCCGACGGCGGCGAGCTGGTCACGCGCACGATGCTGGTCGCCACCGGAATGGCGTACCGCGAGCTCCCCGCGCCGGGCGTGGCGGAACACGCCGGAGCCGGCGTCTACTACGGTGCCGCGACCACGGAAGGCTCGGCGTTCCGCGACCGGCGGGTTCTCGTCGTCGGCGGAGGCAACTCGGCGGGACAGGGCGCCATGTATCTCGCCCGATACGCCAAAGAGGTCCACATCGTCATTCGACGCGAGACCCTGCGCGAGACGATGTCGCAGTACCTCATCGAGCAGATCGCGAAGACACCCAACATCCTGATCCGGCCTCGAACCGAGATTGCGAGCGTCGAGGGCGAAGGCCACGTCGAGCGCGCGACGCTCCGGTCCCTGGACGACGGCTCGTGCCATTCCGAAGAAGCCGACGCCGTGTTCATCTTCATCGGAACGCGTCCGCGGACGGAATGGCTCCCTCCGGGCGTCCTTCGCGACGCGAAGGGATTCGTTCTGACCGGCCGCGACCTGATGGCGGCCGAGGCTTACCCGCGCGTCTGGAAGGAGAAGCGGGAGCCGCTTCTCCTCGAAACCAGCGTACCCGGAGTGTTCGCCGCGGGGGATGTCCGGACGGGGGCGATGAACCGCGTCGCGTCGGCCGTCGGCGAAGGCTCGATGGTCGTGCGGCTCGCGCACGAGTACCTCGCGCTGACCTGATCTCAGCCGGCTACTTCGAGCTCGCCAGCAGCCGGTTCAGCTCCTTCCGTACGTCGTCCATGTCGACTTCGTGGTCGGGCTGCTTCCAGAGGACCTTCCCGTCGGAAGAGCGGATCACGAGACCGTGGTTGTCGAAGCCGAGCGACCGGACGATCTTCTTGTTGTCCGGCGTCGTAGCGTCGAGATTCTCGCCGCGGACCTTCCCCTTGTACTCCGCCTCGAGCCCGCTCACGGCAGGCTTGATCCTCGCGCAGACGGGTCAGCCGGGAAGGTAGTAGTAGGTCACCTGCAGCGGCGCCGTGTCCGCGAGGACGGGCCTGGCGATCGCTGCGACCAGAAGCAGCGCGGCGAGAGCGAGCACGCGTCGGAACTGCATGGAAAAACCATACCACTCGAAGCGTCACGGCAGCTCTCCATTTCCGCGCACATCGCCGGGGACGGCCAGAACCAGACGCATTCGAATGTCGGAGCTACGGAGAGCACTGCGTTGCTCCGGAGTGTATCCCTCGTATTGATAGGGCAAAAACTGAAGCGGGTGCGGCCTCGCCAGGAGAACGGGACCCGCAGAGGTTGGCGTAGGCGCTGGGATCGGATAGATGCGGTCGGCATAGAGCAGAAGAGTCGGCGCATTCGTTCGGGTTTGAGAAAGTCCAGCAAGGCGCCGGAACTCCGGCGGGAAGACCTGCGTGACCGGTGCATGAAAGTTCGCGGCTGCCTGCACCAGAACCGCCACGACCACTGCGGCGACGGCGATCCTGGCATTGCGCGCCCCTGTCCAGATTCTCTCGAGCGCCCCCGCGGTCAGAATGCAGGCAAATGGAACGAGCTGCCGAGACAGCCTCCCATAGACCACCATTCTTTCCATCCCTACCGACATCAGAACCAATCCGCCGTAGACAACGCCGATTCCCGCAAGGCCGACGATGAACACCTCGGCGCGCGAGCCTCGGATGAGGCTCCACACGCCGAAGAGCAAAGAAGAGGCCCACAGGAGTGCGATCGCATGTTCGGCGTGCCAGAAGTAGGCGAATGGCAAGCTCCAACCCTCCGAATAGCGACCCTGGGACACCGCGTCGGAGAAGGCGCTCCACTCCCCGAGGAGATGGCCGCCAGCTGCCGCGTCCGCGCCAAGAATCGTGAGGATCGGCAGGGCGAACGCGGCAGCGGCCACGATCGCCCTGCTCGCATGAGAGCGCCACGTTCGCGGTCCGTGCAGGACATGGGCCATGAGAGCGAAGCCGGCGAGGAGCCAGTACCCGTTGTACGTCAGGAACGCAGCGCAGGAGAGGAGGCCGCACGAGATCGACGTGCGCAAGGAGGGCGAATCCTGCAATCCGACGTACAGGGAAGACAGCGCGAAGGCCATCGCCGCGTCGTAAGGGAGCAGATGTCGGGAATAGTAGAGGTTTGTCGTCGCGACGGCGAAAAGAACCGCGCCGAGGCAGGAGGCTCGCTCGGTCTCCCCCACGCGGCGCATCAAACCGTAGACGAGCAGGACGCTGGCGACCGAAAAGAGCGCGAAGAACGAGGCCGGAATGCGCGCGTCGGGTCGCGTGACGAGTTCGAGAGTCGCCGGAACCATCCCGAGAACGCCGAACAAGAGGTGGTCGGGGTGAGCCAACTCCAGGCGAGCGGATGTCCAGTTCCGGTTCCGAATTGCGTCGACCGCGCGACGAGAGCGCTCGTATCGAATCTCGTCGGGCCAGAAGTTCTGTCCTCCCGACAGCACGAGCACGATACGGAGGAGCAGCGATATCGCCACAACGCCGAGCAGGAGCCTGGAAGCGGGCGATTCCTTTTTCCTAGCGGCGTGCGCGACCGAATCCACGAACCCAGACTATCCAAGAACGGTCGCCGCTCGGCGTTCGTCGCGGCAGACCGTTCAACGGCGTCTTTGCGCGACCGCCTTCCACCGCGTTGCCGACCCGCGGTGCCCGCCAAGGAGCCGCAGAGGGCTTACCTTGCTCCTTGCTTCTCGCCGACATCATCGGCGTCCGGCGCGAAAGCATCGAGCAGCCCGAGTCGAGACGCGCGGAGCTTTCGAGCCGCGGCGCTCTTGGCGGGCTGCGCGCCACGGTCGCACGCCGATGCGAGGTTGTTCAGGGCGTCGCCGATGGCCAGGCGGGTATCCCGATCGCTCAGAAGCTGGAGGGCGCTCGGCTGGCGGCCTTCCATCACGTAATAATGCAGGTCGGGAAACCCGCCGTACTCCGCCAGCGCGGCGGACCGGCTGAAGACCAACGCCGATCGGACAGCGGCGACCGACTGCTCCTTCGACATCCGGCTCATCGAACCCCGGCCAGCGGCGAGGAAACAGGACCGGATCGAAGACGTCTTCCCCACGATGGCTCCGTCCTGTCCGCAGCGATGGGAGCGACCTCCGGGTGAAGCGTCGAGAATGAGGACAAGTAGTCCCGACTTGGTTGAATGGTCATCCTCGCGGCGCAGTGCGAGCATTTGGCGGTCCCATCCAGAGCGACGACCGTACGGTTGTGACGACCACAATGCGTGCACTTCCAGGTTTTCAGGGCGTGTTCCACGAAGCACTCACTTTCTGCTTTCAGCGACCCCGAGTGACTTCGCCGCGGCGAGCTTCGACGCCACGGCCACGAGTTGGAGGCGGCGCACATCCGCGACCAGCGGGTCCTCGAAGCCGACCCGGGCTTTGACTTGTCCTCCGATCGACGAAGCTGC
>Ga0075433_10002859_pt1 | contig 13233 bp, 10 predicted proteins | sample RhiMethybrSRZTD2_FD_75299 | JGI IMG/M metagenome (GOLD analysis project Ga0075433, IMG submission 75299) | Populus rhizosphere microbial communities from Tennessee, USA - Rhizosphere MetaG P. TD hybrid SRZTD2 | ecosystem: Host-associated > Plants > Roots > Rhizosphere > Soil | place: USA... | reverse complement strand
GCAGTCTCGTCACGCCCTGGAGCGTGAGGTCGGGCAAGTGGTACTTCGCGACGGCCATGCCGTGGACGGTGAAGTTGAACGGGGGTGTCCCGCTCCCGGGACCGACCACGTACGCGAAGACGAGCAGCGTGTCGTTCTCGATGACCGTCGAGCCCGGCCAGTACCAGAGTCCGGACGGCGGGGGGATGAGGTCGGTCCACTGGTGCGCCTGGCCGCCGAACTTCGGACGGAGGCAGGTGGGATCCTGGAGGACCAGGCTGTTGTGGACGGAGCCTTCCGGGTTCGCGGAGTTGTCGGGGTTGACGGTGCCGACACCCGTGTCGCTCATCCACCACGCCGTGCGCCCGTCAGGTAGGAGCGCAGGGACGTAACCGTCGGCGTGGATCCAGCCGGTGTTGCCGTGAGTGAGCGCGTCGAAGTCGTTCTGATACGCCGATGCGCTCGCGTAGGACATGCCGCAGGTCTCCGTCGCGAAGGCCGGCGGCGGGGGCGGCGGTGGCGGTCCCCCAAGGCAGCCGGCCGCGACGAAAGACGCCACAGCGACGAAAAGGACGGTGCGCTTTCCCAGCCTGCCCACGAGCAACTTTCCGGTCTAGCAACGTGCGATCGAGACTGCGGCACCCTAGCGGCTGGCCCGTCCGCATGCACGCAACTCGCCCCAAAGCGGACCCCGTGAGCTTCGGGCGGTAGCCTCCGCACCGCGGCGACGGCGGCTTTGCCGACCGTCGCCGCAGAGCCCGAACCTGAGAGGGCGACCAAGGAGGGTTCTTGAAGGGCGTCATCCTCGCGGGCGGCACGGGCAGCCGGCTCGACCCGCTGACCCGCATCACCAACAAGCACCTGCTGCCGGTCTACGACCGGCCGATGGTCACGTACCCGATCGAGTCGCTCGTCCGGGCCGGCGTGACCGAGGCGATGCTGGTCACCGGGGGCACGCACGCGGGCGAGTTCCTCCGCCTCCTCGGGAACGGCCACGAGTGGGGACTCGACCGCCTCCTGTACGCCTACCAGGAGCGTCCCGGTGGCATTGCCGAGGCGCTCGGGCTCGCCGAGCGCTTCGCCGACGGCGACAAGGTCGTCGTCGTGCTCGCCGACAACGTGTTCGAACGGTCGATCGCGCAGTCCGTCGAGCGCTTCCAGCACCAGGACGTCGGCTCCCGCGTGCTGCTCGCCGAGGTCGGCGACCCCACCCACCTTCGTCACCTCGGCGTGCCCGACATCGTGGACGGCCGCATCCGCAGCATCGCCGAGAAGCCGCAGGACCCTCCGAGCCCGTACGCCGTGACCGGCGTGTACTTCTACGACGGCACGGTGTTCTCGGTGCTCCCGACGCTCGCACCGTCGGCGCGGGGCGAGCTCGAGATCACGGACGTGAACAACCATTTCGTCAGGGCCGGAACGATCGAGTACGACGTCATCGAGGGGTTCTGGGGAGACGCCGGTGAGTCCATCGACGCGTACTACTCGGTCAACGACTTCGTCCGGCGCTTCGGCGCCAACAAGTAGCCGGATGGCAACCGTCGCCGAGTCCGACGTCATCACCGGTGTGTACATCGCCGACCCCACCGTGCATCGCGACGAGCGAGGCATCTTCGTCGAGACGTACCGGCGCGAGTGGTTCCCGAACGGCCGGGAGATGATCCAGGGCAACCGTGGTGACCGGCAGGCGGGCGCCGTCGTCGGCCTGCACTACCACCTGCACCAGGCCGACTACTGGTACGTCGCCGGCGGCCGGGTCCGGGTCGTGCTGCACGACCTGCGCGAGGGCTCGCCGACCGACGGCGCCACCTTGACGCTCGACCTCGGTCAGACCGCCGACGACACCTACGACCACCGCGGTGTGTTCATCCCTCCCGGAGTGGCGCACGGGTTCGCGTCGTTGACCGACATGACGATCACGTATCTCGTCGACTGCTACTACAACCCGGCCGACGAGCTCGGCGTCGCGTGGGACGACCCCGAGATCGGCGCCGACTGGGGCGTTGCCGACCCGATCCTGTCGAAGCGCGACCAGTCGAACCCGCTCCGCAAGGAGATCGAGCCGCAGTGGCGCCCGCACATGGGCCTGCGAACGTAGAGCATCCCGTGAACATTCTCGTGACCGGCGGCGCCGGCTTCATCGGATCGAACTTCACGCGGTTCTGGGTCGAGCAGCACCCGGGCGACCACGCCGTCGTGCTCGACCTCCTGACGTACGCCGGGAACCGCCCGAATCTCGACGACGTCGAGGACCGCATCACGTTCGTGCAGGGCGACATCGCCGACTACGAGGGCGCCGAGCAGGTCCTCCGCGACGAGCGGATCGACGTCATCGTGAACTTCGCCGCCGAGTCGCACAACAGCCTCGCCGTCCTCGATCCCGGGCTGTTCTTCCGCACCAACGTCATCGGGACGCAGACGCTGCTCGAGGCGGCGCGCACCGTCGGCGTCGGACGCTTCCATCACATCTCGACGTGCGAGGTGTACGGCGACCTGGCGCTCGACAGCGAGGACCTGTTCACCGAGACGTCGTCGTACCGGCCCCGGACGCCGTACAACGCGTCCAAGGCGGGCGCCGACCACGCGGTGCGGGCCTACCACGAGACCTACGGCCTGCCCGTGACGATCACGAACTGCGCCAACAACTACGGGCCCTACCAGTTCCCCGAGAAGGTGATCCCGGTCTTCGTGACGAGCGCGCTCGACGACCAGCCGTTGCAGATGTACGCGTCGACGAAGAACCGGCGCGAGTGGATCCACGCCCTCGACCACTGCGCCGCCATCGACGCCGTGCTCGAGCGGGGCCGCGTCGGCGAGACGTACCACGTGGGCACGGGCGTCGAGAAGAGCATCGAGGAGATCGCCGACACGGTGCTCGCCGAGCTCGGGAAGTCCGCCGACCTGAAGACGATCATCCCCGACCGGCCCGGGCACGACCGCCGGTACATCCTCGACTGGACGAAGATCCGGCGCGAGCTCGGCTGGGAGCCGCGGATCCCCTTCGATCGCGGCCTCTCCGAGACGGTCGCGTGGTACGCCGAGCATCGCGACTGGTGGGAACCGCTGCGGGAGCGGGCGCCCGTCGTCGAGGGGTCCGCCTGGTCGAGCTCATGACGGCCCGCTCGGGGACATGACACGGGTCCTCGTCACCGGCGCGGGCGGTCAGATCGGGCGCGAGGTCGTCGAGGCCTGCGCCGGCGACGACGTGATCGCCGCCGACCACGCCACCCTCGACGTCGGCGACCGCGACGCCGTCCTGCAGACGATCACGTCGACGGCGCCGGATGTCGTCGTGCACGCCGGCGCGTGGACGGCCGTCGACGCCTGCGAAGGCGATCCCGATCGCGCCTTCCGCATCAACGCGCTCGGGACCCGGTACGTCGCCGAGGGCGCCCGCCGGGTCGGCGCATGGGTCTGCTACCTGTCGACCGACTACGTGTTCGACGGCACGAAGCCCGAGCCGTACGTCGAATGGGACGCGCCGAGCCCGGTCTCCGTGTACGGGCGATCCAAGCTCGGCGGCGAGTGGGAGATCGACGGCACGAGCGCGACCATCGTGCGCACGTCGTGGGTGTGCGGCCTGCACGGCAACAACATGGTGAAGACCATCCTTCGTCTCGCCGGCGAGCACGAGAAGCTCGCGTTCGTCGACGACCAGCGCGGCCAGCCGAGCTTCGCCGACGACCTGGCGCCGATGATCCGCCGGCTGGCCGTCGACCGCCGGCCCGGCGTCTTCCACGTCACGAACCAAGGCGCGGTCTCCTGGTTCGAGTTCGCCCGCAGCGTGCTCGAGGTCGCGGGCCTCGACCCGGGTCGGGTGCGTCCCATCGCGACCGCCGACCTCGACCCGCCCCGGCCCGCGCCGCGTCCGGCCAACTCGGTGCTCGACAACGCCGCCTTGCGCCTCGGCGGGGTGCCCCTCCTCCCCCACTACCGGGAGCCGTTGGAGCGCCTCGTGCGGCATCTGCGGTCGTGACCGAGCCGGCGCGCGTCCGCGCCGTTGTCCTCAACTACAACGGCGGCGACCTCACCCTGGAGTGTCTGCGACGGCTGCGGGCGACGGAGTGGCCGACCGGCCGTTTCCAGGTCGTGCTCGTCGACAACGCGTCGTCGGACGGCGTCGTCGACAGGACACGCAACCAATGGCCCGACGTCCGGATCATCACGAGCGACCGGAACCGCGGGTTCGCCGGCGGCTGCAACCTCGCGCTGCACGATCTCGACGACGTCGACGCGGTGGCGCTCGTCAACAGCGACGTGCTCGTGGAACCGCGCTGGCTCGCCCCGCTCGCGCGCGCGCTTGGCCATAACCCGAAGGTCGGCGCCGCCAGCCCGAAGATCCTGTTCGAGTCGCGCTTTCGCGAGGTCGAGCTGCGGTCCGGCACCCGCCGCCGGGGTCGAGGGGATCGTCGGCGGCTCGGCGTGCGGGTGAGCGGCGCCCGCGCCGGCGGATCGGACGTCTGGCGCGACACCCAGCTCGTCGAGGGGTTCTGGGGGCCCGAGCACGGCCCCGAGCCCGAGTCCGGCTTTCAATGGACCTCGGGGCGCGCCGTCCTGCGCATCCCGGTGGCCGAGGCGGCGCCGGCGGAGACGTGCGAGCTCCGGCTGGCAGCCGACGGCGTGACCCGTCTGACTGCGCGCTCCGGCCGGAGCGAGGTCGAGCTCGAGGTCGGGCGCGAGCCCGAGTGGCACACCGTCCCGCTCGAGGGACGGCCGTTCGACGTGATCAACAACGTCGGGACCGTGCTGGCCGGCGACGGGTACGGGGCCGATCGCGGCTACCTCGAACGTGATCACGGGCAGTACGACACGCCGGAGTCCGTGTTCGCGTGGAGCGGCGGGGCGGTGCTGCTCACCGCTTCATATCTGGCCGACGTCGGTCTGTTCGACGAGCAGCTGTTCCTCTACTACGAGGACGTCGACCTTTCATGGCGGGGGCGCGAGCGCGGATGGCGATACCGATACGTGCCCGAGTCGGTCGTGCGTCACGTGCACGCGGCTTCGACGGTCGAGGGCTCGCTCCAGTTCGACTACTACAACGAGCGCAACCGGCTCCTCACGCTCACCCGCCACTCCGACCGGCGCACGGTCGCCAAGGCGCTCGCCCGCTACCTCCTCATCACCGGCTCGTACGCGCGGCGGGACGTCGTGAGCCCGGTGCTGCGAGGCCAGGCGCCGCGCCCCGAGGCGCCGCTCCGTCGCCTGCGCGCCCTCGGCGGGTACGCCGCCGCGATGAGCAAGCGCCGGTAGGTCAATCGGGGCGGCGCGTCCCGACGAGGATGCAACCGCAGGCGAGCTCGATGTTGGTCGACGCGCGGAGCTCTGTGACGAAGTCGCGCTCGAGGTAGCCCTCTGCCGGCGCCATGAGGTCCTCCACGCTGAGCTTCCGGAACCGCTCGCCCACGTCGGCGGGGAGACCGGCGACGTACGAGTTCAGGAACCAGCTCAGCGCCCAGATCGGCACCGCCGAAGCCGGCGCCCCCAACTGCTCGACCGTGAACGCGCCGGCGAAGAGGTTCTCGAGCCCCGACGCGGTCATGTTGTAGTAGTGGTGCGGATAGCCGTGGTACGGCTGCAGGAACGGGGCCGACGCGTACAGCTTTCCGCCCGGGCGCACGACGCGAGCGAGCTCGGTCGCGCAGCGGAACGGATCGCGGACGTGCTCGAGGACGTTCAACGACAGGGCCGCGTCGAACGACCCGGTGGCGAACGGGAGGTGCTCGCCGACCCCGAGGACGTCGGTCGACGGGTAGCCGACGATCTCGAGGTTCACGACCTGCTCGTACACGGTCGACTTGAACCCGCTTCCCGCGTCGAGGACCAGGCCGTCGGCGTGGTCCTCGATGATCCGGGTCGCGATCGGGTCGTGGCCCCACGAGGAGATGTTGTCGGTGTGCACGATGCCGGAGCTGGCAGCGAGGTCGGCCGGCAGGAAGTCGTAGTTCTCCGCGTTGCGTGAATACCGGGTGCCGCAGCGCGTGCACTCGAGGGTGGTGCCGTCCAATCGTCGGAGCTCACCCCGGCAGTCGTCGGCGCCGATGTGGCCGTCGATCGGACGCGGGCAGCGCAGGATCCGCTCGAGGCGCTCGAGTTTCTTGTGCTTGATGTCCCTGAACTCGTCGAGGGCGGCCGCCGACGGGTCGACGTCGAGAACCTCTCGGTACTCCCGACCGTCGACGCGGAGCACGAGGCTCCAGCGACCGTGCGCGGTCTCGGGAGTGATCGGGACGATCGTCTGGTACCCCGTCACGTGCCAGTCGTCGCCGAAGGCGGCCTCCACCTCGCCCCGCTGGACGAGCTCCAGGGGGCGCAGCTCACCGACGTCGACGAAGGGTCCCTCCCACGCCGTCGCGCGCGGGACGGCCATCCACCCCTGCACGAGCACCGAGTGCGTCGGCGGGTCCTGCCACCGGGGCGAGTCCACGTGCGAGAGGTACGGCACCGCGGCCGGTGCTCGCCGGAATCTGTTCCTGAGCCCTCGGAGTGTCGGCCTGGGCACGACGCGCGACGCTACAGCCCACGTTCGCGGCGACCTGCACAGCTACGATCGGTGCCCGATGCAGCAGTCGCCCGACGACCTGGCCCGGACGGCGCGCCGTCTCGTCACCGATCTCCAACCCGAGTCCGTGCTCGACGCCGGCGCCGGACCGGGTGTGCTCGTCGAGAAGCTCCGCGACCTCGACGTCGACGCGAGCGGGCTCGAGTCCACCGATTCTCTCGGCGAGCCGCTCGAGCGCAAGTACGACCTCGTCGTCTGCATCGAGGTGCTCGAGCAGCTCCCGGCGGCCGACGCCGAGCCCGCCCTCGAGAACCTGTGCGCCTCCAGCGACCGAGTGTTGTTCTCCTCGACGCCGTTCGACTACTCCGAGCCGACGAACGTGAACGTCCACGCGCCCGAGGACTGGTCGGCGCAGTTCGCCCGCCAGGGCTTCGTGCGCAACCTCGATTACGACGCGTCGTTCCTCACGCCGTGGGCCGCGCTGTACGAGCGGTCGCACACGTTGCTGCCGGAGGTCGTGCGGACGTACGACCGGTCGTGGTGGCAGCTCCGCCTCGAGGTCCGCCAGGTGCGTGAGAAGGTGCTCGAGCTCCACGCCCAGCTCGAGGAGGGCAGCGGACCGGTCGCCGAGGAGAACCTGCAGCTGCGCGAAGAGCTCCTGCTCGCCCGCGATGACATCGTCGGGCACGAAGCCCGGCTGGGCGAGGCGCTCGGACGGATCGAGGTGCTCGAGGCCGAGCTGCGCCGCCACCAGGACGCGCTGACCGACGCCGAACGGATCCTCGGCTCGCGCACGGGCCGGCTCCTGCGCGCCTGGCACCGGGTACGAGCGCTGCTGAAGTGACCGGCGCGGCCCCGCGCATCTCGATCATCGTCGTCGCCGTCGGCGCGCCGTTTGAGCGCGTTTCGGAGTCGGTCGACTCGCTGCGCCGCCAGACGGCTGGACACTGGGAAGCCTCCGTGGTCGCGAGCCCGGACGAGATCGCACCGCTGCGCGCCGCGGTCGAGCACACCGGTGCCGACGGTCGCGTGACATTCCGAGCGACGAGTGAGGCGGTGGCGCCCGCCGTAGCGCTCGCCGGCGCGGTCGCAAGCACGAGTGCGGAGCTCGTCGCCTGGGTCGACGCCGGTGACCTCCTCGAACCCGTCGCCGTCGAGCGCGTGCTCGGCGTCGCCGACGACGACGTCGACTTCGTCTACACCGACGAGGACGAGCTCGACGACCCGCTCGCCCATGACGGCGACGGCGCGCCGTCGGGCCCGCGCCTCAAGCCGGACTGGTCGCCGGAACGGCTCTCCGTGTACCCGTACACGGGCCGCCTCGCCGTCTTCCGGCGCGCGACGCTCGACGAGGCGGGCGGCATCCGGCCCGAGCTCGCGCTCGCCCTCGACCACGACGTCGCGTTGCGGGTCGGCGAGCGCGCGCGGCAGGTCGTCCACGTCGCCGAGGTGCTGTACCACCGCCGTCGCCCCTACCTCGGGACGACACCCGCCCGAGCCCCGGCGGCGGCGATGCGCGCCGTGGCCGAGCACCTCGATCGGATCGGCTTCCCGGCGACCGTCGAGCACGATCCCGAGCGCCCCCGGCTGTTGCGGCTCCGCCCCGCGCGTACGGCGCGCCCGCCCGTCTCGATCGTGATCCCCACGGGTGGCCACCGACGGGTCGTCCACGGCCAGTCGATGAACCTCGTCGCGAACTGCGTCGGGAGCATCGTGCGGCGCTCGACATACCCGGACTACGAGGTCGTGTGCGTGGTCGACGAGTCCACCGACGACGGCGCCCGGGCCGAGCTCGTCGCCGCCGGCCGCGACCGGCTGCGGATCGTCCCCTACCGGGAGCCGTTCAACTTCGCGCGCAAGATCAACCTCGGCGTGCTGCAGGCGCGGAGCGACTTCCTCGTCATCTTGAACGACGACACCGAGGTGATCACGCCGGAGTGGATCGAGTCGCTGCTCATGTTCGCCCGGGATCCCGAGGTCGGCGCGGTCGGCGCCAAGCTGCGCTTCGCCGACGGGCGGCTCCAGCACGTGGGCGTCGTCGCCGTCGACGGCAACCCGGGCCACCCGTACTACGGCTTCCCGGCCGACTTCGACGGCCACATGGACAACGCCCGCACGCCGACGAACTGCATCGCGGTCACCGCCGCCTGCATGATGACGCGGCGCGACTCGTTCGAGAGCGTGGGCGGACTGTCGCTCGAGTTTCCGCTCAACTACAACGACGTCGACTACTGCCTGAAGCTGTACCACTCCGGACGCCGCATGGTGTTCGACCCGTACGCGGAGCTGTTCCACTTCGAGACGTCGAGCCGCGCCACGGGGAGCGTGAGCGAAGCCGAGCTCGAAGCGCTCCGGGCGCGCTGGGGCCGGATCCTGCGACGCGACCCGTACTACAACCCGGGCTTCGGCGGCCGGCCCGACTTCGTGCTGCCGCTCGCCGTCAGCGCGGCCGCGGGCTGAATCGCTGCTCGAGCTTCGCCCGCAGTGCCCGCCACTCCCGCCGGCGGATGAACCGCACCGCCTTGCGGAGGTCCGCCCGCCATCCGAGTTGGTCCTGCATGCCGGTGTGGAGGCTCCCCACCATCGCCGCCGTCTCGGGATCGACGAGGTCCGGGGCGCGGGTCGGCGCCCGGCAGAACGCGAGCAACGGCTCGAGGACGGTCGACCACTGGTACCGGGGCACCACCCGCTCGATGGCGGTCCGGCACGAGCGGTTCAGCTCCTCGTCCTCCAGGAGCCGGAACAACGCGTCCTCCAACGCGTCGACGTCGCCGGGCGGGACCGTGAGCCCGATGGCGCTCGTCTCGATGAGCGCGGCGAGCGAGTCGCCGCTCGTGGCCACGATCGGCAGCGACGCCCAGAGATAGTCGAGGAGACGGGTCCGGAACGAGAACTCGGTCTCGACGTGGTCGAGGTGCGTGCTCACGCCGATGTCGGCCTCGAGCAGGTAGTTCTGGCGATCGCCGTACTCGACCCAGTCCTCGTTGAAGAACACGTTCGTGCCGACGAGCCCGAGCTCGTCGGCGAGGGCGACGGCGTCGTCGGCCATCTTCATCTCGCCGACCTGCGGGTTCGGGTGCTTCAGCCCGAGGAAGTACAGGCGCACCTCCGGGAGGCGTCGCCGCAGCTTGTCGACGGCGCGCAGCAAGGTGAGCGGGTCGAACCAGTTGTAGATCCCTCCGCCCCACAGCACGACCTTGTCGCGCTCCCCGATGCCGGGGACGACGCCGCGGAGCACCGGTCGGGTGTGGCGCGGGGGCTCGTCCGTGACCCCGAACGGTGCTACGGCCAGCAGGCGTTCCAGGTTCTCGCCCCGGTCGTACGTCGCCGGGTTGATGCGGCCGACGGACGAGAGCTGGCCGAGCCAGAAGTCGCGCTGCTTCTCGCTCGCACAGAGGAAGAAGTCGCCCCGCCGCAGCTGCTCGTTGAGCACGTCGGTGGAGGACTGCACCGCGAGGAGTCGCGCCGGCGGGTCGAGATTGCGGGCCTGCTCCAGGACCTCGAGGTGGAACGGGTCGTAGATGTCGGTGACGACGATCTTCTTGGTGTCCCGCAGCACCGCGTGCTGGCGCATCAGGTTGCCCTGGAAGACCATGACGTCGCACCAGGCCTCCACGTCCTCGAGCTCGCGTTCGTCGACGACGCGGACGGGGAAGTCGGGATGCGAGAGGCTGCTCTCCTGGGTGCTCACGAGCTGGACGTCGTGCTCGCGCGCCAGCGTGCACGCCATGTGCCACGCCCGGATCGCCGGGCCCGCCATCTTCGGCTCCAGCACGTCGCCGGTGAGCACGGCGATGCGCCGGCGCTGCGAGACGATTCTTCCGACATCCAAGGCGTCGACGACGGCCGAGAACGACGCCACGAACTCGGGATCGCCGACGTTCGAGAACATCGGGAGCCGGAAGAGGCGGGTGATCTCGTGGTCGGCGCGCCGGCGGGCGGCCTGGACCGCGCGCCGGTCGGCGGTGAGCCCGGGGAGCGCCTCGACGAACGCGTCGACGGCGTAGAACGGCGCGACGGTCCTCGGGTCGACATCGATCCGGTCGTCCGGGCCCGGCGCCGTCGGGTGACGCTGCGGGTCGAGCACACCGGTGTCGTCGCCGCCGCGGACGGTCCCGCGGCGAGCGGCGAGCATCAACGCCGCTGGGAGCGACAGCCGCAGGTTGTCGTCGTCGTAGTTCTTGAAGATCGTGAACAGGGCGTTCCGCTCGAGGAGGAACTCCTCCTGGGCCGGGCCCAGGGCGCCCATCGACCTGTGGTGGCGGTGGAACGTGAGCGACGCGGGCACGTAGCGCACGCGGTGGCCGAGCAGCCACAGTCGCCAGCCGAGGTCGACGTCCTCGAAGAACAGGAAGTAGCGCTCGTCGAACCCGCCGACCTCGCGGAACGTCGACGCCCGCGCCACCATCGCCGCTCCCGACGCGAACAGCACGTCGGCCTCACGGTCGTAGGCGGGGCTGTCGGGCTCGCCGGCGTGCACCTTGAAGCCGTGCCCGTAGAAGCCGAGGCCGGCGTCGACGAAGTCGACGAGCTCGCCGTCCCAGTCGAGCACCTTGCTGGCGACGCACGCGACCGTGCCGTCCCGGTCGAGCACCGCCGTCGCCGCCGACACCCACTCGGGATCGGGCCGGGCGTCGTTGTTGAGGAACGCGAGGTACTGGCCCGTGGCGGCCTGCGCGCCGGCGTTGCACCCGGCCGCGAACCCGCGGTTCTGGTCGAGGGCCAGCACCTCGACGTCGGGATGCTCCTTCGCGATGCGCTCGACGCTCCCGTCGCCCGACGCGTTGTCGACGACGATCACCTCGAGGCGCTCGCGCGGCCACCGGAGGTCGCGCAGCGCAGCGAGCGCGGCGCACGTGTCGTCGGCGCCGCGGTAGTTCACGATCACGACCGACGCCACGCCCGGCGTCTCGGGCTGGGCCTGCAGACGGCTCACCGGGCGCCGTCCAGGATGTCGCCCTCCCACGTGCCGCCGAGCGACACGAACCCGTACTCCTCGTGCGGGTCACCGAACTCGACGTCGAACCGGAACGCCCGGTGGCGCATGTCGTAGACCTGCGCGCCAGTGATGTTGAACATCGAAGCGCTCACGTCGTACGTGCCGGGGAGCAGCAACAAGCGGTCGACGCGCAGGTCGACCCAACCCTCCGCCCCGGGTTCGAGCCGGTCCGGGAACAAGCCGACTTCGCGCGTGCTCGGCCCGGTCACCCAAACGCCGTCGAGCGTGTAGAGCGCCATTCCCCACACCGGCTTGTAGATGAGAGCGTCGGACTTGTAGTGGAAGCGGAAGACGACCGTGTCGCCGGTGTAGACGCGCTTCACGGGCTCGCCCGACGCGTCGAGGACCTCGATCTTCTCGACGCGGGCCTCGCCCGTCCCCCACCGCACGCCGTGGCTGCCGTCGGCGGCGCGTTCGGTGTGCGATTCGCTGAGGTACTCGTCGATCACATCGCTGGCGGGGCCGAGCCGGCGGAGCACGCCGTGCTCGAGCCATCCCGCGGTGTCGCACAGGTTGCGGACGGATTCGAGCGCGTGCGTCACGATCACGATCGTCTTGCCGGCGGAGCGGAAGTCGTCGAACTTCTCCAGGCACTTGCGCTGGAACTCGGCGTCGCCGACGGCGAGCACCTCGTCGATGAGCAATTTTTTGTTGTCCACGTTGATCGCCACCGAGAACCCGAGCCGTACGTACATGCCCGAGGAGTAGTTCTTCACCGGCGTGTCGATGAAGTGCTCGAGCCCGGCGAAGCCGACGATCTCGTCGAAGCGCTGGTTGAGCTGCTTCTTGGTCATGCCGAGGATCGAACCGTTGAGGAAGATGTTCTCCCGTCCGGTCAGCTCGGGATGGAAGCCGGCTCCGAGCTCGAGGAGCGCGGAGATCTTGCCGTGGGTCTGGATGCGGCCCTTCTCCGGCCGGAGGATGTGAGCCATGCACTTGAGCAAGGTGCTCTTGCCCGACCCGTTCTCGCCGATGAGCGCGTACGTCTTCCCTTCGGGCACGTCGAGCGACACGTCCCGCAGCGCCCAGAACTCCTCGTACTTCACCCGGGCGCGGCGCATGATCGCGGCCTTCAGCGACTGGTTGCGCTCGTGGTAGAGGCGGTACTGCTTCGAGACGTCGTCGACGACGATGGCGGAGCTCACACTTCCTCCGCGAGTCGTCGATCCAGGCGATGGAACACGAACAGGCCGAGCGCCAGCAGCCCCACGGCCCACAGGGTGACGTACGCGACGTCCGAGAAGGCCGGGAACCGCAGGTCGTACAGCACGGCGCGGTAGGCGTCGACGAAGCGGACGAGCGGGTTGAGCTCGTACACCCGGAGCAGCGGGAACGACGTGCGGGTGGCGGCGCTCTCGACGAACTTGATCGGGTAGACGATGGGCGCCGAGTAGAAGAGGGCCTGGAGCGAGATGCCGATGAAGTGCTTGACGTCACGGAAGTACACGTTGAAGACGCTCAACATGAGGCCGATGCCGAGCACGAAGACGGTCTGGATCGCGACGAGCACGAGGAGCATCGGGATCCACGGCAGAACCATGTTGCCGAACAGCAGCAGGATGACGCAGAGGACGCTGAGCTCCACGAGGAACGTCACGAGCAACGCGCCGATCGTCGAGACGACGAGCACCTCGCGAGGGAAGTACACCTTGCGGATGAGGTTGCTGTTGGAAAGCAACGAGTCGAGGGCGCCGCTCATGCCGCTCGACAGGTAGTTGAACGGCAGCAGGCCGCAGAGCAGGAACATGGAGAAGTT
>Ga0075433_10002852_pt1 | contig 13243 bp, 9 predicted proteins | sample RhiMethybrSRZTD2_FD_75299 | JGI IMG/M metagenome (GOLD analysis project Ga0075433, IMG submission 75299) | Populus rhizosphere microbial communities from Tennessee, USA - Rhizosphere MetaG P. TD hybrid SRZTD2 | ecosystem: Host-associated > Plants > Roots > Rhizosphere > Soil | place: USA... | reverse complement strand
ACCGCCGCCACATCCGAGGGCCAGACACGGCAGTGCGACCGCAATTAAAGTATTCGCACACAATAATTTACGCACGTTGCACCTCGCCGTATCTGGAGTGCATCGTGCGTGCCGGATATCGCTCAGCCGTGCAAGTCACGGCTCTGCCATGACTTGCTTGCTCAGCTTCTAGCTGATGCGGTGGAAGCCGAAGAAACGATCTGAGGCAGTGAGGGTGTTTCTTACCGTCCTGACGAGCACCTGAGCCGCAAGAAAACCAAACGTCATCCCGTTGCCACCATAGCCCAATGCGAACAAGTGACGAGGATAGCGCCGGTGCATGCCGATATACGGAAGCCCATCAGGTGTCGTTGCAAACAATCCCTCCCACGCGTAGTCGATCGGCGAAGATTCGAGCGTGGGGTAGATTCGCACGAGATCTGCGGTGAGACGTCGCACTTGTTGTGAGAGGGCGCTGGATCGCGCCCGCTCGGAGTCTTGTGGAATGTCGCGTCCCCCGAACAGCAGGCGCCGATCGGGTGTCCACCGCGCATAGTGATACGGTGTTTCCGTGTCCCACCACATCACGCCTGCACCCATTCTGCGGTGAAGCTGTCTATCGATCGGCGCCGTGGCGATCACGTAGGTGCTCGACATTTTGAATCTGCCTGCGAGCGGCTTGAATTGCGCGGTCGCGTAGCCGGTCGCGATAATTACCCACTCGGCGCTGACTTCACCGGCATCGAGATCGATCTTCACACCGAGCGGCGTGCCACGCACCCGACGTACCGGGCTGCGCTCGCAGATCTTCACGCCAGCGGCTTGCACACGCGCTGCGATGCCAAGGCATGTGCGATACGGGTCGACCTGTGCGTTACCGCTCGTCAGAATTCCGCCCGCGCCAGCAGTCCCGATTTGCCGCGCCAAGTCGAGCGGACTCAACCAACGGCCGCCGATCCCCGCTGTGCGACGGCGGCGCAACTCGCGTTGAAGATCCCTGGCCATATCGCTCCGAGCACTCCAGTACACGGAACGGACTTCCTGCAGAGCTGAGTTGATCCGCAGGTCTCGGATCAGCGAGATCAGTCCACGCACCGATTTCACACTCTTCGCCCAGATTTCTTTCGTGCGCGCACTGCCGTAGCGCTTCGCCAAATCGCCGAAGTCCAAGTCGGGTTCCTGCATCAGCAAGGCGGTGCTTGCTGCTGTGCTGCCGCGCCCGATTCGATTCGCTTCGAGAAGCAGCACTGAGAACCCGGCGCGCACGAAGGCCTGTGCCGCGAGGCACCCGGTCACCCCACCTCCAATGACGGCGACATCGACATGGTGTGCACCTGTCAACGCTCTATGGTGTGGCGCTCTTCCCGTGAATTGATCGACCCAGTAGCTGGTGCCGGTTCGGAGCTTATCCATTGCGACGTGTGGCGAGACGCTTGCTTTCTTCCCCTGCTGCAAAACGGGGTGACAGGTTCCGCCGCAACGCGAGGACACAGACATGGCCACACGACGCACCGCCGCTCAGCTCGACACACAACCCTACTGGCACGACTCGTCGCAGATGCCAAGATTCCCGCCCCTCGAACGCGATCTCCGCGTCGACGTTGGGGTCGTTGGCGCCGGTATCACCGGATTGACGGCGGCATACCTTCTGAAGCGGGCTGGGAAGAAGGTCGCGGTCATCGATCGCGATCGGATCGGCGGCGTTGATACCGGACACACCACCGCGCACGTCACCTGCGTGACCGATGAAGACCTGACCGCCCTGGTCGATGACGTCGGCCGGGACCATGCACAGGCGGTGTGGGACGCCGGTCTCGCGGCGATTGCCGAGATCGACACGATTATCGAAAACGAATCGATCGACTGCCATTGGCAGTGGCTCCCGGGCTACAAGTTCGCGGCGTTGAATGGCGACGCGCAGAAGGAGGCGGACCGGCTTCGCAAGGAAGCGGCCGTTGCTCGCGAGCTCGGCTTCGACGTCACCTTCATCGACGCTGTTCCATTCTTCAATCGTCCCGGCATCGAGGTCGGCGGACAGGCGCGCTTCCATCCGCGGAAATATCTTGCGGCACTGGCCGCGCTGGTGGACGGAGATGGATCGCACGTGCACGAGCATACCGAATCAGAGGAGGTCGTGGACGATCCGTTATCGATCAACGCGCGCGGGCACGCGATTCGGTGTGACTCGGTCATCCTTGCGACCCACACGCCGCTCATGGGCAAGACCAATCTTCTGAGCGCGACGCTCTTCCAGTCGAAACTGTTCTTGTATTCGACATACGCCCTCGGGGGGCGAGTACCGAGCGGGACGATTCCCGACGCCCTTTTCTGGGACACCGCTGATCCGTATCACTATCTGCGTCTCGATCGCCGGCAGACCTATGACGTCGTCATCTTCGGCGGTCAGGATCACAAGACGGGGCAGGTCGCCGACACCGAGTCGTGCTACACCGCGCTCGAGCAGACGCTCAAACAGCTCGTGCCCGACATCGACATCACCCATCGATGGTCCGGACAGGTCGTCGAAACGCCCGACGGCCTCCCGTTCATCGGCGAGACGTCGCCCCATCAATTCGCTGCAACGGGGTACGCCGGAAATGGGATGACGTTCGGAACGATCGCCGCGATCATGGCGCGCGACGCCGTGCTGGGCCGACGAAATCCGTGGGCCGACCTGTTCGATCCGGGACGCAAGAAAATCGCGGCGGGCGCGTGGGACTACGTGAAAGAGAACGCCGATTACCCGTACTATCTGGTCAAGGATCGCATCACCGGCGCCGACGGAAAAACGCTTCGCGAGCTCGGTCGCGGAGAAGGGAAGATCCTCGAGATTAATGGCGCGCGTGTGGCGGCGTGGCGCAGTCCGGCCGGCGCGGTGACGATGGTGTCGCCGGTCTGCACGCATATGGGCTGCGAGGTCCAGTGGAACGGGGCGGAGTCGACGTGGGACTGTCCGTGTCACGGGTCGAGATTCAAGCCGCGAGGCGCGGTGTTATCGGGACCGGCGGAGTCGCCATTAGAAAAGATGTAGGAAAAACGCTGTAGCGCGCGGTCTTTAGACCGCGCGTCAGGCGGGGTCTGAAGACCCCGCCCTACATCGATAAAAGGAACCTGCCCTACAGCTATACTCACGACAACAGGAGGCCTGAACGTGGCTGTCAGACGAGGCGTCTGGATCGTACTTGTACTCATCGTCCTCGCGGTCGCAATCTCGGCGATGGGCCTGGTCGCGATGGCGTTGTTCGTCGGGCGCGAACCGGCGGTTGCCGGCAATTCGACGCTGGTCCTGAAGATCGGCGGCGATCTGCAGGAGATGGAGCCGGGCGGCGTCATCGGTCAGTTCTTCGAAGCGCCGCCGACGGTCCGTTTGCTCGTCGACGCGTTGCGGAAGGCGAAGGTCGACCGGCGGATCTCGAGTGTGATCATCCGGCCAACGGATGCCGCCGCACTGTGGGGGAAAGTTCAAGAGGTTCGCGACGCGATCGTGGACTACCGCCGCTCGGGGAAGCCGATCGTCGGCTATCTGGAACATGGCGGTCAGCAGGAGTTCTACCTCGCGAGCGCCTGCGACAAGGTGTATCTCTTACCGACCGGCACGCTCGATCTGACCGGCATGGCGAACTACGAGCTGTTCCTTCGCGGCACGCTCGACAAGATCGGCGCGTATCCCGACACGCTGCACATCGGCGAATACAAGACGGCCTCGAATACGTTTACCGAACATGGTTTCACGCCGGCACATCGCGAGATGGCCGAATCGCTCAACAAGGATCTTTACGACCAGTTGATCCGGGGGATTGCGAGCGGCCGGCACAAATCTGAGAAAGACGTGCGGGCGCTGGTCGATCATGGGCCATTTCTTCCCGAAGACGCGGTGCGCGCGGGCCTGATCGACGACGTCGCGTATGAGGATGAACTCGACGACAAAGTGCAGTTGGCGAAGGGGACGGCGACTTTCCTGAACGAGAGCGAGTATCGTCACGTCTCGCCGGCGTCGGTCGGGCTCAATCGCGGCCCGCGAATCGCCGTCATCTACGCGACCGGCGTGATTGCCTCGGGCGAAAGCAACTACGATTCGCCGTCGGGCCAGGTCGTTGGATCGGAAACGATGGTGGACTCGCTCCGCAAAGCGCGCGCGGATTCATCGATCAGAGCCATCGTCCTGCGGATCGATAGCCCGGGTGGATCGGCGATCGCCTCCGACGTGATCTGGCGCGAAGTGATGCTGACGAAGAACGTCAAGCCGGTCGTAGCGTCAATGTCGGATGTTGCGGCGTCGGGCGGTTACTACATCGCGATGCCCGCGCACGCGATCGTCGCCGAGCCGGCGACGCTGACCGGCTCGATTGGCGTCGTGATGCTCAAGTTCGTGATCGACGGCACGCTGAAGAAGCTTGGCATGAACATCGAAGGCGTGACGAGCGGGCGATATGCGGATCTGTATTCACCCGTTCGAGCATTCACGACCGAGGAGCGCGCGAAGATTCAGGAGCAGATGCAGGCGACCTACGATGCGTTCGTCGAGAAGGCGGCCGCCGGGCGTAACACCACGCCGGAACGAATCGACGCCATCGGTCAGGGGCGAGTGTGGACCGGCGCGCAGGGCAAGCAACTCGGGCTGGTCGACGAACTCGGCGGCCTCGAGCGCGCGCTGGCCGTCGCGAAACAGCGAGCGAAACTCGCGCCGGACAGTGAAGTGGAAATCGTCGTCTATCCGGGCAAGAAGTCGATCTATGACATCGTCCGAAACCCGTTCGGCGCTTCAGATCGCGCGAGTGCGCTGGCGGTGCTGCTCGGTCTTCGCGATCCGCGCCCGTTGCAGACGTTAACGGCGCCGCTCCAGGTGTTTCGGCGCGGTGAGCCGCTGGCGATTATGCCCAACGTGTTTGTTCACTGAAATTGCTGATTGTTGATTGCTGATTGTTGATTGACGTTTGTTCAATGGCGCGGTCGGTAGACCGCGCCTAATTCGGTGTGTGGCGGTCTAACGTGGATTGGTTTGTAGGGCGCGGTCTTTAGACCGCGCCTAATTCAGCAATCAGCAATCAGAATTCAGCAATTTCAGCGCGAACTCATCGCGATCACGCGACAAGCTGAGCGATGAGTTCGCGATTGATATTCACTTTCATCCGCTCGCGCGCCTTGGTCATATAGGATGCGTAGAAGCGATTGCGACGCTCGTTGACGAGCTCCGTCCTCAGCGTCGCCTTGCCGGTCGTGACGTCCGTCGTCGGCGGATCCTGGCGCTCCAGCACTTTCACGATGACCGTGCCGTTATCCGTGACGATCGGGTCGCTGACCGCATTGGGCTGCATCGCGAAGGCGACGGTGTCGACCGCTGGACTGACGCCGATGTCGCCGACTGGCGCGCCGCGGAGGATGAAGTCGGTGGTCTTGACCTCGAGGCCGGCCGCCTTCGCGGCGGCATTGAAATCGCCGCTCTTCATTTGCGCCCCAACTGAGACCGCCTTTTGCCGTGCGACGTCGGTGGCCTTCTTCTTGAGGACCTCGTCGCGGACTTTTGCTTTCACCTCGTCGAGCTTCGGCACATACGCGTCCTGACGGCCAGTGAGGGTGATGAACGCGAAGCCCTGGGGTGTCCGGATGCCTTCACTGACCTCGCCTTCCTTCAACTCGAACGCGCGTTGGCTCACGGAAGGTGCCATGCCGAGGCCGGCGATCGGTTCGTCCTTGCTGAAGAGCGACGATTCGCCGACGGTCAGTCCGCGTCCCTTGGCAACGGTGTCGATGTCAGTCGGCTTTTTGAGACTCTTGCCCACATCGTCGGCGATCCGCTGCGCCTCTGTCTGGGCGCGATCCCACTTGATCTGATCTTCGATCTGCGCGCGCACCTCGTCGAGCGACTTGGTCGTAGCCGCCTTCTTATCTGTAACCTTGATGATGTGATAGCCGTACTGGCTCTTGACGAGATCGCTGATCTCGCCCGGCTTCATCGAAAACGCCGCCTTGTCGAACTCGGGAACCATCTGGCCCTTCCCGAAGAAGTCCAGGTCCCCACCTTTCACCTTGCTCGCGTCGTCTTCTGAAAACTGGGTGGCAAGCTTCGCAAAGTCGGCTCCGCCCTTGACCTTCGCCAGCAACTCTTCAGCCTGTTTCTTGACCGTTGCATCGTCCTTGCCTTCGGTCTTCAACAGGATGTGGCTCGCGCGCACTTGCTCGGGTGTCGAGTACTGCTGCTTGTTATCTTCGTACGAGCGCTGAATGTCGTCGGCGGACACCTGCGTCCGGTTACGAATCGCCTGCATGTCGACCAGCGCGTACTTCACCTTGCGTTTCTCGGGAATCTTCAGCTCGGCCTTGTGCGCCTCGTAATAGGTATTCAGCTCTGCGTCGGTGGCGTCGAGTCCTTCGCGGAACTTGTCGGCGGGAAACGAAACGACAGCGAGCTTCACCTTCTCGTTGCGGCGCTTATATTCATCCTCGAGTTCCTTGTCGCTGACCGTGATCCAGTTGGTCAACGCGGCGTGGAATTTTTCGAGTGTCGCGCTCCGTCGAATCTGCTCCTCGAACTCGTTGGGCGTCATCGGCGGGTTCTGTATCTGCAGCAACTGCTTGTACCGATCTTCGCCAATGAACTGGCCGTTCTCCATCAATCCCGGCATCGTGGCGATGCGGGTACGGACTTCTTCGTCGGTTACGGAGATTCCAAGCCGCGCCGCTTCGGCGAGTCCGGACTCTTCCTCGAGCATCTGCTGAACGATCCGCTGGTCGATACCGAGCTGTTTCAGCATCCGCTCGTCGACGTTACCGCCAAACTGCGACCGGTAGGCCTGCATCTGCCGCTGGTACGCCTGACGGAACCGGCCCACGGTGATCTCGCGTCCTTCAACCGACGCGACGACCTCGCTGTTGCCGGCGACCTCCTGCTTCATGAAGCTGGGTATGTAAAGGTAGACGAACGCCACGATCACAAGGGCAAGGCTCCATTTCAGCCAGCCCTTGTGTCGGCGCATCCGATCGAGCATCGTCATGTTTTCGGCAAGCCTCTGTGCGAAATGTAGAAACTGTAATTATGACATACCGCCATCAGCTTCTGGCTGTTGGCTTTTGGCTTCTGGCTGTTTCGTCTGAACCAACTCCGGAACCGGACTGCGCGTGTGCGCCTGCGGGTCGGGGGAGCACACAAAAAAAGCGGAAAAACGAGCCAGCAGCCAGCAGCCGAGAGCGAGAAGCCATGTCTTACTGTGCTATATTTTCGGTGGATAGAAGGACTTAGAGGGATTCGCCATTCCAACAGGACGCAGAGCCGATTGACCGCGACTGGTCGGAAGCCGCGCGCCCGTCGCGGACCCAGCAACACACGCGCGGCGACCGTGCGCCGGGATCTCGCGCGCAGGCTCCGGCCCCTTCAGGCGACGCTCAAGCGTCGGCTTGCGCGCGCCGATGTACTAGCCGACATGATCCGGGCGGTGAATGCGAGCCTCGAGCCGGAGAGCGTCGCGGAGGCGCTCGTCTCACGGGTTTCATCCTGGATTCCCGCCCCCGGCTGGCTCGTCATGGCCGACGATGGGGGAGGGCAGACTCGACAAATGGCGGCAGATGGTCTCGCACCGCCGTTTGAGTCGGCGGCTCACGCGGTCGCCGCGTGGGTCATGCGGAGCGGCGCCGTGTATTCAACCGGGGATGTCGCCACCGACCGCCGTGTCTCCGACACCGCCTCCGCGGCTGCGGTCGGGTTCCCACTCTCCTGCCGCGGAAACATCATTGGCGCGCTGGTCGCCATCGATCGGACACCGAGCACGTCCGCGCCTCGTTTCGCGGCATCGACGCTCGCGGTGCTCCTGGCAAGCATCGAGCCCGGCGCCATCGCCCTCGAGAACGCGCTGCGCGTCCAGCGAGCGGAAGCGCTCTCGGTCACTGACGATCTCACGCAGTTGTATAACTCGCGCTATCTCTCGCAAGTGCTTCGGCGCGAGACGAAACGGGCCTCGCGAAGCGGCCGTCCGTTATCGCTCCTGTTCGTCGATCTCGACGGCTTCAAGTCGATCAACGACACACACGGGCATCTGTTCGGCAGCCGCGCGCTGGTTGAAGCCGCAAGCGTCATCCGCGCCAGCGCCCGGGAGACCGACATGGTGGCGCGCTTTGGCGGCGACGAATTCGCGTTGATCCTGCCCGACACAGGCAGTGAAGGCGCGGCGGCAGTCGGTGACCGCGTGCGCGACCGCATCGCCGCATTCAGTTTCCTGCGCGGCGATGGCTTGAACATTCGGTTGACTGTATCGGTGGGCGTCGCGACGCTGCCCGATGTCGCCGCTACCGCCGATGGCCTCATCCAGGCCGCTGATGAAGCGATGTACTGGGTCAAGGATCACGGGAAGAATGGGATTCATATTGCCGGTAGCTGATTGCGGATTGCCATTCCGCAATCCGCAATAAGGAGTATTCGTTGAGCCTCCGCTCTCTGTTCTCGCTCTTCTCGAGCGATCTCGCGATCGATCTCGGCACCGCCAATACGTGCGTGTATGCGCGCGGCAAGGGCATCGTGGTGAACGAGCCGTCGATCGTGGCGATCAACAAAGTGAACGGCCGGATCGAGGCCGTCGGCAAGGACGCCAAGGACATGCTCGGGCGAACCCCGGGCAACATCGTCGCGATCAAGCCGATGAAGGATGGCGTGATCGCCGACTTCGAAGTCACCGAGAAGATGCTCACCTACTTCATCAAGAAGGCGCACAACCGGAACGTGTGGGTGCGGCCGCGCATCGTGATCGGGGTGCCTTCCGAGATCACGCAAGTCGAGAAGCGCGCGGTCAAGGACAGCGCGTACCGCGCGAAAGCCAGCGAAGTTCACCTGGTCGAGGAAGCGATGGCGGCGGCAATTGGGGCCGGGATGCCGATTACCGAGCCGTCCGGCAACATGATCGTCGACATTGGTGGCGGCACGACCGACATCGCCGTGATCTCGCTCGCCGGCATCGTCTACAGCAAGGCCGTCCGCGTCGCCGGCAACGAGATGGACGAGGCGATCATCCAGTACATCAAGAAGACGTACAACCTGCTCATCGGCGAGCGGACCGCCGAAGCCATCAAGATGGAGATCGGCTCCGCCTTCCAGCTCGAAGAGCGGATGACGATGGAGATTAAAGGGCGTCACCTGATCGAAGGGGTGCCGAAAACCATCACGATCACCGACGAGGAAATCCGCGAGGCACTCGCCGAAACCGTCAACGTCATCGTCGACGCCGTTCGTGTTGCCCTGGAGCGTACGCCGCCGGAGCTATCGGCCGATATTGTGGATAGGGGCATTGTGTTGACCGGGGGCGGGTCGCTCCTCAAAAACCTCGATAAGCGTCTGCGCGAGGAGACGGGGCTGCCGCTGGCGATGGCCGAGGATCCGCTGTCGTCGGTTGTGCTTGGCGCCGGTAAGATGCTCTCGGACTTCAACTTATTGAGGAAGATATCTATTGACTAGGGCGGTATCGGGTGATTAATGCGGGGTCGCGGTTGGCGGCTGGCGGTTGGCGCTTGGCAACACCCCGGTACCGGCAATTTTCCCGAGAGCAGCCCGGAAGCCAATCGCCAAACGCTAAACGCCGATCGCCATGTTAGACATCCGTCGCCGCACAGGCGTGTTGCTTTTGGTCATCGTCGTGGGGCAGCTCTTCCTTATTTCGGCCCAAGTGCCGTCGAAATCGGGTGTTCCGGTGTTCCAGGCAGTTACATTCGGAGCGTTTGCCCGGGTGCAGGGAGGGGCAGCCGGGTTTCTCCGAGGTATCGGAAATATCTGGGGGAACTACGTGTGGCTGCGAGGCGTCCGCGCGGAAAACGAAGATCTCAAAAAGCAAGTGACCGATCTTTCGGTGCGCCTCCAGGAGCAGCGTGCTCTGGCGCAACGCGCAACCCGACTTCAGGAATTGCTGACATTGCAGACGAGCACGGCAGTGCCGACTCTCGCTGCTGAGGTTATCGCAGGAAATCCCAATCCGGGTATGCGAACCATCACGATAGGCAAAGGGTCGGCCGACGGCGTCCAACCGGATATGGCGGTTGTCGCGGCTGGCGGCCTGGTCGGACGAATCCTCGGCCCGATCGCGGTGCACGCGGCTCGGGTGCAACTGCTGATCGACCGGAATGCCGCCGCGGGGGCGTATACAGAGCGTACGCACTCGGGTGGAATGGTCGTTGGGGTCGACCACGACCCGCCGCTGTCGATGGATTTGGTGTCGAACATGGCGGATGTCAAACCAGGAGATCTCGTGCTTGCGTCGGGGGTGGACGGGATTTATCCCAAGGGTTTTGCGATCGGACGGGTCGAGTCGTCCGACCGCGGGTCAGGCCTGTATCGAGCCATCGGCGTTCGTCCGTCTGTCGACTTTTCGAGCCTGGAAGAGGTGCTCGTCGTCATGGTGCCGCCTCGATCGGCGGTTCCCGAGGATTCGGTTCCTGGTCCCGCAGCCACGGTTGGAACCGGCAAATGAAAACCCCGATTGTGATCGCGGCCCTTGCGGTTGCGCTTCTGCTCCAGAGCACAATCGCCGGCATGTCGTTCGCGGCCGGCAGCCGCGTCAACCTCGTGCTGGTGGCCGTCATCTACGTGGCGCTCGCGTATGGGGCGGTGACCGGAATGCTTGCCGGCTGCGCCGCTGGACTTGTCCAGGACGCGATTGCGGGCGGAATCGTTGGGATTGGCGGGTTGTCGAAGACCATTGTCGGGTTCTTCGTGGGCGTCCTGGGGGCCCAGTTCATCGTCTCGACACCGGTCCCACGATTCCTGATGTTTTTCGGGGCATCGCTCGTGCACGAGCTTTGCTTTCAGGCTCTGTACGCGCTCGTCGAGGCGCACGGCATCCGGCTGCAGCTCTCTGGCGCGCTGATTCAGGCGCTGGTCAATGGCGCCGTTGGCATCACCGCCTTTATGCTGGTTGAACGTGGCCCGGAGATGATGCAGCGGGAGAGCTGGCGCCGCTCGTCGACGGTGCGTCGAAGGTATTGAACTATGTCCTCCACACCGCTGATGCCGGACGATCGCCGCAGCCTCACGCAGCGGCTGACTGTCTTGCAATATGTCGTTGCGGTTGCATTTGCTGCGCTGGCGATTGGCTTCTGGATCTTTCAAGTCGCGCAGCACGAGAAGTTCCGCGAGATGGCGGAGGAGAATCATCTCCGTAAGCTGCCGTTGCCGGCGCCGCGCGGTGTCCTGCTCGACCGTGACGGCCGCGTGCTCGTCGACAACCAGAATAGCCGGAATATTGCGCTGATTCGCGAGCAGACGCACAACCTCAACGAAACGCTTCACATCCTCGCGCAGGCAACCAATACTGATGAAGCGCTGCTTCACGAAGCGGTCGATCGTCGCCGTCGCGATCCTCCGTATCGCCCAGTCGTTTTGATCGAGAATGCCACGTTTGAACAGTACATCGCCGTCAGGGCGCGGGCGTTGGAAATGCCGGGGATTTATGCACAGGAAGTCCCCTCGCGGAAATATCCGGGCAGTGAAGTGGCGGCTCATCTCTTCGGATATGTCGGAGAGATTCGTGAGGATCAGCTTGCGCGCGCCGAGTACACAGGCGTCGAACCGGGTTCGGTGATCGGCCAGGCGGGAATCGAATACGCCTACAACAAATACCTGATGGGGACCGACGGCAGCAAAACCGTCGTCGTCAACAGCGTTGGACGCGAAATTGGCAAGCCGCTCGATGACGCGCTCGTACTGCCTCGCGAAGGCCGGCGGATCCAGCTCACCATCGACGGCGATGTGCAGCAAGCGACCGAGGATGGATTCGAAGCGACCGGCTTCAATGGTGCCGCCGTCGTTCTCGATCCTCGCAACGGCGAGGTGCTCGCCTTTACCAGCCGGCCCGCCTACGATCCCAACGCATTCGCGGTGGGCATCGATCGCGCAACGTGGTCGGAACTCAACACCGACGATCTCCGGCCGTTGCAGAATCGCGCGCTTCAGGGAAAGTACTCGCCAGGATCAACGTTCAAAATGGCTGTCGGGCTGGCCGGCCTCGAGGAAGGTGTTATCACCCCCGACTTCCACGTGTTCTGCGGCGGCGGACAGACTTTCTACGGCCGCTTCTTCAAGTGCTGGGAGAAGGGTGGACACGGCAGCATCGATCTGCGCCACGCGATCGAACAGTCGTGCGATGTCTTCTTCTACACCGTCGGCAGCATGCTCGGCGTCGATCGGATTCACAAGTGGGCGACGCTCTTCGGCCTTGGCGTGAAATCGGGGATCGATCTGCCGAACGAACTGCAGGGACTCGTTCCGTCAACGGAATGGAAGCTCCAGAACACCAAAGAGAAAAAGTGGTACCCGGGAGAAACGATTTCGGTTGCCATCGGGCAAGGACAAGTGTCGGTCACGCCGATATCGCTCGCGGTCTACACGGCGACGCTGGCCAACGGCGGCACGCGCGTGACGCCGCACCTGGTCAAGGCAATGGACGATGGGAACGAGCTCAAGCCGGTGCCACCGCCGGCGCCGCAGTCGAAAGTCGACGTGACGTCTGAGAAGCTGCAGGCCATTCGTGACGGCATGTGGCTCGTCGTGAACGGCGATCGTGGGACCGCCAGACGCGCGGCGATTCCCGGCAGAGACGTCTGCGGCAAGACCGGCACGGCACAGGTGATTTCGAACCAGGGGCGTGCCGCCGCCCGCACGACCAAGAACCTCCGCGACCACGGCTGGTTCGTCTTCTTCGCGCCGCGCGACAATCCGGAAATCGCGGGCGCCGTGTTCCTCGAGCACGGCATTCACAGCGTGAACGCGGCATCCATCGCGAAGCACGTGCTGCTGACATACTTCGCGAAGAAAGACGGGCAGCCGCTGCCGCCGCCCCCGACGCGCGACGACATGCACCTCGATCTCCGGGATCCGTTCGCGCGCGGCAGCGCGGGACCGGAAGGGAACGACTGACACGTGTTCGAACGTCGTCTGTATTTTCACGTCGACTGGCTGCTGCTTGGCGCGGTGCTCCTGCTCGCCGCGATCGGCGTGTCGATGATTTACAGCACAACCTACGTCACGCTCGCCGACGGCACCGGCCACGCGGGCGCGCGCTTCTGGGTCCAGCTCTACGCGGTCGGCATCGGCATCTTCGCGATGCTCGTGTGCCTGGCGCTGGACTATCGCTTCCTCGCCGAGCACTCGCTGGCGCTGTACATCGGGCTCGTGCTGCTCCTCCTCTACGTGCTCATCGGCGGGAAGAACGCCGGCGGCTCGACCCGGTGGATCTCGCTCGGCTTCGTCAACCTCCAGCCGTCCGAGTTCGGCCGCCTCGCGCTCGCGCTGACG
>Ga0075433_10002847_pt1 | contig 13248 bp, 10 predicted proteins | sample RhiMethybrSRZTD2_FD_75299 | JGI IMG/M metagenome (GOLD analysis project Ga0075433, IMG submission 75299) | Populus rhizosphere microbial communities from Tennessee, USA - Rhizosphere MetaG P. TD hybrid SRZTD2 | ecosystem: Host-associated > Plants > Roots > Rhizosphere > Soil | place: USA... | reverse complement strand
CTTGTCGCTGATGAAGTCGAGTGCTTTGTTTTTGCCCTTCTTGCCCGTTTCCGCGACGATGAGATCGAGAAAGTGGTCGAAGGATGCCAGCGCCTTGGCCGGGTCAGAGGCCCAGGTTAAAGCATGTGTAAACTGTTTGATGAGCACGGCGGTCAGGCGCAGTTGCTGTTGATCGGCGGGGTTCAATAGCTTCTGCCCATCGCGATTTCTGACATAGAAACGATCACGCAGTTTGACGCCGTCGCATTCGATCTGGGCCTTGGTGATATAGATGTTACGCATGGCCAGCGCATTTGCCAGCGCATAGAGGAAGGCCGGGGTATCATCCGATTGGATGTCCATGATCGTGTCGGTCGGTGATTGGCTATTGTCGAAGGTGATCTGCACCATATGGAGCAGGCCGGTGAAGGCGCTTCGGTGTTTGTCCAATCGTTCGACGAGCCGGCGGTTGACGTATTGGCGCGCCTCGTCGAATTGGCCGGCGTCCAGCAGTTGAATGATCTCGGTGACTGTCTGTTGGAGGGCCTGGTGTTGTGACGGGGGAAAGCCTGTGTGCTCTATGGGGTGGACAAGGAAGACATCCACGATTTTCTTGCGGCTCAGGCCTGGCCGGCCTTTAGGCCGATGGGTCGCCGAGGGCGCCTCCCGGCGCGGCGGTGGAGAAGGTAAGGCTTCTACAAAGGTATAGACCTGGCCTTCTTCGATATTGAGTCCAAAAGCCGAGAGCACACCGCAGATGGCGGAGAACTCCGAGAAGTAGTCATAGGCGACAATGCTGATTTCCGATCGTCCTGCTGGTTTGTCGACCACGGACAATTCGCAGGGGTGGTCAGGCGTGAGCCGGCCGGCAAGCTGAATATGGTGGGCGACGGCTTCGGGTTGGAATTGCTCGAAGTACTCGGGGTCCATCCGAGAGACGAAGTCCCGGAAGACTTCATCATCGACGTCCTGACAAAGGGGAGTCAGGGTCTTGATAATCGATTCGCGTGATCCAAGCCCATCCGTCATGGCGGGAGTATAGCCGAAGCGTGGTTCGTTGTACCAGCGCCGATGTATCAGTATAATGCCCGCCTATGACGGATGATCCCAAGAAGGAAGTGCCGCGCTATTGTTCCATTCAGAAACTCGAATGGGCCTCTCGACCGGATCCGACTCCCGTCCTCTTAGCGTCCGGGCTGGAACCGGCCCAGGTTGACGCAATTCTTCAGCCCTATGGATTCCACCGTCTTCGGGATGCCGATGCGAATCTGCAGTCGATGGCGGGCGATCCTCATCAGCGACACCAGTTGGCAGAGATCCTGCCCGCGTTGCTCGAGGCGATTGGGCGGACCGCCGATCCGGATCAGGCCTTGAACCATTGGGAACGGTGGCTCGCGAGCGGCGTCAGCCGGTCGGCTGTCTTGGAATATTTGCGCAGCGCTCCTCGCATGTTGGACTTGGTGTGCGCGATTTTCGGGAACAGTGATTCGCTCGCCTTCACCCTCGTTCGCGATCCTCTGCTCTTGTACTGGCTGGCCCAGCAGAACGTATTGTCCACTGCCCCGACCAGGGTGGGAATGGAGCGCACGATCCGGCAAAGTCTGGAGGGTGTGATCGCCACTGAACTCAAGTTGGACCTGCTCAGACGATTCCGCCATCGCGAGATGCTGCGCATCGGCGTGCGCGATCTCGTGCGGTTAGCCGATGTCGTGGAAACGACCTCCTCCCTCTCGGATCTGGCCTCGGTCCTCATCGATGCGGCCTATCGTATTGTGGACACAGATCTACGGGCTCGGTACGGCATTCCCATGCACAAGGATCGGCAGGGGCGGTGGGTGGAGACCGGCTTCACAGTCATTGCCATGGGGAAGCTCGGCGGACACGAGCTCAATTACAGCTCCGACGTGGACGTGCTCTATGTCTGCGAATCCCATGAAGGGGGAACCAGGCCGGCTGCGTCCGGAGGTACGAAAACGAAGGGACCTAAGCAGCGCAGGCTCTCCAATGAAGAGTACTTTGAAATTCTCGCGCGGGAGCTCACGAAGGCGCTGACCGAACAGACCCGGGAAGGATACGTCTACCGGGTGGACCTTCGCTTGCGCGCAGAAGGTTCGGTCGGGCAACTCACTCGCTCGCTCGATGACTACGCCAAGTACTATCGGACGAGAGGTCAGGTGTGGGAACGGTTGGCCTTGCTGAAAGCCTGGCCCATCGCCGGGTCGAAGGCGGTCGGGAGATCGTTCATCAAGATGGTGCGGCCCTTTGTACTGGCGCCTGCCTCGAAACGTTTGGATGTCGAACAGGGGCTTGCGATCGTGGAGGAAGTCCGGTCGGTGAAGGAACGGATCGATGCCAAGATGGCGGAGCGCGGGCATGAGCAGCGCAACGTCAAACTGGGTGTCGGCGGAATCAGGGAAATCGAATTTCTCGTCCAAACGATCCAGGTACTGGCCGGCCGCCGATTGCCGGAGGTGTTAGGCCGGGGGACCCTCGGTTCCTTGGTGCGACTGCAGAAGGCCGGGATTCTATCGGGAAAGCAACAGGCCTCTCTGACCCGTGCCTATCAGTTTCTCCGAGACGTGGAGCACAAACTTCAAATGATGCACGATCTACAAACCCATGCTCTTCCGGATCAGCAGAAAGAACTAGAACGCTGCGCAATCCGCATGGGCTATGACAGGGACGATCGACCGATCGCGCTCAAACAATTTCAAGTCGACCTCGCCGCCCATACGACCGTCGTGCATGACATCTTCCGTTCATTTTTCGAAACTCCAAAAACGTCAGCGATCCTCAAAAAAACGTTCCGACTGATGGCGCAAAATCCGGCCAAATAGTTCCGGCGTATCCTGCAATATTCGTGAACGCTTCTGTGCGTTCAGCCTCTGAGCGCGGCGAGAATGCCGCCGGCGGACTGTGTCAACAACTTGCTAGTCTGCATACCGCAGATCGCGGTCACTCGAGAGGGAGAGATATGCGTCTCCCCATTGATGCGGACTTCCGAGATCCCACGCTTCCTCGATCGTGATCGGTTTGAACCGCAAGCCGTGGATCCCTCCATACACTAGATGAGTCAGACCCGCGCCCGAGTCTTCCACCAATTGCGCATAGGCCTGACATGGCGGCATCACTTCGTTGTCACTCCAGCCCGTAATCCAGTACCATTCTCCTGCTGGATTTCGGTCATAGAGTCGAACCTGAGAGACAGGCCGAGCAGGGCGCACTTCTTTGAAACGTGCGAAGAAGCTCTCTTGGCAATTCTCGTTTGATTCGACCTCCACGATCATAAGAACCTTCCGACTCGGTATGTCCGAGATTCTACCGCAACAAGAGTGCAGAAACACGAAGGGCCCGGCGGTTTCCCGCCGAGCCCTTCGTTGGTTTCCGGTCGCTGAAAGCTGTGTGCTGTCAGCTAGAGGGTTCCTTTAGTACATGCCTTCCATGCCGTGGTTGTGTCCACCTGCGCCACCGATCGGCTCTTTCTTTTCTTCCGGCAGTTCGGTGATCATCACCTCGGTCGTGAGCATCAATCCCGCCACGCTCGCCGCATTCTGCAATGCGCAACGCGACACCTTGGTGGGGTCGATGATCCCGGCCTTGATCATATCCACATATTCCTCGGTCGCAGCGTTGTATCCGCCGTTGGAGTTCTTGTCATTGCGCACTTTCTCGACAATGACGGAGCCTTCCATCCCAGCGTTCACCGCGATCTGGCGAATCGGCTCTTCGAGCGCACGGCGGATGATATTGACACCCACCTGTTGTTCCGCGATCAGCTTGAGCGAATCCAATGCGGCGATGCAACGGAGATAGGCTGTTCCGCCGCCGGGGACGATCCCTTCTTCGACGGCTGCCTTGGTGGCGTGCAACGCGTCTTCGACGCGCGCCTTCTTTTCCTTCATTTCGGTCTCGGTCGCAGCACCGACATTGATGACGGCCACACCGCCGACAAGCTTCGCGAGACGCTCTTGGAGCTTCTCCCGGTCATAGTCGGAGGTCGTCTCGTCGATCTGTGCCTTGATCTGCTTCACGCGCCCTTCGATCTTCTTCGGGTCGCCATAGCCCTCCACGATCGTCGTGTTGTCCTTGTCGACCGTGATGCGCTTGGCGCGGCCGAGGTCCGTGAGCTTCACGTTTTCCAGCTTGATGCCGATGTCTTCCGAGATCACCTGGCCGCCTGTGAGGATCGAGATATCCTCCAGCATGGCCTTGCGGCGATCGCCGAAACCAGGGGCCTTGATGGCCGTCACATTGAGCGTGCCGCGAAGCTTGTTCACTACCAGGGTTGCCAAGGCTTCACCTTCTACGTCTTCAGCGAGGATCACGAGCGGCTTGCCCATCTTGGCGACCTGCTCGAGGACCGGCAGCAAGTCCTTCATGCTGCTGATCTTCTTCTCGGAAATGAGAATGAGCGGATCTTCCATGACCGCTTCCATCCGCTCGGCGTTGGTGACGAAGTAGGGGGAAATATAGCCACGGTCGAACTGCATACCTTCGACCACGTCCAATGATGTGGTCATGGACTTGGCTTCCTCAACCGTGATCACGCCGTCCTTGCCGACTTTCTCCATCGCTTCTGCAATGAGGTCGCCGATGGTCTTGTCGTTGTTGGCTGAAATCGTCCCGACTTGGGAAATTTCGGTCTTGTTCTGGCAGGGTTTGCTGAGCTTCTTCAGTTCACCGATCACCACCTCGACCGCCTTGTTGATTCCGCGCTGGATTTCCATCGGGTTCGCGCCGGCGGTGATGTTCTTTGCGCCTTCGCGATAGATGGCCTGTGCGAGCACGGTCGCGGTCGTGGTGCCGTCGCCGGCCGTGTCGCTGGTCTTGCTGGCGACTTCGCGCACGAGCTGGGCGCCCATGTTTTCGTACGGGTTCTTGAGTTCGACCTCTTTGGCCACGGTCACACCGTCCTTGGTGATCGTCGGGGCGCCGAATTTCTTGTCGAGAATTGCGTTGCGGCCCTTGGGACCAAGTGTTGCCTTCACGGCGTCCGCGAGCTGGTTCACCCCCTTCAGGATGGACGCGCGCGCTGCGTCACCGTACAAAAGTTGCTTTGCCATAGTCATTCCCCCTTATGTCGTCTTGGTGTGTGTAGAGATGATGATTAGCTGTTAAATACGCCGAGAATGTCTTCTTCCTTGAGGATCAAGCATTCTTCGTCTTCGATCCGGAGCTTGCTGCCGGAATACTTATCGAACAGGACCTGGTCCCCGACTTTCACATGCTCCACTTTCTTACCGACGGCTTGGACGATGCCTCGCTGCGGCTTCTCTTTTGCGCTGTCCGGCACGTAAATCCCGCCGGCGGTCCGGTCCATTTCCTCGGTGTAGGTGACGAACACCCGGTCACCTAGAGGCTGGAACCCCTTGGCTAAGTCCTTCTTCTCGGTCTTCTCCTTGGCTGCAGTGCTCATAACAATACCCTCCTGGTGAAGTTAACCCCGTGAATATCGACGATATAGAACAGGTTCGAACTCGATGGCGTAACCGTGGTACTCCAGAACGAGCAGAAGTCCTGATCCGCTGGACACGGGGCTAAAGATAGCCTCGTGTTCGTCCAAGTCAAGGGGGAGAAATTGGGAAATTTTCCCCCGACCTCAATGCAGGGAGATTGGAAATCATACCTGATCGAGAGGTCGATATACTAGGCATTAAGTCGGTGGGGATCGAAGATATCAGATTCGTAAGTTATCGAAATCTTTGACGTCTTTTTTAATATAGTCGCGCAAACGTTTAATGATACGGGCTTCCAGCTGTCTGGTTCGTTCCTTGGTGATGGAGTACTTGGCGCCAAGATCATCCAGTGTGAGCGGGGTTTCTGAGAGAATCCTGTTCCGCAGAATATCTTCATCCCGTTCTTCGAGCGTCTTGATGAATTCGGCAAGCTTCGACCGGAAGAGTGTCTGTAATTGGGTCTGTGCAAGCTGCTCGTCTGCCGGAACCTGCTGGGAGGGAAGCACATCGAGGAGGCTCCCCTCCTGGTCTTCGCTGATCGGCTGGTCCAGCGAGAGTTCCCAGTTGCCCAGCCGCTGCCCCATCTCGATGACATCCCGTTCACGCACGTTCAAACGATCGGCGAGTAACTTCGTGTCTGGAGCAAATCCCTCCCGTTCAAGCTTGGCCTTTTCCTTCTTGAGGTTGTAGAACAACTTCCGTTGATCTTGGGTCGTCCCGATTTTAACCAGGCGATAGTTGTTCAGCAGATAGCGAAGAATATAGGCCCGAGACCACCAGGCGGCGTAGGCGTAAAAACGCACGTTCTTCGACGGGTCGAACTTCTTGATGGCATGCATCAACCCGACATTGCCTTCTTGAATCAGATCCATGTGGTCGGCCCCGGTATGGAGATATTCGGCGGCAATCGAGATGGACACGCGCAGGTTGGCCATGATGAGCTTCACGGCGGCGTCGCGGTTCCCGTGAGTTCGATATTCATGGAACAGATGCAGTTCTTCTTCTTTGGAGAGGTAGGGATAGCGCCGGACTTCGGCGAGATATTGCTGGAGTGCTGTAACGGGCACCACGGCCGTGATATCCGTGGCGGGATGTCCGTCAGACAGTGCGGGCTGAGGCGCTTCGGGGGGCGGACCGATTCCAGCCATCTCCTCCTCGGATGGATCCAAGATCTCAGGTTCGATCGGTTGTTCGTCGAGATCCTTCTTGCGCGGACTCATACCGGTCGAGATTATCATAAGATCCACTTGGCTGGATGCTGAAAAGTTCGCCCGTATCGTTCCCTTGCGCGAATGAAACGTGGTCCCCTATAGTGAGTGGTCCTTGAGCAGGCTGCGGAAGAAATCAGTGCGGCAGAATTTCGAAGTCGCGCAGGTCTGGAACGAGATGAGGGTATCCCCGTGGGATGCTCAAACAGTTCGTCCAGCGAGGCCGCAGCGAGTGAAGGGCCGAGGCGTACCCTCTTGGGTACGTTGAGGGTCTGAACGATGAGAGAACGATGCTGGCGGACTGTTTCAGCATCCCACGGGATCGGAGAATGTGATGAGGGAGATGTTTCTCAGCTTAACACGCGGGCATTGGCCCAGCGTCATAGGCGCGTGGCTCCATCTCACCGTCAGTTTTATGGTGTGGCTGTTGATGGGGGCGCTGAGTTTGACCCTCGCGCAAGACCTCCATCTCAGCCAGACCGAGACGGCTCTCGTGGTGTCGCTTCCGCTGTTGAGCGGCGCGATACTTCGCATCGTCGCGGGATGGAGCAGCGATTGGTATGGGGCGAAACCAACGGGTGTGCTCATTTTGCTGGGCGAGTTGGCGATCGCTCTATGGGGGTGGTTGGGCGTCGATAGTTATGCCGAGTTGCTGATCATGGCCCTCCTACTCGGTATCGGAGGAGCGAGCTTCGCGGTGACCTTGCCGCTGGCGGGCCGCACCTATCCAGCGGCGCATCAGGGATTGGTGCTGGGAATTGTTGCGTCGGGTAATATCGGCACCGTGCTGGTTCTCTTTTTTGCGCCACGCCTTGCGGCGATGGGCGGATGGCACGATGTGTTTGGCTGGATGATGCTGCCGATTGTCCTTGCGTTTGCGGTTTTTGTGCTCATGGTGCGTGATGATCGGCAGAGCCGGAGAGCTGAACGTGACGGACAGTGGTGGCACAATGTGGCGGTGATGATCCGGCATCCGAAAGCCTATTGGCTCTGCGGACTCTATGCCGTGACGTTCGGTGGGTTCGTCGGATTCTGCAGTATTCTTCCGCTCTTCTTTCACGAGCAGTACCAGGTGAACGGGATCGTTGCGGGCTCGATAGTCGCCTTGTGTGGATTGGTGGGCAGTCTTATACGTCCGTTTGGAGGTTACGCGGCGGACCGGATCGGTGGTCTGCGTGCGCTCATGCTGTCATTGCCTTTCATCGTGGGGATCATCGCGGTGCTCGGCGATGTCACCAGCGTCACCGCCGCAGCCGTGTTGATGGTAGTGGCGGTGGGGACCATGGGGGTCGGCAACGGGGTCATTTTACAATTGGCCTCGGAGTGGTTCCCAAAACAAATCGGGCTCGCGTCGGGTATTGTGGGAGCAGCCGGTGGGGTCGGCGGTTTTCTCTTGCCCCTCTGGCTGGGGACGCTGAAAGAGGTGACAGGTTCCTATCGAACCGGATTATGGATGTTTGCGGTAGCGACTGCCATTGCCTGGGGAACGGTGCTGGTGGCAGAACGACGAGCACGCCGAATCATCAAGCCCATGGCCGTGGCAGGTCGTCTTCCTCATTGACCGTGAGGGGAGGTAAAAACAATCTTACATCTTCGAATGTGAAGTGATAAATTGATCGTCCCTTGAACATTCACAATTAAACGTTCAACGTTGGAATTATGTCCACTCCTTTTCATAGCATCGAAGAAGCCATCAAGGACATCAAGAAGGGGAAATTCATCATCCTCGTCGATGACGAAGATCGCGAGAATGAAGGTGACCTCGTCATGGCGGCTCAGCACGTGACGCCCCAGGCCATCAACTTTATGGCCCACTATGCCCGTGGGTTGATTTGTCTGGCGTTGACGCCCCAACGAGTGGAAGAGCTCCACCTTCCGCAGCAAGCGGTGGAGAATACCGCCACGTTCGGCACGGCTTTTACTGTGTCCATCGATGCACGGCGCGACATTACGACGGGTATTTCTGCGGCGGATCGGGCGACGACGATTCATGTGGCGATCGATCCGAAATCCAAACCGAGCGATCTGGCGAGGCCCGGCCATATTTTCCCCCTGAAGGCGCAGCAGGGCGGTGTGTTGAAGCGCGCGGGGCAAACGGAAGGGTCTGTCGACCTGGCACGGTTGGCCGGGCTCATTCCCGCCGGCGTGATCTGCGAAATCATGAACCAGGACGGCACTATGGCGCGCGTGCCGGAGCTGACGAAGTTTGCCAAAGCGCGCAAGATCAAGATGGTCACGATCAAGGCGCTCATCGAATACCGTATGCAGCGCGAAACTTTTGTGCGGCGGATGGCCAGCGCGCGGCTGCCGACCATGTTCGGTGACTTCGAGGCGGTGGCGTTCGAAAACGAAATCGACGGCATCACGCACATTGCTCTGGTGAAAGGGCGCGTGGAGGGAGGCGAGCCCACCTTGGTGCGGGTGCACTCGGGCTGTTTGACCGCCGATGCCCTGGGATCGTTGCGGTGCGACTGCCGCGACCAACTCCATAAGGCGATGGAGGTGATTCAGAAGGAAGGGCGCGGGGTCCTGCTCTATCTTAATCAAGAAGGGCGCGGAATCGGCTTGCTCAACAAGATCCGAGCCTATGGGTTGCAGGATCAGGGGAGCGATACCGTTGAGGCGAATTTGCAGTTGGGATTCAAGGCCGACCTGCGCGATTACGGCGTGGGGGCGCAGATTCTCGTCAACCTCGGGTTGCACCAGATCAAGCTCATCACCAACAATCCGCGCAAGATCGTCGGTATCGAAGGTTATGGGTTGCAAGTGGTCGAACGTGTGCCGATCGAGATTCAACCGCGTGCGGCGAATATGAAGTACTTGCGAACGAAAAAGAAGAAGATGGGGCACATTCTAAAAAAGGTGTGAGAAGGGATCGGCCAGCCTGCCCTTCTTGCTCGCAGAACGCGCACGATCAGAATGTGCTCGTTCGATGCGCGCAGTTGAAGGGCAAGCTGGCCGATCCCTTGTTCGTGGTGAATGTGCCGGAGGAAATGAAACAACAAGATGAAACTGCGGAAGGGTTCTCATGATGCGACGGGATTGCGGTTTGGGATTGTCGTTGCGAAGTTCAACAAGTTCGTCACGAGTAAGCTGCTGAGTTCCTGCGTTGAAGGACTCACCAAACACGGGGTCAAGGCCGACGACATCGAGGTGGTGCGGGTGCCGGGGGCGTTTGAGCTTCCCCTGGTCGCTCGGACGATGGCACGGTCCAAGCAGTTCAATGCGGTGATTTGTCTTGGGGCGGTGATTCGCGGTGACACGCCGCATTTTGATTATATCAGCGCGGAGACCAGTCGCGGGATTGGGCAGGCGGCGCTGGATGCCGATGTGCCGATCATCTTCGGCGTCCTGACGACACACACGGTCGCGCAGGCGATTGAGCGGGCTGAATCAGCCAAATTCAATCGTGGTGGGGATGCGGCCAAGTCTGCGATTGAAATGGCGACGGTGATGCGTTTGTTGCGAGAGGGTGAGGAGCCTCTATCGAGCGTTAAAATCCCGCGAGTACGGAGCGCTAAAGTGCGGGCGCCGCGAAAGCGCAAGAAGTAGCATGGGATCACGCCATCAAGCTCGGGAACGCGCGCTCCAGATTCTGTTTCAGTACGATATCCACGGCAGGCCTGGCCTGTGGTTGGATGTGTTCTGGAAGGAGAACGAGGCGCCGGATGAGGTGAAGGTCTTTGCTGAACGACTCGTGGCTGGAGCCTTGGAGAATAAAAAAGAGCTGGATGCCCTCATTGAGAAGTACGCCACCAATTGGAAAATTAGTCGCATGCCGATTGTGGACCGCAACATCCTGAGAGCCGGCACCTATGAACTGCTGTGGATGGACGACGTGCCGGCCAAGGTGACGGTGAATGAAGCCATCGAATTGGCGAAGAGTTTCGGGGATGACGATGCATCGAAGTTCGTGAACGGCATTTTGGATAAGGTGCTGGCGACTGAGCCTCGGCTCGCAGGAAAGCGGAAAGACGCGTTAGGGGTGAGGGATAAGGAGTCAGGGGTGTGACGAGATGATCGAGCGCTATTCCCGTCCCCAGATGAAGGCCATCTGGGAATTGAAACGTAAGTACGAGATCTGGCTCGCAGTCGAGCTGGCCGCCTGCGCGGCATTCGAGCGAGCCGGACAGGTTCCGCGCGGCACTGCGGCCCGTATTGGAAAAAAGGCGACGATCGATGTGAAACGGATCGCCAGGATCGAAAAGGTGACCAAGCACGATGTGATCGCCTTTCTCGAATCGCTCGCGGAGTCGGTCGGTCCCGAGCATCGGTTTCTCCATATGGGACTGACCTCGTCTGATATCGTGGACACATCATTGGCCGTGCAGATGACGGAGGCGCTTGACCTCATTCTCAACGATCTTGACGAACTGATCGCTGTCTTGAAGCGGCAGGCACTGAAATATAGGAATCAAGTCATGGTTGGCCGCTCGCATGGCATTCATGGCGAACCGATCTCGTTTGGTTTAAAGCTGGCCATTTGGTATGAAGAAGCCGGCCGGCACCGGGAGCGGCTGATGCATGTACGGCGGGAGATCGCGGTCGGCAAGCTTTCCGGTGCAATGGGCACGTTCGCGCATCAAGGGCCTGAAATGGAAGCGTACGTCTGTGCCAAGCTGGGGCTCACACCGGACCCTGTCTCCAATCAAATCGTGCAACGTGATCGTCATGCGGCTTATGCCTCGGCATTGGCCCTATTGGCTGCCAGTATCGAAAAGTTTGCCACCGAGATTCGCCATCTGCAACGGACCGAGGTGCTCGAAGCGGAAGAATATTTTTCCGAAGGACAGAAAGGATCCTCGGCGATGCCGCACAAGCGGAACCCGATCGCCTCGGAGAACCTCTGCGGACTGGCACGTGTGGTGCGGGGCAATAGCCTCGCAGCAATGGAGAATGTCGCGCTGTGGCATGAGCGCGACATCAGCCATTCCTCCGTCGAGCGCGTGATTATGCCGGACAGCACCATCCTGATCGATTATATGCTGGCGCGGATGACCGACGTCATCAAGCATCTGGTAGTCTACCCGGCCAATATGAAACGCAACCTCAATCTTACGGGAGGGCTGGTCTACTCGCAGCGGTTGCTGCTGCGGCTCATCGAGAAGGGCGCGCAGCGTAAGGAGGCGTATGAGGCAGTCCAGCGCAATGCTATGGCTTCCTGGAAAGGGGCAGAGGAACTACAAGAATTAGTCCGGAGGGACCCCTTCGTGACGAAACATCTCACGGCAACGGAAATTCGATCGTGTTTCGATCCGAAGTATTATCTGCGCCATATCGACAAGATTTTCCGGCGGGTGTTCGGACCGGGAGGGCCTAAATCAGTGAAGGGAAGAAAACGATGACACTCTCCATCTCTATGCTCATGCGTATTCTTGTGCTGGTCATTGTCGTTCTGGTGACGGTGCCTGCCGTCGAGGCAGCCGATCGCGACAAGCTCCTGAGTGAGCCTGGCATCTATGGCACCTTTGCCGCCTTCCGTCTTGATGCGGATTGGGCGAAGCAGGATCAGCCGATGCGCATCGCGCAATTGACCGTTCTGAAGGGAGTGGTCGAGCAGCATCGAGAGAAGTTGGCGATCGATGTCTATCTTCTCCGCGGACTGTCCGATCACGCGGACCTGCTCTTTCGTATTCACGCGACCGAACTGCGCGAGACCCAACAGTTCCTCCTGGATCTTCAGGGCAGTCTCTTTGGTAAGCACCTGATCGGTAGCATGGTCTTTTCCGGCCTGACGAAGAAGGCTATCTATGTGCCGGGTATGCCGGACAATCTCAAGACAGAGCTCAAGACTCCCAGCGAGCCCGGTCTCAAGCCCTATGTGATCGTGATCCCGATCCGGAAGGATGCGGAGTGGTGGTCCCTTTCACAAGAGCAGCGCGCGGCGATGATGCAGGAACATACCGAAGCATCGTTGCCCTACCATAAGACAGTCAAGCGGAAACTATACCATTCGACCGGCCTCGACGACCTGGACTTCATTACCTATTTTGAAACGTCACGGATGGAAGACTTCCACAGTTTGATTCTGGCGCTGGAGAAGGTGAAAGAGTTCCGGCACAACAGGCGGTTTGGTCATCCGACCCTGCTGGGGACGGTCAGATCGCTGGACGAAATCATCGAAGTGTTGGCGCAGTGAACATGACTCAGGTTGAGGGTGAACTATGGTAACGGGCGCGCTCCTCTACGAAGGTAAGGCCAAGAAAGTCTTTGCAACCGACAAACCGGATCAGGTCGTCCAGTACTTCAAGGACGACGCGACGGCATTCAATGCGCAAAAGCGCGGGACCATCGTCGAGAAAGGCGTCGTCAACAATAAAGTGTCCGAACGGCTCTTTCGATTGTTGGAGCAGGCCGGTGTGCCGACGCATTTTGTCGAACGGCTGAGCGACCGGGAATTGCTCACGAAGAAGGTCACGATCGTCCCGATCGAAGTTGTGGTCCGCAATATTGTCGCAGGCAGTTTGGCGAAGCGGCTGGGATTGAAAGATGGTGATCCTATCGAGCCGGCCATCGTGGAGTGGTACTACAAGAACGATGGGTTGGGTGATCCGCTGATTGCCGATGAGCACATTCGGTTGCTCAAGCTGGCGACGCCGGAACAA
>Ga0075433_10002846_pt1 | contig 13249 bp, 9 predicted proteins | sample RhiMethybrSRZTD2_FD_75299 | JGI IMG/M metagenome (GOLD analysis project Ga0075433, IMG submission 75299) | Populus rhizosphere microbial communities from Tennessee, USA - Rhizosphere MetaG P. TD hybrid SRZTD2 | ecosystem: Host-associated > Plants > Roots > Rhizosphere > Soil | place: USA... | reverse complement strand
CCCAGGCCGGCGGCCGCGTAGAACAGCAGCTTCAGCTTGCTGAAAAACGTGTGCCGAAGCACCGCATCGTTCTGCAGATGCGGCATGAGCATTTCGTAGAGCCTCGGCACCGCGAAGTGTGCGGTGCAGGCAACCTCGCGCAGGTTGCGGAGCGTGGTGGGGAAGAGCGCCGGCGTCGGTTTGCCCTCGTCGATGTAGAACGTGCCGCCGTTGATGAGAATCAACCCGAAGTTATGGTTGCCGCCGGCGGTGTGATTCCACGGCGACCAGTCGCAGATGATCGGTGGTTCGTCGCCGAGGAACGGCATCGCCGTGCGCATCATGATCTGGTTCGAGCAGATCATGCGCTGAGTGTTGATCACGCCCTTGGGTCGCCCTGTCGATCCGGAGGTGAATAGTACCTTGGCGATCGTGTCGCCGGTGACGCGATGGTTCGCCTCGTCCACGGCGCTCGTGACCGCCGTGGCTTCGAGATCGGCGAACGACGTCGACTTCAGTGTGCGCGGCGGTGTGGAGGTGACCAGCTCGACGCCTGACGGCAGCACCTCGCTGAGCGCGCGCTCGAACGCAGCGCCGTCGGCGGCGAAGACCAGCGACGGCTGCATGCGCTCGAAAACGAGCCGGAGTGCGGCGTAGTCGCGCGCCTGAAGCGAGTACGCGGGTGCAATTGGGGCGTAGATGACGCCGACGTACATCGCGGCCAGCGCCAGCAGGCCGTGATCGATGCCGTTGCCCGACAGGATCAGCATCGGGCGTTCTTGCGACAGCCCGCGATTGAGCAGCGCTTGCGCCAGATGTCGAACCCGTGTGCGCGCATCGGCGTAGGTCACAGTGCGCCACGAGCTCGACACGTGGGGCCCGCCTTCAGTCAGAGGGGCGACGTGGGGGCCGCCTTCAGGCGGGGGCGGCACGTGGGGGCCGCCTTCAGGCGGCCCTGTGTCAATCCGCTGCGCGAGGTAGATCCGATCGGGCGCGCGTTCCGCCCACTCGTCCAGCGCATCGGTGAGACGTGTTGGATACGGCCCAAGCTCGATCGGGGACCGCATGTGCACCGTGCCATCGGGATCGGTACGGACGATGGCATCGCTGGTCCAGATCCGAACCGGACGAATGCGACGGCTGCTCGCGGCCGATGTGCTCATCTCAGGCGTGTGGCGTGGCGAGCTGCGCCGCGCTGCGGTCGAGATCCTGGAACGTGCGCCCCTCGCGCGCGAGGCGCTCGAGCAGCGGCGCGGGTCGCCACCGATCGCCGAGCTCGCGATGAAATGCGGCGACGCGCTCATGAACCTTCTTCAGCCCGACGCGATCGGCGTAGAACATCGGTCCGCCTCGCCAGGCGGGGAAGCCGTACCCGGTCAGATAAATCACGTCGATGTCTGCGGCGCGCAGCGCGTAGCCCTCTTCGAGCACGCGTCCGCCTTCGTTGATGAGCGCGTAGATCGTTCGCTCGATGATTTCGTGTGGCGCGAAGGTCCGTCGTGTGATGCCGGCCTGCGTGGTGAGCCGTTCGATCAGCGATTGCACCTCGGGATCGGGCGTTGGTTTGCGATCGTCGCTGTATTTGAACCAACCCTTCCCGGCCTTCTGCCCGAATCGCCCCATCTCACACAACGCATCCGAGACAATCGGCTTCCGCTCGCCAGGTCCGCTGAACTGGTTCAGTTCTTTCCGCACCCGCCACGCGACGTCGAGTCCGGCCATATCGTCGACCGCGAAGATCCCCATCGCCATACCGAAGTCGGTGAGTGCCCGATCCACTTGCTCGGGTGTGGCGCCGTCCTCGACGAGGAACTGCGCCTCGTACATGTAGGGGAACATCATGCGGTTGCCGACGAAGCCGGGACAGTTGCCGACGACAACGCCGACCTTGCCGAGACGCTTGGCCACAGCCATTGCCGTGGCGATCGTTTCCGACGAGGTCGCTGCGCCGCGGACGATCTCGACGAGGCGCATCACGTTGGCGGGGCTGAAGAAATGAAGGCCCAGCACAGTGGCGGGACGCTGCGCCGCCGCGGCGATCTCGTCGATGTTCAACGTCGACGTGTTGGTGGCGACGATGCAGTCCGGCTTGGCGATGCCGTTGAGGGCAGCCGCAATCTCTTTCTTCAGCGCGAGGTTCTCGAAGACCGCCTCGATGACGAGGTCGACGGTGCCGAAGCCGTCGTAGCCAATCTGCGGCTGGATGCGCGCGAGCCGCTCTTGGACCATCTCGGGCGTGAACCGGCCGCGAGCAACGGACACATCGTAGTTCTTCTTGATCGTGGCCATGCCTCCGTCGAGCGCCGGCTGCGCAGCATCGGTGAGTCGGACATTGATACCGGCGTTGGCACAGGCCATCGCGATGCCGCCGCCCATCGTCCCTGAGCCGACGATGCCCACGGACTTGACCGACGCGACCGGAGTGTCTTTGGTCACCCCCGGGACTCGCGAGGCACCGCGCTCGGCGAAGAACGCGTAGATCAGTGCCTTGGCTTGATCCGAACGGACGCATGTGAAGAAAACCTCGCGCTCTCTCTGACAGCCGTCGTCGAAGGGCAGCGTGGCGGCCGCCTCGAGCGCGTCGACGACCGCCACCGGGGCCTCGAGGTTGCGCCGGGTCTTGCGGGCCAAATCTCGACCTGCCTGCAGCATCGCGGGCAGTTGATCGCGAGGCGGCAGCTTGTCGGTCCGCTCACGCGTCTTCGGCAGCGCTCCCGCGCCGATTTGTTCGCGGGCGAATGCCATGGCGCCGGTTGCGAGGTCGCCGTCGATAATGCGGTCGATAAGCCCGGCAGCCAACGCGTCGCGCGCCTTGATCGGCTTTCCCGACACGCACATCTCGATCGCCTTCTCCATGCCGACAAGTCGAGGCAGGCGCTGCGTGCCTTCGGCGCCAGGGATGATGCCCAGGTTGACCTCGGGTTGTCCCATTTGCGCATCGGCCACGGCGACGCGGTAGTGGCCCGCCATTGCCAGCTCGAGACCACCGCCGAGCGCCGTACCGTGCATCGCCATGACGAAGGGCTTCGGCAGATCCTCGAGGCGCTTCAGGATGTCGTGCATCTCCGGAAGCCCGGTCTCGCTGCCCCACGCCAGCTGTTCGAGGCCTTTGATGTCGGCACCGGCGACGAATGTCCGCCCGGCGCCGATCAACACGGCGGCGCGAATGGACGGATTCCGGCCAACGTCATCGATTGCTGCTGACAGGCCCTCGACCACCTCGGTGCCGAGCGCGTTGACGGGGGGATTGTTGATGGTGATGAGGGCGACCTGGTCGTGCATCGCGACAGAGATAGTTGGGTTCTGAGCCACGAACCCAATCATATAAGTGGAAAAGTGGAAAAGTGGAAGGTCTTCCGGTAGCCTTCAGATATGGCTCGCGTCGCCCTTCTTGGCGCGCTCGTCCTGACGGCCTCGATGGTTGTCGCGGCGCAGCGCCGCGATGTGTTCATCACGTCCAGAGATGATGCGGCGATCCGGTATTCGGCGGGAGAAACATCCGACGCCGTGACGGCCCTGAATCGGCGGCTCGACGACGGGTCGGCCTCGTTGACATTCGAAGAGTCGACCGGATATCTGCGGCCGATCCTGAAAGCGTTGAACGTGCCGGCCGAGTCGCAGATGCTGGTGTTTTCGCAAACCAGTTTTCAGGCGCCGCTGATCAACATGCACAACCCACGTGCTGTGTACTTCAGCGACACGGCGGCGGTGGGGTGGGTGAGAGGGGGCGCGGTGCTCGAGGTCGCGACCCAGGACCCGAAGCAGGGCGTGCTCTTCTACTCCATCGACCAGAAGTCGTCGCCGGCGCCCCGTCTCAAACGGAACGATGAATGCCTTGCGTGCCACCTTTCATGGGAAACGCTGGGCGTGCCGGGACTGCTCGTGCAGAGCGTGTATCCGCTTCCCGACGAATTGTCGTATGCCAATGGCTTTACCACCGTCCACGGCAGCCCGCTCGAACAGCGCTGGGGCGGCTGGTTCGTGACTGGCGATCACGGCGGTGCCAAGCACATGGGGAACATCCCCGTGATGCCGGCCGATAAAGGCAAATCGAAGATCGCGAACCCGACCAGAGTGCTGTCATCGGTCGAAGGGCAATTCGATCTCACGGGATATCTCACGGCGTACAGTGATGTGGTGCCGCAACTGGTGATCGCGCATCAAGCGAACATGACCAACCTGATCACTCGAACGGGCTGGGAAGCACGGCTCGCCGACGACCGGCCGAGCGCCGACGCGGCCTCGCGAGTCACCGAAGCCGCTCGCGATCTCGTCGATTACATGCTATTCATCGACGAGGCACCGCTGGTCGGACCGGTTAAAGGCGGGGCGGGATACGAAGCGGTCTTCGCTGGATCGGGGCCGAAGGACACGAAGGGACGTTCGCTGCGCGAACTCGATCTGCGTCGCCGATTGTTGCGATATCCGTGCAGCTACATGATCTACACGCCGGCCTTCGACGGCATGCCCGCGCGCGCGCGGGACGCCGTCTATGCGCGGCTGTGGGAGGTGCTCTCCGGCCGCGAGAAAGCCCCTCGCTACAAGACCCTCACGCTCGCCGATCGTCAGGCCATCGTCGAGATTCTGCGTGAGACCAAGCCGGGCCTGCCCACCTTCTTTCAACCGGTGACCTCCTGACAGGAGCGGCCGACTCACAGATGCGCGTCTTCGTTTTCAGCTTTATAGCGCTCGCTCTAGGTGCAGTGCTCGTGGCGGTGTCGGCGCAAACCGTCGCGTCGCCGCATGCCTGGCTGGCTCCATTGCGTGAGGACTCGAGCCGCCTGATCAAAGCGGCCACAGAAGACGACTTTGCCTGGCGCCGTCTGGCGGAGCTCACCGACACACACGGCGCGCGCCTCTCCGGATCGGAGAATCTCGGGCGTGCCATCGACTGGGCCGTGCGGACGATGAAGGCCGATGGTCTGGAGAACGTCCGCACCGAGCGCGTGATGGTGCCGCGATGGGTTCGCGGCCGCGAAAGCGCAGAGATCGTCGACCCGCCTCGAAGCACCGTGACGATCGTCGGGCTCGGCGGCAGCGTCGGAACATCGCCGGCAGGTCTCGAAGCAGAAGTGCTGGTCGTGACGAGCTTCGACGATCTGCGAGGCAAAGCCGTCGACGCGCGTGGGCGCATCGTCCTCTTCAACGTGCCGTTCTCGGGGTACTCCGAGACGGTCACGTATCGAACGGACGGCGCGCGCGCGGCGGCTCAGCACGGAGCTGTAGCGGCGCTCGTGCGCTCGGTCGGTCCGATTGGCCTGCGAACAACGCATACGGGCAGCGTGCAGTACACGCTTGGGCAAGCGCCCATTCCAGCGGCCGCCATCTCCGCGGAAGACGCCAATCGCATCGCCAGGCTCAGTGCGCGGGGCCGCTTCATCCGCATGCGTCTCCTGATGGAAGCGCGCATGGAGCCCGACGTCGAATCGGCCAATGTGATCGGCGAGCTCCGCGGTCGCGAGAGGCCCGAGGAGATCGTACTCGTGGGCGGGCATCTCGATTCGTGGGACGTCGGCGCCGGCGCGTCCGACGACGGGGTCGGCTGCATCGCCACCTGGGAAGCGCTGCGGTTGATGAAGAAGCTCGGGCTGCGACCTCGACGGACGGTGCGCGTGGTGCTGTGGACCAACGAAGAGAACGGATTGCGCGGCGCCGCTGCGTATGCGGAGCAGCACGCAGCGGAAGCGGCTAATCACGTCCTCGCACTCGAAGCCGATTCGGGCGTATTCACGCCCGCGGTGCTCGGCTTCTCTGGAAGCGCCGCCGCGCGCGCGATGATGTCGCAAGTCGTCTCGCTACTCGCGCCGCTGGAGTTCCCGGAAGTGACGTCTGGCGGAGGCGGAGCCGACATCGGCCCGATCGCGCAGGCCGGCAACGTTCCGACGATGGCCTACCTCGGTGACGCGGCACGGTACTTCGTGATCCATCACTCCGCGGCCGATACGGTGGAACGAATCACTCCGGAAGAAGTCTCCCGCGCTGCGGCGGCGATCGCTGTCGTGTCGTACGCGGTCGCGGAGATGCCTGAGCGATTACCGCGTTGATTGATGGGCCGCCTGAAGGCGGCCCCCACGAGTACGTATGGAGCGCCTGAGGCGGCCCCCACGAGTACGTATGGAGCGCCTGAGGCGGCCCCCACGAGTACGTAGGAGCGCCTGAGGCGGCCCCCACGAGTACGTAGGGGCCGCCTTCAGGCGGCCCTCTATCGAATCTCTGTAATCGCTGCGTGCAGCACGCGCGACTGGCGCGGGGCGTGCTGCCATTGCACGAGGATCGGGCTTTGATACGTGCCCTCGACGATGCCCGAGGCGTTGTCGACGTTGGCCGAGATGAGCAGGCTGACCGAGCGACCCGTACGGAAGAAGCGTGCGGCCGGTACCGCCAGCGTGCGCGCCATGAGCTTTTCCAGCATCGAGCCGCGCAGCCCCAACGTGTCGAGACTCTGGTTGAGCACGCGGACGAAATCGTACTTGGCGTAGCCGAGTGTCTTTGCCGGTACGGCGAACGGGTTGGCCAGCGCGTGGCGCGATTTCTCGGCGACGAAGCGCAGCGGGTTGCGTATTACTTCGTGCAGATCGTGGCGCATCAGCAGCGTTTCGTATTCGTTGATCGTGAGCGCGGAATGACGTTCGGTCGGATCGAGCGACAGCCGCAGCCGGCCCTTCCGCACGCCGGTGTGCTTCACGAATTCCGCCAGCTGTTCGTAGACACCGAGCCGCGGGTCTTTCAAATTCACCGAGTCGATCGGGTGCTCGGATACCGGCACTTCGATGCGCGTCGAGCCGACGAGCCGCTCGCGTGTGAACGCGATCAGGCGCGTGAGGCGGCGCCGCGGACGTCCATCGTTGATGCCGTCGAGATCGACGAAGCACACCGTTTCGTCGGGCCGATTGGGATGCGTGACACAGGTGCGCAGCCCGCTGGCGATGAACGCCAGATGCGAGTCGGCGTTGCGCGGCTCGATGGCCCGCTGCGTCGAATCAAGATCGCGGCGGCGCTCGAGCCGGTCGTGTTGATACCCGGCGCCCTCAGGGAAGATGGTGCGAAACGCGTCGACGTAGGTCGGAATGCGCTGCGCCTGCAGCCGCGCCGCCAGGCTGCGATCGAGGAAGCCGGCGGTCGTGTGGAACGACCAGTACAGGCACTGGGGAAACGCCCCAATTGCCTTGTGTTCCTCTGCAAAATGAGATCTGAGATTGACGACGTCGAAACGCGCCTTGGGGGCTAGCTCGAGGGTCAGATCGAGCGGTTTGGCCGGCATCAAAGGTCGAAACCGTTAGTACTTTAGCACAGGTGGCTGCGTCCGGATGGGCCGCGACGTTGAGCGGCCTGCGCGATCCGGCATACGATGACGCGACAGCGCGCGACGTTGCGCGCGCGAAGGAGACGGCGGAATGCGTGGGAACGCTCAAGTGATTGCTCAACTCAATGTCGCCCTCAAAGAGGAGCTGACGGCGATCAACCAGTACTTCCTGCACGCCGAGATGTGTCACAACTGGGGCTACCACCTGCTCGGTGACTACATCAGGAAACAATCGATTGACGAGATGAAGCATGCCGAGGAGCTGATCGAACGGCTCCTGTTTCTCGATGCCACACCGTCCATGGAACTGATGGAGCTGAGCGTCGGGCAGAACGTCAAGGCGCAACTCGAAGCGGATTTGAAGCTCGAAGTGAACGCCGTCGGCATGTACAACAAGGCCATCCAGATCTCGCGCGACGCCGGCGACGATGCCTCACGCGATCTCTTCTCGAAGCTGCTGAAAGACGAAGAGGAGCACGTCGACTGGCTCGAGTCGCAGCTCCATCAGATTCAGGAGATGGGCTACGAGCGCTATCTCTCGAATCAGACCGCGGGTCCCAAGGACTAGTCAGTGAGCCGTCCGACGGCCTAGGCGTCGCGAGCTGCCGATGCGGCGGTGGCATGTCCTCCTCTCGACATCGGCAGCGAGCCTCGCCCTTGCCGTAATCGTCCTGCACGGAGTCGCCGCACCGCTCTTGCCGTCGCACGTGAACGTGCGCTGGAGGGAAGCGACGACCGCCGCGCAGCGAGCGGCGGCTGAACAGGAACTGGCCCTCGAGTCTGGCGAAGCCACGGATCAACGGACGTGGCGGTATGTCGTGCGCAATCGCACGCGCGGCAACCTCGCCCGCATCGTCAGCCACCGGCTGATCGAAGACACGTATCACATCGATCCGAACACCTTCACGCTTGCCATCGACCCATCCGATGCGCCGCCGTGGGTGCAGTCGGTGGCACGAAGCTCTGTCTTTCAGCAGGGCGAGACGTGGCTGCCGACCATCCTGATCGTCGTGGTCTTCGTGCTGCTCGCCGGCCTGTGGCCCCTCGAACGACGAATCGCTAGCGTGGCCTCGTCGACTGCGGTTCGGAGATGGCACGTCGAACGCGCCCGACTGCGAACGGCGCACGGTCGCACGGTCTACGCGCTAGCGCTGCTCGCGCTCGCATCGCTGCCGCTTCGGCTGAGTCTGGTCTTTTCCGGCGGTCAGTTCTATTGGGGCGACGAGAGCCGCTACAACCAAACGCGCAGACTGGCCGCGGTGCTCGTTGAGGGACGATTCGACAGCCTCACACAGCGCCTCAGTCAAACGGATCATCCGTTGTTCCGTCTGATTGCGCTTCCGCCAGCGATCATCGAAGCATTGACGGGCGACAATCCAAAGATCCCCGGCGCCTACTTCGCCCTGTTCTCGGCGTTCAACGTCGCCTTGATTGGTCTCATCGCGATGCGGCTGGGCGCCGTTCCTGCCGAGGCGCTCGCAGCCGCATTCGTCCTGGCCGTGTCTGCGTCGTTCTTCTACTTTGCGCGCCATCTTCTGCCGTACGACGCCGCGATGACGCTGGGCTTGTCCGCGCTCTATCTCGGCGCCGGCTCCGAGTCGCGACCGCAACGATCGTTGCTGTGCGGTGTGATTGCAGGCTGCGCCTTTCTGACTTATCTCGGATACTGGACGCTGGCTGCTGCCGTGCTCGTCATTCACGTGCTGCTGGGTGCGAGCGTGACCGACATCACACGCAGGGCGGTCTTCGCCGGCATTGGGCTCGCGATGGCGATCGGCGTGCTCGTCGGAGTCAGCGCGCTAGGCGGAAAGAATCTTCCGCAGGCGCTGCTCGGGTTTTCGAGCGAGGTCAATCAGGGAACGTTCAGCGAAGGCTGGCGGCTGCCGTGGGCTTACCTGTGGCACGCGGAGCACGGACTCCTGCTGCTCTGGCTCGGCGCCGCGGCATGGGGACTCGCGACGCTGCGGACAGGGATGCTATCCCGAACCATGATCGCCGGTCTGCTCGGCGTCGCGGTCGTCTATGGGGCGCTCGTCCTCTTCTCCGTCGGGTTGTCCCGGTTCGTCGTCTATGGGCGGCTGGCTCGCCAGTTGGTGCCGTTCTTCTGTCTTATCAGCGCCGCCGCATTTCAGACGTGGCGTCGATCGTTGACCGAGCGGATGCGCGTCATCTCCACCGCAGCGATGGCGCTGTTGCTGCTCGCGCAAGCGACGGTCAATTTCAGCACGCCCTTGCGTCAGGTGTTTCCTGCCGACTTCACAGCGCGCTCGTCAACGGTCGATCGGTCGATCACGGGTGGCGCGCAGGTGATCGCCGTCAACGCCGAGCACCTCTATCCCGGTCCGAAACACGTGGTGCTGCCGTCGCAGTACGAGGTGCTGCGACAGGCCCCGCACCCGTTGCAGTTCATCCCGTATCAATACGAGGGATACACACCTGCGCAGCGAGACGCGCTGCGATCGACAGACATCAGCATGAAACTGCTTCTCGTCCACGAGAGGTGAGCCGCGCGGTATCTCGATCCCGACGCGTCACCGCGTATCGCTCATCGAAAGCAGGGCAGTGCACTGTCACCGTAGGTACCCGTCGGCCGCCGACGCGTGTCGACGAGCAGCATCCCGTTGCTCCCTTCGACCTCGCGGTAGTTCGCAGCGATGTAGTCATGCACCCTCGGGTAGGCCTCGAGATCCTCGAGAACGCGGTCGGGCGTGACGGACACCGCGAACGGGACCGACTGACGCCGAAGCAGTGCCAGCGAGCGTTGCTCGGACGCTGGATCTGCCCCCCATCGCGAGTGCCAGTACAGATGGCCGCCTGCTACGGGGCGTTCGGCGTAGTAGCTGATATCGAACGGCGTGAGACCGGTGATCAGGATGTGGTCGCCTGGCGATGTGCATGCTCGAAGGTGGAGATACCGCGGTTCGTGCGTGGCCGGCGGTGAGCTGACCAATGCGACGCCGGCATCCTTCAACCTCGCGGGGAGACCGGACGGGTTGAACATCGGCGTGAGCCTTGCCCACACGCCGGCGGCATAGGTGGTCAACAGCAACAAGACAAGCGCCGTGACGCGCCGCGCGTAGCCGAGCCTCGCGCCCAGCGCTCCTCGGGTGCCCTCGGGGTGCGCGGCCAGGAAGCGCGCGCCGATCGCCATCGTCAGCGGCGCGACGATGACGAAGTACGAGCGTTCACGAAGCAAGGCGTAGTCGATGACGATGAGGAACGCCGATACGAGAATCATCCTCCACGAGTCGGCCGACACCGTGCCGGCACGCGCCACACCGCCCACCGCGTCGACGGCAGCCCACACGAGGATCATCAAGGGCACCAGCAATGTCACCTGCTCCAGCCACAGCAAGATGTCATCGCGGGAAGGTAGGCGTGCGCGGAGCTCGGTTAGACGCTCCCAGACGAACCCGTTTCCATCGAGGATGTACGGATCGAGCGACAGCAGCTTCACGTCGTAGAGATTGTTTACGGCGTACTGGAGTCTGCCCACGCTGTCGCGCTCGTCGAGTCGGCGCAGCCCCAGTTGTTGCTCGATGTCGTGCTGCCGCTGTTCCGAGATGTCCGGCTGCCAGAAGAACCCGATGACGGCGGGCTGCGGCGTCGGTGGAGCGGCCGGCTTGACCACGCGCAGCGGGTTGAGCATCTGCATCGATAGGAAGACTGAGCTCGTCCCCTCATATTTCGCCGCCCGCAACCGCGTGTATTCAGCTAAACCCTCGGTGCGAGCCACGGCCACTGCCCACGGCGCGACGCAGACGAGGGCCACGGCCGCGCACGCCATCGCCTCTCTTCCCGATCGGCCGAAGCCGTTCGCCGGCCCGCGACTCCACCAGCCCACGGCAAGAGCGAGTATCGAGATCCATCCGACATACAGAACGTAGTCGTGCCTGAACAGGAAGGCCAGCGCGGTTGCCGCTCCAAGGGCCGCGCCCGAGACGACACGTGGCCGCTCGATATGGTTCCACGCCAGCCAGACCGCCGCGGGAAAAACGAACAGCTTCGAGTAGTGGTACGTCGGCGTTGTTGCCAGGATGAGCCAGACCATCGGCATCACCGCCAACGACGCGCCGATGGAGCGTGACAGTCGTACTCCGAGATCGAACGAAAGAGTGACGCCGGCGACGATGAACACCCAATGGAGGAGGAACTCACCGATCAATCGGTAGCCGACGAGCAGCTGCGCGCCTGCCGACAGGTACGCGGAGAGGGGAGCGCCCCATTCGAAGAAGTCGCGGTATGGACGGTCGCCCGAGAGGAGGGACGTCGCCTCCCACAGGAACACGAAGTTCGAATCGTAGATCTGGCTGCTGGCGTTGATGAGCAGCACGAACGCCGTCATCGTTGCGACAAGGACGAGGGCGCGTCGGAACGAGAGAATGTCCGGGGTCACGGACGCCTAGGGCTTCGCGTCTTTCTGATGTTCTGCGTTGCGGAAGGCCAGGCTGCGCGCCGGCAGCTGCCAGGCCGTGCGGATCGTTTTCGCGAGCTCGGGGTCGGTGCCCGAGATCGCATCGGCCAGCGCCGAGATCTTCTGATCGATCCGTTTGAATCGGGCCTCGTAGCGCTCGAGCTCGTGCTTCTGCTGCATCTCGCGGCGCAGCAGGCCGACCTTCTCGATCACCTCGGCGACGAGCGCGGCGATCTCAGGTTCCATAGTCGATCTCCATCAGCCGCACGCCCGGCTGCACGAGCTCGCCCGGGCGGCACGAGACCGCGGTGACGCGGCCCGCGCGCGGCGCTTTGATCGGCAGTTCCATCTTCATCGCTTCCAGCGTGATGAGCAAACCGTCGCGTGTGACCTCCTGGCCAGGGCTCACGTGAATGGTGACAACGGTTGCAGGCATCGGCGCCATCAGCGCCGCCTCTTCGTCTCCGGCCGCGCGCCGCACGGCGGTGCCGCCGGCCGGCACGACGAAGACGCGCCCGTCGAGAAAGACCCACGTGTCGCTGGCCGCCGCGGCGTAGGCGATGCGTGCGCGTCCGTTGTCGATCAGCTGATATCGACCTGCGCCGAGCGCGACGACGTCGAGCGACTGTTCGCTGCCGGGCCTAGACACGCGTGCCCCGCAATGAGGTCCACGGATCGAGATCGGCACGCGCGCTGCCCGGTCCGCTGATGGGGGCAGAGGTGCGCGATGATCGTGCTGCGGCGGCGACCGCTAGTACTTCGGCCGGCGGCTCGGTCGACAGTCGCTCCGCCAGCGCCACGGCTTCGGTATCAAGGAATCGGGTGTCGATCGAACCCTCGATGAACCGTGGATGTTCGAGCACCTCGACGAGCATCGGAATGTTGGTCTTGATGCCGAGGATCGGAAAGTTGCGCAACGCCGCGACTGCGCGCGCCCTGGCGACGTCGCGTGTCTCGCCCCACGCGATCAGCTTGGCGAGCAGCGGATCGTAATGCACGCCGACCTCGGATCCTTCAATCACACCCGAGTCGATGCGTACGCCCGGCATCGAGGGCTGGCGATACAGGAGCAGTGGACCGGCTTGCGGCAGGTGCGAGATGGGATCTTCGGCGTAGACCCGTGCCTCGATCGCATGGCCGCGCTGACTCAGATCGCTCTGCGACCAGGCGAGCGGTTTGCCGGCCGCGACGGTAATCTGCGCGCGCACGAGATCGCGGCCGACCACCAGCTCGGTCACCGGATGCTCGACTTGCAGGCGCGTGTTCATCTCGAGAAAGTAGAACCGCGCGGAAGTGCCGGTGCCTTCGAGCAGGAACTCGATGGTGCCGGCGTTGCGATAGCCCGTGGCGCGCGCCACCGCCACCGCTGCGGCGCCCATGTGCTCGCGCAGCGATGGCGTGAGCGCGATCGAGGGCGTTTCCTCGATGACCTTCTGATGGCGGCGCTGAATCGAGCATTCACGTTCGAACAGGTGCACGACGTGGCCGTGGTGATCGGCGATGACCTGAAACTCGACGTGACGCGGCGCTTCGATCAGCCGCTCGACGTAGAG
>Ga0075433_10002842_pt1 | contig 13258 bp, 24 predicted proteins | sample RhiMethybrSRZTD2_FD_75299 | JGI IMG/M metagenome (GOLD analysis project Ga0075433, IMG submission 75299) | Populus rhizosphere microbial communities from Tennessee, USA - Rhizosphere MetaG P. TD hybrid SRZTD2 | ecosystem: Host-associated > Plants > Roots > Rhizosphere > Soil | place: USA... | reverse complement strand
AGGGCGGCGCGACCAGTACCGTGACATACCGAACAGGATGGCGAACCGCCCATCGCAGCATTGACGAGATTGAGCCCACTACCTCCACAACGCTCGCACTTGGCAACGTACTCGGCGAGGGCGGCGCGGGCGATGGCTGCACAATCCTCGAAGTCGCCGTACCCCTTGCTCATGTTGGCTATCCGTTCCAGCGCCGCCGTCAGCCGCACTCTCTCGTCTTCCTTGTACTGCGCTTCCTTGCGCCAGTCCTCTATCTCAGCCCGCAGCCGCTCGTTCTCGACCGAGGCTTCTTCGTACGCCTTCTCAAGAGCCACATCGTGTGCCCGCAGCCGCTCGATTTCGCACGCAGCGCAGTTGGAGTTCGGCTGGCCCCGGTGGTGGTAGCAGAACGATGCGTGCTGGAACTTGCTCATGATTCCTCCTCGGCGAGGGCGTCGGCAATCTCCTGCTCGGCCATCGGCACGATGTCGAACGCCCACGGCTCGGTGACACCGGGCTGTACCTGCGCAAGGCGATCGCCAGCTCGGTCGAGCGCCTTCTCGAGCCCGGCGACGCGGCCCCGCAGCCGCTCGACCTCGGCCTCGTCATCCTGCATCGGGTTGAGCCGAGCCTCATGCAGGTCGTGAGTCAGCCGCTCGACCTCGGCCTCGGCCTCGTCGTAGAGGTCGTTGAACTCGTCGCGCTCTTTCCGCAGCCGCTCGACCTCTTCCAGCGCGTCGGTCAGTTCCTTCGTCAGCACCTGCTTGACCCGCTCGACCTCCTGCTCGGAGACGATGAGTCGTCCGTGTAGGTCGTCTGCCGTGTCTTGCAGCCGCTCGACCTCGGACACGGGCGCATGGATGGAGCACTTGACGCATAGGTCGTGCTCCCTCGTCGTTGCCTTCAGCCGCTCGTTTTCGGCCCGCAGATTCCCAATCTCAGCCTCTGACTCTTCAAATGCCTCATACCAATCCATTACAAATCCTCCTCCTCAAGAAGGAAATCCCCAATGTCGTCATGGTGGCCTATCATTTTATAGATACGCTCAGAAACGTCCTTCCATATCCCTTGGCCGTTGGCCCATTCCTTTCGCTTCCCATACCATTCGTCCCGCTCAATCTCGAGCAGACGCCGCAGCGTAGGGCAGTAGTTCATAAATCTCTTTCCGTCGCTAGACATATGTCCTCCGCTAGCTCGTAAGGGATAAAACTCCTAGCGTCCTTCGTACGCCCCTGAGTACCCGTCTTAGCGCCTCGAGGCGCGGCCGCGTGGTCTTTGGCTCCATTTTTACAACCTGGCCGAAGCTCCAGGGAAGGTGGAAAACCCCCCCAGAGATCAGTGGGCTTGGCTCGCTCATCTCCGTATTGGCAATACCATACTGTACGCCTGTCGTGCTGGTCCATGAGATGAAGCTTCCTAAGAAGTCCTCGTGGATTTTCCACAATGTAGAACTTAGGTTGGAGGAAGTCGATGATAAGATTAGTTCTCTTAACAAGCTCCATCCGATTTCTTGCCGCTGCCGTCTTAGGGACATAAGCTCTACGTCCACCGGTCCAATGTGTACTGATGCTTGCGACGGAGAAGCAGCTACAATCGGGACTCGCAAGAAGGACGTCAGGGCGCATGAGCGGATCAAGGTCTTCCTCCGTAAGGTCAAGTATGTCGGACACTAGGTCTATGCCCGGGCGTTTTACAATGTCCGTGGCCCACACCTGGTGCCCGCGGGCACGGAACGGAATAGTCCACGTCCCGTGCCCCGCGAACAGGTTTACTACTTTCACGACCCGAGGTACCAACCCAGTGCAAGGCCAAGAAGGCCATAGCCGATAAGTTGGTGCCTGTTCTCGTACATGAGTCGCTTGATAATCTCTTTCATCGCTTGCGTCCAACCCACAAGAACCATGAGCCGATGCTAAGCAGCACTAGCGCGATAGCAACGATGGGAATGATATCCTCAACGCCTGTAAACGCTAGCCTATCGGGTGGACTCGATGGGGCCTCGCTTGGCGTCCTCGAGCCTTCGTCCGAGTTCCCCACGTGCGTCGTCGGTGGCGTGTGGCTGTTCGTGGGTGTGGGGACCACTACAGACGTGGTAGTGGCTGGTGCCGTCGTTGTGCTCGTGACGGGTGGAGGTTCGGACGTGGTAGTGACCGGTGGCGGTGGTTCCGTCACTGAGGTCGTCGTAGGTGGTGTGGTGACCGTCGAGGTCGTTGCACTCGTCGTAGGTAGACAATGGTCTTCGTTCACTCCTCCCTCGTTGGGGCCGTGTTCCTCGCAATCTTGGCCATGTTCCGGCTGTGGATCTGGTTTGCATTCCTGGCCGCTGTTACCATGCTGGCATTCGCCTTGGCCAGGAGGTCCTCCTGACGGCGAATCACCATACGCAGGGACGTACGCCAACATCCATAGGGTTGCAGCAAGCATCCCTCCAATCAGTAGCTTACGCATTCCTTTCCTATCTCTCCCGACCTCTGTACTTCTAGGATTGGGGCGGGGGAGCGGGGCCATAAACTGCGCCCCGATATGCTCCCCCACGGACTTCGGCCCCAATTACTCAGCGACGATAATGTCGATATACGCTGAGCCCTGCGTTGCGACAAAGCGGATACCCTGCGGCTCGTCACTGGTCTCCAGGAACTCCTGGAGCGCCACTAGGAAGTCGTCCCGGCTGTACCCCTTGGTAACAGAAACCAGGATCGGCTCCTCTGCGTCAGCCAGAGTCCCCTTCACAAGGAACCGCGGCTTCTTCTCGCCCTTGAACGAGTTCTCGTCGTCATCAAGGACTTCCGTCACGTACAGCGTCTCGCCGAGCTTCTTCATGTCCGTCATGGACGTGTACTCACCGCTTGGACGCGGACGTGCGGGTGGTGGTGTGAATCCCGCCAATCTACTTCACCCCCTCTACGGTGGTCTTGGTTGACGTCGGAATGGCGTTGCGACCATAGCGATAGTTGCTCATCTCACTAATGGTCTCGGACAAGGCCTCCTCGTACTCAGCCTGAGTCAGCTTGTACGTGGTGGTCACCGTGATAGTCACGGGGCGCGGTGTTGCGGGCCTCCTCTTCTTTGCCACCTTCGGTGCTGCCGTGGCGGCGGCCCTCTTCACGGCTCTTGTTGCCACTACTTCACCTCCTCTAGGTGCTTATACATCTCGATGCACTGGAGCCAAAGGCTCTCTGGCACTTCTCGATAATCCTCTAAGTAATTACCATTAGGCCTAGCAATAACGATCCTATTGCCTTGCGGGGCAGCGTTCCCCATCTCTTCCCACGCAAGACGATACGCCCTCAATTGGATCAGGTCTGAAAGGTAGGCAGGTCCTTTTCCAGCCTTCGTAAAACCTACCATAGGTTTGTGAGTCTTCAGATCCACAACCTCGGTCGCAGAGACTAAATCCGCCGTCCCCGCGTAGCCATGCTTTAGTGAGAAGACTGGTTGTTCGGCCTTCCACTTGGTCCCCTTTCCCTTCTCTTCCCACCATCTCAGAACAGCTCGCCCGTATGACGTAGAAGAGTCACGCTCTTCACGTCGCGCGACCTCAGCGGCATCTCCGTCCTTGCCAGTCGCCAGCAGCTCCAACACATCATGTGCTGCGAATCCGCGATTCCTTGACACATCGAGCTGTTGATTCGGATTGAGGCCTTGTTCAGACAGTCGCTTCTCAAGCACATCGGCTGAGGCCGGGAGCGCCTTTCCTTTGAACTCATCCAAGACGCCCTGGATGCCCATTCTGTACCCATACCATGCTCCTGCACTAAAGGGCTTAGGGATGGTAGCGCTAATGATAGTGGTTACGGAGGCAAGCTCGAAGCCGTAGGGGGTGGCCGTGAGCTTACCTCCGGGTCCGTTGCGCATCATCCGGAACTGATAGCCCGGGTTGTCTCCTGCGATGCGTGCCAAGTTGCCTCCTAGTAGACGTTGATTCAGTCTACCCTATCGTCAGGGCCTTCGGCATCTAGCTGGAAGCGGATGTACTCGATTGCCTCGTCGAGAGTTTCCTTTGCCCACGTAGTCGAACGACCAAATTGCTGAGCTGCTTCCTTGAGCGTGTAGCCCGGACTAAGACCTCTCCCCCCTGGCCTTCGCTCGTGGGTTGGGTCCGTAAGAAACATAAGCTCGAAGACAGTCTTATGGGGTTCCGACATGCCCTCCACGATGGCCCTGATTCGCCCCACTTGCTCCGCTTGCGCAATTGCATCTACAACCACGTCCTCCATTAGGGGTTCCCACTGCTGCCAAGGCTGAGGGTGCAGATCACCTAGGCTATGCCCATCGGCGCTCTCCCCCATCTCGGTGTTCCATCGAGCCTTCTTCTCGTCCTGGGCCTGGATGCTGTCCAGGTGGGGCCTAGGCAGCTTCCCCTGGCCCTTCACGTTGTGGCCGTGCATAGTGCTTCCCATTCGCTCGAGCACCGTCATCCTCGCATTCATAGCGTTCGTTACCGCCGGATAGGCGTACGTGCTCAAGGTATATCCCTTTGACTCATCGAACTTCCGACAGGCGTCAAAGAACCCTTCCCAAGCATAGCTCTCTAGCTCGGCCTGTAGATCCGCCCCACTATACCAAGGAAGACTATGCTTACGGACATAGGCATAAAGCAATTGATACATAAGGCCTTTATGGTCTAAGGCCATATCCCAAGCCTCTTGCCAAGTCCTTTGGCTAGAGCCTCTATCATTAGTATTAGCATAAGGCATAAGCAATCCCCATTCCCTTAGGCCTAAGGCCTAAGTCTAAGTATAAAAAAAACATTAACATAGGCCTAAGCCTACTGAAACCAACTAGGCTCTTCCAATTCCCCTTGGTATAGACGCCTAATCCTAGCCAATACCTCTTCCCATTCCTTTACTAAAGGATGGTTCTGAGGCTTATCCTTAGTCTCAAACAAAAGAATTAGTTCTCTATCCCTTAGGCGTTTAAGCGTAGGACACGTCATCTCATCGCCCGCCCCGATTCTGCATCAAAGGCAGAGTCCAAGAGGATTAGATTCGGACCCCCAAGGGTCCTGGCCTTGTTCAAGACTCGATCCCAAGCACCACCGTCATCTAATAGTTCCCTAGCGTCAGTCTTATTCGACGTGCCTTCGGTAAAAAGCTTAAGTTCTAGCTCCATTAGTCTCTTCAAGGTCGGACATATCACGACGACTCCTTCCGTAGAAATACTTTGCTTCTGAGGGATAATCCTTCTCCCATCGTAATGACTGTTGCCTAAGCCCTAGGAGTTTGCCTAGGATATCTTCCCATTCATCTACTGAAATCTCACGATTATAATATGCTTTCTCTTCCATTTGCTGTAAGGCCTTAATCGTAGGACAAGGCATTAGTCCTCCTCCTTAGGATCAGCAAGAGGCCCATTGTAAAAGGCCCTAATCTTTGTCAGGGCCTTTCCCCATAGTTCAAGCTTAGGGTCACCATAATCTGAATACTTAGTCTCAGACAAGAGCCTCAGTTCTAAATCCATTAATTGCCTTAGCGTAGGGCATTTAACCCATTCCATTGCCCTTCCCCTTTCACACCCGATCACGTAAATGATCTTTGTGCGCGACGATTCGGTAGACTGTGGTCAGGAGGTGTTGTATGCCCGAAATCCGGACATTCCCCTGTAAGCACTGCGGCAAGGAGATTCAGAGTTCGAACCCTCGCAAGATGTTCTGTAACAAGCAATGCAGCGATAACTCCCGCAATCTACCACTCCCAAGACCTGGTGATGGCGGAGAGGTTGTGCTCCGACATTTCTCTAAGTTCCCCCAAGAGATTCGGAACCAGATTCTGTTGGGCGAGACTGATGAGAAGATAGGGATCTATGATATTGAAGCGACTCACCTTGAGGCTAATGTTGGACGCATTCTCTGTGCCGTAGTAAAAACTGTAGGAGTTCCAGGTCACAAGATCTTTACGGCCCATGAACGAAAGTACAAACGCCCTGATAACTTCGACGACTCCGCTCTCGCTGCCGATATCCGGGATTACCTTGAGACGTTTGATATAATCGTTGGGCATAACTCGAAGATGTTCGATACCAAATTCATTAACGCCCGCAATCTCAAGGCTGGTCAACGGACTAAGAAGCCTCAGTACCAGGTTGATACCTTTTGGTCCTGGAAGAGTAAAGCCCGCGCCTGGGGCTCTCTCTCTGCTATTCAGCAGTTTCTGGCCACTCCTACCGAAAAGACCAGTATTTCCTGGGGCTCCTGGATGAATGCTCTTGGGTGGGACAAAGATCTCCGTGTGAAGGCTATGGATGAAATCGTTGAACATTGCATCCTTGATGTCAATGCGCTTGAGGAGGTTTACGTAGCGCTCGTGAAGGCTGACGTAATTCGTTCTCTCAGGCATGATGGGGGTGTTCTCTAATGGCATCTCGTACCTCCTGGAAATCCGCTAGCATCAAACTCCAATGCGGATGCACCTTCTCCATTCCCGTAGTCTCTTACTTCGATTACGAGATTGGAGAGGATGTGGAGTGCTCCACTCATGGGAGCACCCCAATCCTCCGCGTCTCACGACTAGGCACGTCTTGAGTTCAGATATTCCTTAGCCGCTTGGTACGTATGCTCGTTGGTACTCTTATTTTCCCTGTAACAAGCGATATTCCTTACGTACCGCTTGAATCGCTTGACTCCTCCTGGGCTTTTGGGTCTGTCTCAGTAGCCTCACAGAACCCCATCTCGAGGTGAGTCTGCCAGCATTCGTAAGGACCATGATCCGCCTCTTGCCGTAGTTCTGCCTCGTCCTCATCGAACTCGAGCATGTGGTACTCCTTGTTGCACCGTGGGCACACGAGGTTACCGTTGGCTTTCTCGTGCTCCGCGATGATAGCAAGGTCGTAGAGCGTGTTCTTGTATAGTTCCTGCTCCTCTTCCACTGTCTCTTGCCACCACCTTCCATTAATTGCTCCGTTACCGGGTACATAGGCCTCTCCGCTCGAGAGGTCCATCACATCACACGTCGGCACTAATCGCATTAGCCTTGGTCCTCCGAGGCTTCATTGTCCCTTCGGACTTCCAGAGAGCCCAGACTTCCTGGTCTCTCCCGTAACGACTAGTGCCCTCAACGGTTCCGATTCGAACATAAGTTGCACTTCCTGTGTCGTTAACGACTTCCACTGAACCTTCTGCAAAGTTCTGTCTTTGTAGCACGTAACCAGGCACGACAATGGAGGGCCAGAAGAGGTAACTCTTGCTGCGCTCTCCCCTGTAGTACCGCCAAGTGACTTTGAACTTGTAGTAGGTCCTGGTGTAGTACCGTTGGTAATGCTCGTCCCATTGCATTGCGTCCGGTGAGTTTGGGCCACTCTCGGTCCTTCCCACGTAGTAATCCTGGATAGCGTCTAGTTGGGCCCACGCATTCCCATAGTGGACCCTGCTAGCCTCATTCCTTAACTTCAATCGAGCCAACTGGCTCTTCTTCCATGTATCTGATGCCTCAGTCGCCCCAGGCTCAGCGCTAAAGGGCTCTCCACCCTTTAGCGCACGAGCCTTACGGGGCTTCTTTGGCAGGTTGTCGGGATCGACAATCTGCATTAGACTTTAACCTCCAATACCTTGGCCCATTCGGGCACCGGATAGTGGGTCTTGTTCTGTGGTTGAGTTAGGACGATAATCACCTTAGCGTCTGTGGGTCCCTCCTCAGGCCATGCCGTCTCCCCATCCGTAAAGCACACCAGAAGATTGGGTCTAGGATGTAGAGATTTGTAGTGGTCAAACAATAGCCGCATGTCTGTCCCACCTCGATGCTCGATCTTAACCTTAGGCATATCTCCCGATGTAGAAACTCTAACCGTTGGGTAGACAGCAGCGTCGAGTGTCGTGACGTATACAAACGAAGCATTTGCCTTAACTGCTGCTCGCACTTCAGACAAAGCCTGCGCGATTTCGTCATCGGACATACTTCCTGACGTGTCAATGTACATGGCTGGAATAGCCTTTACATCAATACGCTTAGGAAGAATGAAGGGGTTGATACCCCTACGCCTGGGCTTTGCCCAAGTGTGCTCTTTGTTCCCAGCGATTGACACTACAGCCTTCCGCACCATTGTCCTTAGATGCTTCTGCCAACTGATCTGTGGGTGCAGTAGTTCATGCGCCCATTCAATCATACTCCCGGGGATGTTCCCCCGGGTCTTTTCATTTGCAGCCGCATCTTCTATGTCTTTGGCGACTTGGTGTCGGACAGCCTCTGCTTCAAATTCTCCAACCACTCCTTCGCCTTCGACTTCTCCAGGATCTCCATCGCCTGCTTCTCCGTGAGAACTAGAGCCGCACATTGGACCATGGAGAACTCCCTTGACAGGGGACTGTCCTTCCAGAGTTCCCGGTACTGGGGCCACGTCTTTAGAGTCGCAGCCCTCAGTCGTACAAGCGCCAACTCCGGGGTGAATAGCACTGGCGTCTTCTCTGACATGGTACTCACTCTCTGGCATGTTGCCGAAATACCACTCGGCCAACTCACCATTGGGCAATTGGAACTTGTCAGGAGTCAAGATCCATTCAGGCGGCGTAAGGTTCGGCGGCCACCAGTCGTTAATCTCAAAGTCTCCTGCCCAGTTCCACTTCTCATGCTTCCGGTCTCCCTGCCGTCCTGCGTGGTTCCTAAGCAAGTGGTTAATCTCATGAAACAGTGCAGCCACTTGCTCGGTCTCGTTCATAGGAACCTTTTCCCCATACACCCATACCCAGTTTGGAGTAACACCAAACGTGGGAAGGTCTTTCATCATCCTCGGCTTCAGCCTGTAGATGATGCTATTGAAGTACGGGAACAGTGTAGCAAGTTGGAACCTGATAATCTCAGGCTCGACCGGAAATAGTTCCATCTCCGCTTCCGGTTTATTCATGCATCTCCTCCAAGCAGGACTAGCGTCTGTCCCTTGACCTCAAACACCTTGAAGTCATGTGCCTTACTACTCATTCTCCAAAGATCTATGCTCGAGGTGCTTATTTCCTTCACGTCTCCAAGCATCCCGAGCATCATCTTGATTCGTGAGGCCGTGTTCTCAATCGTGGCCTCGTTGTAACGCTTCTTAGCCTCTCTCTCGAGAGCCTTAAGGTCATCCTCGTTACTGCTTACAGGAAGCCCTTCCCACTCTTGAGCACTAGCGAAAGTTGCGCCGCGCATCTTCTTGTTCATAACGATTGTAGGCCTAACTTGCTTGGCTACATCATCATGATAAGGGAAATACGCCTTACGCATCCTCTCTGAATGCCACATACGAGAGACCAGGATGGCCTTCTCCCATTCCTTAGACACTATTGCCATAGGCTTCTCCGCCTTTGGCCAATAAGGTCTACGGTCCAACTTGATTATCTGGTAATCGTACTTCGTGTACCCCATCTCGCCTCCTTCCGTAGGTACATGACAACCTCGAGGCTCTCAAATACCTGCGGAGGGGGTAGGACTAGGGGGATGGGATTCGCAAATCCCTTTCCGCTCGCTAGCCCTACCCCAAACCGTCTCTACCTCAGCGCTACGCCAGCCCGCACTAGAATCGGAATCAAGGACTCAACGTATTTGCTGGGATCAGGAACTCCCTGCTTCCCGTTTGTGGTGTTCTCGATTGCAGGCACCAATGCAGCAGCAATGTCTCCTGCTCCATTCTGTGAAAGAATCTCAAACACCTTCCACGCGTTAATGTACCGCTCGTTTGTGAACTTGTTAGCAACACAGGACACAACAGCCGAGACAGTAGCATAGGTGGCGTCAGGCCTGTCCTTAACCACGATATCCGTGATATCTCCGGCCAGAACCTTCTCCGGGTCAGGCAGATCCATGCTCTTACGCCATTGGATGTACTCTGCCGCAACGTACTTGCTAACCAGTCCTGCCATCAGGCGCATACGCAAATCCTCTGAAATGCTGCTTCCCGCAGCGGCCCAAACATGGGCGGTAGAGTCTAGCGTACGTGCGCTTGACCATGGACCATCTTTCTCATCCTCAGCCTGAGGCATGTTGTGAAACAACTCAGGCCTGTGGTGGATGAATGCTGCAATTGCAGCCCTCTCCGCTGGGAGCCTCTTTTGAGCCTCCTCGGTCAAAGGCGTCTGCAGTGCGAACTTGTTCCCAATCATCCCTTCGCACCATGCAGCAACCATCTGCCTAGGATCCCAGTCTAGATGCGCCCATCTATTTGCTGTAGGTGGTGGCAAAGCCACTCCAACCGTGCTGTCATCAATGGAGTTAGCGGCTGCGAGCCAACGCACCTCTTTAGGCATTTCAAAGTCCCCAACTTTTCTTTCATGGACAGCCTTGTTAAGTGCTGCCAGGACAGGAGGGGAGATATCTCTTGCCTCGTCCAAGAAGATGATGACGAACTTTCCATCTTCATGTGCCTTTCTTGCTTCTACTGCCCAATCAACAGGCACAAACTTCACTACACCATCAACTACAACAGGATATCCACCAATATCTGTAGACTCCCTGTTGCTGGCAATCATGCTGATTACATGCACTTCCTTACCTTGGATCTTAGTGCCATGAAGGTCGTGGATGTGTGCAGTCTTGCCTGTTCCAGGGGGACCCGTGATAAGGGTAGGCTGTCCCGCTTCAAGGTATGCCCTAATCGTCTCGAGCAGTTCCTTGTATGCATCATGCTTCGCCATATTCTATTCCCTCCTTTCGGGCTGGCGATTGTAACAAAGGCGTAGGGAATAGGCCCACTACACCATATAGGTGGGGTACTCTATTCCCTACACTTGGTTGGGTGGTAGCCAGGACTAGAAGCGTGTGCCGGCTTGACGCCTTACACTAGTCTCCAGATTAGGCTGTCCGCTATAAAACACGCGCCCTGCTCCTACTGACTACCACCCTAGTGGACCCGCTGGGAATCGAACCCAGGTTCTACGGAGTCCCACTTGGGGGTATCTACCGTAGTCTAAACCATAACGGGCCCTACCAATATCAAAGATACGAGCCAACACCAAAGCGTTGGGCCTCAATCACCTCTTGTAGGGTCTCTGAGGAGGATACTTGGGGCGCATCCGCTTCTGGCAACGTCACTCTCCGTGAGACTAGCCACGGCAGAACTCCAAGATTCTGGAGTGTCATACACACTGCATAGATTGTCTCGAGCATCCTGGTACCTCACTTTCACGTACTCGGCTACTCCGAACTCCTTGATGAACTCGTCCCAATGTTCCGCTTCCCACTCATTATCCGTAGGATCTCTGAAGCCCATCATTTGTGGTCATTTGCATAGGTATAACCGACCCAAATGCAAAAGATGACTAGACCGACGAGCCAGAACATTCTGTCTCCTTCCCAACTACTCGTCCCACATCACTACGACCGAACCATCTCTCTGCGAGATGCTCAGCCTCAGTTCTGGATAAACCCTTCTCATGATACATGGGAGCATTGTTCGTGTCGTAGACTGTAATCTCCCATGTCCTATCGGTTCTTCCAGGGTACTCCATGGGTGATTATCACTCTCCCAACTCATACCAAACCTTGGCTTTAAGATGCAAGCCGTCCCACTCCTCTTCCTCATTCTCTGGGGGAGGCGCAGGGAATACTAGTGGTTCTCTTTCAAAGACAAAGAAGAATCTGAGGATATTCAGGCTCTCTTGCGCTGCCTGCAAATCCTCTTCCATTCTTCTCTCGTTCCATTGTTCATATTCCCATTCATCTCTATCCATCGCAATCCTCCTCTCCTAGGCTGAGGCATAGGCTTAAGCACTGTCTGGTGGCTTATGATCCTGTAGACTCATAGAGGCGTTATGCTTATAGCCTATGCCTCAGCCTAGTGCTGAGGTAAAGCCTATAGAGTAGCGTAGGCTCAATTATAAGTCCTATTCCTAAGGCTTATATTCCAACCTACCCTCTACCCTTACATTAGTGTTTCACGTGGAACCAGATCCTAGGGTTGGGGCCTAGGGGATTGCTCCCCTAGGCCCCGAGGCCTAGTTACTCCGCCGAACCGCCCGTTTCCGGGAACTCAGGGTTCGCGGCCAGGAACTCAGAATCGAGAACGATGAGGTACTCGCTCTCGCTCAGCCGCGCGACCTTGGCGATAGGCCCGTTGCCGTTCCTCGACTTCTTAAGGCCGGGTCCGGTACCCTTGGCGTTGCTGAGGCCCCGTTCGGTCAACTCATCGACCGTGAAGGTTGCCGCGTAGGGCGTACCCTCCGGAGCATCCCCAGCAGCGATAGCCTCATCCACGGCGTTGCGGATTTCCAGAACTAGGTCGTTCCGGGCTTGCGTGTGCGGACTAACGTCTGTCTCGAGATAGCCCGCGATATCCTCCGCCGTCAGCATCTTCACGACGCCACCACCCTTTCGGATGCTCGGCCGAAGCCGAATGCTCCAGCCTCTCATAGGCTCCCGTAGCGTCTCGTGGTCCCGATCTGTCATGGACTGCCAAATGGCACGGACTGCCACTTGGGGACCACAGGATGCTACGGGTCAATATGAGCGGAGAAAGACTGTCCGATCCGTCCCAAGCCGTGCCTAGGATGGTACACTATAGGCATGGACGGGACGATGGGAAGGGGACGGGACATGGAGCGACGTAGGACAATGGCACCTTCGGTGTATGCGCGAGCCGCGATGATGCGCCGAGCCGCGAGCCGTAAGCGGACGCTAGACGTAAACCGTACGCCGTACGGTGTTGCGCTTGAACCCACGTGGGACAACGCACGCGACGCGCTTGAGGTTGCGTGGGACGCGACCCAGGATGCCAGGCCAGAACACGAGCGGAAGATAAAGCCTCTCATCACGCGGGGTACGGCACGGCCGAAGGTTCAAGGTCGAGACGTGTTCGGGCCTGTGTTCGTGAAGGGTCCTCACAAGGTTTACGGCGTACACTATCGGACGCGGCTGGTTGGCGCCGAGCGTATGCGGTACGTTCGTACGGACGCCTGGGCTAAGGAACGCGCGCTCAGCATCGGTCAGGCAAAGGTTGCCGAGATATCTGCGCCCAGCCTGTACGTGCGGGCCGAGAACGTGGACGGGCTACGGAACGGCGGCTTCCCGAGGATATGGACGGCTCCGGGCGAGCGCCCCCGGTTCAGGGACTATAGCCCGAACATGGTTAAGGCTACGGGCGATGACGCTACGGACGAGAGTCTATGGGCTGAGCGCTGGGGCATCCTGGACGGTCAGGCCTATCGCTTCCGGTTCAACCGGGAGACGGGGGAGATGCGCCGGGCCTAAGGCATAGGCATAGTTAGTTAGGCCTCAGGCCTCAGGGCCTGGGGCCTACTGCTATGCAAGGGCGTAGGGGCTAAGGGCTAAGGCCGGGGGCTAAGCCTAGGCCTATGCCCTACACGTATAGTTAACAAAGCCTA
>Ga0075433_10002841_pt1 | contig 13259 bp, 13 predicted proteins | sample RhiMethybrSRZTD2_FD_75299 | JGI IMG/M metagenome (GOLD analysis project Ga0075433, IMG submission 75299) | Populus rhizosphere microbial communities from Tennessee, USA - Rhizosphere MetaG P. TD hybrid SRZTD2 | ecosystem: Host-associated > Plants > Roots > Rhizosphere > Soil | place: USA... | reverse complement strand
GTGCGTCTGGTAGCTTCCGTCACGATCGTGCCCTCCTCGGGCCGCGCGCGAGCGCGTCGCCCCATAAAGAAATGACGCTCAGCCCCGAGCGTCACCAGCCGATGCGACCTCGCTGTCGCGCGCGCCCCTCGCGGCAGCAAGGCGCGTGCCGCGACGAGGGTTCAACGTTGATGCGAATTTAGCGTCGCGCTCCTCCACCATCGGTGCCCGCCGAATGGGCAGCCCCTTCGGTTTGCCCAAGCGCCGGGCAGCGACGGCGTGCCTCAATATTCCTTGTAGTGAAGAAACTTCGCGTCGATGGTCAGGACGCCGCGCTCGCCCTTCTTCTCCAGCTTCACGACGCAATCGATCGCCGAGAGGATCCCGTCGCCGAAAAGCTCGTTGCATCGCTCTCGGAGCGCGTCGCCGTACACGCCGACGAGCTCCATCAGCCGGTACTTGAACGGATCCGTCGTCAGCGGAAAGTCGGTGCGAAGCGGCATGGTGGTGGTCACCATCGCCGTCTCGGCGTCGACACCGATCGCGGCGGCGAGCCGCTTCGCCTCCTCGGCGTTGAGCCGGTGCTGGCCGTGGAGCGCCGCGGCGATGTAGGTCGGGTCCTTCGTGCCGATCGCCTTGCCGAGGTCCTCGTAGCTGATGCCGCGGGCGACTCGCGCGCCGCGGATCTTCTCGAGCGCTGCTACTCTGTCCATCGTCGTCCTCCCTTGTTCGACCGGCCGCCTACCGCGGCGACCGCGAGTTCCTATGCCTGCGACGCGGCCCGGGCGAGGGGCGCGGCGGGCTCCTCGAAACGCGTCGTCTCTATCGCGTTCTCGGGGAGCCCGCCGCGCGTCTCGCCCGGGCCGACCGCACCCTCGACCAGGAAGCGCAGGATGTGGCTGCGCAGCCGCAGGTATTCACGGTCGTCGATGAGACGGGCGCGACTGCGCGGACGCGGAAGGCCGACGTCCACCAGCTCGGCCAAGAGCGCTACCGGACCGCGAGTCATGAGGGCGATCCGGTCCGACAACAAGATGGCCTCGTCCACGTCGTGCGTGACCATGAACACCGTGCTCCGGCTGGCCGTCCACATCCGGACCAGCTCGTCCTGGATGACCCCGCGCGTGAGGGCATCGATCTGGGCGAAGGGCTCGTCGAGGAGCAACACCTTCGGTTCTGTCGAGAACGCACGCGCGAGCCCCACCCGCTGCCGCATGCCGCCCGACAGCGCCGCCGGGCGCTTGCGCTCTGCGCCGCCGAGGCCGACCATGTCGACGTACCGCTGGACGAACCGATCGACGTTCGTCCGATGCCAGTCCGGGTGCGCCGCGCGCACCGCCAGGCGGATGTTGTCGAACACGGTCATCCACGGCATGAGCGAGAAGTTCTGAAAGACCACCATGCGATCCATGCCGGGCCGCCGGATCTCGCGTCCTTCGAGGACCACGCCACCGGCGGAGGGATGCTCGAGGCCCGCGATGATGTTGAGCAGCGTGCTCTTGCCGCACCCGGAGTGACCGACCATCGTGACGAACTCGCCCTGCTCGATCTTGAAGCTCACGTCGCGAAAGACGCAGACCTCGCTGCCGCCCTCCGGCGCCGGGAAGAGCTTTGTCACGTGGTCGATCTCGAGGTAGCTCATTCGGTGTACGCCAGCCGGCGCGACAGGCGGCTGAGCCCCGCGTCGAGCAGCACGCCGATCAGGCCGATCGCCAGGATCGCGAAGATCACGCTCGTGAGGGCGAGGTTGTTCCACTCGTTCCACACGAAGTAGCCGATACCGGTACCGCCGATCAGCATTTCGGCCGCGACGATCGCGACCCACGCGCTGCCGATCGAGATGCGTAGGCCGGCCACGATCGCCGGCGCGGCGGCCGGGAGGATCACCGTCACCAGGCGCCGCCACCACGTGAGCTGGAGGATCGCCGCCACGTTGAGGTAGTCGCGTCGGATCGTCGCGACCCCGAAGGCCGTGTTGGCCAGGGTCGGCCAGAGCGACGACATGAAGATGACGAGGATCGCCGACTGGCTCGAGTCCTTGATCGTGTAGAGGAACAGCGGCATCCAGGCCAGCGGCGATACCGGCTTGAGCACCTGCACGTACGGGTTCACCGCCCGGTACAGCGTGGGCGACAGCCCGAGCACGACCCCGCCCATGATCGCGACCAGCGACGCCACGGTCCAGCCGATGGCGAGGCGCCCGAGGCTCGCAGCGAGCTGGAGTCCGATCCCCTTGTCGTTCGGACCGTTGTTGTAGAACGGATTCGCCAGCATGTGGCCCGCTGTCGCGGCGACGGCCATCGGCCCCGGAATGCCCCGGCCCGCCGGCTGCCCGGCCGCGAACGCCTGCCAGATGAGGAGCGCCGCCAAGCCGAGAAGCGTTGAGACGCCGATCACTCTCACGCGATCGCGCCTCATGCCCGGCGTCTCACGCCCGCGAGATGGCGAAGGATTTCAGGTACTCCTCGGGTCGATCGGAGTCGAAGACGCGCGTCTTGCCCAGTGCGAAGGTGTGCTTGACCGCGTTGCCGTCGGGTGCCTTCTGGCCGAGCGCGCGCATGGCATCGCGGCAGCCGGCGGCCAGGAATACCTCCTCGGCGATCTTGCGGTAGCTCACGTCGGTCTTCAGATAGCCCCAGCGTTTCATCTGCGTGAGGATCCAGACGGCCATCGACTGGTATGGGAACGGATCGAAGTCGATCCGATCGGGCACGTTACGGTTGTTGCCGAGCCCGTCGGGGAAGACCCCGGTGAGCACCTGCTCGAGCACCTCAACGGGCTGGTTCAGGAAATTTCGCGGCGCGATCGCTGCCGCGATCTCCTTGCGATGCGATCGGTCGCGCGCGTACTGGGTCGCGTCGAGAATGGCGAGCAAGGTCGCCTTGAACGTGTTCGGCATCTTCTCGGCGAACTCGCGCTTGGCGGCGAAGGCGCAGCACGGGTGCCCCGGCCAGATGTCCTTGGACAGCATGTAGATGAAGCCGACCCCTTCGAACACCGCCCGCTGGTTGAACGGATCCGGCGCGAGGTAGCCGTCGAGGTTTCCGGCGCGGAGGTTCGCCACCATCTCGGGCGGCGGCACCGCGCGGATCTGGACGTCGCGATCGGGGTCGACCCCGTCCTCGGCCAGGACGTAGCGCAGCAGGAAGTTGTGCATCGAATAGTCGAAGGGCACGCCGAACTTGAAGCCCTTCATCTCGGCGGCGCTCTTCACGCCCTTGTGCTTGACGTGAAGCGTGATGGCCTGGCCGTTGATGTTCTCGACGGCCGGCATGACGTACGGAACCGATTGCGAGCCGACCCCGAGCGAGATCGCCAGCGGCATCGGGGAGAGCATGTGCGTGGCGTCAGTCTCGCCGTTGATCGAGATGTCGCGGATCATCGCCCAGCTCGACGCCTTCAAGACCTGCACGTTGAGCCCTTGCTTCTTGTAGAAGCCCATCGGCTCGGCCATGATGATCGGTGTCGCGCAGGTGATCGGAATGAAGCCGATCTTGAGGTCGCGCTTTTCGAGGGGCCCCGACCTTTCTTGGGCCAGCGCCAGCGCGGCTCGCATCGGAAACACCGAGGCCAGCACGGCGCCGGCCGTCGCGGCGCCCACGCGCTCCATGAATTCCCGGCGTCCCTCACAGCCGCCGAGCACAGCCAGCTCGACCGTGCGCTCGATCGCTTTCGAGAGCAGCGCGCTCGTATCGACACCCGCCCCGCGCATCGGTCCTCCCTGTTCTCGGTCCTGAGAATTCACCGGCGTGGCCACGGGCTGCCCGGCTGCAGGGTGGGCAAGGGCCCCGAACACAGCAATGGCGCCCGACCCGGGCGCCATTGTCCGGAGCTTGCGCGACTCCGTCGTCGCGCGCTGGTCTCAGCGAGCAAGGCGCGTGCCCACGCGCCTCCATCCGGTCTCATCAACATCGGCAAGAACTTAAGACACAAGACGTCGCCCTTCGTTGCGTAGACATGAGGCAGTGGCGCGGGAATTGCCCAATCCGAGAGCAGAGCCTGGGCGACGAGCGCCCGTTGCCGGTGAGAGGCGGCAATGCTACGGTCGACCGATGGACACACCGACCGAAGCCGACGTCGAGCGGTTGGCCGCGGCGCTCGGGCTCCCGCTCGAGCCGGGAAGCGCCGCCGCGGTCGCCGAGCATCTCGCGGGCCTCCTCGCCTACGCCCGCCTTTTCGCGGAATTCCCCTTGTCAGACGACGTCGAGCCGCCGCCGGACTTCCGCCCGTGAGCGTCAGCGCGAACCTCTCGGCGGTCGCGATCGTCGACGCCGTCCGCGCCCGCCGCACGTCGGCGCGAGAGGTGGTGACGGGGGCGCTCGAACGGATCGAGCGGCATGACCGGATCCTCAACTGCTTCACCCGCGTGCTCAGCAAGATCGCCATCGCCGACGCGGACCGCACCGACCGGATCATTGCCACCGGCGGTGATCCCGGCCCCCTCGCCGGCGTCCCGTTCGCCGTCAAGAACCTCTTCGACGTCGCCGGCGTCACGACGGTGGCCGGCTCGCGCATTCACGCCGAGCGTCCCCCGGCGACGCGCGACGCAACGGCGGTGGCCGCGCTCCGCCGCGCCGGCGCGGTTCTGGTCGGCTGCCTCAACATGGACGAGTACGCGTTCGGCTTCACGACGGAGAACACGCACTACGGACCGACCCGCAACCCGCACGATCTCTCGCGGATCGCCGGCGGCTCGTCGGGCGGCTCGGCCGCGGCGGTTGCGGCCGGCCTGGTGCCGCTGAGCCTCGGCTCGGACACGAACGGCTCGATTCGCGTCCCGGCGGCGCTGTGCGGCGTGTTCGGGCTCAAGCCGACGTACGGGCGCGTGTCGCGTTCCGGCGTCGTCCTCTTTGCCGGCAGTCTCGATCACGTCGGGCCCCTCGCGCGCTCGGTCCGCGACCTCGCCCTCGCGTTCGACGCGGTCCAGGGGCCGGATGCCGCCGATCCCGTCTGCGCCAACCGCCCCGCCGAGCCCACGGCCCCTGCGCTCGATCAGGGCATGGCCAGTCTCAGGGTCGCGGTTGCCGGTGGCCACTTCGCGCAGCTCGCCGAGCCCGCCGCCTTCGCCGCCGTCGAGCGCGTGGCCCGCGCGCTCGGCGCGAGCCGCCGGGTCACTATTCCAGAGGTGCAGCGGGCGCGCGCCGCCGCATCGGTCATCACGTCCACCGAGGGCGCCTTCTACCATCTCGACGACCTCAAGCGCCGTGCGAAGGACTTCGATCCCATGACCCGCGACCGGTTTCGCGCCGGCGCGCTGGTTCCCGCAGCTGTGTATCTGAGAGCGCAGCGGTTCCGCGCCTGGTTCACCGAGCGCGCGCGAGAGGTCTTTCGCGACGTGGACGTGCTCGTCGCTCCGACCACGCCCTACCCGGCGCCGCCGATCGGCGCGCCGCGGACGACGATCGTCGACGACGTCGAGGTCGTGACGCGAGGGCACCTGGGCGTCTTCACGCAGCCCTGGTCGTTCGTCGGCCTGCCGGTTCTTTCCGTCCCGATCACGGGGCTCGCCGGGGCGGGTCCGTTGCCGCTCGGTGTCCAGCTCATCGGCGCGCCGTTCATGGAGGTGCACCTGTTGCGGACCGCGGCGCGTCTGGAAGCGGAAGGCGTCGTCGCGGCGCCGACGGCGCCGGAGCGACGCTAAGCCAGGACGTGACCGGCGAGCACGAGACGGGCGACGCGCTCGCCGGCCTCGGTCCGCTCCGCCGCTGTGCGCGCCTCCTCGCGGGCGAGGCGCCGCGCTTCGCCGGCACGCGAGATCAGCTCGCCGTACTCGGGGCTGAAGAACCGCTCGAGCCGGCGGCGGATCTCACGGGCGATGGCGGGACTGCGGCCCCCGGTCGAGACGGCGATCTGAAGCTCGCCGCGGCGGAGCACGGCGGGCACGATGAAGTCGCAGTGCTGCGGCCGGTCGACCACGTTCGCGAGCGCCCGCCATCGGCGCGCCGCAGCGGCCACCACACGGTCGACACGGGGATCGCCCGTCGCGGCGACGGCCAGCACGAAGCCGCGTGGATCGGAGCGCCGGAACGGCCTGGCCCGCTGGACCAGGCGGCCGCTCGCGACCAACGCCACCAGCCCCGGCGTCAATGACGGGCTCACGATCGTCACCCGCGCGCCGCAGTCGAGCAGCGCGCGCGTCTTGCGCTCTCCGATTTGGCCGCCGCCCACGACCAGACATCGACGGCCGCGGAGGTCGAGGAATGCCGCAAAGTAATCGGCCATCGCTCAGACGGAGGTCTGATTCAGTACGCGCCGCAGCGTGAGCGGCACGGAGGCGGCCGCGACGGTCGGTCCGGTGATCAGGACCGCGGGGGCGGCGACGCCCGCCGTGCGGGCGTCGTCGGCGACGTCGCCGAGCCGACTGGCGATCACCCGTTCGCCGGGCGTGCCGACGCGCTCGACGAGGATCGCCGGCTCGCGCGGGTCGCGGCCCAGCATGGTGAGCGCCGCCGTGATCGACTCGAGCGAGCCGACCGGCATGTAGAAGACGAGCGTGCCCTCGGCGCGCGCGAGCAGGTCCCAGTCGAGCGCGGCCGAATGGTGGCCCGTCTGATCGGTGCCCGCTGCGAAGACGAGCATCGAGGCGCTGCCGCGCTGGGTGAGCGAGATGCCGAGCCGCGCGGCGGCCGCGGACGCCGCGGTGACCCCCGGGACGACTTCGAACGCGATCCGCGCCGAGCGGACGGCGTCGATCTCGTCCCCGAGGCGCCCGAACACCGCCGGGTCGCCGCCCTTCAGGCGGACGACGCGCTCGCGCCGCCGCGCCCAGTCGACCAGGAGCCAGTTGATCTGCCCCTGCCCCACGCATGGCCGACCGGGAGCCTTGCCGACGTCGATGATGGTGGCTCCCGGGCTCACCTCGTCGAGAAGCTCGAGCGGGATCAGCCGGTCGTGCAGCACCACCTCGGCCTCGCGGAGGCGGCGCAATCCCTTGAGCGTGATCAGCGCTGGATCGCCGGGACCGGCGCCGACGAACGAGACGAGCCCGCGGCTCATGCCTCCTCGTCCTCCTTCTTTCGGTCGTCGCGCGGAAAGAAGCGAATCAGCCGGTCCAGCACCTCCGGCATCTCGTCGCAAGGCACATCCGCGAACACCTTCTCACCCGCGCGCGGCTCGAGCCCGCCCCGGCCGCCGACGAACACGTGAACGCCGTCGACGATCTTGCCATTCACCTTCACCTTGCAGCCCTGCAACCCCACGTCCGCCGTGTGGTGATTGCCGCAGGAGGCCGGGCAGCCCGACCAGCGCACCGTCAGCGGGCGCGAGGCCTCGATGCGGTTCTCGAACTCGCGCGCGAGCGCGAGTGCCCGGGTCTTCGTGTCGATCAGCGCCAGGTTGCAGAAGTCGGTGCCGGTACACGAGACCAGCCCGCGCCGGATCTCGGAGGGGTTGTACGGCAGCTCTCGGAGCAGTGGCTCGCGCGTCAGCTCGCCCAGGAGCGTATCCGGGATGTGCGGGATCAGCACGTTCTGTGAGGGCATGAGTCGCAGCTCGCCTCGGCCGTACCGCTCGGCGAGCCGAGCCAGCTCGACCAGCTGGTCGCCCCTCACCCGGCCGACGGGCGTCTTGAGCCCGACGTAGTTCAAACCGGGCTCTCGCTGGCGGAAGATCCCGATGTGATCGTTGCTCTTGGCTGCCCGCGCGTCGCGCCCGGCGGGCGGCAGCGCGCGACCCAGGCGCGCCTCGAGCTCCTTCCGGAAGCGCTCACCGCCCCACTCGTCGACGAGAAAGGCCAGGCGCGCCTTGCTCCGAGCCTCGCGCAGCCCATGGTCGCGGAAGATCAGCGCGATCGCGGCACACACCTCCGCGGCCTCCTCCCGCGTCACGAAAGCGTCCAGCGCGGTCGCGAAGCGAGGACCGCCCGACCCCTGCTTGCCGCCGACGGCGACGTTGAGCCCCACCACCTCCTGCTCGTCGCCCGTCGCGATTGCCGGCGTCATCGAGATGTCCTGGGTCTCGCCGGGTGTGCAGTGCTCGACGCAGCCGGTGATCGTGACGTTGAACTTGCGCGGCAGGTTGGTGAACGCCTTGTTGCCGAGAAAGATCTTCTGGAACGCCGCAGCGATCGGCGCGGTGTCGAAGAGCTCACGCGGCGTCAGGCCGGTGGCGGGGCAGCCGACGATGCCGCGGATGTTGTCCATACCGGTCTGGAGGCTCGAGAGCCCGGCTGCCTCGAGCCGCCCGATGACGTCCGGCACTTCTTCGATCGTGACCCAGCGCAGCTGGATCTGCTGACGCGTCGTCACGTCCGCGATGTTCCGGCCCGTCGCCTTCGTGATCTCCCCGAGCAGCCGCGCCTGCGCAGCGGTAAGGATGCCGTTGGCCATCCGGATGCGCATCATGAAGTGGCCCGGCGTCGGCTTGCGCTGGAACACGCCGACCCACTTCAGCCGCTCCTTGTCGTCGTCGGCGATGGTGCGCCAACCCTCGCGGGCAAACCGCACGAGATCCTCGGTGACGTCGAGCCCGTCTCGCTCCGACTTGAGCGCCTCGATCTTGTTCATCGATTCGACTCCGTGAGCATGGGCGACTGGGCGACCCGCCGCAGGCGCACGGCGCACGCCTTCAGCTCGGGCTGCCGCGACACCGGATCGTGATCGCTCAGGGTGAGGTTGTTGGCGCTCTTGTAGAAGCCGGCCAGCCGGCCCCAGTGAAAGGGCAGGAAACACGTGCCCTCGCGAATGGCGGCGCTCACGCGGCACTGCGCCACCGCCTTGCCGCGGCGAGACGCGATCTCGACGAAGTCGCCGTCCTGGATGCGGGCACGCCGCGCGTCGCTCAGGTGCACCTCGAGAATCGGCTCGGGCGTGCGCGCGGCGAGCGCGGGCGATTTGCCCGTGCGCGTCAGCGTGTGCCAGTGGTCGCGCACGCGGCCCGTCGTGAGCACCAGCGGAAAGTCGGCGTCCGGCTTCTCGACCGGCTCGGCGTGCTCGACGGCGATGAAGCGCGCCCGCCCGTCAGGCGTCGGGAAGCGGCCGTCGGTGTACAGACGCGCGGTGCCCGAATGGTCGGGCGATGGCACCGGCCACTGCAGCGGCCCATCCGCCTGGAGACGGGCATGAGTCACGCCCGAGTAGTCGCAGACCGCTCCGGCCGTCAGCGACGCGAACTCGTCGAAGACCTCGGCGGTGCTCGCGCATCCAAACTCTTCCTTCCATCCCATCTCATGAGCGAATCGCGTCAGGATCTCGGCGTCGGGCAAGGCTTCACCCGGCGGGTCGACGAGCCGCGGCAGGTACGTGAGCCTGCGCTCCGAGCTGGTCATGACGCCGTCCTTCTCCGGCCACTGCGCGGCCGGCAGGAGCACGTCGGCGAAACGCGTGGTCTCGGTCGGGTGATAGGCGTCCTGGACGATGACGAGGTCGGCCTGGCGCAGCGCCTTCTCGATCAGGTCGAGATCGGGCATCGAGGCCGCCGGGTTGGTGCACATGATCCACACCGCGCGGACCGCGCCGGCGGCAAGCCCTTCGAAGATTTCCAGCGCCGAGCGCCCCGGCTTCGAAGGCAGGCGGCCGGCCGGGATCGCCCAGTGGCGCTCGACGGCCTCGCGCGCCGCGGCGTCGGCGACGAGCCGGTAGCCCGGCAGGAGATGCGCGAGACCGCCGGTCTCGCGCCCGCCCATCGCGTTCGGCTGACCGGTCAGCGAGAACGGTCCCGCGCCCGGTCGGCCGATCTGGCCCGTCGCCAGGTGCAGGTTGACGATCGCCGCAGTCTTGTCCGTCCCGACGTGGCTCTGATTGATTCCCATCGACCACAGGCTCAGCGCGGCGCGGGCGCGGCCGAACCGCAGCGCGGCCGTCACGATCGCCTCGCTCGAGAGACCGGTGAGCGTCGCGCCGCGCTCGGGCGGATAGCGCTCGATAACAGCGCAGAGCTCCTCCCAGCCCGTCGTGTGCGCCGCGATGAAGCGCGCGTCGAGAAGGCGCTCGCGCCACAGCACGTGGAGCATCGAGCTGAGCAGCGCGATGTCGGAGCCCGGCCGCACCGAAAGATGAAGATCGGCCAGATCCGCGGTCTCGGTCCAGCGCGGGTCGACGACGATGACACTGACGTCGTCGGGCGCCTGAAGCTTGCGCCGCCGGATCCGCTTGAAGGTGACGGGATGGCAGTCCGCGGTGTTGGTGCCGAGCAGCAGAAAGCAATCGGCCTGATCGATGTCCGCGTATGAGGCCGGCGGGCCGTCCGATCCGAGCGAGCGCGTGTACCCAGCCGCAGCCGAGGCCATGCACAGGCGCGAGTTCGTGTCGAAGTTATTGGTGCCGACGAACCCGCGCGCGAGCTTGGAGGCGAGGTAGTACTCCTCGGTGAGAAGCTGACCGGAGGCGTAGAACGCGACCGCGTCCGGGCCGTGGGCGTCGATGATCTCGCGCACACGCTCGGCGGTGAACCGCAGCGCCAGCTCCCACGGCACCCGATCGAGCGACGTGTCGCGCCGCGCGCGGATCTGCGGATGGAGAAGACGGTCCGCCGTGGACAGCACCGGCGGGAGATGGACCGCCTTGGCGCACACGTCACCGAGGTTCGCCGGGTGATCCGGATCGCCTTTCACCCTGGCGACCCGGCCGCCCTGAACTTGCACGAGGAGCCCGCACCCTACGCCGCAGTACGGGCACATCGTCGATTGCCAGCCCGTCTCGATCGCGATGCCGGCCTCACGCGGTGGCATGAGCCTGCTCCTCGAGAAAGGCGACGATCGAGTCCCGGAGCCAGAAGTAGTCCACGCGCCCCAGCAGCTCGTCGCGGTGGCGCGGTCGGGGAAACGGCACGTCGAAGATCCGTCCAATCGTCGCGGCGGGACCGTTGGTCATCATGACGATCCGGTCGGCGAGCTGAAGGGCCTCGTCCACGTCGTGGGTGACCATGATGACGGTTTTGCGAGCCGCAGCACGGCCGGGGGCTGGGCCCCCCGCGTGCGAGGCGAGCTTGCCATCGGTTTTTCGCCGGGCTCCCCAGAGCGCGATCAGCTCGTCCTGCAGGTCCATCCGCGTCAGCGCATCGAGAAGCGAGAACGGCTCGTCGAGCAGCAGGAGGCGGGGCTCGAGCGCGAACGCCCGCGCGATACCGGCGCGTTGCTGCATTCCGGCCGAGAGCTCGCGGGGGTAGCGCCCTCCCTGCCCGGCGAGGCCGACCGAAGCCAGGTAGGGCTCCACGTCGCGATCGGCCGGGGACGCCACCCGATCGCGGGCGAGCCGCACGTTGTCGCGCACCGACATCCACGGCAGGAGCGTTGCGGACTGAAAGACCACGCCGCGGTCGGTGCCCGGGCCATCGATCTCCCGCCCGCCGATCACGACGCCCCCGGTGCTCGGTGTCGCGAGACCCATTAGGATCGAGAGGACCGTCGTCTTGCCGCAGCCGGAGTGGCCGAGGAGGCACACGAACTCCCCCTCGTCGACGTACAGCGTGAAGTCCTGGACGATGACCGCCGGTCCGGTGGGCGTCTCGTACGTCTTGCCGAGCTGCGCGATCTCGACAAATGAGGTCATGGGATCGGAGCTCGAGGTCGGGTCTCACGAGGGTGGCCTGCTGTAGGAGCGAGCCGGTTCCGTCCGGCGCGCAGAAACTCGACGAGGGCTTGTCTCGCCTTCTGATAGGCGGGCTCGAGGCTCATGTGGCGCCGCTGGCGCGGGCGCGGCAGACCGACCTCGATCGCCGGCCCCAGCACCGCGTCCGGCCCGGGCGTCATCGGGTAGATCCGGTCGGCGAGCAGGATCGCCTCGTCGACGTCGTTGGTGATCAGCATCACCGTCGTCCGCCGCTCGCCCCAGATTCGCAAGAGCTCGTCCTGCAGCGCGGCGCGCGTGAGGGCGTCGAGGGCGCTGAACGGCTCGTCCATCAGGAGGAGCTTGGGCTGCATCGCGAGCCCGCGGGCGACCGCAACGCGCTGCCGCATACCGCCGGACAGCTCGCGTGGCCGCTTCCAGGCGGCCGGCGTCAGGTTGACCAGGGCGATGAGCTCGTCGGTCAGGCGCCGGCGCTCCGCCGCCGGCAGCGTCGGGTTCACGGCGTCGACGGCGAGCGCCACGTTGGCGCGCGCGCTCAGCCATGGCAGCAGCGAGTACTGCTGGAACACGATGCCGCGCTCGGGGCCCGGCTCCCTCACCGGCGCGCCGTCAAGTCGGATCTCGCCCGCGTCGGGCGCGATGAGCCCGGCGATGAGGGACACCAGCGTGGTCTTCCCCGATCCAGAGTAGCCGACGACGGCGACGAATTCGCCCTCATCGAGAGTCAGGTCGATGCCGCCCAGCACCGGGGTCGCGCCGCCGCGGACGCGATACGACTTGCGCAGGCCCCGCACCTCCAGGTAGGCCATCAGTTGATCCGGACGCGCGCCTCGACCAGGCCCATGAGGCGATCGAGCACGAAGCCGATGGCGCCGATCGTGAGGACGCTGAGGATGATGTGCGAGTAGACGAGGCTGTTGTACTCCTGCCAGAGGAAGCCGCCCACGCCCGGCGTGCCCGTCAGCATCTCCGACGCAACGATGACGAGCCACGCGAGACCCAGCGACAGGCGGTAGCCGGTGAAGACGTAGGGCAGCGTGGCCGGAATGACGATCCGCCGAAGCGTCGTGGTCCGCGAGAGCTTCAGCACACGCCCCACGTTCAGGTAGTCCTGGCTGATCGACCGGACACCGACCGCGGTGTTGATGACGGTCGGCCACATCGCGCACAGCGCAATCGTGAAGATGGCCGCCGGCTCCGACTTCTGGAAGATCACGAGCCCCAGCGGCAGCCACGCCAGCGGAGAGATCGGGCGCATGAACTGCACGATCGGGTCGAACGACTGGTGAAACCGGCGCGAGAGGCCAAGGAGAAACCCGATCGGCGTGCCGATCGCCAGGGCCAGGGCGAACCCCTTGCCGACGCGCACCAGCGAGTAGAAGGCGAGCCGGCCCATGCCCTGGTTCATCTCGCCTTCCTTGAAGAACGGGTCCAGGACGTATCGCCGGGATTCCTGCCAGGTCCGGAGCGGCGACGGAAGGTCGGGCGCGAACGTCGCACTGACGAGCGCCCACAAGACGAGGACGCTCACCGCCCCCACGAGCGGCAGGATCACCTTCTGATAGGTGTCGATTCGCATGGGCTCCCCTACGCCATCGAGTGGATGGCGAAGCTCCTCGCGTATTTCTCGGGATCGGCCGGGTCGAAGGTGACGCCGTCGAAGAGCGTCTCCTTCTTCATGTCCTCGCGCGGCGTCTCGACGCCCATCTCCTGGGCGACCTCGCGGAAGATGTCGGACCGGTGCACGCGGTCGACGAGGCCCTTGTAGTCCGGCGG
>Ga0075433_10002839_pt1 | contig 13260 bp, 13 predicted proteins | sample RhiMethybrSRZTD2_FD_75299 | JGI IMG/M metagenome (GOLD analysis project Ga0075433, IMG submission 75299) | Populus rhizosphere microbial communities from Tennessee, USA - Rhizosphere MetaG P. TD hybrid SRZTD2 | ecosystem: Host-associated > Plants > Roots > Rhizosphere > Soil | place: USA... | reverse complement strand
GGGCTCGCCGGAAGAGCGAGGGCGAGGGCGACCGAGATTCCGCCGCGCAGCCCGCCCCAGGTGAGCATCGCGATCGCGTACGGCGGAAACTCGGCCCGCAGGACCGGAACGAGCGCGGCGAACCCCACCGACAGAAAGCGCGCCGCCAGCACCGCGGGAATCGCGAGCGCCGCAGCCCAGAGGTCGCGCGCGTTGAAGTCCACGCGCAGGAGCTCCAGCCCGATCATCACGAAGAGCACCGCGTTCAGGATCTCGTCGATGAGCTCCCAGAAGATCGCGATCCGCTCGCGCGTGAGCGCCGACATCGCACCGCGCGGGCCATGGTTGCCGATGAGCATGCCGGCCACCACGATGGCAATGGGACCGGAGACGTGCAGCGCGATCGCCGCCGCATAGCCCCCCATGACGACGGCGAGGGTCAGCAGGATCTCGACCTGGTAATGGTCCACGCCCGCGAGCAGGCGCCACGCGAGATAGCCGACGGCGAGGCCGAAGAGCGCGCCGCCCAGCACCTCGCGCGCGAAGAGCTGCGCCACGCGGCCCGCGCTCGCGGATTCGCCGCCCAGCGCCACGCCGAGCAGCAGCACGAAAAGCACCAGCGCGAAGCCGTCGTTCAGCAGCGCCTCGCCCGCCATCTTCGCCTCGAGCGATTTCTCCGCGCGCGCCGACTTGAGGATCGCGAGCACCGAGATCGGATCGGTGGGCGAGATGAGCGCCCCGAAGAGCAGGCACCAGAGCAGCGGCACGGGATGCCCCAGCGCAGCGAAGATTGCGAAGCTCGCGAGGCCCACGAGCGCGGTGGAGACCACCACGCCGAGGCTCGCCAGAAAACCCACCGCCCATTTGCGCTGGGCGATTTCGCCCAGGTTCACCCGCAGCGCGCCGGCGAAAAGGAGAAAGCTGAGCATGCCTTCGAGCAGCGCCTGGTCGAGCTGCACCCCGCCGAGAACCTGCTGCGCGAGCGCCTCGGAGCCTACGCCCAGCCGGCCGAGCGCGACCACCCCGAGCGAGGTCGCAAGCGCGAACAGCAGCATCGCGATCGTGGCCGGCAGCCGGATGAAGCGGTAGTTGACCCAGCTGAAGAGCGCGGCAAGCGTGATGAGCAGGGCGGCCGCATTGAAAGGCCCCATGCGCCGCTACCCGACCCGACGGTGCTTCAGGAACCGAACCACTGCTCCGCAAGAGCCTCGCTTTCGAAGAAGCGCGCATTCAGGCCCACGGCGCGAAATTCGGCTTCAGTCTTTCGGTAGATCGCCCCGCTGGCGGGCGTGCCCGGCACCAGTGCAAGGCGAAAATCCGGCGGCACCACGAGCATGAGGATCTTGAGCAGATCGCGCACTGCCAGGCAGCGCCCTGTGTCCTCATCGCCCCCCTTCAGCACCGCGCCGTGCATCCGCGTCGTGGCACAGAACGCGGCGAACTCGGCGCACAGCGCAGGCAGCTCTTCGAGGCTGCAGGCGGTGAAGTCGGCCTGCAGGCGGGCGTCGTGCTTGCGGATCCGGCTCGAGGCCGTCGAGCTCGCTTCCATGACGGTCAATTCTGCGCGCGCCGGGCGCCGCGTTCCGTTCGCCGGCGAACAGAGGCGTGCGAAATCGTGCGCCGGCCTGCGGCAGCGCGAGAACTGCGCGCCGCATTCGGTGAGCCTTACCACATGCCTCTCAGGCGAGCCGCCACATCGATCTCGCCTTTTCCGCGAGCTAAAGCTTCGGACAAATCGCTTTCGCCATAACTCAGGTGGTCGAAGCGTTCCATCACCGCCTGGGTAAGGAAGCGACTCTTCGCGCCGTAGACATGCCGGTCGCCCATGCGCGACTGCTGCGTCACGTAGTACTTGAGCGGCGCCATCAGGTGCAGATCGGTCTTCGCGCGCGTCATGGCGACGTAGAGAAGCCGCCGCTCCTCCTCGACGAGCTCGGGCCGCCCGGTGGAGAACTCGGAGGGGAAGTTGCCGTCGGCGACGTTGAGCAGGAACACCGCGTCCCATTCCTGGCCTTTCGCCGAATGGATGGTGGAGAGGACGAGATAGTCCTCGTCGAGGTAGGGCGCGCCGGCGAGGTCGCTCGTGGCGCTCGGCGGATCGAGCGCCATCTCCGTGAGGAAGCTTTCTCTGCTCTGAAACGAGGTCGCGATTCGCTCCAATTGGAGCAGATCTCCTGCGCGCACCTGGGCGGCGTCGTAGAGGCGCTCGAGGTGCGGTGTGTACCACTCGCGTACGCGCTGTACCTGTCCCTCCCACGGCGAGTTTCCGAGAAAAAGAAGCAAGCCATCAAGCTCGGAAGAGCCGGTCCTCAGGCTGCTCCAGGAAAATCCGTCGGCTTCGAAGCGCGTGAAGGCGCGCTCCGCGCCCGCGGGTCCCACGCCGGCCTGGAGCTGTAGCGCCCGGAACGCCGCCACGCGGTTCTTCGGATTGTCGGCCCAGCGCAGCACCGCGAGAAGGTCCTTGACGTGCGCCGCCTCCAGGAACTTGAGCCCGCCGTACTTCACGTACGGAATGTTCCGGCGCACCAGCTCGAGCTCGAGCACGTCGGAATGATGCGAGCTGCGGAAGAGCACCGCCTGTCGCCTTAGCAGCACGCCGCGCTCGCGCGCTTCCAGCACCTGCTTCACCACGTACTGCGCCTGCGCCTCGTCGTCCGCCACCGTGACGTAGCGCGGTTTCGGGCCTCGACCTTTCTTCGAGCGAAGGTCTTTTCCGATCAGCGCATTCGCCGCGTCCAGCACCGCTTGCGTCGACCGGTAGTTTTCTTCGAGGGTCACGACCCTCGTTTTTTCAAAGTGGTCCGGGAACCCGAGGATGTTTTCCACGGTCGCAGCGCGGAACGAGTAAATCGCCTGTGCGTCGTCGCCGATCACCGTAAGGCCTTCTCCCGACGGCCTCAGGCCCTTGAGAATCTCGGCCTGCAGCACGTTGGTGTCCTGGTACTCGTCGACCAGGATGTGGTCGAACTGGGCACCGATTTCCGCGGCAAGCGCCGCGTCCGAGCTCATGGCGTGCCAGTAGAGGAGAAGGTCGTCGTAGTCCAGCGCCTGGGTCCTCAGTTTTTTCTCGACGTAGGCCTTGAACAGGCCAGTGAGGGCGTCTTCCCATTCCGCGCACCACGGGAACATCGTCTGCAGCGTTTCCTTGAGCGGGCTCTGCGTGTTCACCCGGTGCGAGTAGATGGCGAGGCAGGTGTCCTTGCGCGGAAAGCGCTTCTCGGCCTTGGAGAGACCGCGCTCGTGCCGCACGAGATCGATGAGGTCCGCCGCGTCGCCCCGGTCGAGCACGCTGAAGCTCTCGTCCAGCCCCAGGCGCCGGCAATGGCGGCGGATCAGGCGGTTCGCCACCGAATGAAACGTGCCGGACCAGGGGAGTCGCACTTCCTTCTGAACCTCACCGAGGATGCGCTGCGCCCGACGGATCATCTCCAGCGCGGCCCGGCGCGTGAAGGTCAGGAGCAGGATCCCTTCAGGCGCGACCCCCTCGAGGATGAGGTGCGCGACCCGGTGCGCCAGGGTGTTGGTCTTGCCGGTGCCCGCGCCCGCGATCACGAGCAGCGGCTCGCGCCCCGCCTGCGCCGCCTCGCGCTGCCGGGGATTGAGCCGTTCGAACGCCGCCGTAGTGCTCACGGGCACGACTATAGAGCACTACTGTACATACTTCCACTAGCCCCGTCCCAGCTCACCTCCGGGCCCCAGGACGCTTCGATAAAGTCCCCTGGACGGATTGCAAACCGCGCGTCGCGGCGCGTTGTAGTGACAACACCCAAAAATCACCGGCGAAATCCTGCCGAACGGCGCATCCGCGCAAGCTGACAGGAATCTGGCGCAGAGCTTTTCGCCAGCGGATGCTCGCGAGCGTTGCCGTTCATTGTGAACGGACCGTCGACCCAGGAGCAGCCGTGTTTTTCGCCACTTCGATGCTACGTACGCTGGTACTCGTGCTGCTTGCGAGCCTTTCATTGCCGCTCGCGGCACAGACCCAGACGCCCCATCTCGGAGCGCCGTTCACAGTGCCGGCACAAGGCGCGGTGGTCATCGAGGCCGAGAATTTCGACGACGGCGGCCAGGACGTGGCCTACCACGACAACACACCCACCAGCAACGCCGGCGGGCAGTACCGCACGGGGGAGGGGGTGGACATCATCACCTCGACCGACTCCGCCGGCGGCAACTTTGTGGTGAACAACTTCGACACCGGCGAATGGATGGAATACAGCGTCGATGTCCAGGCGGTAGGACAGTACGAGATCGCCATTCGCGCGAGCAGCAACTGGACCAGCACGCCGAGATTTCACGTCGAGATCGACGGCGCGAACGTCACCGGCAGCGTGGACGTCCAGCTCACGGGCAGCTGGAACAGCTTCGCTTGGACCGCGAAGAGCGGCGTGTCGCTCCCGGCGGGCCAGCACGTGCTGCGGCTCGTGTCGGATGCGCAGTACTTCAACATCAACCAGATCCGCATCACCGCGACGCCGAGCACGCCCTTCGCCGGGGTGATCGCGCTGCCGAACACGTTCGAGGCGGAGAACTTCGACAACGGCGGCGAAGGCATTGCGTATCACGACATCACCTCAACGAACGACGGCGGCGCGGCATTCCGGACCGACCAGGGTGTCGATATCAAGCCCGACGCAGACGGCGCCGGAAGCTTGGTGGTCAACAATTTCCAGACCGGCGAATGGCTGGTCTACTCGGTCAGCGTCGCCACATCGGGAATTTACGACATCGATCTCAGGGCAGCGACCGGGACGTTTACGAACACCGCCTATCACATCGAGATCGACGGCGCGAACGTCACCGGGTCCGTGGTCCTTCCGTCCACCGGCGACTTCGGCACGTTCCAGTGGATGGGCAAGCGCACCGTACAGCTCGCCGCCGGCAATCACGTCCTGAAACTCGTGTCGGACCAGCAATACGTGGACGTCAACCAGATCCGCGTGACCGCGGTCACGCACACGCCGTTCACCGGAACCCCGATCCAGCTCCCGGCCACCTTCGAAGCCGAGAACTTCGACAACGGCGGCGAGGGTAACGCTTATCACGACAACGTCGCGGGCAACGCGGGCACGGAGTACCGGCCCAGCGAAGACGTCGACATCATCGTCACCCGCGATACGGACGGCGGCGGCTACTCGGTGGAGAACTTCGAGACTGGCGAATGGCTCCTCTATACGGTCAATGTGGCGCAGAGCGGCAACTACGACATCGACTTGCGCCTCGCCAGCGGCAGCTTTACCGGCGCGTTCCGTGTCGAGATCGACGACCAGAACGTGACCGGAACGGTGAGTGTTCCGCCTACCGGCAGCTTCGGGACCTACGCGTGGGTCGGCAAGAAGAGCGTCGCGCTGACACAGGGTACCCACGTCCTGAAGCTGGTATCGGAGCAGCAGTACTTCGACGTCAACCAGATTCGGGTCGTCGCCTCGACCGCGCCGCCCCCGAACCCGGCAGCGCTGCTCTTCCGCTCGGGATTCGAAGGAATCTCCTTGGGGCCTATCACTAGCTGCCAAAGCTCAGGGGTTTCCTGTTCTCAGCAGTTCTCGACAAACCCGGATTCCGAAACCGGCTTCACCTGGCCGCCGCAGATTCCGGGAGTGGCCAGCGCCGGAACAGAATTCAAGTTGCGCGCGGGTAACGGCGCCAATGTCACAGCAGCCAACGTCTCGCAATTCATTCAGAACGATGTCGTCCCGGTGCCCGGGCATAAGCAAGGCGCAACGACGCAGGCGCAGTGGAGCCGAATCAATCAAAACTGCCTTCGTAACCTCAACCCGGGAACGAGCGGCACCTGCTCGACGCAGGACACTTACATGACCGAGAGCTGGACCGAGCCGACCACCGACCTATACATCAGCTTTTGGCGAAAGCTTCAGCCGGACCTCATGAACAAGTTCGGTCAAACGCAGAACTGGACCACGGTGTTCGAATGGAAGACGACCGGCGATCTGCGCCTCAACGTCCAGGTTGCGACGTGGGGATTCCCGGGCGCGCCGTACTTTTCGATTACGCTCGATAACAACGCGGGCGGCCAGCCCGCCGTCCCCCCGAACGTCGACCCATATTGGCGCTGTCCCTACTTTTACGACCCCAACGGCTCCTTCGTGCTCGATCCTAAGTGCAACGTCGGAAAAGTCCAGGCGCCCGCGTTCGGTAGCTGGTTCAAGTTCGAGCTGTTCTGGCACCGCTCCACCGGCAGCGACGGCCGCGTCTGGATGGCGGTAAACGGAGTACCGATCGTCGATCGCGCCGGGCAGAACAGGATCACCGACTCCATCAATCGCATCATGTACATGCAGCTCTATAGCGATCTTCCATTGCCGCTCGAGCAGTGGACCGACGATGTTCAGGTCTGGACGAAAATTCCAGTCGGCGGTGTTGATGCAAAGCCCGGCGATCCGTGGTACGACCCGCCGTACGGGATGCACGTGCCGTGATGGCCGCTCGATCTGCAACCCAGGACGCCGCTCGGCGGCGTCCTTCCACCCTGGCGCGACAGGCGAGGCGCTTGCTGTTGATCGGCGGCTGCGCCGTCGCGACGCTGGTCGTACTCGATCAGGCAAGGCCGAATGCAGCGCGGGAGAGTCGCGCTCCGGGGCACACGAGTGGAGTGGGCGAGGCCGCGGTCGGTAAACCGATCGAGCTGACAGCTCGCAACCAGCTGCCGCCGCTGCGTGGCAATCCCTTCGCGCCACGCGTCGAACCGTCGCCGCCGCCGGCCGCGCCGGCGCCGCAGGTGCAGGGTCCGCCGCCGGGTCCGCAAGTACCGCCGGTGCCTTATCGCTTCGTCGGCAAGGTGACGTATGGCGGCAACTCGCGCGTGGCGTTGACTGCCGGGGACCGGATTCACCTGGTCGTGGAGGGCGATGCCGTTGACGGCGGGTATGTCGTGCGCAAGATCACCGAGGACAAGGTGACGCTGGCGTACACACCGTTCGGCGTCGACCACGAGCTCGCGCTCGTCACCGAAGCCAGCGTGCCGACTCCAGCCCCGATTGCCGCTCCCGCGCAAGCTCCTGTGCAGATAGCCGCGGAAATCACCGCAGCGCCGGCACCGAGGCCAGCTCAACCGGTCGAAAGGCGCTAGCGCCAGGCGCTGTTCCCTTCCAGTACGCGAACCTGTCCGACCGGGCCTGGCATAGGCCTTGCTGCCCATGCCGTCAGGAGAAAATCGATATGGACTCGGAATCGGACAAGCCTTTGCGCCTGTTTGTGAATCCGTTCGCGATCTGGACGCAGTTGGCGTTCAAGACCGGACAAGCGATGTGGGCATCGGCGCATGCGGCGGTGGCGCAGGCGAATGCGCCGCGAGTGGTCGTAATTCCCACGGCCGACGCGCCGGCGCCGAAGCCGGCAGAGAAGATGCTGGCAACTGCGCATGCCGCCGCCCTGAGGAGCGCGAAAGCCGGCGCGATTCCAGAGGCTTCGGCGCCGCCGCGCAAGGCGAACGCGACGGGTCGGCCACCATCGAAAGCCGCAAGTTTCAAGGCGTCGCGGGCAAAGCTGCGCAGCAGAGCAAACGCGAAGCGCGGCGCCCGACGCTAGCCCGGTCGGGCCGCTTACTTCTTCTTCAGCAGCTTCCCCAGCCCTTCCAGAGGGCGATGCGTCGCCGGCTTGGCGTCGGAGCCCGCCGAGCCCGACTTTTCGAATTTCGAATCCTCGATCCGCGCGTGCTCGTTCTCGTGGCAGTACACGCACAGCAGCTCCCAGTTGCTGCCGTCGGGCGGATTGTTGTCGTGGTTGCCGTCCTTGTGGTGCACGGTGAGCTCGCGCAGGCGCTCGCGGCCGAACTCGCGCGCGCAGCGGCCGCAGATCCACGGCAGGATCTTGAGGGCCTGCTCGCGGTAGGAGCGGGCGCGCTCCTGCTGCGCCTTCTTCGCCTGCGCGACGATATCGTCGAGTTTCGCCACGACCCCCGACGCTACTACAGGCAGGCTGTCTATGCTCAAGGTCGCTCTGTCCATGCCCATTCATGTGACGGAGTTGGCAGCGGCAAGGCGAAATGCGGCAGCAGTTCCGCTCGCTGACCTTCCATCACTTAGAACCCGCGTAAAGCCCTGTTATTCCTCTTGTCCGTGGCAGGTGCGCTTGCAACCATGGCGTCCTCAGCTTGGATGTACCCCAACATACAAGGGAGGCGGCAATGAAGAGCTTCAAGGCGATGGTGCTGGTTGCTTCGATGTGCGTCCTGCCGGCCTCCTTCGCGGCGGCGGACAGGGTGCTCGGTGAAAAGCTCGACAGCGGCCTCGGCCGGCTCGGCGCGAGCTACACGGCGTCGGAATACCTGCCGAAGGGCAGTCTCGTCGGTGAAAGCCAAGACACCGGCCTCGGCAGCCTCGGATCGGACTACACCGCCTGGGAATTCATGCCGGCGGGCAGCGTGTACGGCGAAAGCCTGGACAGCGGCCTCGGCAGCCTCGGCGCGGACTACACCGCCTGGGAATTCATGCCGGCGGAAGCGGTCCTCGGCGAGAGCCTGGACAGCGGCCTCGGCCAGCTGACGCGCGAGGAGCTGCAGCAGTACATGGGTCCTGCGCCGATCATTCGTACGGCGTTCGGTCGATAAGCACCCGTAAACGGCACCCCAACCGTAACACCACCAAGAGAGGGCATCCCCATGCTCGCACTTGAAAGACGCACTTTGCGAATTGCCGCTGCCGCGGCGTTCGCCGCCGCGATGGCCGGCGCGCAAGCCCAGCCAGCCGGCGTCAACGCGAGCCGCATCCTCATCGGCCAGTCTGCGCCCCTCACCGGCATCAACGCCGAGCTCGGCAACGACATCCGCAACGGCGCCCTCGCCTATTTCCGCAGAGTGAACGAGGCTGGGGGCGTGCACGGCCGCAAGATCGAGCTCATCAGCATCGACGACGACAACAAGGTGCCGCGCGCCGAGGCCAACACCAAGAAGCTGGTCGAGGAGGACGGCGTGTTCGCCCTCTTCGGCTACGCCAGCGCGACGCTGTCGCGCCCGGCGCTGCCGATCGTGGAGAAGCACAAGGTGCCGTTCCTCGCGCCGTTCACCGGCGCCGACCCGATGCGCGTGTTCAACAAGCACGTGTACAACATGCGCGGCAGCTATGCCGAAGAGCTCGACAAGATCGTCGACCACTTCGAGCCGCTCGGCGTGAAGCGCTTCTCGATCGTCTACTACGATGACGTGGTCGGCAAAGAGAACCTCTCCGCGGTCGAGCGCGCGCTCGCCAAGCGCGGCCTGAAGCCGGTGTCGGTCGCCGCTTTCGCCGATCGCGCCAAGCCCGACATCGAGGGCGGCCTCAAGCAGGTCGCCGCCGGCCAGCCCGACGTCGTGATCCTGACCACCCTCTACAAGGCCACCGCCGACTTCATCCGCCTCGCGCACAAGTCGGGCATGGGCTTTTCGATGGCGAGCAACTCCTTCCCCGGCGCAAGCCCGCTGGCGAAGGAGCTCGGCCAGGACGGCAAGGGCACCATCGTCGCCACCGTCGTGCCGCCGCCGACCAAGCGCTCGCTGCCGATCGTGCAGGAGTACCAGCACGACATCGAGCTCCAGACCGGCGCGAAGAACTACTCGTTCACCTCGCTCGAGTCCTACATCGGCGCGAAGGTGCTGGTCGAAGCTCTGAAGCGCGCCGGCCCGAAGCCGACCCGCGAAGCCTTCACCCAGCAGCTCGAATCGATGAAGGCCTTCGACGTGGGCGGCTACGCGGTGACGTTCGCGTCCGACAACCATAACGGCAGCTCGTTCGTCGAGCTCACCGTCATCGGACAAGGGCTGAAGTTCAACTACTAGATCGGCAGCGGAACGCGGGGAGAGAAGTACCAGACGGGGGGCAATAACTAAAAGAAGACGCGGGCTCGGCGGGGCAACTCGCCGGGCCCGCATGCCTTCTGCGGTACGGAATTCGGGGTCAGAGCCCGAATTCGTTTTCAGGGCGAGAAGGTAGTCGATACACGAGCCCGCTCCAGGCGCAGGTGCGAGGCGATGCCGTCGCGCAAGGCGAGCCCGTAGGACAGCCGCCCGCGCAGAGTAATAGCGCCAATCGCGTGCTTGGGCAGCCTGAAGCCGGGCAGGATCACCGCCGCCACAGGAGTGGCCGAGCAGTCCGGGCAGTCGCCCGGACGGTTAACCAGCATCACGGTGCGCGAGCCGTCGTGCGCCTGCGCAAGCCAGCCGCGGATCTCCACCTCCTGCCCCGAGTAATCCGGGCAACGACTCCCGAAGCGCAGCTCCGCGGTTCCCAATCCCTCGAAGAGATCGCTGAACTTCAGCACCATGCCGCCCGGGTTTCGCAACACCCGTGCCATGCCGGAGCCACGGCAATCGGCGCTTGTGCCATGCTACTGCGCACCGCAGGGGTGCCGTCCAGGCACTCCGTGCATCAAAATGGCTCCGACCCCTTTTCTTCAGGAGAGCAAATGAGCACCGTCCCTAACCACGCCCTGCGCCAGCTGCGTGCCGGGAAGCTGGCCATTGGCCTCGGTCTGCGCCAGGCCCGCACCGTCGACACCGCGCAGATCGCCGCCACCTGCGGCTTCGACTGGCTGTTCATCGACTGCGAGCACAACTCGATGGATCCCGACACCGCGGCGCAGATCGCCGCCGCCTCGCTCGCGGTGGGCGTGACGCCGATCGTGCGGGTGGCGGGCTTCGAGCACTGGCACGCTTCGCGCATGCTCGACAACGGCGCGCAGGGGATCGTCTTCCCGCACGTCGACAACGCGGCCGAGGCGCAGCGCGTGGCGAACGCGTGCCGCTTCCCGCCGGTCGGCAAGCGCTCGATGGGCGGCGGCCTGCAGCAGCTCGGCTTTGCCAGCATGCCGGTGGGCGAGGCGGCGCGCCTGGTGAACGAGGAGACCCTCGTCGTGGCGATGATCGAGTCGCCGCAAGGAGTGAACAACTGCGAGGAGATCGCCGCGGTGCCGGGCGTCGACGCGCTCCTCATCGGGACGAACGACCTGTGCTTCGAGCTCGGCATCCCCGGCCAATTCAACGACCCGCGCGTCGCCGAGGCCTACAAGAAGGTCATCGCCGCCTGCCGCCGCCACGGCAAGTTCCCGGGCATGGGCGGCATGTACACGCCGGAGCTCCTCGAGCGCCACATCGGCATGGGCGTGCAGCTCATCCTCGCGGGTTCCGACTTCTCGCTCCTCATGCAGGCCGCATCGGCCAGGGCCAGTCAAGTAAGAAAATTCGGGCCGCAATGAATCCGGGGTCGGAGCCCGATTTCCGGTCGCAGATCGAGGCGCTGCGCCCGTATCTGATCCGCTACGCGTCGCTCCAGCTGCGCAACCGCGAGGCTGCCGAGGACGCGGTGCAGGAGACGCTGCTCGCCGCCCTTTCGGCCGAGCGAAGCTTCGAGGGCCGCTCGAACCTGCGCACGTGGCTCACCGGCATCCTGAAGCACAAGGTCATCGACGCGATCCGCCGCGCCAGCCGCGAAAGCCCGCTGCCAGGCGAGGATGCAGACTCGGCGGCCGCCGACTTCGACGCGCTCTTCGACGAACGCGACCACTGGCGCGAGCATCCCAATCCCTGGGAGGATCCGGACGGGGCGCTGCACCAAAAGCAGTTCCTGCAGGCGCTGGAGGCCTGCCTCGCCGGGCTGCCCGCGCGGACGGCCCAGGCGTTCATGCTGCGCGAGCACGCCGGCCTCGACACTGACGAAATCTGTAAGGAACTCGCAATTACCTCGACCCATTGCTGGGTGCTGCTGTACCGCGCGCGCATGGCGCTGCGCCTGTGCCTGGAAAAGACCTGGTTCGGCAAATGAATCTCTCCTGCAAGCGCGCCACCGAGCTCATGTCCCTGGAGCAGGACCGCGATCTCACGTTCGCCGAATGGACCGCGCTCAAGGCTCACCTCGCGATCTGCCGCGGCTGCCGCGCGGTGAGCGGTCAGTTCAAGTTCCTGCGGCGCGCGCTGCGGCAGCTCCTGGAAGAAAAATAGGCAGGAAAATCGGGCTCTGACCCCGATTTTCCCTAGGCGGTCTGCGCGACGGCCTCGCCGGTGCGCTTGGAAAGCTCGTGCACGATCACGCCCTCCATCGGGTCGACCGGGTCGTCCCAGGGTGCGCGCTCGAGCATGCGCTGCGTGTCGTGGATCCCGGCCTGCCAGCGCGCGCGGATGCCGTCGCGCGAGAAGTCGATGTCCTTGAAGTAGTCCTCGCTCGCGAGCGCGGGCGCGAGAAGGCGCACCACATGCATCACGGTCGCGCAGCCCCACGAGGCGAGCTCCTGGCACTCCTTGGTCGTCGTCTTGTCGGTCGGAAGATGGCGGACCAGCTCGCGGATCACGTGGCGCAGGCGGTGGATCTGCTTCTGGCGCTTGATTTGGGCGTCGGCACGGCTCGCGTAGTGGATGTCCTTCTGCCGCCCGAGCACCTGCCACACCGACTGCGGCTCGGGGCCGGTCGGCTGCCACACATTGACCGCGAAGATGACCGAGTCGCGCCGCGGATGGTCGTCGAGCACCGCCTCGACCGGCGTGTTGGAATAGATGCCGCCGTCCCAATACGGCTCGCCGTCGATCCGGATCGCGGGGAACGCGGGCGGCAGCGCGCCCGAGGCCATGATGTGCTCGAGGCCGAGCGGCTCCTCGCGGCTGTCGAAGTAGCGCATCTCGCTCGTGCGCACGCGCACGGCGCCGACCGTCAATCTCGTCTTCGCTTCATTGAGAATTCGAACATCCACCAACTCGCTGAGGGTGTGGCGCAGCGGCGCGGTGTCGTACCAGGACGCGGCGTCGAGTCCAACGCGCGTCTGAGTGTTGGCGCCCCAGGTCATTGGGCGCGGCGCGAAGAGGGCCGGGATGCCGCCCGCGAGCGTGGCGTAGTAGCCGAACGGCGAATCCTGCTCGACGCGCCTCCAGAACTCGCGCAGGCGCGGCAACCGGTTCTCGCGCGCGTTGCCCGCGATGAGGCCGGCGTTGAACGCGCCGATCGAGGTGCCGATGACCCAGTCGGGCTCGGTGCCGGCCCCGCACAGCGCCTCGTACACGCCGGCCTGGTAGGCGCCGAGCGCGCCGCCGCCCTGCAGCACGAGGACCACCTGGCCTTTCGCGCCCGGCCCCATCCGCTGCGGCGCGTTCATTCCGCGGTCCAGCCGCCGTCGATCGAGAGCAGCGCGCCGGTGATCGAAGCCGCCTCGTCCATGCACAGGAACGCGGTGAGCCCCGCGACCTGCTCCACGGTGACGAACTTCTTGCTGGGCTGAGCGGCGAGGATCACGTCGCGGATCACCGCCTCGCGGCTCAAGTTTCGCGCCTTCATCGTGTCGGGGATCTGCTTGTCGACGAGCGGCGTG
>Ga0075433_10002837_pt1 | contig 13267 bp, 13 predicted proteins | sample RhiMethybrSRZTD2_FD_75299 | JGI IMG/M metagenome (GOLD analysis project Ga0075433, IMG submission 75299) | Populus rhizosphere microbial communities from Tennessee, USA - Rhizosphere MetaG P. TD hybrid SRZTD2 | ecosystem: Host-associated > Plants > Roots > Rhizosphere > Soil | place: USA... | reverse complement strand
GATCCCCGACGGGCTGCCCTCGACCCTCGACTACCGCACCTACGTCGAGCATCGCTCCTTGTTCAACACGCCTCCCGTCTTCGGGATCTACGTCGTGATGCTCGTGACCCGGTGGCTCCGCGACGACGTCGGGGGGCTGGCGAAGATGGGGGCGCGCAACCGGGGGAAGGCGGACCTGCTCTACGAGCGGATCGACGCGGCGCCGTCGTTCTACCGGGGCCACGCCGACGCGGGCTCACGGTCGGTGATGAACGTGACGTTCCGGCTGCCGACCGAGGACCTCGAGGCAGCGTTCGCATCGGAGGCCGCCGAGCGAGGCATGGTGGAGCTGCGCGGCCACCGCAGCGTCGGCGGGATCCGGGCGTCGATCTACAACGCGATGCCGCTCGAGGGTGTCGAGACGCTCGCGGCGTTCATGGACGAGTTCCATGAACGCCACGAGCCTCCATCGAGCTAGGGGGCGACCCCCGGCAGCGAGAAGATGTGCGCCGCGTTCGTCCGGCAGCTGTAGCGGGTGAACAAGAGGTCCGTGTTCCCGGCGCCCGTATTCGGCGCGAGCGACAGCCCCCCGGCGTCGACGCGGTCCGGCAACGAGGCCAGCACCTCCTGTGCCGCGTCGAGGTTGTCGAGGGTGACGCGACGGAGCGACACGTTGCGGCCACAGCCCTTCCCGGAGCGGACGAAGTAGACCTCGCGGTTCGTTTCATCGACCGTCGGCGCGTACGCGAACCGGCCGGCCGGAACGGGGATCTTCGAGCGGGTTCCTCCCCCGATGTCGTAGACGAAGGCGTTGATCGTGATCGCGCGGGCCGTGACCTTGACGACCTCGTACGACGCCGTCGTGTCACCGACCGAGCCGGGCGTCACGAATACCCTGCCGGCCTTCCACGACCCGAGCACGGTGCCCGTCCCTGCGACGCGGTCGAACAGGATGAGGTCCGTGTACCACACACCGCCCATGCGGTGATCGCGGTCGAACAAGACGGAGCCGGTGGCCACGAGTCCGTCGTACTCGTACCACTTCTTCGTGTTCACGCCGGGAACCCTGCTTCGCGTCTGCAGGCCGAGATCGAAGAACCACAGGTTCGATGGCGTGGTGCTCGACCGTTGGTCGTAGATCACCCGGTTCGCGCTCGGGTCGAAGTTCCCCGCGTGCCCCGCCGTCCCCTGTGGGTTCAGACGCGTGCGGTTCGTGCCGTCGACGTGCTGCGCGTACGCGTCGTACCGGTTCGGATGCGCCGAGGAATCCGACGTGAACACGTACCAGGTGCCGTTCCCGGACGCGGAGAGCTGCTGATCGCCCGGCTCGTCGATCACCTTCACGGGTGGGATGTCCGCTCTCGCCGGGGCCGTCGCGCACACCACCACCGTCGCCGCCGCTGCCCACGTCACGAGCCGACGCATCGGGAGCTCCTCTCGGGTTGCCGGTCAGCGCATGGTAGGGAAGGCGGCCGGAGCTGCGCAAATCGCTTCCGCAGGCTAGGTCCGGGTCTTGATCACGTCGAACTCGTGACCCTCGGGGTCGGCGAACGTCCGCCACACGAAGTCATCGAGCGTGCGGTCTTCGCCGTCCCAAGAGCCGCCGAGCGCGACGATCCGCTCCGTGGCCTCCTCGAGGTCCTTCGCGCCGAGGTCGAGGTGGATCCGCACCTTGCCGTGCTTGGGCTCGGGGACGCGCTGGATCGCGATCGCCGGGAGGTCGTCTCGGTCCTTCAGCACCAAGTACCGGCCGTCGTCGAGCTCTTCGTCGATGGGCGAGTCGAACATGGCACCCCAGAACGCGGCGATCCTGCGCGCGTCCTGCGCGTCGATCGTGATGAACAGGAAGCGGGCGACCGCGGTCACGTCAGGCCACCAGCTCGTCGACGACGTCCGCGAACACCTCGGTGTGCCGATCGACGTCCTCGGCGGTGGTCGCGGGCGACATCAGCGCCATGTTGTGGAACGGCGTGATGAGGACGCCTCGGTTCAGGAGCGACAGATGGATGAACGGGTCGAGCTCGTCGTCCTGGCCGGCGGCCGCCTCCATGCCGGTCCGAGCGGGGTCCGGTCGGAAGAGGTACTCCACGCGGCATCCCAACCGGACCACGTGCCAGGGGAGCTCCCGGCCCGCGATCGTCTGCTGGACCCCCTGCTCGAACCGCTCGCCGAGCCCGATCATCCGTTCGAAGGCTTCGTCCGTGAGGACCTCGCCGAGCGTCGCCCGCATCGCCGCGAGCGACAGCGCGTTGCCGGCGAGCGTGCCGCCGATCCCGCCGACGTCCGCGTTCTTCCAGTCGGTGTTCGCGTAGACGCGCCGGGAAAGCTCTTCGGTGAGGCCATAGGCCGCGCTCGGGATCCCGGCGCCGAGGGTCTTCCCGATCGTGACGATGTCGGGCTGCAGGTTCCACGCCGCGGTGCACCCACCCGGTCCGGCGCTGATCGTGTGCGTCTCGTCGATCAGCAGGAGGGTGCCGTACCTCGTGCACAGCTCGCGGACGGCCTCGTGGTACCCAGGCTCCGGGAGCACGATGCCGATGTTCGTGAGCGCCGGCTCGAACAGGCACACCGCGACGTCCTCGTGGGCGAGCTCTCGCTCCAGCGCGTCCAGATCGTTGATCTCGACGACCCGCGTCGTCTCCTCGAGGGGCACCGGCGGGCCCAGGTTCCCCTCGCGCGCGACGACGGATCCGTCCGCGCCGAGCGTGGCGAACGTCTCGTCGACCGAGCCGTGGTAGTTCCAGTTGTGCACGACGATCTTCGACCGGCCCGTGACCTGGCGCGCCCAGCGGATGGCGAAGCGGTTCGCGTCCGTCGCCGTCAGGCAGAACTGCCAGAACGGCAACCCGAACCGGCGCGCCATCTCTCGTCCGACCCACGCGGCGTCCTCCGTCGGGAGCATCAAGGTGATACCGCGCCCCGCCTGCTCGGCGATCGCGTCGACCGAGATCTTCGGCGCGTGACCGGCCATACCGCCGGTATCGCCCAGGCAGAAATCGACGAACGCGTTGCCGTCGACGTCCCAGAAATGCGCTCCCTCCGCGCGATCGACGAAGACTGGGTGGTCGCCGGGCCACCTCGTCATCCAATTCATCGGGACGCCGAACAGCAGCGACGCTTCCGCGTCCTCCGAGAGTTCCTTCGAGCGCGGGTGGCGCTCACGGAACCGGCCGAGCTCACGCTCCATGAGCCCACCCAGCCGGGATCGGTCGATCGTCCTCACTCGCTCCCCCCTTCGGTCCGCGGAGTCTACGCGGCGGGTACCATCCCGCGGTGGCCCGCGCCCGCCGGCTCGCAACGTCGCTCGTCTCGGTGCTGTTGCTCGTCGCGACGCAGGCGTCGGCAGCGATCGCCGTCCCACTGGCCGTCCGCTCGACCGCACCCGCTCCGGGCGGTTCGACGCGGCCGGCGTGGATGGACCACATCGACGCGGTGATCGGCGACCGGCCGATGTCCGTCGTCGTCGGGCGCGACGGCGAGCGCTGGTACGGGCACCTGGGCTGGGTCGGCCGGCCGCCGGCGTCGAACGAGAAGCTGTTGCTCTCGATGGCGCTCTACGACCACTACGCGTCGTGGAAGCGGATCCGCACCGAAGCGAAGGCGCCCTCCCGGCCGCGTCACGGCGTGATCCGCGGCAACCTCTGGATCGTCGGTCACGGCGACCCAGAGATCGATCGCCCGCAGATCGGTCGTCTCGCGAAGGAGATCGACGCGGCAGGCGTCCACCTGATCCGCGGCTCCGTGGTCGGCGGCACGGGGCCGTTCGCACGCGATTGGTGGGCGAAGGGGTGGAGGGACTACTTCCCCGCGGACTACATCCCGCTGCCGACGGCGCTCACGTATCGCGAGAACACCTCGAAGGGCGTTCACATCCGCGATCCGGAACGACGAGCGGCGAAGCGCCTGACCGGGCAGCTCGAGCGGCGTGGCGTGGCGGTGCGCGGCGATCCGGCGATGGGCCGCATCCCGCGCGGCCTCCGCCGGATCGCCGCCCTCCCCTCGGAACCCCTCCGAACGATCATCCGGCACATGGACGTGTGGTCGCGGAACTTCTGGGCCGAGGTGCTCGGGAAGCGCCTCGGCTTCGACGAGTTCGGCCGCGGGACGATCGCCGCCGGCGCCCGGGCGATCGACCGGTTCACCGACGCCCGCGGCCAGGACTTCAGGGTCTACGACTCGTCGGGGCTCAGCTACGCGAACCGCGCCACCGCGAAAGGGATCCTCGAGCTGCTCTGGGTCGCCGGCGGATCACCGTGGGGGAAGACCTTACGCGCGTCCCTCGCGACCGGGGGTCAAGGCACCCTGAAGGACCGGCTCGTCGGCGTGCCGATCCGCGCGAAGACGGGAACCCTCCACGACGCGTCCGCGCTGTCCGGCTGGGTCCGTCTCGAGACGGGTCGCTGGGTCGAGTTCTCGATCCTGTCGAACGGCTTCAGCGAGTGGACGGCGAAGACGCTCGAGGACAGGATCGTTCGGATCGTGAGGACGCAGGCGAGCGACCCGACGCCCTAACGCCGCTCAGGAGCCGGGCTCGCGCCCGTACGTCACGCCACCGCGAGGCCGAGCGATCACGTAGATGATCGTGCCGAGCAGCGGCAGGATCAAGATCACGACGACCCACAGGGCCTTGGCGCCACCGGTGAGATCGCTCCGGCGGACCGCGTCGACGATCGCCGCGATCGAGACGATCACGACCAAGAGCATCAGCAGCCACAGCAGGGTGAGCCCCATGCGACCCTCCTCGTCGGGCGGAGCCTACCGCGAGAGATCTCGGGCGTAGCGCAGGATCGGCAGGTCGACGTCGCCGACGCGGTAGGTGCTTCTCCGGCCGTCGAACACCCACCCGTTGCGCTCGTAGAACCGGTGCGCACGCACGTTGGATGTGAGGACCCAGAGCGTCACGCGCCGGTAGCCGTCCGATCGGAGGTCGTCCTCACCTCGTCGGAGGAGCGCCGTCCCGATGCCCGAACCGGCGGCGTCTTCCAGCACGTAGATCGCGTAGACCTCTCCGGTCCGCTCGTCCGCGTCCTCGTCGCCGGCGGGGCCCGTCTCGACGAACCCGATGACGTCGCCGGCAGGGTCGATCGCGACCGCGGTCCGGCCCTTGCCCTCCGCGATCGATCGACGCCACATCGCCTCGCGTTCGTCGACCGAGAGCTCGTCAAGGATCCGGTCGGTGACCTGACCCCGGTATGCCCATCGCCACGACGCGACGTGAACCTCGGCGATCGACCGGGCATCGTCCGCGGTCGCGCCGCGGACGGTCACCGACACGGCTTCAGCCCTCGGAGGAACGAGGGTGGAGCATGCCGTAGAGGTAGGCGTCCGTGAGGGCCTCCCAGGAGGCCTCGATGATGTTCTCCGAGACCCCGACGGTGGTCCACGCCTGTCCGCCGTCCGACATGTCGATCAACACGCGGACGACGGCGCCGGTCCCGACGCTCTCGTCGAGCACCCGCACGCGGAAGTCCTCGAGCTCCATCGCGTCGAGCAGTGGGTAGTCGTTCGTGAGTGCCTTGCGGAGCGCGTTGTCGAGGGCGCCGACGGGACCCTGGCCCTCGGCCGACTCGATGTGGCGCGTGCCCTTCGTCCGCACCTTCACGGTGGCCTCGGCGAGCGGCGGCTCGTCGTCGGCGACGCGCTCTTCGACGTGGACGCGGTAGCTGTCCACGTCGAAGAACGGCTGCCGCCAGCCGGACGCCCGCCGCATCAGCAGATCGAGGGACGCCTCGGCGACGTCGAAGGCGTACCCGGACGCCTCGCGTCGCTTGATCTCGTCCACGACCGCCGGGGTGTCGATCTCGTCGAGCTCGACCCCGAGCTCCTCGGCCTTCATCCGGATCGTCGACCCCCCGGCGTAGTCAGAGGCGACGACCCCGCGCCGGTTCCCGACCGTCTCCGGGTCGATGTGTTCGTACGCGCGCGAGATCCTCGACACGCCGCTCGTATGCAGCCCCGCCTTGTGCGTGAAGGCATGCCGGCCCGCGTACGGCTGGTGCGAATCCGGCGCCACGTTCGCGACCTCCGCTACGTAGTGCGCGAGCTCGGTGAGGTGCTCGACTGCGCCGTCGGGCAGCGCCGAGGTCGCCCCCATCTTCAGCACGAGGTCCGCAGCGATCGGGATCAGGTCGGCGTTGCCCGTGCGCTCCCCGTACCCGTTGATCGTTCCCTGCACCTGCAGGACGCCGGCGTCGACCGCGATGAGCGAGTTCGCGACGGCGCAGCCGGCGTCGTTGTGCACGTGGATCCCGAGCGGTGTCCGGACCTGCTCGCGCACCGCCGCCACGATCCGCGCGATGTCGAAGGGCAGCATGCCGCCGTTCGTGTCGCACAGGACGAGGCGTTCGGCCCCGCTGTCCTCCGCCGCCGCCAGCACGCGGAGCGCGAAGCCCGGATCGGCCAGGTAGCCGTCGAAGAAGTGCTCCGCGTCGAAGAACACCCGCCGACCCTGCGACCGCAGGAACGTCACGGAGTCGCGCACCATCGCGACGCCCTCGTCCAGATCGGTCCGCAGGGCCTGCGTCACGTGGAGATCCCAGGACTTGCCGACCAGGCACACGACCTCCGTCCCCGCGTCCACCAGATCGCGCAGGACCTGGGACGACTCCGCTCGCTCGCCCGCCTTCCGCGTCATGCCGAACGCTGTGAGCTGGGCGCGCTGCAGCGGCTCCTTCACGGCGATCGAGAAGAACTCGGTGTCGCGCGGGTTCGCGCCCGGCCAGCCGCCTTCGACGTACGGGAACCCGACCGAATCGAGCTTGTGCAGGATCCGGAGACGGTCGTCGATCGAGTAGCTGAGGTCGGCACGCTGCGCGCCGTCACGAAGCGTCGTGTCGTACAGCTCGACGGAGACCGCGGCGTCGCTCACGCCTCGATCCCCTCGACGACGAGGTCGCCGACCGCAGAGGTCGAGAGGCCCATCTCGCCTGCGCGCATGCTCTTCATGCGCTGCGTCGCGAACCCGATCCCCGCATGCACGCGGTCGGCCGCCTTCTCCTCCCCGAGCACGACGAGCATCATCTGGACGGCGGCGATCGCCGCGAGGGGGTTGATCGTCCCCTTCCCCGTGTGATCGGGGGCGGTGCCGCCGATCGGCTCGAACATCGACACGCCTTCGGGCGCGATGTTCGCGCCGGCGGCGACGCCCATCCCGCCCTGGATCATGGCGCCGAGGTCGGTGATGATGTCGCCGAACATGTTGTCGGTGACGATCACGTCGAACCGGCTCGGTTGATCCAGGAAGTAGATGCACGCGGCGTCGACGTGCACGTAGTCCGTATCGACCTCGGGGAACTCGGCCGCGACGTCGTCGACCACCCGCTGGTACAGGTCGCCGGCGAACGTCAGCACGTTCGTCTTGTGGACGAGCGTGAGGTGCCTCCGGCGGTTCCGAGCAACGTCGAACGCGTAGCGCACGATCCGCTCGACGCCGTGACGCGTGTTGATCGACTCCTGGACCGCCACCTCGTGGGCGGTGCCTTTCCGATGGAACCCGCCCGCGCCGCTGTAGAGGCCCTCTGAGTTCTCGCGGACGACGACGAAGTTCACGTCTTCCTCGGCGTGGGACGGCACGAGCGTCTGCACCCCCGTGTACCGGATCACCGGGCGGAGGTTGACGTACTGGTCGAGCTCGAACCGGATCCGCAAGAGCAGGTCGCGCTCCAGGATCCCCGGCTTCACCCGCGGATCGCCGACCGCGCCGAGGAGGATCGCGTCGGAGCCTCCGAGGGCGTGCAGGTCCGCATCGGGGAGCACATCGCCCGTCCGGAGGTACCGGTCGGCGCCCAGGTCGAAGTCCGTGAGCTCCACGTCGAAGCCGTCGCGGACGACCTCGAGGACCTTGAGGCCCTCCGCGACCACCTCGGGCCCGGTGCCGTCGCCGCGGATCACGGCGATCCGGTGGGTCATGACGAGACAGCACCCCCCTCGCCCTCGGCCGGCGCCATCTGCAGCGCCCGGTTGATCGCCGCCAGGTAGGCTCGGCCGCTCGCCTCGACGACGTCGGTCGCGACGCCGCGACCCGTGACGCGCCGGCCGTCGACGTCGAGCTGCACGACGACGTCCCCTAAGGCGTCGGATCCGCCGGTGACGCTCGAGACGTTGAAGGCCACGAGCTTCGGATCGACGCCCGCCGCGCGGCCGATCGCGCCCATCACGGCGTCGATCATGCCGTCGCCCATCGCGGACTCCTCGATCACCTCGTCCCGGCGGCGGAGCCGGACCGTCGCCGTCGGCGAGAGGTGCGTCCCGCCGCCGACCTGGACCGCGTCGAGGACGAGAACGTCCTCCTTCCCGCTGCCGACCTCCTCGGAGACGATCGCCTCCAGGTCCTGATCGGTGAGCGTGATCTTGCGGTCCGCCAGATCCTTGAACCTGGCGAACGCGCGGTTCACCTGATCGTCGGTGAGCGTGATGCCGAGCTTGTCGAGCGCGTCGACGAACGCGTGGCGGCCGCTGTGCTTGCCGAGCACGAGCCGGTTGCCCTCCAGGCCGATCTCGACCGGGTCCATGATCTCGTAGGTCGCGCGGTTCGCGAGCACGCCGTGCTGGTGGATCCCACTCTCGTGCGCGAAGGCGCTCGAGCCGACGACGGCCTTGTTCGGCTGGACGCCGTAGCCGGTGGTCATGGAGACGAGTCGCGAGGTGCGCGTGATCTCCTTCAGGTTCAGGCCGTGGCGAACGCCCAGGTGCTCCCCGCGCGTCCGGACGATCATCGCGACCTCCTCGAGCGAGCAGTTGCCCGCTCGCTCGCCGATCCCGTTCACGGCGACCTCGATCTGCCGGGCGCCGTGTTCGATCCCGGCGAGCGCGTTCGCCACGGCGAGGCCCAGATCGTTGTGGCAATGCGTCGAGATCACGACGTGATCCGGCGTGTCCTCGCGGACGACCCGGACGAGCTCGCCGAACTCCGTCGGCGTCGCATACCCCACGGTGTCGGGGACGTTGATCGTCGTGGCCCCGCACGCGACGGCGAGGCGGAAGCACTGAAGCAGGAACTCGAGGTCCGTTCGCGTCGCGTCCTGCGCCGAGAACTCGACGTCCTCCGTATAGCTCTTCGCGAGCCGGACGTTCTCGTCGATCGCATCGAGCACCTGCCGATGGCTCATCCGAAGCATCGACTCGCGCTGCACGTCCGACGTCGAGATGAACGTGTGGATCCGCCAGCGCTCGGCGCCCTTGAGGGCCTCGGCCGCGCGCTCCACGTCTCCGGTCGCGGTCCGCGCGAGCGCCGCGATCACGGGCCCGCGGACCGTGTCCGCGATCTGCCGGACGGCCTCGAACTCACCCGGGGACGAGATCGGGAAGCCGGCCTCGATGATGTCGACGTTGAGCCGCGCGAGCTGCTCGGCGATCTCGAGCTTCTCCGCCTGGGTCAGCGCGATGCCGGGCGCCTGCTCGCCGTCGCGCAGGGTCGTATCGAAGATGCGTACTACACCGTTCTCGTCCATCAGCTCGGCACCTTCTCCTCGGACTCCAACCAGGGCATCATCTGGCGCAGCTGCCGCCCCACCGTCTCCAGCTGGGACGTCTGCGCCTCGCTGCGAAGTCGGAGGAACTCCGGGAAGCCGGCGTCGGCCTCTGCGATCCATCGCTTCGCGAACGACCCGTCCTGGATCGCCGCGAGCACCTGCTCCATCGCCTCGCGCGACGGGCCGTCGACCACCTTCGGCCCGCTCTGGTAGTCGCCCCACTCGGCGGTGTCCGAGACCGAGTAGCGCATCCACGACAAGCCGCCTTCATAGATCAGGTCGATGATCAGCTTGAGCTCGTGGAGGCACTCGAAGTACGCGATCTCCGGCTGGTATCCAGCCGCCACGAGCGTGTCGAAGCCGTTGCGGACGAGCTCGGAGATCCCGCCGCAGAGCACGGTCTGCTCGCCGAAGAGATCGGTCTCCGTCTCCTCCTTGAAGGTGGTCTCGATGATGCCGGCGCGCGCGGCGCCGATGGCGGAGCCATAGGCGAGCGCGCGCGCCTTCGCCTTGCCGGTCGCGTCCTGCTGCACCGCGACGAGCGCCGGCGTCCCGATCCCCTGCTCGTAGGTGCGCCGGACGAGGTGCCCCGGGCCCTTCGGGGCGATCATCGTCACGTCGACGCCGCCCGGCGGCACGACCGTCCCGAAGTGGATCGAGAAGCCGTGGGCGAACATCAGCATGTCGCCGTCTTTCAGGTTGGGCGCGATGTCGGTCCCGTACACGGCGCCGTGCGACGTGTCGGGGAGGACGCACATGATCACGTCGGCCTCGCGGACGGCGTCGGCGGTGTCGAGCACGCGGAGCCCCGCCTCCTGCGCCCGCGCGCGGCTCGCCGATCCGGGTCGGAGCCCGACCCGGACGTCGAGCCCGCTGTCCTGCAGGTTCTGCGCGTGCGCGTGGCCCTGCGACCCGTAGCCGAGCACGGCGATCTTCTGGTCGGCCACGACGCCGGGGTCGGTGTCCTTCTCGTAGTAGATCGTTGCCATCTCGATCGCCCCTTCCGGTCCTTGGCCGCCCGGCCCCCGGCCGCTCAGTCGTTCGCGGCCTTCAGCACGCGCTCGCGGATGCCTCGGTCGCCGCGCCCGAGCGCGATCCGGCCCGTGCGCGAAAGCTCGACCACGCCGAAGTCCTCGAGGAGTGAGAGGAGGGCCTCGAGCTTCTCGGGCTTGCCCGTTGCCTCGAGCGTGAGGGTGGATGACGTCACGTCGACGACGTTCACGCGGAACACCTCCGCGATCTCCATCACGCGCGCGCGGTCGTCGCCCGACGCGCGCACCTTCACCAGCATCAGCTCGCGTTCCACGGCCGAGCCCGCCTCGTGCTCGAGGATCTTGATCACATTGATCAGCTTGTTGAGCTGCTTCGTCACCTGCTCGAGCGGCTTGCTCTCGACGTTGACGACGATCGTCATCCGCGACAGGCCCTCCGACTCGGTCGGCCCGACCGCGAGCGAATCGATGTTGAACCCCCGCGCCGAGAACAGCCCGGCGATGCGGGTCAGGACCCCCGGCTTGTCTTCCACGAGGACCGAGATCGTGTGCAGCGTGCCCGTCCCGTTGCTCATACGATCGGTGCCTCCGCGGGGTCGGTCGTGTGCTGCGCGGTCTCCGGCCCGAGGATGATGTCGTCATTCGAGGCGCCCGCCGGGACCATCGGGAAGACCATCTCCTTGGGGTCGACGCGGAAGTCGATCACGACGCTCCGGTCCTCGACCGAATACGCCTTCTCGATCACGGCGTCGACGTCTTCGGGACTCTCCGCCCGCAGACCGACCGCGCCGTACGCCTCGGCGAGCTTCACGTAGTCGGGCACGTCCGGGTCCAGGTACACGCCCGAGTAGCGCTCGTCGAAGAACAGCTCCTGCCACTGGCGGACCATCCCGAGGTATCCGTTGTTGAGGATCGCTGTGATGAACGGGATCTTCTCCGTCGCGCTCGTCGCGAGCTCCTGCGCCGTCATCTGGAAGCAGCCGTCACCGTCGATCGCGACGACGCGCATGCCGGGCTGGCCGACCTTCGCGCCCATCGCGGCGGGGACGGCGAACCCCATCGTCCCGAGACCTCCGGAGTTGATCCAGTGGCGCGGACGCTCGAACCGCCAGAACTGCGACGCGTACATCTGGTGCTGCCCGACGCCGGCGACGACGATCGTGTCCTCGTCGGCGAAGGCACGCAGGCGCTCCACGCAGTACTGCGGCTTGATCGGACCGTCGGGGGCCTGCTCGTACCGGTACGGGAACCGGCGCTGCCACTCGGCGAGCTGGTCGAGCCACGGCGAGCGGTCGGGGGCGCCGTGCTCCGACTGGCGCGCCTCCAGCTCGGCCGCCATCTTCGCGATCACGTCCTTGCAGTCGCCGACGATCGGCACGTCGGCGGCCCGGTTCTTGCCGATCTCCGCGGGATCGATGTCGACGTGGATCACCTTCGCGTTCGGGGCGAACGCGGCCAGCTTCCCCGTGACGCGGTCGTCGAAGCGTGTCCCGAGCGCGATCAGCAGATCGGCTCTCTGGATCGACGTCACGGCCGTGTAGTTGCCGTGCATCCCCGGCATGCCGAGGCACAGCTCGTGAGAATCCGGGAACGCGCCCCTGGCCATCAGCGTCGTCACGACCGGCAGCGAGCCCACGGTCGCGAGCTGCGCGAGCTCTTCCGTGGCGTTCGCCTTGATCACACCGCCGCCGACATAGAGCACCGGTCGTTCCGACGCGAGGATCAGCTTCACCGCCTCGACGACCTGGCGCTGGTTGCCCTTCGTCGTCGGCTTGTAGCCGGGCAGCTTCACCCGATCGGGCCACGACCACGTGGTCTCCGCGAGGAGCACGTCTTTCGGCAGGTCGATGAGGACGGGACCCGGCCGGCCGGTCGACGCGATGTGGAACGCCTCGCGGACGGTCTCTGGGATCAGGGCGGGGTCCTTCACCAGGAAGTTGTGCTTCGTGATCGGCATCGTGATGCCGGTGATATCGGCCTCCTGGAAGGCGTCGTTGCCCACGACCGGAGTGGGGACCTGTCCCGTGATCGCGACGATCGGGACCGAATCCATCTTCGCGTCGGCGATCGGCGTGACCAGGTTGGTCCCGCCCGGCCCCGACGTCGCCATGCAGACGCCGACGCGCCCCGTCGCCCAGGCGTAACCCTCCGCCGCGTGGCCCGCACCCTGTTCGTGCCGGCACAGGATGTGGCGGATCGGCGACGCGTCCACGAGCGGGTCGTACATCGGCATGCTCGCGCCACCGGGGATGCCGAAGATGACCTCGACGCCCTCGTGCTCGAGGGCCTTCAGGACCGCGAGGGCCCCGGAGATCTTCATCGGGCGGCCGCCTCTGGGTCGCGTTCCTCGACGGGGCCCGTCTCGACGCGGCGCACGTGCGCCTGCAGCCGGTGCGCCAGGTTGCGACAGGCCCGTTCGAACTCCCACGGCGTCCAATCACGGCGGCGCAGCTGGAGCACGTCGTCGGTCTGCTCCTCGGCGAAGTCGAAGCCGGAGCCGAGGTAGACGACCTCTGAAGACAGGTACCGGTCGACCACGGCACGCGTGCTCGGCTCGGCGGTCTCGACCGTCACCTGCCCGGGGCCCTCCCACAGGACGCTCGCGACGACCGTCCCGTCCCGTTCGAATTCGTATCGCATGTGCGCTCCTTCCTTGGATCCATGGCGGCCGTTCATCGGAGGTCCACCTGGGTCCGGGGTAGAAAAAACCCCTCGCGATGCGAGGGGCCTCCGGCGCGGGTGTCTGTCGGGCTATCGCCCGCCCGCGCCTACGTGATAAGTACGAGGTCGCTGCGTCCGGTCACAGCAGTGGTCGACATGGTCCGG
>Ga0075433_10002836_pt1 | contig 13270 bp, 15 predicted proteins | sample RhiMethybrSRZTD2_FD_75299 | JGI IMG/M metagenome (GOLD analysis project Ga0075433, IMG submission 75299) | Populus rhizosphere microbial communities from Tennessee, USA - Rhizosphere MetaG P. TD hybrid SRZTD2 | ecosystem: Host-associated > Plants > Roots > Rhizosphere > Soil | place: USA... | reverse complement strand
GATCATCGGCATGTTGATGTCGACGGTCAACGTATAGGTCACGGTGGTGCCAGCGCCGTTGGGCTTCAGCGCATAGGAACCGTCCATCGCCTTGAGCAAATTTCCCTCGATCAGCTTCCAGCTCACGGCGCGTGGCTTCCAGTCATAGGCCAGGACGTAGTCGTCCTTGACGAGCGTGTGATCAAGAACCATGCGAACCGTTTTGGCCTTGCCGCCAGCGACGGTGAGCACTTCGGCGCTTTTCATGGAGTCAACCCAGTCGGGATAGTGCTCGAAATCGGCAAGGACCACCATGACCTCATCAGGCTTCGCCGCAATGTTGATGCTGGCGCTCGTCTGATCCGCCACAAGCCTTAGCGTACGCATTTGATTGCCTCGCTCGCCAAGCTCGCTCGGCGCGGATCGCGCTTTCAGGCCGCCTACTTCGTCGTCACTCGGGGACGAAGAGCGTGTCCCCTCGCTCCTCCTCAGCACGGCGGCGCGCGATCCGTGGTTTGGTGCTGGCCCCGCTTTCAGCGTCACAGGTCGAGGACTTCGCGGAGTCGCGCCCGAGCCACGTCGGTGCTGAAATGTGCCGCCACATGTTGTCGGCCGCGAACTCCCATCTCTTGGGCCAGAGCGGGATTGTCCAGCAGCAGCATGAGCCGCTCGGCCAACAGCGCATGATCACCAGAGGGTACGACGAAGCCGGTCTCGCCGTCGCATACGGTCTCCGGCGCACCGCCTGAGTCGCCAACGATGACCGGCAGCTCACATGCGGCCGCCTCAAGTGCGGCCAGGCCAAGCCCTTCCGGATTGAGGCCAGCCAATCGGGTTCGCACTGGGAGTGCGAAGACGTCGGCCTGTTGCAGCTGACTGATCACCGCCGCCGGCGGCAACGCCCCGAGCAGGCGGGCGCAGTCTGACAACTCAAGATCTCGGATCCTGCGCTCCAGCCGACGGCGTAACGGACCATCGCCGACAATGATCAGCTCCCGTCTCGCGCCGTTCCGGCTGTTCTTGTCGAGCACGATCCGCCAGGCCCGAAGTAGTGTCTCCACCCCCTTCTGGGGGATCAACCGTGCGACCGCGATGCAGCGCCTGGTGCCTCGTACCTCTGCCCTCGATGGCGGCCGGAAACGCTGCATGTCGACCGGAGGTGCCAGTCGTACCAATCGCTGCCGAGCGCTCCCACTGAGCGCATTGGCAATGCGGCGTTCGCTATAGGCAGAGATCGTCGTGAGGTGATCACAACTGTCGCCAATCCGCCGGAGCAACCCGCGCGCTCCCGGCACCTGCGCCCACCAAATCTCGTGACCGTGAGTCAGACCGAGGATGTGTCGAGCGCCCGCGCGCCGCAGGCGCCGGGCGAGCAGACCAAGTGGAGCTGCCGCGCCGAAGATCACGCGTGTGGCGCCAGATTCAGCCAGCAGCCCCACTGCTCCAGCAGCGACATGCGGAGTTGGTAGCAACAGTGGACCGTCGCGGATGACCGGAAAGGGCCGGTCGTGATCGGAGGCCGCGGCACCGGCCGAGCCTGAGGCGTACACCACGACGTCATGGTCGAGCAGCGTGCAGACTTCATTTACGAATGATTCGATGCCGCCAATTCGCGGCGGGAAGTCATTGGTGATGATCAAGGTCGACGGCACTGATTAATACCGGGCCAAGCGGTCAAGATAGGCCCGCCACTCCGCAGTCAGCTCGCTCTGGCTGAGTTCCAAGGTTGAGCGGCTCGCCTGGTCCAAGGACTTTCCACTGGCCAGCTCTGCATAAAACTGGCCCAGTTGGTTTTCGGAATAGCGGTCGGCAATGAAGCGGCATGCGAGCCAGGCTTCTGCGTACGCCAGTTGAAGATTGCGTCCGCCCGCCTCGAACTGCCGGTCTGCCGGAAATGCGCGCGGTGCACCGTCGCTACGTACTCGGATGAGCAGTTCGTCTGTGCCGGAGCTTCGCTGACCTGAATGGGCGCGCATGGACACCCACTCAGCCAGGCCTTCCTCGGCCCACATCGGAGCAGCCGTGTCGGGTGACCGGGTAGCGACATGAACGATTTCGTGCTCCAGCACCGCCTGTAAAGCAGCCGACTCAAGCCGTGCCGCCTTGGGATTGACGACGATGCGGATCGCATCACCTCCGACACCAGCGCGTTGCGTGACAGCGGCGATCGAGGCGTACGCACCGTCAGATTTGCCCAGTACCGACTCGAAATCGCGCTGAGTCGCCGGAACTTCGATGACGACTTGGCGGTTCCAGGACGCTCCTAGACCGTTCGGCAGCAGCTCGCGCACATTGCTGGCGGCAGCTGCAGCCAGAGTGGACCAGCGATTGAGCGACTGTCCTGAGCCCGCCAATACGGTGACGCCTCCCCGCTGGTTGGCGGTGAGGGGGCCTAACCACCAGCTGGGCTTCTGCTCGGCGACGCGGCCGGCTGGTTCATCGACAGTGCCGGCGATCTTGACTTCTCCGCCTTCCTCGAGGAACGTCAACCAAACCCAGTGCTGCACCTCCTCACCATCACCGGCCAGGCGCCAGGTCACTAGCACACGTTGCATCCAGGCATCTGGACCCAGGACCTTGCGACGGGTCTCCGAAAGCACGAATTGTGTGGGTTCGACACGCATCCGCAACGTGGTCAGTGGCAGTGAGCTTAGATTCGCATAGAGCATCCGAGCGCGGTCCTCGAAGCTAGCGTCGCGATCACTGAGCAGCCGATAGAAGCCTGGTCGGTCGCCGGTACGGGCCGCTTCAGCCAGGGCATCGACGGTCGCTCTGACAAGGTTCAGGCGCGAATTCGCGGACGCTGTTGATCGTGACTCAACAGCCGTAGGAGCGGGCGCACTTGGACCGGAGCAAGCAGCACATGCAACCAAAATGAGCGCTAGCGCAGCCAGTACCAGTCGACGCCCAACCGGCGAACGGCGAGTGGTAGCTGACACAGAGGCACAGCCTATGCGAACTGTTCAGCTGGAGCGCCGATCGCGCGAACAGCTTAGGAACTCAGCCCGGCCGACTGGCTCCGGCATACGACATGTAGGACATCTTGATGTATTCCACCGACTTGCCCGGCCGAGGGGCGTGGATCACTCGGCCGTTACCGGCATAGAGACCGACGTGACTAATGGGGCTGTAGAAGAATACCAGGTCACCCAGTTGGAGATCAGACTTGGATATCCGACGACCTACGTTGTACTGCTGACTGGCTGAATGAGGCAGGCTCACCCCAACCGATCCCCAGGCCCTCATCGTTAGCCCAGAGCAGTCCCAGCTGCTAGGTCCAGCGGCATTGCGTACGTATGGCTCTCCGAGCTGAGCCCTGGCATATGCGAGCGCTTTGGCTCCCTTTCCGCTGCCACTGATAGGAGCCCGTACGGCGTCCCGGGACGCAGCTGCATTGTTACGCGCAGTCGCCCTCTTCTCCGCAGCAGAGATCCTGCTTCGCTGATCCGCGGTCAACTTGGCCAGCACTCTTCTTGCATCAGCAAGCTTCTTGTCAGAGGAATCGCTGAGGGACTTGAGCTGCTTCTCCTTCTCAGCGAGCGTCGCCAGATCAGTTTTTTCCGAATGCTGAAGTGATATCAGGTTGGCTTGCGCTTGCTGGTAATCCTGCAGCAGAGAGTTCTGATTCTCGTTGACCTTCTGCACAGTCGAGATCTGGCTAAGGAAGCCCTGGGTGTCTGGGGTGACGAAGAGCTGGGCAGCGGTATCGAGGCTCCGGTTCTGGAATTGTGCAAGTGCCACCTGGCCAACCTGGAGCTTCATCTGAGAGACCTTGTCAGTCTGAGCTGTGAGGTCCGCCTGCTTGAGCTTCAGCTGCTCCTTGCCCTGCTTGATTTGCTCCTTGACTCCCGAATATTGCTGGTCGATCGCCGCCGCTTCGGTTTGCAGCTGCGCGACCTGTTCCTTCGCCTGATCCATCGTGACTGGCGGGTCGGCTGCAGCCGGCAGGCTGGCAGGGACGACAAATAACGCGGTCAAGCCCACTGAGGCAAGCCCCAGCGTGGCTCCGCGTACCCCCCGACGGATCGATGTGACGCAGCTACCCTCGAATGCGCGTGAGGCCACGCGCGCAGTGAAATTCACAGTCCCCCGACTCCTGTGTTCCCCGAACTCCTGCGCGCAGCTCTCGCGGGTGCCGCCTCAAGCCTCCCCAGACTTGAGCACAGCCGAGAGCTGTGATGAATCTGCTTACTATCCGATAGATAACAGCCTTGTCATGTTGTTCACCGGACAGTCGTTGACACATTAGGTCACGATTAGGTCACTGGCAATCAGGATCGCCGATATTTGGTCACCGAATCGTGACGCATAGTTCTGGTGTTACGGATACGTCTGCTGTGACGAATAGTTCTGGTGTTACGCGTAGTCCTGCCACTCCAGCGGTGCCTGAACGCCTAGGACGGGACGTGCGCCTTGGATCAGTCGAAGTGGTGGCACCAGACCGGAATCTGCCAACGTCTGCAGGGCGGTCTGCTCGTCTGGGTTGAAGTCAATGACACCTTTGGTGGCGCCGAGCAGGACACTCACGACGCAGTCGCTACACGCCGGGCCCCTGGCAACGCAGGTCTCGCAATCCACGTGCAGTACGTCCATCGTCATTCCCTTCACTCAGATCGCCTCAGACCGTGCTTAAGGACCGTGCATCAACCCCGCTGTTTTACCTTCTCGCAACGCACTGACACTTTCCTCATGCCCAACCCATCGCGCGAGGTCTATTCGCATGGACACCATGACTCAGTCCTTCGCTCGCACGGCCGGCGTACCGCCGAGAATTCCGCGGCGTACTTACTGCCCTGGCTGAAGCCTGATGACCGACTGCTCGATGTAGGCGTCGGCCCGGGGACTATCACCGTCGATCTCGCCAAGCGGCTGACCAACGGTTGGGTTGTCGGCATCGATTCGGCGCCGACGGCAGTTTCGACAACACAAAAGTTGGCCGCCGAAGGGGATCTCAGCAATCTCAGCGTCTCAGTCGGGGATGTTTACGACCTGGAATTTCCGGACGCGTCGTTCGACGTAGTTCACGCTCACCAGCTGTTGCAGCACCTTCGCGACCCCGTTGCTGCCCTTCGCGAAATGCGCCGGGTGTGCCGGCCAGGTGGTGTTGTTGCCGCACGAGATGTCGACTATGCAGCCACGATCTGGTATCCGCCGAGTCCGGCCCTGACCCGGTGGCTCGAGTTGTTCCATACGGTGAACCGATCCAACGCAGGTGAACCCCACGCTGGGCGGCGACTATTGAGTTGGGCACGCTCGGCAGGTTTCAACCGCGTCGACGCATCGGCAAGCGCCTGGTGTTTTGCGACCCCGGCAGATCTCGCTTGGTGGTCTGAGACGTGGGCCGAGCGCTTGAGCAAATCCGATCTCGGCCAGCAGGCCATCGAGCACGGCCTTACCGATACAGCGGAACTGTCACAAGTGGCCGAAGGCTGGCGGACTTGGGGACGGCTTCCTGACGCCTGGTTTTCCATGCTCCACGCAGAGATTTTGTGCCGCGATTAGCCGTCTCGGTTTACAGTCCGCGGTTCGCCCCATCTGGGATATTCAAGTAAGTTAGGACCCCTAGGGGAGTCTCTTGGGGGGAATGTGGTACAAGCACGACGGGCGAAAGTCCGGCCAGCACGCGTGATCATTCCGCTGGTGATTGCTGCAGCCCTCCTAGTGGGCGGTTCATTTGCAGCAGTGAAATTTTGGCCCAACGCCACGACGGCTGGACCTCAGCCAGAATCAAGCGCGACAACAGTCGAGTCGCAGTCGCCGACCACCGCAGAGTCGAGTCCTTCGCCATCTGCAACCGCTTCACCGTCTGATAGCGCCGCCGAGGCGGCCGCTGCGAAGGCCGTCAGAGCCTGTCAGGAGAAAGTCACGGCGGCTGACGAGGTCCTGAAACAAGGCAAAACCGGCGTTTTGCACTGGGCCGAACACGTAGATGCGCAGAAGGATTACTTCGCTGGCGACGCCACCGTCGTCCAAATGAAGGGCCGGTTCAAGGCGACTCGGCTCAAGGGTCCAGGTGATCTCAAGCGCTATGACGACGCTCTCTCGACGTACCAGGACCTCGACGGTTCCTGCGCGAAGGTCAAAGGCGCGGAATCGGCAGTAGCGACGACGCTGGCCAAGTGTGCCAAGCGAAGCAAGGCGCAGCAGCCCGTACTTAAGGCCACCGCTGGGGGAATGAAGGATTGGAAGGATCACCAAACGTTCATGGCGCGCAACGCGTTGCACAAGGAAGGTTCTCCATCGGAGGCACAGTCTACTTGGCTGAAGCAGTACCGCGCCGCGCCGAAGAACATCAACGCGTTCAAAAAGGCAGTCCGCAACTTCGACGCACCCAGCTGCTGACACAGAGCACTCGTCCAGCTGCCGACTCATCCGTCGGAAACCTACGTCCACGTAGTTTGCATTCGGTCTGCACGGTTGCTACCTATGCAAACCGTCGGCAACCAACGTGAACGTAGGTTTCTGAGAGGGATTCGCCACGGTCCAAGACCGGGTTTCGGCGAGTCGTCGCCGAAACTGTCGGCGCGGATCTTTAATGTCCCGATCGTGGCGCTGCAGGCCTCATTTGATGATCTTGGGACGCATCTGTCCCAGGTGACGTTCTGCATTGTTGATCTAGAAACCACCGGCGGCGCAGAGACCGACATGATCACCGAGGTGGGCGCCGTCAAGGTACGCGGTGGTGAGGTGCTGGGCGAGTTTCAGACCTTGGTGAATCCAAAAGCCCACATTCCACCGCTGATCGCCGTACTGACGGGCATCACGAACCAGATGGTGGCCAACGCACCGAGCCTGCGCGAGGTGTTGCCCTCATTCCTGGCCTTCGCAGAAGGAACCGTGATCGTCGCCCACAATGCCGGGTTTGACGTCAGCTTCCTGCGCCGCGCCTGCGAGGCTTGTGCTTATCCGTTTCCACGCTGGCCGGTAATCGATACGGCAGCTCTGGCCCGACAGATCTTGCTCCGCGATGAGGTGCCGAACTGCAGACTGGCTACGCTGGCTCGGCATTTTCACACCGCTGTAGCTCCGAACCATCGCGCACTCACTGACGCCCAGGCCACAGTCGAGGTACTCCACGGCCTGCTGGAGCGGGTTGGCAATCTAGGCGTGCACACCATTGAGGACCTTCGCGAGTTCAGCCGCCAGGTCTCGCCCCAACGGCGCGCCAAGCGCACCTGGACTGCCGACCTGCCGGCTGCGCCCGGGGTCTATTTGTTCGTCGCCGAGTACGACGAGCAGCGCCACATTCTCTACGTTGGGAAGTCGCGAAACCTCCGAGCTCGAGTTCGGACCTACTTCACAGCCGCCGAGAAGCGGCCGCGGATCGACGAGATGGTCCGGCTGGCTACCGGGGTGGAGGCCATTCCGTGTGTCACCCAATTGCAGGCAGACGTGACCGAACTGCGGCTGATCGGCGCTCATGCGCCGCGATACAACCGTCGCTCGAAGTTCCCGGAACGCACCCAGTGGATCAAGATCACCGACGAACCATTCCCACGCCTGTCTGTCGTCCGGACGGTCCGTGATGACGGAGCCAGCTATTTCGGCCCGTTCTCGCGACGGCAGTCTGCCGAGGACGTGACGCTCGCCATCTATGACGGTTTCCCCATCCGGCAGTGCACACCCCGGCTGAGCACCAGCTCACCGATCGCCGCCTGCGCCCTTGCTGGGATGGGCCGCTGCGCGGCACCGTGTGACGGCACGATCTCTCCAGACGGCTATAGCGAGATCGTTGAGGCCGTACGCACAGCGCTGGCGGTCGACGTACGGCCGGCTGTGCTCGGCGTTCAAGCAAGACTGCGGAGGCTGATCAATCAGCAAAGGTTCGAGGAGGCTGCCATCATTCGCCGGCGGCTGGAGACTCTGACTAGGACCGCGGTGCGCTTCCACCGGATCCGCAGCCTGGCCGCCTGTCCCGAAATCGTGGCCGCGCGGAGAGTCGATCTCAACTGGGAGATACACGTCGTTCGGTACGGCAGGTTGGCCGGATCCGGCCTGGCGACGCCTAGTGATGTGCCGCAGGCCGTCGCGCGTGCGGTACGAGCCACGGCTGAGACCGTGCCACAGCCGCGGCATCCACTGCCGGCAGCCGGGATTGAGGAAACCGAGCGGATCGCGGATTGGCTCGAGCAGTCTGGGATCCGCCTGATCGACATCACTGGTGACTGGATGTGGCCGCTGCACCTCGTCGTTGATCATGAAGCGCTGGTGCGCTACGCGCTAGGTGGTGAGGCTCCGCTTGGAAGCGCAGAGTGCAGCGAACATTAGGATGGCCGCCATGCTCACTGCGATTGTCTTCGTCAAAGCCGAGGTAGCACGTATCCCCGAGGTGGCCGAGGAGATTGCCGCGCTCAGTGGGGTGAGTGAGGTCTACTCTGTGACCGGCACCATCGACCTGATCGTCATGATCAGAGTTGCTAACCATGATCAAATAGCTGAGGTGGTCGCAGACAGGCTTAACAAGGTGGCCGGTGTCGTGAGCACTGAGACGCATATCGCTTTCCGAACCTATTCTGCTCATGATCTTGAGGCGGCGTTCTCCCTGGGCGGCTAGCCATCAGCGCGTTAGGCCTCGCACCGCAGTCGCAAGAGTTTCCACGACCGTGCTCATGATCGCAACGGTCTTCTTATTGCGGGTGGTCATCGGCGTAGCCATCGCGGCCCGGGCGATCACTCGTCAGCCACCGGATCAGCCGGTGCAGGTGCCGTCGGTTTCCCAGATTTAGTGTCGCGCGCCTATGCCTCTCAAACGATGATCAGCTTCAAGACGACCGCAACCAGGCAGATCGTGATCACGGCGAGCAGGCCGACTACCTGAACCACGCCACGGTTGCGCCGGGGCGGGTACGCCAAAACAATCCCGACCAGTGCGCCGACAATGATGCCGCCGATCAGCATCAGCCAGCCGAAGCTGCGGAAGCCAACCAGGATGCTGTAGAGGATGAGCAGGATGAACAGCCCGATGTCGGCGCGGACATCCTCATGCATCTTCTGCTTGAAGATCGCATTCGCGGCAAGCAGCCCGATAACGGCGGCCGCAGCGCCATAACCTCCACTGTCGTACGGACCGAAAACGAAGAGCAGCGTGGCGCCACCCAGTCCGGCCGCTAAGTAGAGCACGACGAATCGCCAGGCTCCCAACTCGGACTCAATAGCCCGACCCGCGAGCCAGAGCACCAGCAGGTTCATCAATACACCCAAGATGGACCCTGAGGTCAAAGACGCTGTAAGCAATCGCCAGAACTGGCCCGCGTAGATCGCCTCATTGCTCATCACCAGCAACCGATTGAGCAGTCCCCCGCTGACCAGGTTCAGCACCCACTCCACGGCGAGTGCACCCATCAGCACCTTCGTCGCTGTTCCGCCGCCCGACTTCAGGATCGCGCCAAAGGCTGTCCTCGGCGCCCGTGCGCTGGCTCGTCCGGAGGACACACACGATGGACACTGAAAACCGACCGAGGCCGGGTTCATGCACTCGCCGCAGATCGGTCGATGGCAGCGCTGACAAGAGATACCGGTCATCCGCTCCGGGTGCCGATAACACGGAGCAAAACCCGGAGGCGAAAAGTCCGGGCCCGCATTCGGGGTTTGACTCACGTCGCGGGCTCACCCGAATCGACTGTCCCCGAATCGATCGACACCGACTCGATGACTACCGGGTCGGCGGGACGGTCCCCTCGTCCCGTCCGCACTTCGGCGATCTCATCGACGACGTCACGGCTGGGCTGATCGGCGACCTCACCGAAGATCGTGTGCCGCCGGTTGAGATGTGGCGTCGGGCCGACGGTGATGAAGAACTGCGAACCATTGGTGCCCGGACCAGCATTGGCCATCGCCAGCAGGTACGGCTTGTTGAAGACAAGATCGGGATGGAACTCGTCGCCAAACTGATACCCCGGACCACCGGTGCCAGTGCCAAGGGGGCAACCGCCCTGAATCATGAATCCGTCGATCACCCGATGGAAGGTGAGTCCGTCGTAAAACTTGCCGGTCTGCCTCGCGCCTGTCTTGGGATCGGCGTACTCCTTGGTCCCCGAGGCCAGGCCAACGAAGTTGTCCACAGTTTTAGGAGCTTGATCAGCAAAGAGCACTAGGTTGATGTCGCCGTGGTTGGTGTGCAGGGTAGCCGTCTGCTGTGCCACGTTAAGGCACCTTTCTGTCGTGATCATCATGGTCTTGACTTGGTCAGGCAGCCATCCTGTCAGACCGCACAAGATGGCGATACGGTGGAAACGCTCCACAGGGGAGCATGAGGTTTCTCACAACGGAGGAAACGTGTCTAAGAGTTCCCGCCGCGCAGAAGCCGCCCGAATGCAAGCTGCGCCAGCCGCCGAGGATTTCGTGCACTCGGCCGCTGATCGTGTCGGACCCCTGGTTCACACCGCAGCTGATCGAGTAGGGCCGCTTGCGCAGTCCGCCGCAACCCGAGTTGGGCCGCTTGCTGAAGCCGCCGCTGATCGGATCGGCGCAGCCGCTGACAAGGTGTCACCGCTTGCTCATTCGGCAGCGGAGCGGCTGGGACCGCTGGCCGAATCGGCTGCCACACACGTGGGCCCGATGACTCATGGGGCAGCAGATCGGCTGGACCCGCTCGCTCATTCGGCCGCGGATCGAATCGCTCCCTTGGCCAACCAGGCCCTAGAGCGTGTGTCGCCGTACGCCCAGCAGGCAGTGAGCAGGGTCTCACCGTACGCACAGCAAGCCGCCGAGCGAATCGCACCGATCGCAACATCGGCCAAGCAACGTGGCGCACGCGCAGCTCATGATGCAGTCGACAAGTTCGCCCCAGTCTTGGACCAGGCACTCGAGAAAGTGAGCCCCGCAGTGGAAGCCACTCGTAGCAAAGTGTCGGACGAGATAGTGCCCAAGATCAGCGAGGCGTTGAGCGCTGCCGCGGGAGCGCAGGTCGTCGCTGAGGCGACCAAGCGAGGAAAGGCCGTCGTGGCCGCGGCCAAGGGTGAGTTGGAGCCGGCAAAGCAGAAGAAGGGCGGCTGGGTGAAGTGGCTGCTTATCGCGGCTGGGCTTGTGGGCGTTGCGGTATTCCTAGTCCGCAAATTCCTGGGTGGAAAGGACGCCGATTGGCAGGCGGCTCGGCCGACCACACCGTACGCGCCACCCAGGCCGACCGAAACAGGCACACCACATGCCGGTGACACTGATGCAACCGCACCAGTTGATGCAGTGGACGTCGACGCAATGGACGACGCACATGAGGATCCTCAGGGCGGCATGTCGGCGCACATGATGAATCTCCAGGCTGACGGTGCTGCGTTTCCCGATCAGCCCGCTGAGGGCGGTGACATGGACGATTCTCCGGCAGATGCGACGACTCCTGTCGACGACGCCTTCGCCGAAGCAGCAGCCAAGATCGGCGTCGATGCTCCCGGCGAGGCCGCGACAGGCGAGGGTCTCAGCGACGAAGGGTCAGCGGAGCCGGCTGCCGGTAGTGATCAGGACGGCGCCTTGCTGACCGAGCCGGCAGCTGATCCTGAACGAGCCTCCCGATACCAAGGTGAGGGTGTCTACATCGGCAGCGAGCCTCCTGAGGGCTTCACCATCAAAGGCAATGAGCGGTCGATGAAGTATCACGTCCCGGAGTCGGCTGGCTATACCCGGACGGTGGCTGAGGTCTGGTTCAACAGCGAGGAGGCGGCCACGCAAGCCGGCTTTGTGCGCGCCCAGCGCTAAAGGAAGATTTGCCGCCGACACGCATCTGATCCGTAAAATCACAAAAGTTTCCGGTCGGCGTTAACATCGGGCCCCTTCGCGAAGCCTTCTACATATAGAGGCTTCGACGAAGGGACATCGGTATGGCTGTGCTCGCCGAGCGCGAGGGAGTTTGCGATCAATGGGTTGACGCTGGGCCGTTCCGAGCGCAGTTGCGGTATCTGATGGCGAGTGGCTCGCTCAGCGTCGATGATGTGGCCGCAGTTGCGGGGATCTCCGCCCGCCTGGCCGATCGTCTCCTGCACGGACGCAATGGGCGGCAATTGCGTCGGATCAGCCCCGACACGGCACGCCGGCTGATCCAGGTTTCCGATCAGCAGATTCAGGCACTGCGACAAATCATGGTGCCCGCCGCCCCGGCACGGCTGCACCTGCGTCGCCTCTACCGTGCAGGCTGGGAAAATCTCACGATCGCCCAGCGGGTAGGAGTCGCTGCTCCGGAGCTCATCGACCTGGCAGCCGGTTCCGAGAGCTGTTCCCTCCTGCTTACGATTCGGCTCACCGCGGCCGCGCGGGCTGAGGACAGCTCGCGCTGCCACCGCCACCTCTCCGAGCTGGCTATGGAGCACGCAGCGTGAGGCTCGCGCCGTCAAATTCGAAGACCGTGCCTTTGAAGACTGAGGCTTTCGTCGATGCGGCCAACCCCTGCGGCACTACCATCACCGGGTGATTGAGGATGTTCCGGCGGCTCTCGCGGTGGGCCTCATGATCGCTGCGATCTCTGCCCTGCTGGTCCGCCCAACTCTGCAACGACTGCCTGAACCAGCCGACGGATACGGCAAGCCGGTCTACCGCGACCTCGCGAGCATCGGTTTTATCGTCGTCTGCGGTGCTCTTGCGGGACTCGGTATGACACTCAGCTGGCTCACCGTTCCCCGCTACGCCCAGCCGATGTGGTTGGTGCTGGCCATCCTCGGCGTCCTCCTTGCTGCAATTGATGCTCGCACCAGCTGGCTGCCGCTGCGACTCACTCGGATTGCCTGGCTGGCAATGGCCATCGCCGCGCTGTTGTCTACTCTGCTGAACGGCGGCGCCTGGATTGCCGGCCGAGCGGCAGCCGGTGCGACAATCGCGGGTGCGCTCTATCTGTTCGTGTGGCTGATCTCGCGCGGTGGTTTTGGTTTCGGTGACGTACGGTTCGCGCCTTTGCTCGGGGCCGCGGCAGCCGCCGATTCCTGGACGTTGCTGTGGCTGGCGCTGCTACTCGGCACTGTGGTGGGCGGGTTCATCGGCCTACTGCGACTCGCGCAGGGTCGGCGCGGGGCGTTCCCGTATGCGCCGTCAATGTTGATCGGCGCCTATGCGGCGTGCATCGTCAATGTGATCGCGTGAGGAGCCGCCCACCGCGCTATGACTCGCTGTTCGCTCCGACGACTGGAGGAGCTTGCCGATAAGCCCACGGACGGTGGTAGCTGATGCACGGCAAGCGACGAAGGAGTCGGATCCGCGAACAGCTTGTCAGAGCGCAAATCCAGCACAGGCCCTACGACGGGCTCAGCGCGCTCGGTTTTTCAACTCCAAGCACATACATGGCCGCATGCGCGTACGCGTCAGCAGCTTCCAG